>WBZX01001547.1_pt1 | contig 17163 bp, 10 predicted proteins | sample 5204211 | NCBI WGS metagenome assembly WBZX01 (sample SAMN12344362, study PRJNA552823) | activated sludge metagenome | biome: Activated sludge suspended growth; feature: Nitrification reactor; material: Wastewater; isolation source: activated sludge from nitrification reactor of wastewater... | reverse complement strand
CCACGATCGCGTCGTCGATAAGCACGCCGATGGCCAGCGACAGGCCCAGCAGGCTCATGAAGTTGAGCGAGAAGCCGCACAGCCATACCGCGATGAACGCGGCGATCACCGACGTGGGCAGCGACAGCGCGGTGATCAGCGTCGAGCGCCACGAGTTGAGGAACATGTAGACCACGAACACCGTCAGGCCGGCGCCGAACACCAGCGCGTGCACCACGTTGTTCAGGCTGTTCTGCGCGTCCTTGCCGCCGTCCTGCGTCACTTCCAGCGTGGTGCCGGCCGGCAGCGTCTTGCCGACTTCGGCCACCAGCTTGCGCACCTCGTCGGCCACGCTCACCGTGCTGGCGTCGCGAGATCGCGTGATCGACAGGCCCACGTTGGGGTTGCCGTTTCGCACCGAATGGCCGGTGACCTCGGCGAAGCCGTCGACCACCGTGGCCACCTGACCCAGGCGCACGATCTGCTCGCCGCGGCGCCGCACCACCATCTGCTCGAACTGCGCCGGCGACTCGATGCGGCCGACCAGGCGGATGCTCTGGTCCTCGAGCGCGCCGCGCACCTTGCCCACCGGCGCGGTGGTGTTCTGCGCGCGCAGCGCGTTGACGACCTCGGTGACCGAGATCTCGAACTCGCGCAGCTTCTCGGCATGCAGCAGCACCGACAGCTCGCGCCGCAGCGCGCCGTTGACGTTGACGGTGGCCACGCCCGTGATGCCGCGGAAGCGATCGGCGAGGTCGTCCTCGGCCAGGCGCGAGATCGCGGCATGCGACAGGGCCTTCGACGACAGCGCCAGCTGCATGATCGGCTGCGCGCTCGGGTCCAGCCGCGTGATCACCGGCTCGCGGATCTCGGTGGGCAGCTTGTGCCGCACCGTGCCGATGGCGTTGCGCACCTCGTCGGCGGCCTCGATCATGTTCTTGTCGAAATTGAAGAACATGACGAACTGCGCGCTGCCTTCGCGCGCGGTGGCGGCGACGCGGTCCACGCCCGAGATCGTCTGGATCGACTTCTCGATGCGGTTGATCACCTCGCGCTCGGCCGTCTCGGGCGACGCACCCGGATAGACGATGGTCACCACCAGGATCGGCTGCTCGACGTCCGGGATCTGGTTGACGCGCAGCTTGGTCAGGGCCAGCAGGCCCAGGCCCATCAGCGCGATGATGATGACGATCATCGCCACCGGGCGCTTGACGCTGAAGTCGGACAGGAACATGTGCGTGCTCCCGTTTTCTAGCGCGCAGCCGTGGCGGCGGACGCAGCCGGCGCCGCGGCGGCCCTGGCGCGCTCGGAGCGCTGCCCCGGCACCAGCGTGCTGCCGGGGTTGCGAAGGATCACGTCACCCTCGGCCAGGCCGCCGCGCAGGGGCCACTCGCCGCTGCGCGCGTCGCGGTCGCCGAGCTGCACCGGCACCAGCGCCAGAACCCCATCGCCGCCCACGCGCCAGACCCGGGCCTGGCCGTCGCGCCGCACGATCGATCCTTCGGCCACCATCGGCGACGCCGCGGCGCCGCCCTCGATGCGACCTTCGGCATACAGGCCTGCCACGCGCGGCGCACGCGCCGGGTCGTCGAAGGTCACCAGAACCTCCACCTGGCGCGTCACGTTGTTGGCCGATGCGTCCACGCGCTGCACCTTGCCCGCGAAAGCCACGTCCGCGACGCCATTGACCCGGAAGCTCACGCGCTGGCCGGGACGGATCTCGCTCATGCGGTCGGCCGACACCAGCCCTTCGAAGCGCATCGAGCGCGGGTCGATCACCTTGAGCAGTTCCTTGCCCACCTGGGCCGTGTCGCCCACCGAGGCCTTGCGCTCGCTGACCACGCCGTCGAACGGCGCGCGCACCTCGGTACGGCGCAGCTGCTGCTGCGCACCGACCACGCGCGAGCGCGCTGCCACCAGCTCGCTCTGCGCCGCATTGCGGCGGCCCTCGGCGTCGTCCAGCGCCTGCGCCGAGGTCATGCCCTGGGCCTGCAGCGTCTTGAACCGTTCGACCTGGCGCTGCGCCTGCTCGAAAGCCTGCTGCGCGGCGCGCAATCCGGCCTCGGCCGACTGCAGCGACTCGCGGATCGACGTGTCGTCCAGGCGCATCAGCAGCTCGCCTTTCCTGACGGATTCGCCGTTGCCCTTGAACAGCTGCGTGACGACGGCCGCCACCTCGGCGCGCAGGTCGGCGCGCTTTTCCGGCTGCACCGAACCGGTGATCACCGGCCCGTTGCCCGCACCGCCCAGCGTGATGGTGCGCAGGTCCTCGGGGGCCAGCAACAGCACCGGGGCCGACGCGGCAGTGGCGGCCGCGGGCGGCGCCGACGCCGCACTGGCAGCGGGCCTGGCCGCGTCCGGGCCGGTGGCGCCCTTGCCACACGCGGCGAGCAGGGTGGCGGCAACGCAGCCGAGGACGACGATACGAATCAAGGGCATCTCGGGGTCTCCGACGATCGGGGAGCGCCGGGTAGGCGCGCTGGGCTTCAGGGATGGCGGCATAGCTTACCCGCGGCCATTCGGTGCACGCACGGCGCAAGCGACGAAACGACGCCGCGATGACGCGAACGGCCAGTCGAGAGCGCGGGTGACGATCCGCCAGGAGGCCGCTCAGCCCGGACCGGGCCCCGATGACGGCGGTGGCGTGCCTCGATCCGACGCTGGGGTCGGCTCGCGCGGCTGCGCATCGGGCGGGTCCGGCACGGGCATCAGAAGTGCGGCCAGTTCACCGTACAGCGGCGGGGAGATCAGGCGCGACACGGCGCCGGCCAGCAACGCACTGGCCATCAGGCTCAGCACCATGGCCTGGCCGGACACCATTTCCATGACGATGATGAACGCGGTGATCGGGCCCTGCGTCGTGGCCGAGAGAAAGCCGACCATGCCCAGCGCGATCAACGGGATCGCCGCCTGGCCCGTGACGCCCGTCAGCAGCGACACGTCGTGGCCGATGCCCGCGCCGATGGCCAGCGACGGTGCGAACACGCCCGCGGGGGCACCCGTCCAGGCCGACAGCCAGGTGGCGCAGAACTTGAGCAGCGTGTAGATGCCGGGGATCTCGGCCTGGCCTTCGAGCAGGGCCCGGGTCGTGGCGTATCCGGCGCCCGCCGTCGCGCCGGCCGTGACGATGCCGATCAACGCGACGCCGAAGGCGCATGCCGCGGCGAAACGAAGCGGGTGCGCAAGACGCCATTGGCTGAGGCGCCCCGGCAGGCCGCGCAGGGACAGGATCATCAGCCGCGAGAACAGCCCGCCGGCCAGTCCCGCCACGAGCACCACCAGGACGCCGGGCCCCAGGAGCTCCCACGACACCGACTGGACGCTCAGCTTGCCGAAGTAGGTCTCGTTGCCGAACACGGCGATCGCCACCAGCCCCGCCAGCACGATGCAGGCGATCACCAGCGAGCTGTGCGACAGGTGGCGCCGCCGAGTGAGCTGCTCCAGCGCGAAGACGATGCCGCCCAGCGGCGTGTTGAACGCGGCGGCGATGCCGGCCGCCGCGCCGGCCACCATCAGGTCGTGGGCGTCGATCGAGCTGCCTGGAGAGAGCCATCTGCGGGCGTGGGACATCACGCCGGCACCGACCTGGACGGTCGGGCCCTCCCGCCCGATCGAAAGGCCCGCCAGCAGCCCGGCCGACACCAGCCCCACCTTGGACAGGGCCAGACGCAGGGACACGAGCCCCTTGATGCGCGACCGCGACATCCTGTCGTCGAGCGCAAGGATCACCTGCGGAATTCCCGATCCCGCGGCGCCGGGCACGAACCGGCGCGTGCACCAGACGATGGCCACGGTCAGCAGCGGCGTCCAGGCCAGGGCCGCGTACGGCGCCAGCGGATGCATCCGGCTCATGCTGGCGAAGGCGTGGGTGGCAGCCTCGGCGAGCAGGGTGAATGCCACCACCACCAGGCCCGTCACGACGGCGTAGGTCAGCACCACGGCACGGTCGGCCCAGTGCCGGCTCGGGCTCAGTTCACGCTGGAAGTTCCGCCACAGCTCGGGCTCGAACTGTCGTGCCGCCTTGACCAGGTCATGCAGGGCGAGGCGACTGCGGCTCCACCACGATAACGACGCCACTGGCCCGCCCCACCCGCCTACGCTACATCTGGGCCAGGGGAATGCCGGACGCGCGCTCGTCGGCGCCGAGCACACGCAACAGCTTCTCGAGGTCTTCGTCCAGCCGCTCGAGCGTTCTGGCATCGAGGCGGCCGAGAGCGTCCGGCAGCACGCCTGCAAAGGGGCCGGGCGCCTTGCGCAGCACCTTGAGCCCCGCGGGCCGGACCCGCAGCTGAACTGCCCGGCGGTCCGGGCCTTGGCGCGCCGTCTCGATCAGGTCGGCCGTGACGAGCGACCTGACGAGGTTGCTCGCCGTTGCCTTGTGGATGTCCATCGCGGCGGCCAGCCCTCCGACACCGATGTCGGGCTGGCTGGCGATCACGCTCAGCGCCCAGAGCTGTGCACCGCCCACGCCGGCCTGCTTCTCGACCTGCTGGAAATGGGTCTTCACCGCGTTGAACACCAGGCGAAACCTGCGCAGCACGCGGACCGCGGGCTCCTGCGCCGTGTCGTCCCCGACCGTCGCCGGATCGGGGCGGTCAGCAGGGCGAGGGCGCTGGGTGGACATGGTCCCATGATAGGCGTGATGCCCCGTGGCTCGACCGGGACGTGGCGTGGGGTGGCCGAAAAAGAGGGGCCCCGAAAGGGGCCCCGAACGTTCGCTCCTGACCGCCAGGCGGGCTCATTCGTCTGGCGATCACCCCGATTGTATTTGTGCAAAACATTGATGCCCAGCCGCGCTTACCCGAGGCCGTCCGGGCCCTGTCCCACGGAGCGGGACCGGCCGCTGACCTGCACCATCAGGGCCAGCACGCGGGCCGGCTCGTCGCCGAGCATCGGCCAGTCGAAGCGCCAGCTCCAGTTGTCCGGCGTCAGCGTGCCCGGCAGGTTCATGCGGTGCCCGGTGGGCAGACCCAGCACGTCCTGCAGCGGGAGCACCGCCAGCTTCGACACCGAGTTCATGCAGGCGCGGATCGCGGCCCAGTGGAAGTCGTGGCCGCCGCAGGCCAGGTAGCTGCCGGCGAAGTGGCGCTCGCGCTCGGTGGCGGCCTGCCACCATCCGCTGGCCGTGTCGGTGTCGTGGGTGCTCGTGTAGACGACCGTGTCCGGCGCGTAGTTGTGCGGCAGGTACTCGTGCGTGCCGTCGCCGCCGAAGCCGAAGATCAGCACCTTCATGCGCGGGAAGCCGCAGGCCTCGATCAGCTCGACCACGTCGGGGGTGATCAGGCCCAGGTCCTCCGCGATGATGGGCAGGCGCCCGAGCTGCTTCTCGATGGCCCGGAACAACGGCAGCCCCGGTCCGGCCACCCAGCGGCCCACGCGCGCGGTGGGCGACGCGGCGAGGATCTCCCAGTAGGTGGCAAAGCCGCGGAAGTGGTCGATGCGCACGATGTCGGCCTGGGCCAGCACGCGCGCAACGCGCGCGGTCCACCAGGCGTAGTCCTCGGCGGCCATGCGCTCCCAGCGGTAGATCGGGTTGCCCCAGCGCTGTCCGTCGGGGCCCAGCGGGTCGGGCGGCACGCCGGCGATCACGGTGGGCAGGCCGTCGTCGCCCAGCTCGTACAGGTCCGGCCGCGACCAGACGTCGGCGCTGTTGTCGGCCACGTAGATCGGGATGTCGCCGATGAGCGAGATGCCCTGCGCATTGGCATGGGCCTTGAGCGCGCCGCACTGCACGTCCCAGCACCATTGCACGAAGCGCCAGTGGTCGATCTCGCCGGCCTGCTGCGTGCGCGCCTGCGCCAGCGCGGCACTGTCGCGACGGCGCAGCGGCGGCGCCCAGTCCCACCAGGGCTTCATGCCGTGGGCGTTGAACAGGGCCATGAACAGCGCGTACTCGTCGAGCCAGCCCGATTCACGCTCGCACCAGGCGGCGAACGCGGCCCGGTCGGCCGGCGTGGCGCGAGCGAAGAAGCCGGCCGAGGCGCGGCGCAGCTGCGCGTCGCGCCAGGGGATCACGCGCGGGAAGTCCACCCGCCCGGCGGGAAACGGCACGTCCGGCGGCGTCACCGCGTCGAGCCAGCCGCGCTCGACCAGCGGCTCCAGCGCCACCATCAGCGGGCTGCCGGCAAACGCGGACGGGCTCTGGTAGGGCGAGTCGCCGGGGCCCACGGGCGTGGTCGGCAGCCACTGCCACAGCGTCTGCCCGGCGCGCGCCAGCCAGTCGACGAAGCGCCAGGCGTCCGGCCCGAAGTCGCCGATGCCGTGCGGGCCCGGCAGCGAGGTCACGTGCAGCAGGATGCCCGCGGCGCGGGCGGCGAAGGGCGAGTCGCTCATGGGGTGTCGGCGGGGTCGTGGCCGCGCAGCACCACCAGCGCGTGCGCGGGGACCATCAGGGGCTTTTGCGGCGCCAGCGGCGGCAGCGCGCCGGACGTGTCCAGCACCGGCTCCCACCGGCCCTGGGGCAGCACGAAGGACACAGGCTGCGGCTCGGGATTGAAGGCGATCAGGAGGTGGCGGCAGCCTTCGCCGGTGGCCGCCGTGTCACCGGCGTGCGGGCGGCGCGGCGCCGCGTCGATGCGGCAGGCGAACGCATGCTGCGATCCGTCGTGCCAGTCGTGCACCTGCATGTCGTGGCCCGTCGGCGCCAGCCACACCACGCTGCGCTCGCCCGCGGCGGCCGGCACGTGCTGGAACCATCGGTCGTGATGCAGCGCCGGCTCGGCGCGGCGCAACGCCAGCACGCGCTGCACGAAGGCGATCAGGTCGTGGTCGGCCCGCGCCCAGTCGAGCCAGCCGAGCGCGTTGTCCTGGTTGTAGGCGTTGTTGTTGCCCTGCTGGCTGTTGCCGAACTCGTCGCCGGCCAGCAGCATCGGCGTGCCCTGCGCCAGCAGCAGCGTGGCCAGCAGCGCGCGGCGCACGCGGTCGCGCAGTGCGCGCACCGCCGCGTCGTCGCTCGGGCCCTCGTCGCCGAAGGGTGCCGCGGGCTCGTCGTCGCGCCCGTCGCGGTTGTCCTCGCCGTTGGCGTGGTTGCGCTTGCGCGCATGGCTGGTGAAGTCGGCCAGCGTGAAGCCGTCGTGCGCGGCGATGAAGTTGACGCTGGCCAGCGGCGAGCGGCGGCCGTGATGGAACAGGTCGCTCGACCCGGTGAAGCGGCGCGCGAACTCGCCACGGCCCACGCCGCGCTGCAGCCAGTAGCGGCGCACCGTGTCGCGGAACTTGTCGTTCCACTCCAGCCAGCGGCCCGGGAAGCGGCCGACCTGATAGCCGTCCGGCCCGGTGTCCCAGGCCTCGGCGATCAGGTGCGCGCGCGCCAGCACCGGGTCCTGAGCCAGCGCGGCAAAGAAGGGCGCATGGGTGTCGAAGTGGTGGCGCGTGCGGCCCAGCACCGGCGCCAGGTCGAAGCGGAAGCCGTCCACGCCCATCTCCTGCACCCAGTAGCGCAGCGAGTCGAGCACGAACTGCGTGACGCGCGGATGCGCCACGTTGAGCGTGTTGCCGCAGCCGGTCCAGTTTTCGGCGCGGCTGCGGTCGTCGTCGGCGAGCCGGTACCAGGCGGCGTTGTCCAGGCCGCGCATCGACAGCGTGGGGCCTGTCTCGCCGCCCTCGGGGGTGTGGTTGTAGACCACGTCGAGCACCACTTCGAGGCCGGCGTCGTGCAGCGCCGCTACCATGGCGCGGAACTCCGCCGCCACGGCCGTGGGGTCGTCGCGGTCGCAGGCGGCGTAGCGCGGGTCCGGGCAGAAGAAGCCCAGGGTGTTGTAGCCCCAGTAGTTGACGAGGCCCTTGTCCACCAGCGCGGGCTCGTCGAGGTGGTAGTGCACCGGCAGCAGTTCAAGCGTGGTCACGCCCAGGGCCTTGAAGTGCGCGATGGCGGCCGGATGCGCGAGACCGGCGTAGGTGCCCGCCAGCCCGGCCGGCAGGCCCGGCAGCGTCTTGCCGAAGCCCTTGACGTGCAGTTCGTAGAGCACCTGCTCGCGCGCCGCTACGCGCGGCGCATTCAGGGCGCCGGGCGCCACGGCGGGCGGCGGCGCCACGCGCGCCTTCAGCGCCCGCAGCGCGTTGTCACGCGTGTCGAACGAGCGCGTGCCGTCGGGGTGGCCCAGCTCGTAGCCGTGGTGCTCCGCATGCCAGCCCAAGCGGCCGACGATCTCGCGCGCCCAGGGGTCCAGCAGCAGCTTGTGCGGGTTGAAGCGGTGGCCGCGCTCGGGCTCGTAGGGGCCGTGCGCGCGCAGGCCGTAGACCAGGCCCGGCCCCACGCCGGGCAGGAAGCCATGGAACACGCCGTCGGCGCCCGCGTGCAGCGGGTAGCGCCTCAGCTCGCGCGCGCCAGCGGCGTCGAACACGCACAGCTCGATCTGCGTCGCATGGTCGGAGCAGACGGCGAAGTTGACGCCGCCGTCCCGGGCCAGGGCGCCGAAGGGTTCGGCGCGGCCCTCCAGCAGACGATCGGCAAGCTTCATCGGCATGGCGGTCTCAGGCCGGCACCAGGAACACCACCGCCAGCGGCGGCAGGGTGACTTCGATCGACTGGTCGCGACCGTGGCTGGGCACCGGCTGAACCCTCAGCGCAGCGGCGCCGTTGCCGAGGTTGCCGCCGCCGTAGAAAACCGAGTCGGTGTTGAGCACCTCGCGCCAGGCGGCGCGACCGGGCGGCACGCCCAGCCGCATCGCGGTGCGCGGCACCGGCGTCATGTTGCAGGCCACGACGATCTCGTCGCCCGCGCCGTCGCGGCGCACCCAGGCGTAGACGGAGCGGTCGGTGTCGTGGGCGTCGATCCATTCGAAGCCGGCGGCCTGCGTGTCCAGACGGTGCAGCGCGGGCCGCTCGCGCATCAGCGCATTGAGGTCGCGCACCAGGCGCTGCACGCCGGCATGCGGCTCATGCTGCAGCAGCCACCAGGGCAGCTCGGCGTCATGGTTCCACTCGGTGCCCTGGGCGAACTCCTGGCCCATGAACAGCAGCTTCTTGCCGGGGTGGCCCCACATGAAGCCGTAGTACGCGCGCAGGTTGGCGAAGCGCTGCCATTCGTCGCCGGGCATGCGGCCGAGGATCGAGCCCTTGCCGTGCACCACCTCGTCGTGCGACAGCGGCAGCACGAAGTTCTCGGAGAAGGCATAGACCAGGCCGAAGCTCATCTGGTCGTGGTGCCAGCGGCGGTGCACCGGGTCCTCGGCCATGTACTTCAGCGTGTCGTGCATCCAGCCCATGTTCCACTTGTAGTGGAAGCCCAGGCCACCCGCGAAGGTGGGCGCGCTGACGCCGGGAAACGCGGTGCTCTCCTCGGCCAGCGTGATCGCGCCCGGGCACTCCTGCCCGACCACCTCGTTGGTGCGGCGCAGGAACGCGATGGCTTCGAGGTTCTCGCGCCCGCCGTGGGCGTTGGGCACCCACTGGCCGGGCTCGCGCGAGTAGTCGCGGTACAGCATCGACGCCACCGCGTCCACGCGCAGGCCGTCCAGGCCGAACTGCTCCAGCCAGTACAGCGCGCTGCCGACGAGGAAGTTGCGCACCTCGTGGCGGCCGAAGTTGTAGATCAGCGTGTTCCAGTCGCGATGGAAACCTTCGCGCGGGTCGGCGTACTCGTACAGCGCGCTGCCGTCGAAGCCGGCCAGGCCGTGCGCGTCGGACGGAAAGTGCGCGGGCACCCAGTCCAGCAGCACGCCCACGCCGTGCGCATGGCAGGCCTGCACGAACCGGCGCAGCCCGTCGCCCGAGCCGAAGCGGGCGCTGGGCGCATACAGGCCGAGGGTCTGGTAGCCCCAGGAACCGTCGAACGGGTGCTCGCTGACGGGCAGCAGTTCCACGTGGGTGAAGCCCTGCTGCGCGGCATAGTCCGGCAGCGACGCGGCCAGCTCGTCCCAGGAGTAGAGGCGCCCGTCCGGATGGCGCCGCCAGGAGCCGGCATGCAGCTCGTAGATCGACATCGGGGCATGGCGCGCGTTGGCTGCGGCGCGTCGCGGGTCCAGGTGCAGCGGCTCGACCAGCGGCGGCGCCACCACGCTGGCGGTGGCTGGCCGCAGTTCGGCGGCGCGCGCATACGGGTCGGCCTTGTGCGGCAGCACGTGCCCGTCGCGGGTGCGGATCTCGAACTTGTAGCGGTCGCCCACGGCGGCCCGAGGCACGAACCGCTCCCACACGCCGCCGCCGCCGCGCGAGCGCATCGGATGCCGGGCCCCGTCCCAGGCGTTGAAGTCGCCCACCACCGACACGGCCGCCGCATTGGGCGCCCACACCGCGAACCGCACGCCGTCCACGCCCTGGGCGCGCAGCGGATGCGCCCCGAGGAAGGTGTAGGGACGCAGGTGCGTGCCCTCGCCGAAGTAGTGCAGGTCGTCGTCGCCCACGAGCGGGCCGAAGGCGTCGGCGTCGTCGAGCATGTGCGCGCGGCAGCTCCGGCGGTCAGCGCCGGGCCGGCGCCGTCCAGACCTTGTCGACGTATTCGCGGATGGTGCGGTCCGACGAGAACGGCCCCATCGCCGCCACGTTGCGGATCGCCCGCGCCGCCCAGGCCTGCGGGTCGCGCCACAGCGCGTCCACCCGCGCCTGCGTGGCGACGTAGTCGGCGAAGTCGGCCATCAGCATGTAGGTGTCGCGGTTGAGCAGGGCCTCGATCATGCCGCGGTAGCGCTCGGGCTCGCCGGGCGAGAACTCGCCGCCGGCGATCGCGTCGAGCACGGCCTTCAGCGCGCGGTTCTCCTCCACGTACAGCCGCGCGTCGTAGCCGAGCTGCTTGATGCGCGCCACCGCGTCGGCGCGCAGGCCGAACACGAACATGTTGTCCACGCCCATCGACTGAGCCATCTCGATGTTGGCGCCGTCCCAGGTGCCGATGGTCAGCGCGCCGTTGAGCGCGAACTTCATGTTGCCGGTGCCCGAGGCCTCGGTGCCGGCGGTGGAGATCTGCTCGGACAGGTCGGCCGCGGGCAGGATCACCTCGGCCAGCGACACGCTGTAGTTGGGCAGGAACACCACCTTGAGCCGGTCGCCCACGCGCGGGTCGCTGTTGACCACGCGCGCCACGTCGTGCACCAGGTTGACGATGGCCTTGGCGGTGACGTAGGCGCTGGCGGCCTTGCCGGCGAAGATCACCGTGCGCGGCACCCAGCCGCTGCCGTCGGGGCCGTCGGGCTGCGCCACGATGGCCTGCCAGCGCGCCACCACGTGCAGCAGGTTGAGCAACTGCCGCTTGTACTCGTGGATGCGCTTGATGTGCACGTCGAACAGGCTGGCCGGGTCGATCACCACGCCCAGGTCCCGGCGCACCAGCGCGGCCAGCCGCTCCTTGTTGGCGCGCTTGGCCTTCAGGAACGCCGTCTGCACCGTCTTGCGATGCGCCACGCCCGCCAGCGCCTGCAACTCGGCGGCGTCGCGCCGCCATCCGGGGCCGATCTGCGCGTCCACCAGGGCCGACATCGCCGGATTGGCCTGCATCAGCCAGCGCCGCGGCGTCACGCCATTGGTGATGTTGGTGAACCGCTCCGGGTACAGGCGCGCGAAGTCGGCGAAGATCGTCTCGACGCACAGTTGCGAGTGCAGCGCCGACACGCCGTTGACCTTGTGCGACGCCAGCACCGACAGGCTGGCCATGCGCACGCGGCGCTGGCCGTGGTCGGCACCCTCGTCGATCAGCGACAGGCGGCGCACGATGTCTTCGTCGCCGGGGAAGCGGGCCCGGATCTCTTCGAGGAATCGGCGGTTGATCTCGTAGACGATTTCCATGTGGCGCGGCAGCAGCGCCTCGAACAGCGGCACGGCCCAGGTCTCCAGCGCCTCGGGCATCAGCGTGTGATTGGTGTAGCTCACCGCCTGCCGGGTGATGCCCCAGGCGTCGTCCCATTGCAGGCCATGCTCGTCGACCAGCAGCCGCATCAGTTCGGCCGGCACCAGGGCCGGGTGCGTGTCGTTCAGGTGCACGCTGTTGTGGCGCCCGAAGTCGTGCAGGGCCCGGCCCTCGGCGAGGTGGCGCGCCAGCATGTCCTGCAGCGACGCCGACACCAGCAGGAACTCCTGCTTGAGCCGCATCTCGCGGCCGGCATGGGTGCTGTCGTCCGGATACAGCACCCAGTTGAGCATGTCGGCGGCCAGGCGTTCCCGGCCCGACGCCAGGTGCTCGCCACGGCAGAACGCCGCGAAGTCGATCGGGTGCTCGCTCGACGCGTGCCACTGGCGCAGCGTGGCCACGCGCTCGGTGCCGTGGCCGGGCACGATGAAGTCGAACGCCGTGGCCACCACGCGCTCGGCCGGCAGCCAGACGCGACCTGCGCCGTCGGCCTGCACCCTGCCGCCGAAGCCGACCATCCAGCGCAGCTCCGGGCGCTGGATCTCCCACGGGTTGCCGCGCTTGAGCCAGTCGTCCGGCGTCTCGATCTGGCGCCCGCCGGCGATCTGCTGGGCGAACATGCCGTACTGGTAGCGCACGCCGTAGCCGAACGACGGCAGGCCCAGCGTGGCGAAGGAGTCGAGGAAGCAGGCGGCCAGTCGGCCCAGGCCGCCGTTGCCCAGCGCCGCGTCGGCCTCGCGCTCGAGCACGTCGGGCAGCGGCGTGCCGGCGTCGGCGCAGGCCTGGCGCAGCGCGTCGTCCAGGCCGAGCGCGGACACCGCGTTGCCCAGCGCGCGGCCCATCAGGAATTCCATCGACAGGTAGTGCACGCGGCGCGACTTGCGGTCGGCGCGGTCGGCAGCCTGGGTACGGGCCCAGCGGTCGGCCAGCAGGCCGCGGCTGGCCTGCGCGGCGGCCCACAGCAGCGCTTCCGGGGCAGTGCCGTCGCTGCGCTGCGCCAGCTCGCGCTGCACGGCCTGGCGGAAGGCGGCCACGACACGCGCGGACGCGGCGGGCAGGGTCGGTATGGATGCGGTCTTCATGTCGGGTTCGTGTGTGCTCGGGAGGCGGCACGGGGCGATGCTACGTGAGAGTGCAGGCGTCCCGACCTGGCCACGGCGACGGGGGCGCCCGGGGGCAGGCAAGCAAGTGCAAGGCCAGGGGCTTGCTAGAGTGGCCCTTGGTTGAACTGGAAACAAGCGTCAGGTAGAGCGATGGCCGATCTTCAATCCGCATTCCCGAGGCTGCTGGGCGACGTGGGGGGCACCAATGCGCGCTGGGCCTGGCAGGCGTTTGCAGGCGCTCCGATCACGCACGCCAGCAGCCTGCCGGCCAGCGACTTCGCGACGATCGGCGACTGCATCCGCGCCTTTCTGGTGCGCCAGTCCCTGCCGGCGCCGCGCCATGCCGCGTTCGGCATCGCCACGGCCGTCACCACGGACGAGGTCCGGATGACCAACCACTCCTGGTCGTTCTCGATCGATGCACTGCGCGCCGAACTCGGCGTGCAGCGGCTGGTCGTGCTCAACGACTTCGAGGCGCTGGCCCACGCCGTGCCCGGCCTGGGCGCGGACACGCTGCTCGGCGTCGGCAAAGGCCGCGCCGTGCCCGACACCGCCCTGGCCGTCATCGGCCCGGGCACCGGCCTGGGCGTGTCGGGCCTGCTGCCGGACGGGCGTGGCGGCTGGCGCGTGATCGCGGGCGAAGGCGGTCACGTCACCCTGGCCGCGGCCACGGCGCGCGAAGCCTGCGTGCTGGCGGCCCTGCGCGAGCGCTTCGGCCACGTGTCGGCCGAACGCGCGCTGTCGGGCCCGGGCCTGGTCAACCTGTACGAGGCGGTCTGCGCGGTCGACGGCACCGCCGCCCGGACACTCCAGCCTGCGGACGTGATGACAGGCGCCTTCGGCGACGAGGGCGCCACGCTCGACCCGCGCTGCAGCGACGCCGTCACCCTGTTTGCCGCCCTGCTCGGCAGCGTGGCCGGCAACCTGGCCCTGACGCTGGGCGCGCGCGGCGGCGTGTTCATCGGTGGCGGCATCGTGCCGCGCCTGGGGGACCGCTTCGCGCGACTGCCCTTCCGGTCGAGCTTCGAGGACAAGGGGCGCTTTCGTGAGTACCTGCAGGCGATTCCCACCTGGGTGATCACGGCGGACTCGCCTGCGCTGGTCGGCGCCGCACGCGCACTGGACGCCGCCTGAAGGCACCGCGGGGACGCACGCCTGCGGCCCCGGTCCGCTTGCCGGGGCCTACGGCACCCGGTGCTTGACCCACTGCCAGGCGACCAGGCCGATGGCCAGGAACCCTGCGGAGGTGAGCGCCAGGGCCACCGTGGAATGCATGACCAGGGGCGAGACGACGCCGGCCACCAGACCGTTGGCGACCGCTCCCACGAAGGACTGCAGCGACGAGGCCATGCCCCGGCGGTCGGGAGCCAGGTCGAGCACCTTGATCGTGACCGCCGGCACCATCACGGCCCAGCCGAAGGAAAACAGCGCCACCGGCGGCAGGGCCCAGGCCCAGTGCGGCTCGGGCATCAGGATGTTGAGCGCCACGTTGGCGGCAGTGGCCAGCACCATCACGTTCAGGCCGCGCCGGATCTGCGAGCGCGGCGACACGCGGCCGGCGAAATGGCCCGACAGCCAGGCGCCGAGCATGATGCCGCCCACCGACAGGCAGAAGAACCAGAAGAACTCCGTCGGCGCCAGGCGCAGGTGCCCGCCCAGCCAGGCCGGGGCGCTCAGCACGTACAGGAACATGCCGTTGAACGGCACGCCGCTGGCCAGGCACAGCGCCAGGAAGCGCGCGCTGGCGCCGAGCTGCCAGTAGCCACGCAGCAGGTTGCGCACCTCGAAGGGCTGGGCCTGGGTGGGGTGCAGGGTCTCGGGCAGGCGGCGCCAGTTCAGCACGGTCAGCAGCCCGCCGACGGCGGCCAGGAACCAGAAGATCGAGTGCCAGTCGGCATGCACGAACAGCAGGCCGCCCACCATCGGCGCCACCGCGGGCGCGACGCCGAAGTAGATCGTCACCTGGCTCATCACGCGCTGCGCGTCGGCCGGCGCGAACATGTCGCGGATGATCGCGCGCGACACCACCATGCCGGCGCCGGCGCTCATGCCCTGCAACGCACGGAAGAAGATCAGGCCGCCGATGGACGGCGTGAGCGCGCAGCCCACCGAGGCCAGCGTGAACACGACCAGCCCGCCCAGGATGACCGGCCGGCGCCCGAAGCTGTCGGCCAGCGCACCGTGGAAGAGGTTCATCGCCGCGAAGCCGAACAGGTAGGCCGACAGCGTCTGCTGCATCTGCAGCGGCGTGGCCCCCAGCGTGCGCGCGATGCCGTCGAACGCCGGCAGGTAGGTGTCGATCGAGAACGGCCCGATCGTGCCCAGCCCGGCCAGCATCAGCGCCAGGGCCCAGCGCGGGCCGCGCCAGAGGGTGGATGCGTCGGGGTTCATCGGCGTGCGCAGTGAAAGTGTGAAGCAAGCCGATAGGCCGGATTCTGTGCGGCGGAGTCGCCCCCGCCGTGACCGCCATTCATCTGGGCCGGGCATTGCTGCCCGGCTCGGTGCCACCTACCCGCCGGCTCCGCGGGCCGCCTCGATGCCGGCCTATTTGGTGTTGCTGCGCGCAGAGATTGCCCGTTTCACCCGGCACCGGAAAACCGGCACCGACTCGTCTCTGTTGCTCTGATCCTCACCTCGCGGTGGACGGCCGTTAGCCGCTGCGCTGCCCTGTGCAGTCCGGACCTTCCTCCAGCACGCCCTTTCGGGCCTCGTGCCAGCGGCGGTCTGGCTTGCTTCACATGGCGGATTGTCCCACGCCCCGGTATAACCGCAGCCGAGGACGGGCGCATCCGATGCACGAGAGCTTCTCGACCCTGTTCGACTTCCTGCCGATCGGCGCCTACCGGACGTCAGCCGACGGCCGTCAGCTGCGCGCGAACCGGGCGCTGGCCGCGCTCAACGGCTTCGAGACCGAAGCGGAGCAGGTGGCGGCCTTCAACGCCGGTGGCACGCCGTGGTACGTGCAGCCCGGCCGGCGCGACGAGTTCCTGCACCGGCTCGAACGCGACGGCTACGTGGTGGGCTTCGTCTCCGAAGTGATGCGCCGGCGTACCGGCGAGCGCATCTGGGTCAGCGAGAACGCGCATGTGGTGCGCGACGCGGCCGGTCGCGTGGACTACCACGAAGGCACGATCGAGGACGTGACCGCCCGCGTGCGCCAGGAGGCCCTGCTGCGCGACAGCGAGCGCCGCTGGCGCCAGGCCCTGGACAGCTCGGGCGACGGCGTGTGGGAATGGAACATCGCCGAAGGCACCGAGACCTTCTCGCCGGGCTTCGCGCAGCTCTATGGATTCACCACCGGGGAGCTTCTGGCCCTGCCGGAGCCCTTCATCAGCCGCCTGCACCCGGACGACGACGCCCGGCGCCGCCGCCTGCTCGACGAGCATCTGGCAGGCCGCACGCCGCGCTACGTGAGCGAGCACCGGTTCCGCTGCAAGGACGGCCACTGGAAGTGGGTGCAGGTGCGCGGCATGGTGATCGAGCGCGACGCGGCGGGGCAGCCGCTGCGCATGGTGGTCACCCACACCGACATGACCAGCGCCAAGGACGCCGAGGCGCTGCGCCGCGCGCGCGACCTGGCCGAGAGCGCCGACCGCGCCAAGACCGAACTGCTGTCCCACGTGAGCCACGAACTTCGCACGCCGCTCAACGGCGTGCTCGGCTTCGCCCAGCTGCTGGAACAGGCGCCCGACCTGCCGCCCCACTTCCGGCCCTGGGTCGGCCGCATCCTGGACAGCGGACGGCACCTCGTGGGCGTGGTCGACGACCTGCTCGACCTGTCCAGCGCCCAGGGCGGCGGCCTGCGCCTGACGTTGCAGCCGGTGGAGCCGGGTGCCCTGCTGCAGGACACCTGGACCATGCTGGCGCAGCGCGCCCAGGACGCCGGCGTGCGCCTGGTGGCCCGCTGGCTCCCAGGCCGCGAGCACACCGTGATGGCCGACCGGCTGCGCCTGCGCCAGGTGATGACCAACCTGCTGTCCAACGCGGTGAAGTACAACCGCCCCGGCGGTCAGGTGGAAGTGGCTACCGAGCGCAGCGGCGCCCAGGTGGCGCTGCGCATCACCGACACCGGCCAAGGGATGGACGCAAGCCAGCTCGAACGCATCTTCCGGCCCTTCGAGCGCCTGGGCGCCGAAAGCACCGCCATCCCCGGCACCGGCCTCGGCCTGGCCCTGTCGCAGCAACTCGTCGCCCGCATGGGCGGCCGCATCGACGTGCAGAGCACTCCCGGCCACGGCACGACGTTCACCGTCCTGCTGCGCGCCGCCCACGAGGCGTAGCGGGGGGGCTACCCCAGCCTT
>WBZX01001291.1_pt2 | contig 17170 bp, 14 predicted proteins | sample 5204211 | NCBI WGS metagenome assembly WBZX01 (sample SAMN12344362, study PRJNA552823) | activated sludge metagenome | biome: Activated sludge suspended growth; feature: Nitrification reactor; material: Wastewater; isolation source: activated sludge from nitrification reactor of wastewater... | reverse complement strand
TTCGTGCATGTCTGCGAGCAATACCTGACCTACCCGGTCGGCGCGCTGGTGCAGGACGGTTACGCCGAGGCGGTGATGAAGGCGCTGAAGACGCTGGCCGACACTTTCGAGCAGCGCCGCGAAACCGCCTGGCAGCAGAACCTGATGTGGGCCGCCAACCAGGCCCTGTGCGGCATCATCGGCGTCGGCGTGCCCAGCGACTGGGTCACCCACCGCATCGCTGTCGAGCTTACCGCGCTGTGGGGCATCGACCACGGCCGCACGCTTTCGATCATCCAGCCCGCCCTGCTGCGCGAGCTGATCGAGCCCAAGCGCGCCAAACTGGAGCAGATGGGCCGCAACGTCTTCGGCCTTGCCAACCCAAGCGCCGAAGAGACCATCGCCGCCATCGAAGCCTTCTACCGCAGCCTGCACATGCCGGTGCATCAGCGCGAGGCCGGCATTGCCGACCCGGACGCCGCCGAGCGCGTCCTCGCCGCCGTTCGTGCCCACGGCAATGCCGCGCTCGGCACCCACGCCGAAGTCGACGACGCCAAGACCGAACGCATCATCCGCCGCGCCTGTGCCTGAGCGGGAAGCCCGCAACCGAACACTGCGCCGATTTCTTGATCTGCCTCGCCTTGGCGCTACGCCTTGGCTGTCTATAATCGTGGCCTTATGAAGTCCGCCGGATCGCTCGCCCACCACCTCTCCGCCGCTGCTCGCCGCACGCCGCAGGGGCTGGCGTTGCGCTTTGGCGAGCGATGCTGGACGTTCGCCGAGCTGCTGGCCGACGCCGCCGCCCTCAACGATAGGCTTTCCGGTTCCCGTGAGCCTTTCATCCTGCCCGCCGGCAGCCTCGATCTGGCCCGCCATGCCTACGCTTGCAGCCTTGAAAAACGGCCCTTTTGGCCGGTCGACCGCAACCGGTCGATTCGCTGGACAGCAGAGCTGCCGCCCGGCGTGGCGCTGGTGATTTCGACCAGCGGCAGCGAGGGCGAGCCGCGCGGCGTGATGTTGAGCAACGCTGCACTCGACGCGGCGGCAACCGCTGCCAACCGGCATCTGCCACTGCACGCGGGCGATCTCTGGCTGGCTTGCCTGCCGCTCTACCACATCGGCGGCCAGGCGATTCTCTGGCGCTGCGCGCGCGCCGGGGCGAGTGTGCTGCTGCATGACGGCTTCAATGCCGAGGCGGTGGCGGCCGACCTGCGGCACTTCCCGGTCACCCATATTTCGCTGGTGCCGGCCATGCTCGCCCGGCTGCTGGATGCCGGTGCAACGCCACCGGCCAGCCTGCGCCATGTGATGATCGGTGGCGCAGCGCTGGCGCAGGCGCTCTACGACCGGGCCACCGCCGCCGGTTGGCCGCTCAACCCGAGTTACGGCATGAGCGAGACCGCGGCCCAGATCGCCACGTGGACGCCCGCCGACGGCCCCTGGCACGAAGGGCTGGTCGGCCTCCCGCTGGCCGGCAGCGAATTCGCGCTGGCGGCCGATGGTCGCATCCGCATTCGCGGCCCCCAGCTGATGCTTGGCTACCTTGATGGCAGCGGCATCGACGACGACGGCTGGCTGACCACCGGCGACCTCGGCAAAATCGATGCTTTTGGGCGGTTGACCGTAACCGGCCGTGCCGATGACATGTTGGTCAGCGGCGGCAACAACGTGCACCCGCTGGTCGTCGAATCCTGCCTCGCCGCCTGCCCCGGCGTGCGCGACGTCGCCGTTACCGGGCTGCCCGACCCGGTGTGGGGCGACCTGATCGTCGCACTGGTAGTCGGCGAGACGCCGCGCAAAGACCTGCTGGCATGGTGCCGGTCGCGCTTGCCCGGCGCCGCACAGCCGCGCCGCATCGTGCGTCTGGACGCCCTGCCGCGCAACGCTGCCGGCAAGCTGGAACGCGCCGCCCTGCGCCGCCTGGCGCGCGAGGCCGCCTGATGCTGAACGCCCTGCGCCAGCGCCTGGCCGAACCGGCGCTTGGCCGGCAACTGCACACACTCGCGGCTGGCGCCCCGGCCTCGGCGCCGCTCAGCCTGACGCTGGAACTCGGCCGCCACGCGGCGCCCGACTGGCTTGCCGCACTGCCCATCGGCGCCCCGTTCTGGTATCAGGCGCGCCCGGCCCAGGGCCGTTACCAGCTTGGCATCGGCCACTCCCTGCAACTCACCAGCGCCGGCCCCAACCGCTTCGCCGCGCTCGACAACGCCTTTGCCGGGCTCGCTGCTCACTGGCGGCACAACGGCGGGGCGCTGGCTTTTTGCGGTTTCGCGTTCGACGAGCACGGCCAGGAGCCACTGCCCAACGCCCTGCTGGCGATCCCGGCGATCCTGTTCGAAACGCGCGACGGCCGTTGCCGGGTGACGCTCAGCACACCCGCCGACAAGATCGCACAAGCCCCCGCGGACTGGCAGCGCCTGCTGCTGCCCGCCAAACGGCAAGCCGCCTTCCGGCTGCGTCCGGCGGCCGACCGAACCCTCGCCGAGCACGCCTGGATCGCCCGGGTGCATGCCGCCCTGCGCGCCATCGCAGCCCGGCAGGTGGAAAAGATCGTGCTCACCCGTCAGCGGGTGTTACAGGCGGACAAGCCGATCCCGGCCGCGCCCCTGCTCGGCGCCCTGCTCGACCAGCAGCCCGACAGCCTGATCTACGCCCACGGCAACGGCAACGCCGTCTTTCTCGGCGCCACGCCAGAGCGCCTGGTGCGCCTGAGAGCCGGGCACATCGACACCGACGCGCTGGCCGGCACGGCCTGGCAAGGTTCGCCGACGCTCGACGCGCCGAAGAATCGTCATGAGCAGTCGCTGGTCGTCGCCGCCATCGTCGCTGCCCTGGAAAAACACTGTGTCGGCCCGCCGCAGATCGGCCAGGCAGCCGTTTGCGCGGCGGGTGAGGTCAGGCATCTGCGCACCCGGATCAGCGGCCGCGCGGCAGCAGGGTTCACGCTCTTCGATCTGCTCCACGCGCTGCACCCGACACCTGCCGTCGGCGGCTTTCCCACCGCCGCCGCGCTCGACTGGCTGACAGCCCACGGCGAACGGCGCAGCGCCTGGTACAGCGGCGGCTTTGGCAGCGTGCGCCCGAATGGCGACGGCGAATTTTCGGTCGCCCTGCGCTCGGCGCTGATCGAAGGATGTCGCCTGGAACTGCAAGCCGGCGCCGGCATCGTTGCCGGTTCCGACCCGGCGCAGGAACTGGCGGAAACCGAGGCCAAATTCGGCACGCTGCTATCGGCGCTGGCCGCACCGCCCGACGCTGAGAGAAATTGCCTCGGCTAGCTGGCAGGCAAGTCATTTACTCGTAACACAAATGCAACAAAATGACGGACTTGAAGCATATACTTCAAGAAAAAGAGGAGACTTTCCATGACCCGTCATCATCCGACTTCACGCTTTCCGGCCGAGGATTACCTGAACCGCGAGCTGAGCATGCTGGCCTTCAACCGCCGCGTGCTCGCCCAGGCGCAGGACGAGCGCATGCCGCTGCTCGAACGCTTGCGCTTTCTGTGCATCGTCTCCAGCAACCTCGACGAGTTTTTCGAGATCCGCATGGCCGGGCTCAAGGAGCAGATCAAGGCGCATGTGCCGACCATCACCACCGATGGCAAGACACCGCTGGAGTCTTTCCGCCTGGTCTCCGCCGAGGCGCATGCCATCGTCGCCGAGCAGTACCGCCACCTGAACGACGTGATCCTGCCGCTGATGGAGGAACAAGGCATCCGCTTCCTGCGCCGCTCGAAATGGACCGAGGCGCAGCGCGAGTGGATCCGCGATTACTTCGTGCGCGAAATGGTGCCGGTATTGACGCCGATCGGCCTCGACCCCTCGCACCCCTTCCCCAAGGTGCTCAACAAGAGCCTGAATTTCGCCGTCGAACTGGAAGGCAAGGACGCCTTCGGCCGCAGTTCCAACGCTGCCATCGTCCAGGCGCCGCGCGTGCTGCCGCGCGTCATCCGCCTGCCCGCCGAGCTGGCCGACTGCGAGTACGGCTTCGTCTTTCTGTCGTCCATCCTGCATGAGTTCGTCGGCGAACTGTTCACCGGCATGACGGTACTCGGCTGCTACCAGTTCCGCGCCACGCGCAATTCCGACCTTTTCGTCGACGAGGAAGAAGTCACCAACCTGCGCACCAAGCTGCAGGGCGAACTGCCCACACGCCATTTCGGCGACGCCGTGCGCCTCGAAGTCGCGGAGAATTGTTCGCAATCGATGACGGAGTTCCTGCTCGCGCAGTTTGGCCTCGGAGTCGGCGATCTGTACCGCGTCGAGGGGCCGGTCAACCTGGTGCGCCTGATGCAGGTGCCGGATTGGGTCGAACGCCCGGAACTGAAGTTTTCCGCCTTCGTGCCCGGCGTGCCCAAGGCCGTCGGCAAGGGCGCCAACATCTTCGACAGCATCCGCCGCAGCGATATCATGCTGCATCACCCCTACCAGTCGTTCGCGCCGGTCATCGACCTGCTCAACCAGGCGGCGAGCGACCCGCAGGTGGTGGCGATCAAGATGACCGTCTACCGCACCGGCACCGACTCGGTGCTGATGCAGTCGCTGATCCGCGCCGCGCAGAACGGCAAGGAAGTTACCGTCATCGTCGAGCTGATGGCGCGCTTCGACGAAGAAGCCAACATCGGCTGGGCGACCCGGCTGGAGGAAGTCGGCGCCCATGTGGTGTATGGCGTGGTCGGCTACAAGGTTCACGCCAAGGCACTGCTCATCGTGCGCCGCGAGGAAGGTGGCCTCAAACGCTATGCCCACCTGGGCACCGGCAACTACCACCCGCGCACCGCCCGCCTTTATTCCGATTTCGGCCTGATGACGGCGAATGAAGAAATCACCAACGACGTCGCCGAAGTCTTCAAGCAACTGACCGGTCTGGGCAAGGCGCGTACCCTCAAGCACCTGTGGCAGGCGCCATTCACGCTGCAACCCAACGTCGTCGCGGCGATCCAGGCGGAAGCCGAGACGGCGCGCGCCGGCGGCAAGGCGATGATCGTCGCCAAGATGAATTCGCTGCTCGAACCGGAAACCATCCACGCGCTTTACGAAGCCTCGCAGGCCGGCGTTTCCATCGATCTGATCGTACGCGGCGTCTGCGCGCTACGCCCTGGTGTGCCGGGGCTGTCTGAAAACATCCGCGTCCGTTCGATCATTGGCCGTTTTCTCGAACACCACCGCGTCTTCTTCTTCCATGCCGGTGGCGAAGAAAAGGTTTACCTGTCCAGCGCCGACTGGATGGAGCGCAACTTCTTCCGCCGCATCGAGCTCGCCTTCCCGGTACTCGACCCCAAGCTCAAGAAGCGCGTCATCACCGAGGGCCTCAAGTTCTACCTGGCCGACAACCAGCAAAGCTGGGACATGAATGGCGAAGGCATCTACCAGCGCCGCCGCAGTTCCCGCGCCAAGCCGCACAGCGCGCAGGGCGAATTGATGGTGACGCTGGGCGGAAATTAACGGCCTGTTGCGGTCGACCGCCAGAAAAGGGCGAAAATGAAATGCGGCTTCCGGGCCGCATTTTTCATGGGCGGAAAACTATTTTTTCTTCGTGCCGCTTTCCGGCGTGAAGAACAGCGCGGCGCCGATGGCGATCAGCGCCAGTGGCCACCATTTGCGCATCAGTGCGATCAGGTTGAATTCGATCAGATCGAGATTGACCGCGAGTGCGATGACACCGATCACGATCAGCGCGATGGATATGAAATTGCCCTTCATCGTTTTTTGCCCTCTTTTGGCGGTCGACCGCAACCGACCGGAACTCAAGCCCGGCGCACGCCGACCACGCCTTCGACTTCGTGGATCAGCGTCAGCGTGCGTTGCAATTGCTGCAGATTGGTGATCTCGACGGTGAAGCTCATGTGCGCCTTGCCCTGCTTGGACTGCGTGTTAACGCCGATGACGTTGAGCTTCTCGCGCGTGAAGACTTCCGAAATGTCGCGCAACAGGCCCTGGCGGTCGTGCGCATCGACGACGATGTCGGCAGGGAAGACGCCGGTGGTCTGGCCGCCCCAGTCCGTTTCGATGACGCGCTCGGGATGCAGCGCGGCGAGATTGGCGAAGTTCGGGCAGTCCATGCGGTGGATCGAAATCCCCTTGCCGCGCGTGACGAAACCCTGGATCGGATCGGGCGGCGCCGGCTTGCAGCAGCGCGCCAACTGGGTCAGCAGTTTATCTACGCCGACGATCAGGATGCCCTGATTGCCGGCCACCGGCTTGCTCGGCCGCGCCTGCACCTCGTCGGGCAACTGCGTTTCGGCCGCCAGATCGCCGCCGCGTGCGACGAGCTGGAACTGGCGAAGGTTGAGTTCGCCGCGTACTGCCGCGATGTAAAGGTCGTCGGCACGCGAGAAACCCAGCTTGTGGGACAGTTCTTCGATATTGGCGCCGGTCTGCCCGGCCCGCTGCAATTCCTTGGCGATCAGCGCACGGCCCTCGGCCAAGGTTTCTTCCAGCGCCAGGTTGGCGAACCAGGCTCGCACCTTCACCCGCGCGCTCTTGGTGTGGATGTAGTTCAGTGTCGGGTTCAACCAGTCGCGCGACGGTCCACCGTGCTTGGCGGTCACGATCTCGACGCGCTGCCCGGTCTCCAGCGGCGTGTTGAGCGGCACCAGCTGACCGTTGACCTTGGCGCCGCGGCAGCGGTGGCCGAGGTCGGTATGCACGCGGTAGGCGAAATCGACCGGCGTCGCACCCTGCGGCAGGTCGACCACCTTGCCTTGCGGCGTGATCACATACAGCGTCTCGTCGAGTGCGGCCTGCTTGTAGTGGCTGATCCAGTCAGAGCTATCGGCGACTTCATCCTTCCAGGTCAGCAGCTGGCGCAGCCACGCGATCTTCTCGTCATAGGTGTCCTCGGCAGCGCGTTTGGTGCCTTCCTTGTAACGCCAGTGGGCAGCGACGCCGAGCTCGGCGTGCTTGTGCATCTCCCAGGTGCGAATCTGGATTTCCAGGCTGCGCCCGTCCGGACAGCGCACCGCGGTGTGCAGCGAACGGTAGTAATTGCCCTTGGGGTTGGAGATGTAGTCGTCGAATTCCTTGGAAATCGGCGACCACAGGTTATGCACGATGCCAAGCGCGGTATAGCAGTCCTTGATGTCGTCCACGATGATGCGCAACGCGCGGATGTCGAAGACTTCCGAGAACTCGACGCCCTTCTTGCGCATCTTGTTCCAGATGCTGTAGATGTGCTTGGGTCGGCCATACACCTCGGCCTTTTCCACCCCGGCCACCGCCAGTTCCTCGCGCACCTTGGCGACGGCGTCGGCGATGAACTGCTCGCGCTCGCGCCGCTTCTCGTCGAGCATGCCGGCGATTTTCTTGTAGATGTCCGGGTGCAGGTAGCGGAACGAGAGATCCTCGAGTTCCCACTTCAGTTCCCAGACACCAAGGCGGTTGGCCAGCGGCGAATAGAGTTCCAGCGTCTCGCGCGCCACCTGGATGCGCAGGTCGTCCTGCCGCCCGGCATAGAAACGCAGGGTCTGGGTGCGGCTGGCGAGGCGCAGCAACACGACGCGGATGTCCTCGACCATGGCGAGCAGCATCTTGCGCAGCGCCTCCACGCTCACCTGGCCCGCGCTGAAGGCGGTGATCTGCCCGGCGCGCTGCAGGCCCTTGAGCAGGTCCACCACATCAGCGCCGAAGGCAGCCGTCAGCGCTTCGGTATCCATCTGGTCAGCCGGCAGGCTGCGGTTGATGAGGGCCGCGATGAGCGTATCGGGATCTAGGTCCAGATCCAGCAGCAGGTTGGCGATGCGCCACGCCTCGCCGCCCATCGACGCCGGTGCGGCCGCGTGCTCGACCAGCTTCGCGGCCCGTTCGACGAACGACAGCGCGCACAGCTCGACCTCGTCGCGCAACGCGGACCAGCTCGACATGCCGTGGCGACGCGCCAGCACCAGCTGTGCATCGGCGAGACGCAGCGTCGCGAGCTCGCGTGGGCGCGTGCGATGCTGCGGGTGGTTGCGCTCGAGCTCCGCGAGCGCTTCGGGATCTTCGGCTCGCCACGCGGCGAGGAGCTCCTTCGCCTGTCGACGCAGCTGCTCGAGATCGGGACGTGGGGGTAGTGACTGTGGCACGGGGCCGCCTCCTCGAAGGACGTGCCGATGGATCCGCGCTGACTCGGCAACTAGAGGTGACGAAGCACCACGTGACTTGGTTGTCGGAGTCCAGGTGGGCTCGGCCCTGTCCGCGGATCGGAGGCCGCCCGGAAGCACGGCCACGCCCAGGATAGCAGCGTCGCGCAGATGCCTTCAAACGCAACCAAATGGTTGCGCATTCGCCACGCGCCTGCTAGACATGCAACTGAAGGGTTGCACATGAGCCGAGACCGCATCGAGAAGTCCATCATCCTTCGGGCCCCGTTGGCGCGCGTGTGGCGAGCGCTCACCGAGGTCGAAGAGTTCAACGCTTGGTTCCGCGTCGCGCTGCAGGGGCGCTTCGAGGTCGGCCACGCGATCCGCGGCAACATCACCCACGCCGGGTACGAGCACGTGACGATGGAGGTGGTCGTCGAGCGCATCGACGCGCCGCATCACTTCGCGTTTCGCTGGCACCCCTACGCGATCGATCCCGCGATCGACTACGGCGCCGAGCCCAGCACGCTGGTCGAGTTCGAACTGCAGGAGGTGCCCGAGGGTACGCAGCTGCGCGTGGTCGAGTCGGGCTTCGATCGGCTGCCGGCGCACCGCCGCGACGAGGCGTTTCGCATGAACGACGGCGGCTGGCAGGCCCAGCTCGAGAACATCGGACGCCATGTCACGGGCTAGCGGGTTGTCGCTGGCGGAAGCCCGCCACGCGGCGCCGTTGTTCGCGGCGCTCGGCGATCCCACGCGGCTGCAGCTGTTGCAGCGCCTGTGTCGCGGTGGCCCGGGCTCGATCCAACAGCTGAGCGACAAGGCCGAGGTCTCGCGACAGGCGATTCGCAAGCACCTCGACGTGCTCGAGCAGGCCGGCCTGGTGCGCAGCGCCCGTCGGGGTCGCGAGTGTCGGTGGGAGCTGCAGCCGCGTCGTCTCGACGACGCCCACGACTACCTCGAGCGCATCTCGAAGCAGTGGGACGACGCGCTCGCGCGCCTGGCCGCGTTTGTCGAAGACTGAGCCACGCGTCGACGCGGCTGCTACGCTGCTCACAGGCAATGGCGAGATCTCGAGCACCGCGCGGCCGCGTCGAGCAGCAGCTCGAGGCGGTGCGCGAGGCCCTGCGCGAGCGCGAGGCTGCGGATGCCACGGCGGTGCTCCGCAAGGCGCTCGCAGGCAGTCATGGCTACACCATCGGCGTCGTCGCCGATGCGCTCGAGAGCGACGACGACGTGCTGCTCGCGGCGCTGCCCGACGCATTCGCGCGGCTGTCGGCGGATCCGATCGCGCGCGATGCCGGCTGCCACGGCAAGACCGCGATCGCACGCGCGCTCGATCGACTCGAGCGCTGGCACGACGACGTGCTGCTGGCGGGCGTACGTTGGGTGCAGCGCGAGCCGGTGTGGGGCGGATCGGCCGATACCGCGGCGCAGCTGCGGGCCATCTGCGGCATGGCGCTCGTGCATGCCCGGCACGGTCGCGCGATGGTCGAGGTCGCGTTGCTGCTGGCGGATGCCGAGGCCGCGCCGCGCATCGCGGCCGCGCGTGCAATCGCAGCGTCGGGCGATCGCACGACCGGGGAGCCGTTGCTGCGCCTGCGGCTGGCATTGCCCGAGCCGGAACCCGAGGTCACCGGCGAGCTGTTCGCAGCGTTGCTCGATCTGGTCGGTGACGAAGCGCTCGAGGTCGTCGCCGCCGCGATGGCAGGGAAGGATCCCGCGCTCGCGGACGCCGCCGCGCTCGCGCTCGGTGGCTCGCGGAGGACCGGCGCGTTCGCACTCCTGCGTGACAGCGTCGACACCACCGTCGGCCCAGCTCGTCGCACGCGCCTGCTCGCCATCGCATTGCTGCGCGACACCGCGGCGTGGGCCTACCTACTCGACTGCATTCGCAACGGCTCGACACCACTCGCCCAGGACGCCGCGCACGCGCTGGCAACCTTCCGCCACGACGCCGAGCTGTGTCGTGAGCTGCAGACCGCCGCCGCGCTCCGCGACGACGACGTGGTCGCGGACCTCGTCGCCCACCTGCTCGACGTGCCGATCACGTAGTGGCGATCGTCATCATCGCAGCGGGGGCCCGCGACACCCGTGCTGGGGTTCGGCGCACACCTTCTCGCCGCCGGCACGGAGCGCTAGCCTGCGGAGCATGACGCACTCCTCGAAGGTCACTGCCTCCCACGCGCTCGCCGGGCTCGCACTGTGGGTGACCGCGTGCGGCGGATCGGGCGGCGACGGCGGCACCGCGAGCGACGGCACCAGCACAGGCTCCGACACCGGCTCCACCGGCGGACCCTCGAGCTCGACCACGCAGGGCGGCACCACGATCGATGTCACCTCCGCGACGAGCACCACGGCGACGACCGGTGCCGACACCTCGGCCGCGAGCGACACCGCGACCGGCAGCACCGGGGGTGGCAGCACGGGCTCCGACGACGGCAGCAGCAGCAGCGGTGGCGACACCGGCCCGGTGGTGCCACCTTGCCCCTACGACACCGTGGTGGGGCCGAGCGCGTGGACGCTCGAGGTCGTTGCCGAGGACGTCGAGGAGCCGATGTTCGCACTCGGGCACCCCACCGAACCAGATCGGCTGTTCGTGCTCGAGCGGGCCGGCACGATCGAGATGATCGAGCCCGGCACGACCTCGCCGGTGGTGCCGAGCATCCTCGAGATCGATGGCGTCGAGAACGGCGGCGAGAGCGGTCTGTTCGGGCTCGCGTTCCACCCGAACTTCCCCGACGACCCGCGGATCTACGTCAACTTCACCGCGCTTCCCGACGGCCGCACGCGGATCAACGAATATACCCTCGACCCGATGAACGGCTGGGTCGGCGACCCCGACTCGGAGCGCCTCATCCTCGACATCTGGCAGCCGGAGTACAACCACAACGGCGGCGGCATCGCGTTCGACACCACCGGCAATCTGCTCATCGGCATGGGCGATGGCGGCACCCAGAGCACCGCGCGCGTGACCGGCATCCTGTTGGCGAAGTTCCTCCGCATCGGCGTCGAGCCGGACGGCATCGACGACAACCCGGTCGCGTGTGAAGGCTGCCCGCAATTCGGGCCCTTCGACTACACGATCCCCGCCGACAATCCGTTCGTCGGCGACGGCGACTACGCCCCCGAGATCTTCGCGCTCGGCTTCCGCAATCCGTTCCGTTGGTCGGTCGACGTCGGCACTGGTGACATCTGGGTCGGCGACGTGGGCCAGAACGCGTGGGAAGAGATCGATCGCATCGAGTCGGGCCATGACTACGGCTGGAACTCGATGGAGGGCTTTCACTGCTACGCCGACGCGTGTGAGCCGGTCGAACCCAACCAGACCAACACCGACGGCCTGACGATGCCGCTGGTCGAGATCAGCCACGGCGGCGGCGACTGTGCGGTGGTCGGTGGCGCGGTGTATCGCAGCTGTCAGGTGCCCGAGTGGGACGGCACGTACCTGTTCTCGGACTACTGCAACGGCGAGGTCCGCGGGCTGCGCTACGACGGCGACAACCTCGAAGAGCTGGGCGTGCTCATCGACCCCAGCACGGCGCCGACCGGCAACGGCTGGAACGCCTGGGGCGACGTCTACTTCGCGGGGGGCGGCACGTTCACCGGTCGCGTGTGGCGCGTGGTCCCGGTCGAGTGACCGCCGCGCCTCGACGACGACGGCGTGGCGTCATGACGACCAACTCCCGCAGGCTCCGTTCGACCGGCGCCATCGTCGGCCTGATCCTCGCCGCGGCCTGTCACGGCGAGTCCGCCGGCGCCGACGAGGTCGTGCTGTCCGCCGGCGACGACGACGATCCCGCGATGCCGCAGGCGCCACCCATCGAGCGTCACGGTCGCCTCGCGGTCGATGGTCTGCAGCTCGTCGACGCGTGCGGACAGCCCGTGCAGCTGCGCGGCATCTCCGATCAGGGCATCCAGTGGTTTCCGTGGGGCACCTGCCTCGACGACGACGCGCTGACGTTCCTGCTGGCCTCCAATGGTCTCGACATCGACGTGCTGCGGATTCCGGTCTACGTCACCGAGGGCGGCTGGCTGCACGACCCCGAGGGCATGCGCGAGAAGCTGCAGGCGATCGCCGACGCCGCGATCGCGCGAGGTCTCTATGTGATCATCGACTGGCACGTGACCTCGTTCGATCCCAACGATCGTCTGGACGAGGCGCGCAGCTTCTGGACCGCCGTCGCGACCCGCTACGCCGGTGTCCCCAACGTGATCTACGAGATCGCCAACGAACCGTCGGAGGTCGACTGGCCCGGCATCCGCGAGTATGCCGCCGAGATCATCACCGCCATCCGTGCGATCGACCCCGACGTGGTGATCGTGGTGGGGACACCGGACGACTCCGGCGAGCTGTCCGACGTCGCCGACGCGCCGCTGCAGGGCGAGCTCGCCGAGAACGTCATGTACACCTTCCACTACTACGCGGCATCGATGGACCTGTCGCAGATCCAGCCCTACCTCGCGCGACTGCCCATCTTCGTCACCGAGTGGGCCGCGGCGAGCTACTCCGGTGACGGCCCCGACGACTACGACGACGGCGCGGCCTTCCTCGCGCTGCTCGCGGCCGATCCGCAGGTCAGCTGGATCGGCTGGTCGTTCACCGACGATGCCGAGAGCTCGGCGATGCTGCGCCGCGGCACCTGTGCGGAGGAACCCGGCGGCGCGGCCGGGCCATGGGATACCGACGCGCTCTCGACCTCGGGCTGGTTCATGCGTGGTCAGCTCCGCGACACGCAGCCCCGCCGGCTTTGCGCGTCGCCGTAGTCGTCGTCTCGATCGCAGCGGGCGCGCGGCCTTGGTACCGTTCGCGGGATGCTCCGCTCGCTGCGCCTCGATGTCTGCCTCACCCTCGCGTTGTGCATCGCCGCCTGCGGCCCGAACGTCGCGCCGCGCACACACGTGCCGGCTGCCGATCTGGCCGCGATCTCCGGACGCTTCGACGACGCGGCCATCCGCGCCCAGGTCGATGACCTGAGCGGCAAGCTGTCGATCGATGGCCCCGAGCAGGTCGTGCTGCGCGAGAAGCTGGTCGCGCTGCTCGAGCAGCCCGCGTTCGTGGCCGCGATGCGCGAGCGCGGCGTGCAGGCCGTCGGCGTCTACCACTGGGGCGAGGGTGGGCTGGTGGTGAAGCTCGCCCGCGGCAGTGGCACCATCCGCTTCGCCGGCGTGGCCGGCGAGCGCAGCTTCGATCTCGAGTACACCAGCATCGGCGCCCAGGTCGGGGGCTCCGCCAGCTGGGGCGTGGTGCTGGCGCTGGGATTGTCGTCGGTCGAGGCGATCGAGGGCAGCTACACCGGCGACGTCGCGTCGGCGACGGCGATCGATCAGAGCGCGGGCGTGATGCGCCTCGATCACCAGGCGCGCTCGCTCTACTTCGTCGGGGTCGCCGAGGGCCTATCCGCCAACGCCGGCGGCGGCAAGATGGTGCTCGCGTTGCGCGACTGAGCTCGGCGCGCACGTCGACTCACGGCCTCGTCAACGCGGCGCCGCGAGTTTTGCGGCGATGGGCGAGTCGAGGCCGCACCCCGCCCCTACCCAGCCGGGCGCGCCGTGGATTATCGTCCGCGGATGCGACTACGTGCGAAGCCCTTGGCCCTGTGTCTGTGCGCCCTCGTCCCCCTGCTCGCGTGCGCCGACGACGGCGATGCAACCTCGAGCACGAGCGACGGCACGACGACGGGTAGCTCGTCGAGCACCGGCAGCGGTGAGTCGACCACGACCACGCCCACGACCGCGACCACGAGCGACGGCAGCGGTTCGACCGGCACGACCACCGATGGCTCGAGCACGACCGGCACCGACGCGTCGAGCAGCGGCGCCGATGGATCGACCGGCGAGCCGGTGACGGCGTGCGAGGCCGCGAGCGACTGCACCGTGGTCGAGGACTGCTGCAGCTGCCTCGCGATCGTGCAGGGTACCGAAGCGCCCAACTGCGATCTGCAGGAGTGCCTCCAGAGCGCCTGCGGTGCGTTGGGCGTGTCGAACCCGGTCGCGCAGTGCGAGCTCGGCAGCTGCGAGCTCGCACCGTTGCCTTGCAACCCCCTGGAGGTGGCGTGCGATGCCCTGCCGCCGGAGTGCCCCGACGGCATGCTGCCGAGCATCGACGGCGCGTGCTGGAGCGGTCTGTGCGTACCAGCGGAGCTGTGCGACGTCGTGTCCGATTGCAGCGACTGCCCCGAGGACGAGGCCTGCGTGCAGTTCGTCTCGCATGCGCCGGTGACCCGTTGCACGCCGATCCCACCCGCGTGTGAGGGCGTGCCCTCGTGCGGCTGCATGGGTGCAGACGTGTGCGAGGCACCGTTCGACATCTGCAACGACATCGACGGCGCCATCAGCTGCGGCTGTCCGGTCTGCTGACCGTGGACGGTGGCGAGCGCATCGCAGCGCACGCACTGCGCTCGCCGGCGCGCGATCGCTACGATCAACCGGCGACGACGCGCTCCCGACCGTCCGCGTCGTCGGCATCGAGCCACGCGGGCAGCGCGGCCGCTGATCCCACAGCCACCGGCACGGGCACGCCGGGTCGGAGGCCCCGCGGAAATCTGGCACGATGCTGCGCGATGGCGATCGGGGCCTGGCTGTGCCTGTCGCTGTCGCTGCAGCTGGCGACGGCGCGCGCACCTGGAGCGGGCTCGGCCGTGGCCGCCGGCGATCCCATCGAGGCGGTAACGGTGGTGGTGGGCGTCGACGCGCGGCTCGGGCTGTCGATCGACGACGTGACGGTGGCACTGCACAGCCATCTGGCCGGCACCGCCTTGGTGCCGGACGTGCGATCGCTGGATGACGACGCCCTGCGCGACCCCACCGCGTGGGCCGAGCAGCGCCTGCAGGAGACCCCCGGCGCGCGCGCGGTGTTCTGGGTGGTCGCCGACGACGGCGTCGCGACTCTGCACCTGTGGCTGCCCGGTGACGCCGGCGCCTGGGCACGCACGCTGCCGGACGTCGACGATAGCGACGCGCAGACCGAGTCGATCGGCGTCATGGTCCGCGGCATGGCGACCTCGATCGAGGCCGCGAGCACGTCGCTCGAGCCCGCCGCGTCGCTCGAGCCCGCGCGGGCACCCGTCGACGAGCCGCCGACACCGACACAGGTCGTGGCGCCGCCGCGCAGCCACGTCGACCTCGCGCTCGGCTACCTCGGCAGCAACCTTGCCGATCGGGCTCCGTGGCAGAGCGCGCCCGCGCTGCGTGCCCACCTCGTGCATCCCTCGCGTGCGACCGTGGCGCTCGGCCTGGCCTGGGCGCCGCCGCAACACGCCGGCGATGCGCTCATGATCACGCGCGTCGGCATCGATGCCGCGGTGGGCGTGACGCTGCGACCTGGGCGGCGGGTGCGGCCGTCGATTCTGATCGGTGGCGTGATCGAGGCCATGGGCTGGGAGCTGCGCGGCTTCGGGCGCGACTGGGGCCTGCGCGCCGCGGTCACGGCCGGCGGTGGAATCGACGTCGCGCTCACCGCCCGCGTCGGACTTGTGGCGCTGGCCCGCGTCGATGCGTGGTGCCGCAACGCCAGGTTGGTCGTCGACGGGCCCACGGGCCGTGAACGGCTCCTGAGGGGCCATCCGGCCGCCGCCACGGCGTTCCTCGGGATCCGGGTGCGGCTCGCCGGCGAATTTCTTCATCCACACCGGCCGTCGTCGCGCCACGGGGACAGGTGACCCGCCGTGGCGCGCCCCGAGCCCCCTGCAGCCGACGACCGCGCGGCCATGCACGCCCTCACCGCCCGCGTGGCCGCGGGTGATCGCCGCGCCGCCGAGCAGCTCGCGAGGATCTCGATGCCCACCGTCCGCGCCGTCGCATGCCGCCTCGTGGCCAACCCCGCCGACGCCGCCGACGTCGGCCAGGGTGCGCTGGTCGAGGTGCTGCGCGCCGCGAGCAACTACCGCGGCGAAGGTCCGCTGCTCGGGTGGGTCGCTCGGATCGCCGCGCGCTCGGCATGCCACTGGCTGCGCAGCGCGCAGGTGCGACGCGCGGCCACGACCGCGAGCGTCACCACCGAGCCCGTCGACGAAGGCGCCGACGTGAACCACGGCGACGATGCGCTGCCGCGACCGCTGACCGCCTACCTCGACGCGCTGCCCGAGCTGCAGCGCACCGCGTTCGTGTTGCGTCACGCGCTCGACTACACTCTGCCGGAGATCGCCGAGCTCACCGGGGCACCGGTGCCGACCGTGAAGTCGCGCATCCTGAAGGCGCTCACCGAGCTACGTCGCGCGATGCGACGCGATGCAGCGCTCGGACGCACGGCGCCGACCGCCTCCGATCACCGAAAGGACGCCTCGTGATCGAGCGACTCGACGACGCCCGTTGGCGCGCGGCCATCGACGCCGCAGCCATCGACGAGGCCGACGACGCCCAGCGTGCGCTGCTCGCCGCACACGTGCCCGGCGACGCTGCGGCACGCCTCGAGCAGGCCTTCCTGGCCGAACTGCGCATCGCGATCGATGCGCCGTCGACGGCCCTCGACGACGACGACGACGCGATCGCAGCGGCCGTCGATCGGGCGCTGCCGCGGCGACGCGTTCGCTGGCTCGCGCCGACCCTCGCGGCCGCGGCCGCGGTGGTGCTGTCGTCGCTGGCGTGGTGGCAGCCGTGGTCGCCGGGCCCGGCCACCGAGCCGCTCGAGTCGTGGGCCGCACCGCTCTCGCAGTGGCGATCGCCGACCACCGACGTCGACACCACCGCAACCTCGCCGAGCCCCGACGCCTCGCACACGGCCACCGAGGCGCTCGGCTGGAGCCTCGATCGCGGTGCCATCGACGTCGCGAGCGGCCCGCTGCCCGCCGGCGTCGCCACGCGTGCGCGCACCGAGACCTGCGCCCACGCCGGCGACACGCAGGTCTGCATGACCGCGGGCAGCGAGTTCGTCGTGCAGCCACCGGCGCAGGGCGCCGCGTTGACGCTCGCCGACGGCGAGGCCCGCGTTCGCAGTGCGACCACGGTGGCCCACGTGCGACCAGTGATCGTCGCGGGCGTCCGCGTGGTGGTCGCGGCCGACAGCGAGGTCGTGCTGCAGGTGCACGAGCGTCGCTGGGCGATCGACGTGGTGCGGGGTCGTGCGGCCGTCGACCGCGGTGACGACGACGTGGTGACGCTCCGCGCGGGCGAGCAGCTCGCCGCCGATGC
>WBZX01000241.1_pt1 | contig 17170 bp, 12 predicted proteins | sample 5204211 | NCBI WGS metagenome assembly WBZX01 (sample SAMN12344362, study PRJNA552823) | activated sludge metagenome | biome: Activated sludge suspended growth; feature: Nitrification reactor; material: Wastewater; isolation source: activated sludge from nitrification reactor of wastewater... | reverse complement strand
GGTCTGCCGGTGGTACCCGACGTGAACAACAGATTGGGCCGGATCGAGCGATCATCAGGTGGTGGTCCTTCGGGTGCCGTCGCCAGCCAATCACGCCATTCCTCGGTGTTCCACACGAAGACCGCCGTGGCACGACCGGTGGTGATCTCGGCCAGGTTGGCGGCCTCGCGGGCTGCCGCCGCCGTACGGGGACCGGCCAGCACCAGGCTCACGTCGCCAACCTCCAACAGGTAGGCGACGTCGGGACCGTTGAGATGGGCGCTGGCCGCCACCACCGAAACACCGGCTCGGAGGCCGCCGAGGTGGGCGATCACCGCTTCGGCACAGTTCTCCCCGAAGACCGCCATCCGTCGGCCGTCGGGGCACATGCCCCTGGCCAGGTGGGCGACACGGTGGGTGAGGTCCCACACCTCGGCCGGACTCCACGCCCGTCGCTCGTCGACCACCAACGACCCGCCAGCCTCGGGAAGAGCGCAACCTCCCTCGACGTCGATGTCGAGTGGTCTGGCATCTCGACCCGAAGAACTGGCTGACTCGATCACCTGGCTCACCGTAGATCGTCAGACGGCCTACGTTTTCGGTCCATGCAGGTCATGACCGCCACCGAAGCAGCCGCCCTTCTGCGGCCAACCGACTCGCTGGGTATCCCGCTCGGGCCGGGTCAGCCTGGTGATTTCCTCCACGCCTTGGGTGCTCGTGACGACTGGACCGACCTGTTGGTGGGGGGTGCCCTCATCACCGATTTCTACGAGCTGTTCAGTCGGTCCAACGTCCGGTTCCTGTCGGGCTTCTACGGGCCGCTGGAACGGCTGTTGCGCGACCAAGGTGGGGCGATCGAGTTCGTCCCCGCCGATTTCCGGCGGTTCGGACCCACGCTCGAGCAGGTGGCCCCACGGGTTTTCGCAACCGCGGCGGCCCCACCCGACGGTGATGGTTTTTGCAGTCTTTCCCTACACGCCGGGGCCACGGTCGGGGAGATCATGCGAGTGGCCGCCGATCCAGCCCGAGTGCTGGTGGTCGAGGTCAGCCCACGATTCCCCCGAACGTTCGGCCACGCCGACTACGGGCACCGCATCCACATCGACGAGATCGACGTCTTGGTTCACAGCGATCGGGAGCCATTCGTGTTGGCCGACGCCGAGGCCAGCGAGGCAGATCGAGCCATCGCCGAGCACGTCGCCTCCTTCATCACCGAAGGGTCGACCATCCAGACCGGGATCGGTGGCATTCCGTCTCGGGTGGCGCGCCTTCTGGCCGAAGGTGACGCTGGTGGTTTCGGAATCCATTCCGAGATGTTCACCACCGGCCTCATGCACCTCCATCAGGCCGGGAAGGTGAGCAACCGTAAGGGAATGTACGACGGCGTGTCGGTGACGACCTTTGCCGCTGGAACTCGGGAGCTCTACGACTGGCTCGACGAGAATCCCGAGGTCGCGTTCTTGCCGGTCGGCACCGTGAACTCACCCGACGTGATCTCTCGCAACCCCAAGATGGTGTCGATCAACGGGGCCATTGCCGTGGATCTCGCCGGCCAGGCCATCGCCGACACCATCCACGGAGCTCAGTTCAGCGGTATCGGTGGGCACGAGGACTTCGTGGCCTCCTCTGGCCTCGAACTGGAGGATCGATCGCTGATCTGCCTTCGTTCCACCACCACCGTGGACGGCGTGCTCACCTCCAGGATCAACGGCAAGTTCCCCGCCGGCGCCATCATCACCACGCCCCGCCATCAGCTCGATGTCGTGGTCACCGAGTTCGGTGTGGCCGAGCTCAGGGGCCGTACCACCAGGGAGAGAGCCAGGGCCCTGGCTGCGGTGGCCCATCCCGACTTCCGCGACGAGCTCTTGGCCGAAGCCGAGGTGTGGCCTCCGGGCTAGGTCTGGATCCGCCGAAAGGCGAAGCCGTCCGGCGGAGTTCGTTTGAGGCGGATGAGCGGTTGCGAAGGTCTGTCGATGGGATCTGGCCGTGTCGTCATCCCTGTTGGCGGCTCAATGGTCGGCTCAGGTTTTGGTGTCCGGAGCCGATCTGGTTAGCAGGACTAGGTTTGTCCGACTGCTGGCGCCTGCCCCCCACCATGTCTCACTTCTTTCCCGCATTCGCCCGACTCGCCCACCGACGGGGTCTCGTCACCGCTGCGATCTTGCTCGGTGTCGTGACACCCATGGCGGTTCCCGGGTTTGTCGGGCCCGACAAGGGTGAATCGCCCATCCTCCATGGGGCTGTGGCCCGTCCGGCGGCGGGAATCGTTGTCGGGCAAGGCGACGAGTCGCTTCAAGACGAGTACGACGAAATCCTCGGTGAGGAGGCGGCCCTCATTGCTCGGGTTCAATCTGCACAAGCCGAGCGAGCCCGGCTGACGTCAGAACTAGATCGCCTCGAAGCCGATCTACAAGCCCGAAACGTCGAGCTCCTCGTCGCCCAAGCCGAGCTCGACGACGCCGAGTTCCTAGCCATGATCTATGCCCAAGCAGTGGTCGACGCCCGTCAGAAGGTCGAGGTCGCCTCCGAGAGGCTCCGGCGCCAAATCGTGGCCACCTATGTGAACGGAGGGGCAGATGCCTCTGTTCTCGAGGCACTCCTCAAGGCTCGCAGCGGGGAGGAGATGGGCCAGGCGCTGACCTACTCCAAGGCTGTGGTCGGCGATACCGAGGTGCTGGTCGAGAACCTCGAGCGGGCCCGGGCCGAGGCCCGTAAGGCAGATGGGGTGGCCAAGGCCAACTCGGCGCGTGCCAAGTCCCGGAGAGACGACGTCGACGCCGCTCGACGATTCATCGCCGCTGCCCGAGACAACCAGGCCCGCCTGGTCGATGAGATAAACGTCCAGGTGATGCTGGAATCCCAGGCCCTAATGGAGGTCCAGGGTCGGCGGGCCCTCGTCGAGGGTCGCATCAACGTCATGAGCGCATCCTCCGATGGGGTGGCTCTCCTACTCGGAGATCTACAGAGGTCACAGCCCGACTGGATGCCAGGCCGTTACCCGATCACCAACCCGCTACCCGGGTACCGCATCGGATCTGCCTTCGGAATGCGCTTCCATCCGATCCTCAACATCGAGCGTCTGCATGCTGGCGGAGACATGGGTGCACCCTCGGGGACCCCGATCCACGCCGCCGCCGACGGGAGGGTGGTCGTCGCCTCCGAGAGGGGCGGATATGGCTTGACCGTCGTGATCGATCACGGCGACTCGCTCGCCACGCTCTACGCCCACCAGAGTGCTTTGGCCGTAGGCGCCGGTGATCTGGTCAAGCGGGGGGACGTCATCGGCTGGGTCGGCTCCACCGGTTTGTCCACGGGACCGCACCTACACCTCGAGACCAGGGTCAAGGGCATGCCCGTGAACCCCGAGGGGATCATCGACTTCGAGGCCGAGGTCGACTACGGCCGAAACTGAGGCCTCCACCACCGTCGAGCCTCATCCGAGCATCACCGGGCGCCGTGTCGAAGGTCTGGACCTATCGGCTAGGTCACCAAGGCTCCCAGCGCGTTCTCGAACACGTCGACCACCGCTACCGTCGGAGGACCGGGCCGGGCCTCGATCGACTCGGCCGAGCACAGCGCGTCGGTGCCGTCGGCCCGGCCCTGAAGCGTGACGAGCAACGACGTAGCAGGCTCATCCACGAATCGGCACAACACTTCGAACAACGGAGCCGAGCCGTCCAAGTAGGTGATGACGCCGAGATCGTGCGCCGCCTCGAGGAGCCACCGGAGGGATTCATCAGCGGGAGCATGTATCCGAATCGTGTCCGAGTCGACACGCTCGAAGGTTGGGGGGCGAGCTCGGTTCAGAGGGATCGACCATGCCGATCCCGGTGCTTCGGTCGGACCAGGACGGGTATAGCCGTGATCTGATCTCTCTGAGGATCCGGAGTCGAACGTCTGCCCGGCGCGGGATCCCGAGACCCGGTCATGGCTCTGCGTTGTCCCAACTGCATTCTGCGCCGGTGAGGCCCGCTCCTGGTCAAGCACTCGGAATGCCTCGATGATGAGAACCGCGTCACTGCTGGTCTGGCCACCGATTCGATCGGGATGATGGCGACGGATCTGCTCTCGGTAGGCCCGGCGGACGTCTCCCCAAGCAGCATCGACTTGAACCCCCAGGATTCGTCGAGCCTCGACCGGGTTCATGCTCAGCCCCGTAGGAACGCGTCGAGCATGGCGACCAGCAGCGGCGGGTCCTCGGCCCCGCACAGCTCCCGAGCCGAATGCATCGACAGCTGAGCCACGCCGACGTCCACCGTATCGATGCCGAGCCGGGCCGCGGTCACGGGGCCGATGGTCGATCCACACGGTTGATCGTTGCGGCTCACGAACACCTGGTGGGGCACCCCAGCTACTTCACACGCCCGGATCAGCACGGCATGGCTGGTGGCACTGGTGGCGTAGCGCTGGTTGGCGTTGATCTTCATGACCGGCCCAGCGTTGACCGCCACGTGATGAGCTGGGTCGTGGCGCTCAGGGTGGTTGGGGTGGGTGGCATGGGCCATGTCGACCGAGGCGCACACAGAGCCGGCCAACGCTCGCAGGAAATCCTGGCGATCTCCACCACGGCCAGCGACGATCCGCTCGAGCAAGTGGGGCAACAACACGCTGTCGGCGCCGGTTGCCGACGCAGATCCAACCTCCTCGTGGTCGTAGAGGCAAAGGACCGGGGTGCTGGCCAGGATGGATCGGGTCCTGGCCACAGCCGAGATGGCGGTGGTCCCGGCCCAGCACGACAGCAGGTTGTCCAAACGCGCCGACGCCACCAGTTCTTGGTTGCATCCCAGACGGGTCGGCGGCGTCAGGTCGTGGAACATCAGATCCCATGCCACGACATCGCTGGCATCCACGCCTAGCTCTGCCGCCACGAAGCGAGCCAGATCACCCTCGGCCCAAGGTCCGGTTCCCCACACCGGGGTCAGGTGGGCCTGGGGGTTGAGCCGGAGACCCTGACCGTTCACATCCCGGTCCAAGTGGATCGCGAGCTGAGGCACGCGGGCCAAGGGTCGGTCACACGACACCAGTTGCGTGTGGTGACCATCGATCCCCCGAATCACCACCCTGCCCGACAGGCCCAGGTCGCGGTCGAGCCACGAGTTCCAAAGCGCCCCGCCGTAGACCTCGACCCCGAGTTGGCGCCAGCCAGCAAAACCGCAATCGGGTTTCGGCTTGAGTCGCAGGTTTGGCGAATCGGTGTGGGCCCCGACGATCCGAAACGGCGTGGCCGGGTCCTGTCCCGATGTGGCCCAGGCGACGAGTGCTCCGTCACGGCGGACGAAACGGTTGCCACCGCCGGTCCACCCGTCATCGAGCGTGACCTCTTCGAAACCGATGGCGCTGAGACGATCCGCCACCGAATCCACGGCATGGTATGGAGACGGGGCGGCCCTCAAGAAGGCGAGAAGGTCCTCCGTGGACCCGGACGGATGCTTCACCCGTTGTCACTCCGATCAGATGCTGTGTCGTGCGACTGTCAGGCTCTGTCAGCCGCGGCTCAGGGGGATGAGAATGCCCGTCGGACTTCGGTGGGAAAGGCCCCCCGGACCAGGTTAGGCCGACCGCAAATCGGTTGGGGATGGCCCAGGAGGGACCGCTACGATCGGGGTCCTGCGATTCGGGCCAACGGAGTCCCGGGCGAGCAGCGCCCCCGATGACACCGTTCCAAGGAAGTCCTACGCCGATGTCCAGTCCTGCGCCCGCAACTCCGGGCCTTCCGCCCGCCCAGGGCCTGTACGATCCTGCCTTCGAACACGACGCCTGTGGCGTTGCCTTCGTGGTCGATCAGCACGGTCGGCGGAGCCACGAACTGGTGCAACAAGGTGTCACCGCTCTGGTCAACCTCGATCATCGAGGCGCGTCCGGAGCAGAGGTGAACACCGGTGATGGTGCCGGAATCCTCATTCAAGTCCCCGATGCCTTCTTCCGGTCTGTGGTCGGCTTCGAGTTGCCGGATTCCGGTCGCTATGCCACCGGAATCGCCTTCATCCCCGGCTCGCCTGCCGACGTGGACGACATGGTCGCCACCATCGAGAAGATCGCTGTCGACGAGGGGCTCGAGGTCCTCGGCTGGCGCGACGTGCCGGTCGTCACCGACGGGCTCGGCCAGGGGGCATTGGGCACGCTTCCCACCTTCAAACAGATCTTCCTGTCTGCCTCGGGACGAGATCTGGAAGGCCTCGACCTCGATCGCCTGGCCTACGTCGTCCGCAAGCGCACCGAGAACGAAGCTGGCGCCGACGGCCGGCGTCCGTACTTCCCCAGCCTTTCGAGCCGCACCTTCGTCTACAAGGGCATGCTGACCACCCCTCAGCTAAAGGGCTTCTACCCCGATCTTTCCGATCCGCGAGTCGACAGCGCCATCGCGTTGGTCCACTCCCGGTTCTCCACCAACACGTTCCCGTCATGGCCGTTGGCCCACCCGTACCGGTATCTGGCCCACAACGGTGAGATCAACACCGTCCAGGGCAACCGCAACTGGATGAGGGCACGCGAAGCGCTTCTGGCCAGCCCTGACTTCGCCGGCGACCTCAGCCGCATCTTCCCGATCTGCACTCCCGGAGGGAGCGACACCGCCAGCTTCGACGAGGTCCTGGAGCTGCTCCACCTGGGCGGGCGACCGATCCATCATGCCGTGCTGATGATGATCCCCGAGGCGTGGGAGAACCACGACCTGATGGATCCGGCCAAGCAGGCGTTCTACCGGTTCCACGCCTCGCTGATGGAACCGTGGGATGGCCCCGCCAACGTCTGTTTCACCGACGGCACCGTGATCGGCGCAGTGCTCGACCGCAACGGTCTTCGCCCGGGGCGGTTCTGGGTCACCTCCGACGGGTTGGTGGTGCTCGGATCCGAAGCCGGTGTGCTCGACATCCCAGCCGACAAGATCGTGCGCAAGGGGCGACTCCAGCCCGGCAAGATGTTCCTCGTCGACACCGCGGCCGGCCGGATCATCGAAGACGACGAGATCAAGTCGGCGCTGGCGGCGCAACATCCCTACCAGGAGTGGCTCGACGCTGGGATCGTGAAGCTCGACGACCTCCCGGACCGACCACACGTGCGCTACCCCCACGGAGATGTGGTCAGGCGTCAGCTCACCTTCGGCTACACCACCGAGGATCAGAAGATCCTCATGGCCCCCATGGCCCAGACCGGTGGTGAGGCGCTTGGATCGATGGGCACCGACACGCCGATCGCGGTCCTGTCGGATCGGCCACGGCTCCTGTTCGACTACTTCGCGCAGCTTTTCGCCCAGGTCACCAACCCTCCGCTGGATGCGATCCGGGAGGAACTTGTCACAAGCTTGGGCGGCACCATCGGGCCCGAACGCAACCTGTTGGATCCGGGTCCTGAGTCGTGTCGTCAGATCCAGATCTCGTTCCCCATCCTCGACAACGACCAGCTGGCAAAGTTGCTCCACGTCTCAGAGGCAGTCGACGGCTTCCGCGCTGTCGCCATCCGGGGCCTGTACCCGGTGGCTGACGGAGGTCCTGGGCTGGAGGCTGCCCTCGACGACATCTGCCGTCAGGCGAGCGAAGCGGTGGCGTCTGGGGTCAACGTGATCATCCTGTCGGACCGCAAGTCGTCCAAGGACATGGCCCCGATTCCGTCCCTGTTGCTCACAGCAGCAGTGCACCACCACCTGGTGCGGGAGAAGTCCCGCACGTCGGTTGGGCTGGTCGTGGAGGCAGGTGATGCCCGCGAGGTCCATCACATGGCGCTACTGCTCGGATACGGCGCAGCAGCCATCAACCCGTACCTGGCCTTCGAGACCATCGAAGACATGATCGCCCGCGGAGCCCTGACAGACGTCGCTTTGGACAAGGCGGTCCGCAACTACATCAAGGCTGCCGGAAAGGGCGTGCTCAAGGTGATGTCCAAGATGGGCATCTCCACGGTTGCCTCCTACTGCGGTGCCCAGGTGTTCGAGGCGGTCGGGCTAGGCCAGGGCCTCATCGACCGCTACTTCACCGGTACCACCTCCAAGCTCGGCGGCATCGGGTTGGCCGAGGTCGCGGCCGAGGTGGCCGCCCGTCACGCCCAGGCCTACGCAGAGCGTCCCACCTTGCGGGCCCATCGGGAGCTCGAGGTGGGCGGGGAGTACCAGTGGAGGCGTGAGGGCGAGTACCACCTCTTCAACCCGGAGACGGTCTACAAGCTCCAGCACGCCACCAGGACCGGGCGCTATGACATCTTCAAGGAGTACACGCGCCTCGTCGACGACCAGTCCAAGAAGCTGGCCACCCTGCGTGGTCTGTTCGAGCTGACGGCGGGCGACCGCACGCCGGTCCCGCTCGAAGAGGTCGAGCCGGTCTCTGAGATCGTCAAACGGTTCTCGACGGGGGCGATGAGCTACGGCTCGATCTCTGCTGAAGCCCACGAGACCCTGGCCATCGCCATGAACCGCCTCGGCGGCAAGTCGAACACCGGAGAAGGTGGCGAGGATCCCGAGCGCCTCTACGATCCGCAGCGACGCAGCTCGATAAAGCAGGTTGCGTCGGGGCGTTTCGGCGTTACGAGCGAGTACCTGACCAACGCTGACGACATCCAGATCAAGATGGCCCAGGGGGCCAAGCCTGGTGAGGGCGGTCAGCTCCCCGGCCACAAGGTTTACCCCTGGGTGGCCAAGACCCGGCACTCGACCCCGGGCGTGGGGCTCATCAGTCCTCCGCCCCATCACGACATCTACTCGATCGAGGATCTGGCCCAGCTGATCCACGACCTCAAGAACGCCAACCCCGCGGCGCGCATACACGTGAAGCTGGTGGCCGAGGTGGGGGTCGGAACCGTCGCCGCTGGTGTGTCGAAGGCTCACGCCGATGTGGTGTTGATCTCCGGGCACGACGGTGGAACCGGTGCCAGCCCGCTGACGTCGCTCAAGCATGCCGGGGGGCCGTGGGAGCTGGGCTTGGCCGAGACCCAACAGACCCTGCTGCTGAACGGTCTTCGCGACCGGATCGTGGTTCAGGCCGACGGCCAGTTGAAGACCGGACGAGACGTGGTCATCGCGGCTCTGCTCGGGGCCGAAGAGTTCGGCTTCGCCACGGCGCCGTTGGTCGTGTCGGGATGCATCATGATGCGCGTCTGTCACCTGGATACCTGCCCGGTTGGTGTCGCCACCCAGAACCCGACCCTGCGGGCCCGGTTCTCGGGCAAGCCGGAGTTCGTGGAGCACTTCTTCGAGTTCATCGCTGAAGAGGTTCGGGAACTTCTGGCCGAGCTCGGATTCCGCTCGATCGAGGAGGCGATCGGTCGTACCGAGGCGATCGACGTCCGCCAGGCCGTCGACCATTGGAAGGCGTCCGGGCTGGACCTGACCCCGATCCTGCACGTCCCCGAGCGTCCCTATGGTGACGCTCTCTACAACACTCGTGGACAGGACCACGGCTTGGACCGCGCCCTGGACGTGCAACTCATCTCGGCGGCCCGCTCAGCGATAGACACGGGTAGCCCGGTGAAGCTCGACTTCCCCGTTCGCAACGTGAACCGGACAGTCGGCACCATGCTCGGCCACGAGGTCACCAAGAGACATGGAGGCGCCGGCCTCGACGATGGGACCATCGACATAACGTTCACGGGATCTGCGGGCCAGAGCTTCGGTGCCTTCGTTCCCCGGGGTGTGACGCTGCGGGTCCATGGCGACGTCAACGACTACGCCGGAAAGGGCCTGTCAGGTGGGCGTCTGGTGGTCCGTCCTGCGCTGGATTCCGCGTCGGACTTCGTGGCCGAAGACAACATCATCGCCGGCAACGTCTTGCTGTACGGCGCCACCGGAGGAGAAGCGTTCCTGCGAGGACGAGTGGGAGAGCGGTTCTGCGTCCGCAACTCCGGAGCTACAGCCGTGGTCGAAGGCGTGGGTGACCACGGCTGCGAGTACATGACCGGCGGCCGGGTGGTCATCTTGGGGTCCACCGGACGAAACTTCGGGGCCGGCATGTCCGGTGGCATCGCCTACGTCTGGGATCCAGAGGAGGTGTTCGAAGGGTTGGTCAACCGGGAGATGGTCGACATCGACCCTCTCGATGACCTCGACACGTCATGGTTGGTGACCGCAGTGTTCCGGCATCAGGCCGAGACCGGATCGGAGGTGGCGGGACGGATCCTCAGCGATTGGCAGTACGCCGTCCGCCAGTTCGTGAAGGTGATGCCCAGGGACTACAAGCGGGTCCTGAACGCCATCAGGGTGGCCGAGGAAGCCGGCGCCGACATCGACGAGGCCATCATGGCCGCGGCCAAGGGTTGAGGGACGAGACATGGGTGACTATCAAGGTTTTCTCAAGCACGGTCGAGAGGTGCCGGTTCGGCGCCCTGTGCCGGTGCGGATCAAGGACTGGCGCGAGGTGTACGAGGAGTTCCCCTCCGAGACGCTCCAGACCCAGGCCAGCCGCTGCATGGACTGTGGCATTCCGTTCTGCAACCAGGGCTGCCCGTTGGGCAACCTGATTCCCGACTGGAACGACCTCGTGTACCGGGATCGTTGGCAGGAAGCGATGGACCGCCTCCACGCCACCAACAACTTCCCCGAGTTCACCGGGCGGCTGTGCCCTGCGCCATGCGAGTCGGCCTGCGTCCTCGGAATCAACCAGGACCCCGTCACGATCAAGCAGGTCGAGGTCACCATCGTGGAGACGGCATGGGCCGAGGGATGGGTCAAGCCGGTTGTCCCAACCGAGCGCACCGGCAAGAAGGTGGCCGTCATCGGCTCGGGCCCCGCCGGTCTGGCCGCGGCCCAGCAACTGACCAGGGCGGGACACAGCGTGGTGGTCTTCGAACGCGCCGATCGGATCGGTGGGCTGCTGCGCTACGGGATCCCAGAGTTCAAGATGGAGAAGCGGTTCCTGGATCGCCGGCTCGACCAGATGACCGCGGAGGGTACCGAGTTTCGCACTGGGGTCGACGTCGGAGTCGATGTGACCGGTGACGAGCTCCGTTCCGAGTTCGATGCGATCGTCCTGGCCGGCGGTGCCACCCACGCCCGAGACCTTCCCATTCCCGGACGGGAACTGGCAGGCATCCACCAGGCGATGGAGTACCTCCCGCTGGCCAACCGGGTCCAGGAAGGAGACCTGCTCAGCTCTCCGATCGATGTCGCCGGCCGCAAGGTGGTGATCATCGGCGGGGGTGACACCGGCGCCGACTGCTTGGGCACGGCTCACCGCCAAGGAGCCGAGTCGATCCACCAGTTCGAGATCATGCCGCGGCCTCCGGACCAGCGCGCCGAATCGACGCCGTGGCCGACGTGGCCGTTGATGTTCCGAACCGCCTCAGCTCACGAGGAGGGTGGCGACCGAGTGTTCTCGGTGAACACGGAGCGGTTCCTAGACGATGGAAACGGCCATGTTCGAGCTCTCCTTGCCCATGAGGTGCGGATGATCGACGGCCGCTTCGAGAAGGTGGAGGGGAGCGACTTCGAGCTAGAGGCTGACTTCGTCTTCCTGTCCATGGGCTTCACCGGTCCTGAGTCGGACTGGATCACCACCCAGTTCGGTGTGGAACTGGATGCCCGTTCCAACGTGGCCCGCAACCACGACTACGCCACCAATGTCGATGGGGTGTTCGTGGCCGGAGACATGGGTAGAGGTCAGAGCCTGATCGTGTGGGCCATCGCCGAAGGTCGGGCCGCAGCGGCGTCGGTGGACCGCTACCTGATGGGTTCCACGGATCTACCCAGCCCGGTCGAGCCCACCGCTGTCGGGTTGCGCTGACAGATCCAACCCCGGCCTGGTCCGTGACCTGGGCTCTGAACGCGAGAGAGGCCCCGGGATCTCCCGGGGCCTCTCGGCATTTCGAACTCGTCGAGCTGTGACGGTCAGGGCTTGAAGATGTCAGGCCCGAACGACTTCTTCTCCTGGTTGGCCAGGACCACGGTCTTCATGACCTTGTCGGAGATCGTCTGCTTCTTGGCGTCGAAGAGGGGCAGGAAGTAGCCGATTCCGCACACCAGCGAGTCGAGGAAGTGGGCCAGACCTCGCACGATGCCCATGCCTCCACCGATCAATGATCCGTCGGCCTCGCTGACGACCTTCAACCCGGTGAGGGCTTTGCCCGGCGACTGACCGGTGGCCCCGTTCAGGTAGTAGATCCAGAAGCTGTAGGCGACGGCCACGGCGTAGCCGAGGAATAGGACGAGCACGGCCAGCGCATCGGAGATCGCACCGAACACCAGGGCCAGAATCCAGATGACGATGTACAAGGCGAAGATGATCGCTCCGTCGATCAGCCAGGCAACCACTCGCTGGACCCATTCTGCCAGTGGTGCTCCACCCGCGGGCGCAGCGTTGGCGAAGGCTCCAGCCCCGACGGTGGGGGCCGCGGCCGGGGTGCCTCCCGGGGTCTGTTCCGGTGGGTACCACTTGCCGTCTGAGGCTTGCCACCAGCCTGGTCCCTGTGAGAAGTCACTCATGTTCTGGGGTTCTCCCGCTCTGCTTTTTTGGCCCGGTCATTGCCCGGCCATATGGACTTGGGCAGCGTACCCTGTGGCGCGGTAGGTCGTTCGGACCAAAAGGTGTCGGGGTGCGCCGTCGCACACTCAAGAAGGGCGGGGTGCGGCCGATCTGTACAACCGGCAGGCCATGTGTGTGCCCAGCGTGTCCCACCTACGTCGAGGTAGGCCTTGTTCGACAACCTGAAGATCCGAAGCAAGCTGATGGTCTTGGTGGCGGTGCCACTGGTCATCATCGTGCTGCTCGCCGCGCTCGGCGCCCGGTCTCGTATGGACACCGCCAGTGCGAGCAGAAACGTAGAGAAGCTGACCGCCTTGGCCAAGGCGAACTCAGACGTCGTGGACGCGCTCCAGCGCGAGGCGCTCTACAGCACGGCACGAGTCGGGTCCGACCGGAAGTCCTTCCAGAAGGAAGTGGTCGCCGCACGGAAGAACACCGACGTGGTGATGAAAGACGTGTTGGACCGTCAGTCCTCGCTCACGGGGACCTCCGCTGCCTTCCGCTCGGCCACCACGTTGGCCACCGACGCGGCCGACAAGCTCCGGTTCATCCGCAATGCCGTGGATCAGGGCTATAGCTGGGACCAGGTAGCAACGGCCTACGACGCCCTTCAATCCACCTTCCTCGAGGTCAACGATTCGATCTCGTCGACCCTGTCGGACCCTCAGGTGGCCAACGACCTTCGTACCGCGTCGGCCTTGGCGTCGTTCAAGGCGACGATCGCGCTGCAGGGATCGCTCCTGGCCGGTGCCAGTGAGGTTGGCGTCGAAAGCGTGCTCGACAGCGCGGACGAGGAAGCGATCGACGTGCGTGACCTTTACGAGGCGCTGCGGGAGAACCGGGAGGCCGAGGAGGCTGCGAAAACCCTGCTCTATACGATCGCCGAGCCTGACCGGAAGGGAGAGGTTCGAAATGCGTTGACCACTCCCTCACGCATCGCTTTCGACAACATCCGCGGAACCATCGACGACTCCTTCGTATCCATGGTCAACGGCACGATCGACGAAGCCGATCTCGGCCTCGACACCAAGACCGCGATCGACGCCACCATCGGGCAGCTCGAAGATCTCCACGCCGTCGAGCTCGACCTATACGACGACGTCATCTCTCGTTCGAAGGCGGCCCGAAGTGATGCTGAGTCGGCAGCCAACCGCTTCGTTCTGGGTGGTGTCATCGCCCTGCTGATCGCCATGCTGGCTGCGGTCTTGATGGCCCGTCGGATCACTCGACCTCTGGAACGTCTGACCGAGTCGGCCGACCGACTCTCGACCGAGCAGATGCCTCGGCTGGTCGAGTGGCTCAGGAATCCCTCAGACGACGAGCTGGCCTTCGAGATGGATGCTCTGGCATCCATCAACATCGATTCGAACGACGAAATCGGCAAGCTGGCCCGTTCGTTCAACGACGTCCAGAGGGTGGCAGGTGAGGTGGCCACCGAACAGGCAGCCCTGCTGCGCAAGGGCATCGGCGAGATGTTCGTCAACCTGGCCCGCCGAAACCAGGCTCTGCTCGACCGTCAGATCGACTTCATCGACGAACTCGAACGGGGCGAGGAAGACCCCGATCAGCTCGAGAACCTGTACCGCCTGGACCACCTGGCCACCCGTATGCGCCGCAACGCTGAATCGCTGCTGGTGCTGGCCGGTGCTGAACCTCCACGTCGTCGTGGGCGACCGGCACCGCTGGCCAACGTGGTTCGAGCCGCGCTGGCCGAGGTCGAGGATTTCGCCCGAATCGATCTGCTCAGCTTCGACGAGATCCTGGTTGCCTCGAACGTGGCGGCCGACTTGGCGCACCTCCTTTCGGAACTAATGGAGAACGCCACCAACTTCTCGCCGCCAGAGACCCGAGTCGAGGTGGTCGGCCATCGGACCAAGGCCGACGGATACGTCATCTCGGTCACCGATCACGGAATCGGTATGTCAGCGGATCAGATCCGGGAGGCAAACGATTCGCTGGCCAAGCCCCCGCTGGTGGGTCTGGCATTGTCCCGCTCGCTGGGCTTCATCGTGGTCGGACGTCTGGCTGTTCGCCACGGGATCAGCGTCCGCATGATGGCGTCGCCATCGGGAGGTGTCACCGCGGTGGTGACCGTGCCTCCCGCCCTGGTGACCGATACTCCTGGTGGAGTTCCCGACGCACCCAACGCGGTCCCAGCCCAGCCACAGCGACCTGCCGTTGCCGCTCCGGTCGCCGAATCGCCGGCACAATCTGCTCGACCCGGTCCGCCGCCGTTCGAGGAGGTGTCGGCTGCCGCGCCCCTGGCCTTCGCCCCGAGTGACACGCCCCCGTCGGCACCTGCCCCGGCGCCTGCGGCCCGGAAGGCCGAACCCGAGCCTCCGGCTGCAGCCCCGGCCGAGCATGCACCCACTGGTCCTGTCGCTCGTCGTTCCTCGTCGGTGCCCGATACCGACCCGGGTACGGGTTTGCCCAACCGCAGGGCCAAGGCAGGAGCAGACGATGGACTGCCGGCCAGGCGTGGCGACGCAGAGCCTGCCGCAGCACCCGATGCCGGTGCTTCAGACGCCGTACCCGTCGAGCAAGGCCCCGCCGGGGATGGCGACAGCGCACCTGCTCCAGTCCCGGGGGCCCCGGTTGGAGACAAGGAGCGAACCGGTCCCGCTCTGCCGCCCCGAGCCCGCAAGGCGCCTCCAGCGGAACCGCCGGCGGAGGAGACCAAGCCCTTCTTCGCCGAGGATGCACCCCCGCCTCGACTGTTCGGTCGCACCGACTCAGAGGAAGCATCGGGACCGGTCGCCCCTGCGGCGAAGGCCCCGGCTCCCGAGCCCAAGGCGGTTCCCGAGCCAGCTCCTCTTGTACCGTCGGCACCTGATGCTGGCGTTACCGAGCCGGTTGCACCAGCGGCGACGGCGGCGGCGACTCCAATCGAGGCAGAAGCCCCGGCGGAGGTCACCACCAACGCTGGTCTCAAGCGGCGTACGCCGCGCCAGGCCGGTGCAACCCGTGCCATTCCAGGCGCAGACGGAGAACGGGGCGTTGCCGCCACCAAGCGCTCGCCTGATGAGGTTCGAAACTTGCTGTCGGGCTTCCGTGCCGGTCAGCAGCGAGCCCGCACCGAGGACCCGGCCCCGGCCGACGTCCCTGACGGAGAAGGAACCGAATGAGTGATCTGAGCGCCGCAGCGCGCAACGTCAACTGGCTGGTCGAGAACTTCGTCGACCGGGTACCCGGTGTACGGGAGACCGTGGTGGTTTCAGCCGACGGCCTGCCCATGGCGGTTTCCCGGGGTCTCGACCGGGATGCGGCCGACCGGTTTGCCGCCGTGGCCTCCGGGTTCATCGGGCTGGCATACGGTACGGCCACCCGTTTCAACGGGGGCGCCGTGACCCAGATCATCATCGAGATGGAGAACGCGTTCCTGTTCGTCACCGGCATCAGTGACGGATCCTGCCTCGCGGTGGTGGCCGACGGGGCATGCGACGTTGGCCTGGTCGGCTATGAAATGGCCGTCCTGGTCGAACGGGCGGGCGCGGTGCTCACTCCTGAGCTCCGGGCCGAGCTCCAGGGGGCGCTTCCCCGATGAGCACCTTTGGCGACGCAGGAGGCCTCCGGGTCCGGCCGTACGCCATTACGGGCGGACGCACACGCGCCCGTACCGAGGTCGACATCGAAGCGATCGTCTACCGCACACCGAAAGGCGAGCAGACCGGGTCGGGCCTTCCACTCGAACGGGGCCAGATCATGGGCCTGCTCAACTCACCGCAGTCAACGGCGGAGATCTCCGCACGGCTGCACCTACAGCTCGGGGTCACCCGGGTGGTCCTCGGCGACCTCATCGATGAGGGGTACGTCGCCGTCAACTCCAGGTCGGCCTCCGGTCGACCCGATCTCCGACTCCTCGAAAGGGTCCTCGATGGTCTCCAAGCCCTCTGACATGGCCACTGGCGCAGCCGAAGCCCCTGCGGGTCCGGCGCCGATGCCGGTCAAGATCGTGGTAGCCGGCGGATTCGCGGTGGGTAAGACCACCTTCGTAGGTTCCATCTCCGAGATCGAACCGCTAACCACCGAGGCCGCTCTGACCAAGGTGAGCGAAGGGGTGGACGACACGTCCAAGGTGTCGACAAAGACATCCACGACGGTAGCCATGGACTTCGGCCGCATCACCCTTGGGTCTGACCTCATCCTCTACCTGTTCGGAACGCCCGGTCAGGATCGGTTCTGGTTCATGTGGGACGACCTGGTGCGTGGAGCCATCGGAGCGGTGGTGCTGATCGACACCCGAAGGCTCGAGGATTGTTTCCCTGCGGTCGACTACTTCGAAGAGCATCGGATCCCATTCGTGGTGGGCATGAACTGCTTCGACGGTCAGGTGACCCACTCGCCCGAGGATGTTCGCGAGGCGCTTGCCGTGTCCCCTGACACTCCGGTGTTCCTGGTCGACGCCCGCGAGCGCGAGTCGACCAAGTCGGCGCTACTCGAGTTGGTGCAGCACGCTCTCCTCCGCGCCACCAGCTGAGAGCCTCGGTCTGATCAACATCGCAGCGACGACGACTCGACCTATCCGCTCGCCACCTTAGCCTCGATCCACCGATTGGACTTGGCTTGTGCTCGATTCTCCATGGCCACTCCGGCAAAGCCGGTTCTCTGGACGGCCACCGCTGGTGTTCGGCTGTCTGATGATCCCGAACGCGAGGGCTGGGCGGGGGTTCGGGGGCAGAGCCCCTTGTGGCGGAGCCCCCGACCTGCGGAGATCGGCTTTGCCGGTTGCAGCAGCGAAGTCGTCGGCCGTC
>WBZX01001546.1_pt1 | contig 17173 bp, 19 predicted proteins | sample 5204211 | NCBI WGS metagenome assembly WBZX01 (sample SAMN12344362, study PRJNA552823) | activated sludge metagenome | biome: Activated sludge suspended growth; feature: Nitrification reactor; material: Wastewater; isolation source: activated sludge from nitrification reactor of wastewater... | reverse complement strand
GGTGCCCGAGGCTCAGCGAACTGTTGGCTACAACATGCCGGCGTTCAGCATCGGCAGAAACTTCTTCTACTTCGCCTCCTTCAAGAATCACATCGGCATCTATCCGCCGGTCACCGCTGATGCCTCAGTTGTCGAGGCAAGCGCACCGTACCGGGGCCCGAAGGGGAACTTGTCCTTTCCGCACTCCAGAGCCTTGCCCCTTGAACTCATCGGCAAGGTCGCCGCGGCTCTGGCGGCGCAGTACCGCGCGGCGCCCCGTGCGGCGCCACGCGCACGATCAGCGCGGGCATGACGCGGCCGTCCGGTGCGGCGCCACGGGCGCGGTGCCGGCGCCGTGGACGCGCTGCCACGCGGCCCGCAGGTGGCGGCCCGCAGCGGCCGCGGCGGCCTGCACGCTCTGCCCCACGGCGTCGACCGCGTCGGCGATGGCCTGGCGGCGCAGCGCCAGCGCCTCGCGCCGCGCCTGGTCGTACAGCGCCTGCCGCTGGGTGGGGCTGAGGGTGGTCAGGCGTTCGTGCAGAGAGATCATGTCGGGCTCCTTGTCGATGCCAGCACTCTAGGCAGACGCCGCGCGGCGGGAAACGGCAGGCGGCTCAAAAGCGCCTTGCACGCGCCGCAAAACCGCAGCCCCGGCCGAGCGCCTACGATGCGCCGCATGGACGGCCTGGCGCTCGACGACCTCAAGCTCTTCGCCCGCGTGGCGGCGCTGGGCACGCTGTCGGCGGTGGCGCGCGAGCGCGACGTGCCGGTAAGCCAGGTGTCGCGCGCGCTCACGCGGCTGGAACGCACCTGCGGCGCGCGGCTCATCCACCGCAGCACGCATGGCCTCACGCTCACCGCCGAGGGCGAGACCTTTCTCGACTACTGCCGCCGCATCGGCGCCACGCTCGACGAGCTGGAGGCGGACTTCGCCACCAAGGCGCGCGAGGCCAGCGGCCTGGTGCGCGTGGCCGCCAGCACGGTGATCGCGCAGTACCTGCTGCTGCCCAGCCTGGCCGGACTGCACGCGCGCCACCCGCGCCTGCAGGTGGAGCTGGAGGTGAGCGACCGGCTGGTGGACATGGCGCGCGACGGCATCGACATCGCCATCCGCACCGCCACCGCGCTGCCCGACACCGCGGTGGCACGGCGCATCGGCGACCTGGGCCGCGCCTGCTACGCGTCGCCGGCCTATGCCGCGGCGCACGGCCTGCCCGCGCAGCCGGCGGACCTGCGGCAGCATCGGCTGATCGCCAACACCGCCGCGCCGCACCTCAACCACTGGCCCTTCCTCGTCGACGGGCAGGCGCTCAAGCTGCCGATCGACGGCTTCTGGCGCAGCAACGACACCGGCATCGTCGCCAACATGGTGCTCGAAGGCCTGGGCATCGGGCGCCTGTCCACGCTGGTGGCCGAGCCGATGGTGGCGCAGGGCCGGCTGGTGCGCGTGCTGCCGCAGTTCACCGACCCGCAGCCGGTGGCGATCTACGCCGTGACGGCGGGCACGCGCCAGCGCCTGCCGAAGATCCGCGCCTGCATCGACTACTGGGCCGGCTGGATCGGGCGCGGCGCCGAGGGCGCCGCCGCGCCGGTGCCTACGCCAGCGCCCCGGCCACGCGCGCGCCGATCGCCAGGCACGCGGTGAGCCCGGGCGACTCGATGCCGAACAGGTTCACCAGCCCCGGCACGCCGTGCTGCGCCGGGCCGTCGATGCCGAAGTCCGCCGCCGGCTCGCCGGGGCCGACGATCTTGGGCCGGATGCCGCTGTAGGCCGGCGCCAGCGCGCCGTCGGGCAGCGCCGGCCAGTAGCGGCGCACGTCGGCGGCAAACGCGTCGGCGCGCGACGCGTCCACCGCGTAGTCCTCGGCCGCGCTGCCGGGCTGCCAGCCCGCGGGCAGCCAGTCCACGTCGGGGCCGAAGCGGCCCTGGCCGCCGAGGTCGAGCGTGAAGTGGATGCCCAGGCCGGCTCGGTTGTGCATCGGGTACACCAGCCGCGCAAACGGCGCGCGCCCGGACAGCGAGAAGTAGCGCCCGCGGCAGCCGCGCGGCTGCGGCACGTGGCGCGCGTCCAGCCCGTCGATGCGCGAGGCGAGCGCGCAGGCGCCCAGGCCGGCCGCGTTCACCAGTTGCCGCGCGCCGATGCGCATCGGCTCGGCGCCGCCCACGTCGATGTCGAAGCCGCCGGGCACCACCGCCACGCGCTGCACCGGGCTGTGGAAGGCGAACATCGCGCCGCCCGACTCGGCGTCGCCCTGCAGCGACAGCATCAGCCCGTGGCTGTCGACGATGCCGGTGGACGGCGAGTGCAGCGCCGCCACGCAGCGCAGCGCGGGCTCCATCGCGCGTGCCGCGGCGCCGTCCAGCAGCACCGCGTCGTCCACGCCGTTGGCCAGGGCCTGCGCGTGCAGCGCCTGCAGCGCGGGCAGCTCGGCGTCTTCCACCGCCACCACCAGCTTGCCGCAGCGCCGGTGCGCGATGCCGCGCTCGGCGCAGTGCGCGTACAGCGCCTGCCGCCCCTGCACGCACAGCGCCGCCTTGAGCGAGCCCGGCGCGTAGTACAGCCCGGCGTGGATCACCTCGCTGTTGCGCGCGCTGGTCGCGGTGCCGATGCCCTCGGCCGCGTCCAGCACCACCACCTCCAGCCCGGCCTGCGCCAGCGCGCGCGCACAGGCCAGGCCCACCACGCCCGCCCCGACAACGACTGCGTCGACGCGATCAGTCATGCGACGGCAGCAGACCGCGTCCCGCGGGCGCCGCGGGCCGGCTCCGCCGACCCGCTGGCGCCGCCCCCTGGGGGGAGCGCCGAAGGCGCAACGGGGGGGTCACTCCAATCCGGCGGACTCGTCGCAGCCCAGGTGCAGGTTCATGCACTGCACCGCCGCGCCGCTGGCGCCCTTGCCCAGGTTGTCCACGCGCGCGATCAGCACCGCCTGCTGCGCGTCGGCGAACACGAAGATGTCGATGCGGTTGCTGCCGTTGCTGCCCTGCACGTCGAAGAAGTTGGGCTCGGCCAGCGACGGGTCGCCCGCGGGCATCACGCGCACGAAGCGCTCGCCCTCGTAGTGCTTCTGGTAGGCGCGCACCAGCGTGGCGCCGTCGGTGCCGGGCGCCAGCTGCGAAAAGTGCAGCGGCACGCTCACCGCCAGGCCCTTGAGGAACGGCCCGACGATGGGCATGAACACCGGCTTGGTGGTCAGGCGCGCGTAGGCCATCATTTCCGGCACGTGCTTGTGCGAGAGCTTCAGGCCGTAGGGGCGCGGCGCGTCGAGCAGCGGGCTGCGGCCGGCGGCCTCGTACTCCTCGATCATCTTCTTGCCGCCGCCCGAATAGCCGGTGATCGACGTGGCCGTCACCGGCAGCAGGGCGGGTGCGATGCCCGCGTCCACCAGCGGGCGCATCAGCGCGATGAAGGCCGTGCTGTGGCAGCCGGGGTTGGCGATGCGCTTGGCGCGGCGCAGCGCGTCGCGCTGGCCCGGCGCCAGCTCGGGCAGGCCGAAGGTCCAGCCCGGCGCCACGCGGTGCGCGGTGCTGGCGTCGATGACGCAGGTGGCGGGGTTGGTCACCAGCGCCACGGCCTCGCGCGCGGCGGCGTCGGGCAGGCACAGGAACGCCACTTCGGCGGCATTGAGCAGGCGCGCGCGCTCGGCTGCGTCCTTGCGGCGGTCGGCGTCGATGCGCAGCAGCTCCACGTCGCTGCGCGCCGCCAGGTATTCGTGGATGCGCAGCCCGGTGGTGCCCTCCTGGCCGTCGACGAAGATCGCGTGCTTCTTGCTCATGGCGACTAGGATAGTTCAATGACCATGACCGAGCGAATCCTGCTGCTGCCGGGCTGGCTCGATTCCGGCCCCGACCACTGGCAAAGCCGCTGGGAGGCGCTGCACGGCGACACCCGCGTGGTGCAGGCCGACTGGCTGTGGCCGCGCCGCGGCGACTGGATGGCGCGGCTGGAAGAAGTGCTGCTCGAGTCCGACACGCCGGCGCTGCTGGTGGCGCACAGCCTGGGCTGCCAGCTCGTGGTGGCCTGGGCCGCGCACTCGCGGCACACGGCGCGCGTGCGCGGCGCGCTGCTGGTGGCCCCGCCCGACATCGAGCGCGAGGACATGCCACCCAACCTGCTGCCCTGGCGCCCCATCGTGCGCCAGCCCTTGCCGTTTGCCGCGCTGGCCGTGACCAGCCGCGACGACCCCTACGGCGCGCCCGCGCGCACCGCGCAGATGGCCGTCGACTGGGGCGCCACCGTGGTGGACATCGGCAACGCCGGGCACGTCAACGGCGAATCGGGCCTGGGTGACTGGCCCGAGGGGCGGGCGCTGCTGGCGCGGCTGCGTGCCGGCTGACCGCGCCGGCCCGCCCCCGAACCCAGCGACAATCCGCCCCCATGGCGACCAAGAAACCCAAGGGCCTCGGCCTCGGCCTGGAAGCGCTGCTCGGCCCCAAGGTCAGCGACGCGCCACCGGCCGCGCGCGACGAGGGCGCGCCCACCACGCTCAAGCTCACGCAGCTGCAGGCTGGCAAGTACCAGCCGCGCACGCGCATGGACGAGGGCTCGCTGTACGAGCTGGCCGAGAGCATCAAGAGCCAGGGCGTGATGCAGCCGGTGCTGGTGCGGCCCGTGGGCGCGGCCACCGGCCCCGGCGCGCGCTACGAGATCATCGCGGGCGAGCGGCGCTTCCGCGCCGCGCGTCTGGCCGGGCTGGACGAGGTGCCGGTGCTGGTCAAGGCGGTGCCCGACGAGGCCGCCGCGGTGATGGCGCTGATCGAGAACATCCAGCGCGAGGACCTGAACCCGCTGGAAGAGGCGCAGGGCCTGAAGCGCCTGGTCGACGAGTTCCGGCTCACGCACGACCAGGCCGCGCAGGCGGTGGGCCGGTCGCGCAGCGCCGCGTCCAACCTGCTGCGCCTGCTCAACCTGGCCGCGCCGGTGCAGCAGATGCTGATGGCCGGCGATCTGGAGATGGGCCACGCCCGCGCGCTGCTGATGCTGGAGCCGGCGCAGCAGATCCTGGCCGCCAACGAGGTGGCCGCGCGCAAGCTGTCGGTGCGCGACACCGAGAAGCTGGCCGCGCAGCGCGCCGCGCCGGCCGCGGCCGCGCGCGGCGGCAAGGGCGCCGGCGCCAAGCCCGCCAAGTCGCGCGACATCGTGCGCCTGGAAGAAGCCCTGGCCGACAAGCTGGCCGCCACGGTGCAGATCCGCGTGCTGCGCAAGACCCGCCGCGGCGAGCAGGGCGAGATCGCCATCTCGTTCGACTCTCTCGACGAGCTGGGCAGCCTGCTCGACCGCCTCGGCGTCACCGAGCGCTAGCCACCGGCCGGCCCGGCCCCACCCTCGCCCGCGAGTCCGCACCATGCCGCTGATCACCGTGCGCATCGCGCGCCGCCCCGAACCCGCCACGGCCGATCAGAAGGCACGGCTCATCGCCGGCCTGACCGACGTGGTCGAGCGCGTGCTCGACAAGCGCCGCGACAGCGTCACCGTGATCATCGACGAGGTCGACCCCGACAACTGGGGCGAAGGCGGCGAGCCGGTGACGGCGATTCGCGCGCGGCGCAAGTAGGCGCTCGCAGCTGCTGCGGCCGCTGCGGCCGCTGCGGTCACTGCGTTCGACACCACCGGCCTGCGCCCCGGTGCGCCATCGCCGCGCGCCCGTTGTAACGGTAACCGCCGCGCCCCGCCGGGGTGTGGCGAGGCCCCCATGTCGCGGGGCTGGCAGGCGTGGCGGTCGCTCCTACACTGGTTTCGCAACAACTCGTCACAACTGCCGCCGTGTCGCGCCGCCCTCGCCTGCCGTTCCCTTCGCCCACCCGTCTCCCGATGGCGCGCATGCTCGTGGCCGCGGGCCTGGCGCTGGCCTGCGCGGCGGCCCTGGCCGCGGGCGCGGCCGGCGCGTCGGGCGGGCCGTCGTTCAAGGGCGTGCCCGGGGTGCCGGGCAAGGGCCTGCAGGTGTTCACGCCCGACGAGGACGTGGACGCGCTGATGGGCGACCTGCTGTTCCATGCCGACCTGATGAGCTCGCTCGACGCCATGTGCCCCGGCGCGCGCGGCGCGCGGCGCGACTGGCAGGCGGTGGTGCGCGAGCTGCCGCCCGCGGCGCGCACGCCGCAGCTGCGCCAGTTGTCGCGAACACTGTCGGCCGACGCCGGCCAGGCCATGGTGCGCGGCAGCGGCGGCTGCGCCACGCGCGAGTTCGCACAGGCCTACGCCGACACGCGGCGCGAGTTCGAGCAGCTGCTCGAACAGTGGGTGCGGTTGAGCATCTGAGCTGCCGCGCGCCCGTGCCGGGCTGGCGCACGACGGCCCCGCGCCGCGTGCGCGCGGGTCAGTAGGTGGCGCGCCCGCCCGACAGGTCGACCACCGAGCCGGTGGTGAACGAGCAGTCCTCGCTGGCCAGCCAGGCGATGGCCGCGGCGATCTCGCGCGGCTCGACGAAGCGGCCCATCGGGATCTTGCCCAGCATGTAGTCGATGTGCTGCTGCGTCATCTGGTCGAAGATGGCGGTGCGCGCCGCGGCCGGCGACACCGCGTTGACGACGATGCCCTTGGTGGCCACTTCCTTGGCCAGCGACTTGGTCAGCGCGATCAGGCCGGCCTTGCTGGCGCTGTAGTGGCTGGCGTTGGGGTTGCCTTCCTTGCCGGCCACCGAGGCCACGTTGACGATGCGGCCGTAGCCCTGGCTGAGCATCGCCGGCACCACGGCCCGGCAGGTGAGGTAGGGCGCCACCAGGTTCACGTCCACCGTGCGGCGCCACACGTCGGGCTCCAGCTCCCAGGTGGGGCCGTTGCCGCCGGTGATGCCGGCGTTGTTCACCAGGATGTCGATGCGGCCGTGCGCGGCCAGCACGGCCTGCGCGGCCTGGGCCACCTGAGCCGCGTCGGTGAGCTCCACGCGCGCCGTGGTGGCCGCCGCGCCGATCTGGGCGCGCGCCTTGGCCAGCAGCGCCTCGTCGATGTCCCACAGCACCACCTTGGCGCCGGACGCGACGAAGCGCTCGGCCACGGCCAGGCCGATGCCCTGCGCGCCGCCGGTGACGATGGCCACGCGGCCGGCGAGATCGATCTGGTTCATGCGTCGAGGCCTTTCAGGGTGAGCGCGGCGTCGGGGCGCGCGCGGCAGTCGTCGATGTACTGGCGGATGATGTCCTCGAAGGACGCGTCGCCGCCCAGGCCGAGTGCGCGGGCGCGCGCCGAGCTGGCGCCCTGCGGCCAGTTGGCCACGATGCCGGCGATGCGCTCGTCGCGGCGGAACACCACGCGCTGGCGCACCTTCGGGCCGGCCACCTTCTCGAGCGCGTCGAGCATCTGCTGCACGGTCACGTTGAGCGCGGGCAGGTTCAGCGCCAGGCGGCCGCGCAGCTCGTCGCGGCCGGCCTCGAAGACCCGCACCAGCGCGTCGATGGTGCGCGCCGGCGACGCCACCGGATGCGACACCGTCGCGTCCACCGGGCAGGGCGCCTCCACGCCGGCCAGCGGCTCGCGGATCACGCCGCTGAAGAACGACGACGCCGCGGCATTGGGCTTGCCCGGGCGCACGGTCACGGTCATCAGGCGCGCGGCGCGGCCGTCGATGAAGCCCTTGCGCGTCATGTCGGCGATGAGCTGCTCGCACATGAGCTTCTGCGTGCCGTAGGAGGTTTGCGGCGCGGGCAGGGTGTCGTCGGCCACCACCGCGGGCATCGGCAGGCCGGGGTCGGGGCCGAACACCGCCACCGAGCTGGAGAACACCAGCCGCGGCACGTTGCCCGCGGCGCGCAGCGCGTCGAGCAGCGCGCGGGTGGAATCGAGGTTGGAGCGCATGCCCAGGTCGAAGTCGAGCTCGCACTCGCCGCTGACCGCCGACGCCAGGTGGAACGCGCCGTCGAAGCGCTCGGCGGCGAAGCCCGCGCACTGGTCCAGCAGCGGCCCGGTGAGCGCGCGCACGCCGGGCGTGGCCAGCAGGTCGGGCGGCGGCGCGAACTGGTCGGCCAGCACCAGTTCGCGGATCGGCGTGCCGCCGAGGTGGCCGCGTGCGAGCAGCGTGCGCGCCAGGCGCGCGCCGATGAATCCGGCGCCGCCGGTGATCAGGAGTTTCATCGTGTCTTGGTCCGGTAGGGTTGGAACCAGCCGAGCCCGCGCGTGGTGCCGCCGGGGGTGGCGTCGCGCGGGCGGTATTCGCAGCCGATGGCGCCGTCCCAGCCCAGGCGGTCGAGCAGCGCGAACAGGTAGGGGTGATGCAGCTCGCCGACGTCGGGCTCGTGGCGCTCGGGTACGCCGGCGATCTGGAAGTGGCCGACATTGCCGGTGGGCAGCCAGCGCTCGATCTTGCGGGCCAGGTCGCCTTCGACGATCTGGCAGTGGTACAGGTCCATCTGCACCTTGAGGTTGGGCGCGCCCACCAGGCCGACGATCTCGTGCGCGTGGTCCTGGCGGTTGAGGAAGAAGCGCGGGATGTCGCGCGTGTTGATCGGCTCCATCAGGAACAGATGCTCGCGCGACTGCGCCGCCGCCCAGGCCAGGTTGTCCACGTAGGTGGCCTGCAGCTCGGCGCGGTCGGCGCCGTCGGGCGCCAGGCCGGCCATCAGGTGGATGCGCGGGCAGCCCAGGCCCTGCGCGTACTCGAGCGCGCGCGCCACGCCGCGGCGGAACTCGTCCTGCCGGCCGGGCAGGCAGGCCAGGCCGCGCTCGCCCGCGGCCCAGTCGCCCGGCGGCGCGTTGAACAGCACCTGCTGCAGCCCGTGCGCGCGCAGTCGCGCCGCCAGCTCGGCGGCCGGATGCTCGTAGGGGAACAGGTATTCCACCGCGTCGAAGCCGTCGGCCGCGGCGGCGGCGAAACGGTCCAGGAAGGCATGCTCGTTGTAGAGCATCGACAGGTTGGCGGCGAAGCGGGGCATCGGCGACGGACTCCGTTGAAGGGGGCGGGCTAGCGCCTGGGAATGCGCGACGGCTTGATCACGCCGCTGGTGATCAGCCGGCGCTCGCCGTTGAGGTGGTGCTCGATGGCCGCGGCGCGCGCGGCCTTGGGGTCGCGCGCGGCCACGGCGGTGACGATGGCGCGATGCTCGCGGCGCACCTGCGCCATGAAGTCGGCGCGCTTGGACTCGTGGCCCTTGGTGACGGTCATCGCGTCGCGCAGGTAGGCTTCCAGGATGCCGAGCATGCGCAGGAACTGCGGGTTGCCGGTGGCCTCGCCGATGGCGCGGTGGAAGGCCAGGTCCTGTTCCACGCCGAGCTCGCCGCGCTCGGTGGCCACGTCGATGTCGGCCAGCGCGCGTTTCAGGCCGGCGAGCTGGCCGCGCGTGGCGCGCACCGCCGCCAGCGCGGCCATCTCGCCTTCCATCACGCGGCGCAGCTCCACGAACTGCACCACGGCGTCCATCGACTCGAGCACCTTGGGGTCGAAGGCCAGCGCGCGGTGCGCCGGCGGTTCGGTGACGTAGACGCCCGAGCCCTGGCGCGAGCGCACGAGGCCCTGCGACTTGAGCTGGTGCACCGCCTCGCGCACCACCGTGCGCGACACGCCGTGCGCCTCGGCGAGCTTCTGTTCAGTGGGCAGGCGGTCGCCGGGCTTGAGCTCGCCACCGTCGATCTGCGCCTCGATGCGGGCGGCCAGTCGGTCCGACAGCCGGCTCGATTCGAGGCGCTGCACCGGCTTGCCGAGGGTTTGCCCGGGGACGTGGGAAAGCGCGATTGACATGGTGATAAGGTCATCATACAACTTGCGTCCGCGCCGCGGCAACCGCTCCGGCACCCTAGTCCCACCGAACGACCGACGAGACCGACCCACGATGGCCAGCGTCAGCATACGCAACGTGATCAAGCGCTTCGGCGACACCGCCGTGCTGCACGGCGTGTCGATCGACATCCCCGACGGCTCGTTCACCGTGCTCGTCGGCCCCTCGGGCTGCGGCAAGAGCACGCTGCTGCGCATGGTGGCGGGGCTGGAGAACATCAGCGGCGGCGAGATAGCCATCAGCGACAAGGTCGTCAACCAGGTGCCGCCGAAGGAACGCGACATCGCGATGGTGTTCCAGAACTACGCGCTGTACCCGCACATGACCGTGCGCGACAACATGGCGTTCTCGCTCACCCTGGCCAAGAAGGACAAGGCCTACATCGACGAGCGCGTGGGCAAGGCGGCGGGCATCCTCGGCCTGGCGCCGCTGCTCGAGCGCTTCCCGCGCCAGCTCTCCGGCGGCCAGCGCCAGCGCGTGGCGATGGGCCGCGCCATCGTGCGCGACCCGCAGGTGTTCCTGTTCGACGAGCCGCTGTCCAACCTGGACGCCAAGCTGCGCGTGGCCATGCGCTCCGAGATCAAGGAGCTGCACCAGCGCCTGCGCACCACGTCCATCTACGTCACGCACGACCAGATCGAGGCCATGACCATGGCCGACCAGATCGTCGTCATGCACGACGGCCGCGTCGAGCAGATCGGCTCGCCGCTGGAGCTGTACGACCGCCCGGCCAACCGCTTCGTGGCCGGCTTTATCGGCTCGCCCGCGATGAACTTCATCGAGGGCGCCCAGAAGGACGGTGCGGTCGTGGCCGCCAACGGCGCGCGCCTGCCGCTGGCTGCCGCGCAGGCCGCCAACGACGGCCGCAACGTCGTCTACGGCATCCGCCCCGAGCACCTCGACCTGGCCGCGCCCGGCGAAACCACCGGCTTCGAGGCCGAGGTGGTGGTGGTGGAGCCCACCGGCAGCGAGACCCAGCTCGTCGCCCGCCTGGGCACCCAGGAACTCATCGCCGTGTTTCGCGAACGTCACGCCTTCGCCCCCGGCCAGCGCATCCGGCTCGTGCCGCGGGCGCCGGTCTCGCATCTTTTCGACGCCACCAGCGGCCAGCGGATCTGACCGCCCCAACCCCCAGAGGAGACAAGCCCATGTTCCAGAGCAAGCTCAATCGCCGCAATGTGCTGAAGACGGGTGCCGTCGTCGCCGGTGCGGGCACCGCCAACCTGATGCTCTGGGCCAACGCCTGGGCGCAGGCCTCGCCGTTCAAGCCCGAGAAGGGCGCGGCCATCACGCTGCTGCGCTGGAAGCGCTTCGTGCAGGCCGAGGAGGACGCGTTCATGGCGCTGTGCGCGGCCTTCACCAAGGCCACCGGCGTGGACGTGAAGGTCATCAACGAGTCTCTCGACGACGTGCAGCCCAAGGCCAGCGTCGCGGCCAACACCAACCAGGGCCCGGACATGTTCTGGGGCCTGTACTCGCTGCCGCACCTGTTCCCCGCCAAGTGCGTGGACGTCACCGACGTGGCCGGCTACCTGGGCAAGAAGTACGGCGGCTGGGTGTCCACCGCCGAGACCTACGGCAAGGGCCCCGGCGGCAAGTGGATCGCCATCCCCGTGGCCTACAACGGCAACGTCATCAACTACCGCCAGAGCATGATCGAGAAGGCCGGCTTCAAGGAGGTGCCCAAGGACACCGCCGGCTTCCTGGACCTGATGAAGGGCCTGAAGGAGAAGTCGGTGCCGGGCGGCTTCGCGCTGGGCCGCGCCTCCGGCGACGGCAACGCCTGGGTGCACTGGGCGCTGTGGTCGCAGGGCGCCAACCTGGTGGACGCCAAGGACAAGGTCATCATCAACTCGCCCGAGACGGTCAAGGCGCTGGAGTACTGCAAGGCGCTGTCCGACACCTTCGTGGCCGGCACCGCCAGCTGGAACGACGCCTTCAACAACAAGGCCTTCCTGGAGAGCCAGGTCTCGCTGACCAACAACGGCGTGTCCATCTATGCCGCCGCCAAGGCCGCCGCCGCCAAGGGCGACGCCAAGGCCAAGGAGGTGATGGACGACATGAACCATTCGCTGTGGCCGATCGGGCCGGTGGGCAAGCCCACCGAGTTCCACATCGCCTACCCGCTGATGATCATGAAGTACTCGAAGGTGCCCAACGCCTGCAAGGCCTTCATGAGCTTCATGCTCGAAGCCGAGAACTACGACAAGTGGCTGCAGGAGGCGGTGGCCTACCTGACGCACCCGCTCAACGCCTACGACGCCAACCCCGTCTGGAAGACCGACCCCAAGCTGTCGATGCTCAAGGACGCCAGCCGCCGCACCCTCACCGCGGGCGGCCTGGGTTCGGTGGGCGAGAAGGCGGCCGCGGCGCTGGCCGACTTCGTGATGCTGGATATGGTGGCGTCGGTGTGCACCGGGCGCGCGTCGATCAAGGACGCGATCTCGATCGCCGAGCGCCAGGCCAAGCGCATCTACCGCTGACCTGCCTCACGGGAGCGCCGCCGCGTGAACTCGCTCTGGAACAACAAGAACTTCATCGGGCTGCTGTTCATGCTGCCCGCGGCGGCCTTCCTGGTCCTGTTTCTCGTGTACCCGCTCGGGCTGGGCATCTGGCTGTCCTTCACGGACGCCAAGATCGGCCAGCCCGGGCAGTTCGTCGGGCTCGAGAACTACGAATGGATCATCGGCGACCACAAGTTCCAGACGGCGGTGTTCTTCACCCTGTTCTATACCTTCGTGGCCAGCGTGCTCAAGTTCGCCATCGGGCTGTACCTGGCGATCCTGCTCAACGAGAAGCTGCCCTTCAAGGCCATCATCCGCGCGCTGGTGCTGATCCCCTTCATCGTGCCCACGGTGCTGTCGGCGATCGCCTTCTGGTGGATCTTCGACCCGCAGTTCTCGGTCATCTCCTGGTCGCTCAAGAAGACCGGCCTGATCACCGAGAACATCAACTTCCTCGGCGACGTGTGGAACTCGCGCTTCTCGGTCATCTTCGCCAACGTCTGGCGCGGGGTGCCCTTCATCGCGATCTCGCTGCTGGCCGGCCTGCAGACGGTGCCGCCGTCGCTGTACGAGGCGGCCACGCTCGACGGCGCCACGCGCTGGCAGATGTTCCGCCGCATCACGTATCCGCTGCTCACCCCGATCATCGCGGTGGTGATGACCTTCTCGGTGCTGTTCACCTTCACCGACTTCCAGCTCATCAAGGTGCTCACCAACGGCGGCCCGGCCGGCGCCACCGAGCTGATGGCCACCATGTCCTACAACACCGCCATCCTGGGCGGGCGCATCGGCGAGGGCTCGGCCATCTCCACCGCGATGGTGCCCTTCCTGCTGGCCGCCATCATGGTGAGCTGGTTCGGCCTGCAGCGCCGCAAGTGGCAGAGCGGAGAGAACAATGAGTAGCGCCGAAGCCGCGCGCCCCACCGACGACTCGGAGGGCATGAGCTACCTGTCCACGCTGCCGCAGCGCGTGGTCCGGGTCTACATCCCCTTGCTGCTGATCGTCTTCGTCCTGCTGTTCCCGTTCTACTGGATGACGATGACGGCGGTGAAGCCCAAGGAGCACCTGCTCGACCTGGACGCGCACAACCCGTTCTACACGCTGCAGCCCACGTTCGAGCACATCTACGACCTGCTGTTCAAGACCGACTATCCGCAGTGGCTGTGGAACACGATGTTCATCGCGGTGTCGGCCACGATCCTGTCGCTGATCGCCAGCGTGTTCGCGGCCTACGCCATCACTCGCATCCGCTATCGCGGCTCGCAGTGGGTGGGCGGGGCCATCTTCCTGGCCTACCTGGTGCCGCCGTCGATCCTGTTCATCCCGCTGTCCACGGTGGTGTTCCAGTACGGCCTGTTCGACACGCCGTTCGCGCTCATCCTCACCTACCCCACCATCCTGATCCCGTTCTCCACCTGGCTGCTGATGGGCTACTTCAAGACCATCCCCTACGAGCTGGAGGAATGCGCCCTGATGGACGGCGCCAATCGCTGGCAGATCCTGGTCAAGATCGTGCTGCCGCTGGCGGTGCCGGGGCTCATCTCGGCGTCGATCTTCTGCCTCACGCTGTGCTGGAACGAGTTCATCTACGCGCTCACCTTCATCAACAGCACCGAGAAGAAGACCGTGCCGGTGGCGATCCTGTCGGCGTTCACCGACGGCGACCAGTACCGCTGGGGCTCGCTGATGGCCGGCGCGCTCGTCGGCTCGCTGCCGCTGGTGGTGCTCTACGCGTTCTTCGTCGAGCACTACGTCAGCGCGATGACCGGCGCCGTCAAGGAGTAGGGATCGTGAGAGTGGGTTTCGTCGGCCTCGGCGCGATGGGCGTGCCGATGGCGGTCAATCTCGTCAAGGCCGGACACGCGGTGCGCGGCTTCGACGTGCGCGCCGGCGCCGCCGACGCGCTGGTGGCGGCGGGCGGCCAGGCCGCGGCCAGTGCCGCCGACGCCGCGCGCGACGCCGAGCTGCTGTGGCTGATGGTGGTGTCGGGCGAGCAGGCCGAGGCCGTGCTGTTCGAGCATGGCGCGGCGGCGGCGCTGCCGCGCGGCGCCATCGTCGGCATGGGCTGCACCCAGGCGCCGGCGCATGCCGCGCGCACGGCGGCCCGGCTGGCCGACATGGGGCTCGCGGTGCTGGACGCCCCGGTGTCCGGCGGCACCAAGGGCGCCAATGCCGCCGCGCTCACGATCATGTGTTCCGCCGCCGCCGACGTGCTGGAGCGCGCGCGCCCGGTGCTGGGGGCCATGGGCTCGCGCGTGTTCGACTGCGGTCGCGACGCGGGCATGGGCTCCACCGCCAAGATGATCAACCAGCTGCTGTGCGGCGTTCACATCGCCGCCGCCGCCGAGGCGATGCACGTGGCCGAGCGCGCCGGCGTGTCCACCGCCACGATGCACGAGATCATCGGCGTGAGCGCCGGCAACTCCTGGATGTGGGGCGACCGCGGCCCGCGCATGATGCAGGACGACCCCGCCGTCACCAGCGCGGTGGACATCTTCGTCAAGGACCTCGGCATCGTGCTCGGCGAGGGCCGCGTGCTCAAGGCCGGCCTGCCGCTGTCGGCCGCGGCGATGCAGATGTTCCTGGCCGCCAGCGGCCTGGGCCACGGCGCCGCCGACGACAGCCAGGTGATCCGTGCCTATCGGGCGCTCAACGGCGCCGGAGCCCGCAACAAATGAGCAGTACCGCCACCCGCCCCACCGTCGGCTTCATCGGCGTCGGCCTGATGGGCCACGGCATGGCCAAGAACATCGTCACCAAGGGCTATCCGCTGGTGGTGCTGGGCCACCGCAACCGCGAGCCGGTGGAACACCTCAAGACGCTCGGCGCCACCGAGGCGCGCACGCCGCGCGAGCTGGCCGCGCAGTGCGACATCGTCCACCTGTGCGTCACCGGCTCGCCGCAGGTGGAAGCCAACCTGCGCGGCCCGGACGGCGTCATCGCCGGCGGCCGGCCCGGGCTGGTGGTGATCGACTGCTCCACGTCCAACCCGGTGTCCACGCTGGCGCTGGGCGACGAGCTGCGCGCCGCCGGCATGACCCTGGTGGACGCGCCGCTGTCGCGCACGCCGGTGGAAGCCGAGGCCGGCACGCTCGACACCATGGTCGGCTGCGACGCCGACACCTTCGCCCGCATCGAGCCCGTGCTGCGCTGCTGGGCCGGCAACGTGGTGCACCTGGGCCCGCTGGGCCTGGGCCACAAGATGAAGCTGGTGAACAACTTCGTGGCCATGGGCTACGCGGCGCTGTTCTCCGAGGCGCTGGCCATCGCGCGCAAGGCCGGCCTGTCGGTGGAGCAGTTCCACAGCGTCATCGGCTCGGGCCGCATGCGCAGCGGCTTCTACGACACCTTCATCCAGTGGAGCCTCGTCGGCAACGAGAACGCGCACCGCTTCACCATCAGCAATGCCCACAAGGACATGCGCTACCTCGCCAGCATGGCCAACGAGATCGGCGCGGTGAACAACATCCAGACCCTGGTGAAGAACAGCTTCGCCGCGATGGAAGCCGCCGGCGACGGCCCGAAGTACGTGCCGATGCTGGCCGACTTCATCGCCCACCTCAACGGCCTGCCGCCCGCGGCGGCCGAACGCAAGCCGACATGACACTCGACGCCCTGGCGCGGCGCGCCTACCGCATCCGCCACCTCGCGCTGCGCATGGGCGAGGTGCAGGGCCAGGGCTACATCGGCCAGGCGCTGGACATCGCCGACGTGCTGGCCGTGGCCTACTTCCACGCCATGAAGCTGCGGCCCGACGACCCGCACTGGGAGGGCCGCGACCGCTTCCTGCTGTCCAACGGCCACTACGCCATCGCGCTGTACGCCGCCCTGATCGAGGCCGGCGTCATCCCCGAAAGCGAGCTCGAGACCTACGGCAGCGACGACAGCCGGCTGCCGATGTCGGGCATGGCCAGCTACACGCCCGGCATGGAAATGTCCGGCGGCTCGCTCGGCCAGGGCCTGTCCATCGCGGTGGGCCATGCGCTGGGCCTCAAGCGCAAGGGCTCCTCGTCGCGCGTGTTCACGCTGTTCTCCGACGGCGAGCTCGACGAAGGCGCCATGTGGGAGGCCATGATGAGCGCGGCCCACTACAAGCTCGACAACCTGATCGCGATGGTGGACGTGAACAACCAGCAGGCCGACGGCCCGAGCAACAGCGTGATGGCGTTCGAGCCGCTGGCGCCCAAGATGCAGGCCTTCGGCTGGTTCACCCAGCGCATCGACGGCAACGACCTGCCGGCCGTGGTGGCCGCGTTCGACGCCGCGATGGCGCACACCGGCCCCGAGCCGCGCATGATCGTCTGCGACACGAAGATGGGCTTCGGCGTGCCCTTCCTGGAGGCGCGCGAGAAGAACCACTTCATCCGCGTCGACGCGCACGAGTGGCAGCTGGCGCTGGCCGCGCTGGACGAAGGGGCGCGGCGATGAACGGCCCGGCCAGGAAGCGGCTGACCACGTCGGCCATGATCGCGTCGATCGCGTCCGAGGGGCAGCGCACCCGCGGCGCGCCCTTCGGCAGCGCGCTGGTCGAGCTGGCCGAGCAGCGCCCGGACATCGTCGGCATGACCGCCGACCTGGCCAAGTACACCGACCTGCACGTGTTCGCGCAGGCCTACCCCGAGCGCTTCTACCAGATGGGCATGGCCGAGCAGCTGCTGTTCGGCGCGGCGGCGGGCCTGGCCAAGGAAGGTGCGGTGCCCTTCGTCACCACCTACGCGGTGTTCGCCACGCGGCGCGCCTACGACTTCATCCACCAGGCCATCGCCGAGGACGACCTCGACGTCAAGATCGCCTGCGCGCTGCCGGGCCTGACCTCCGGCTACGGCCCGAGCCACCAGGCCACGGAAGACCTCGCGCTGATGCGCGCCGTGCCCGGCCTGATGGTGATCGACCCCTGCGACGCGCACGAGATCTCGCAGGTGGTGCCGGCCATTGCCGCGCACCGCGGCCCGGTGTACATGCGCCTGCTGCGCGGCCAGGTGCC
>WBZX01001545.1_pt1 | contig 17175 bp, 15 predicted proteins | sample 5204211 | NCBI WGS metagenome assembly WBZX01 (sample SAMN12344362, study PRJNA552823) | activated sludge metagenome | biome: Activated sludge suspended growth; feature: Nitrification reactor; material: Wastewater; isolation source: activated sludge from nitrification reactor of wastewater... | reverse complement strand
CGATGACCCCACGGATGCTGTGCTGGCGCAGCAGCGGCAACAACTGGTCGACGGTGCCGAGGTGCAGCGAGCCCAAGCCGTGCACGGCGGCGAGCGTGGGATCGCCCACCACGCCACGGGCGCGGAACCCGGCCTCGGGGTGCTCACGCAGCATCGCCACCAGGTCGGCGGCGTCGGCGTTGGCACCGAGGATCACCACGTCGCGGAGGTGGTGGCCCGACGCACGGGCTGCGGCGAGCCATGCCCGATAGCCGCCGCGCAGCCAGAGCAGCATCACGACGAGCAGGAGCGGACCGGCGACCAGCCAGCGCGACTGGATCTCGACGCTCATCGCGGCGAGCAGCAACGCCTGCACGACGCCGAGCACCACCGAGACGCGCACGATGCGGCGGATCTCCTCGGTGCGGCTCGAGGCGACGCGGGCGAGATAGAGGCCCTGCCAGCGGAACAGCGCGAGGCCGGAGGCGACGAGCACCGCTTCGGTGACCAGCCACTTCCACACCTCCATCCCGGCGGTGTACTTCCAGACCTGCGCGGGGAGCCAGGCGAGGACGAGCGCGACGGTGTCGAGGGCCACCAGCCGCCGCCGGAGGTTCTGCACTTCGAGTTTCTTGGTTCGGTGGTGGATCACGAGGCCACTCACTTCTTCGTTCGAGGGGGGTGTGGCGATCTTAAGACAGGGGTGTTCGCCACTGGAGGCACTGGATTTGACGGTTGGATGACGATGTGGCCGTGGTTCTTGACTCCACGTTGACGATCTCCCGAGCAGTGGTCGGGCCGTCCCGCAGGGCGGGGAACCGAACAGGGATTCGTGTCGCGACGTCGGGCGTCGGTACCCGCCCGACGCCCGTCGGTCACCCCCGCCCGTGGACGGACACGGCGTAGTCGCCACCCCGGAAGGGTGACCGGTCCCAGCCCGCCCAGCGATCGACCAGCGTCACTCCGGCGGCGTCGGCGTGCGCGTCGTACTCCGACAGGGCGAGTTCACCCGGACGGAGCGAGAAGCCCGCCACCAGGAGTCCCCCCGGCCGCAGGTGTGCCACGCACGAGTCGACGATCGCGGCCCGCACGTCGGGTCGGCAGTAGAGCATCACGTTGCCGGGCATCGCGACCACGTCGAAGGTGCGGCCGAGGCGCAGCGTCGCCAGGTCGGCGTGCTCCCAGCGCACCGAGGGCGCCTTCCGTCGTGCGAGTGCGAGCAGGTCGCCGTCGAGGTCCGCACCGACGACGTCGAGACCTCGCCGGTGCAGTTCGATCGCCACGCGACCCGTGCCGCATCCCGCATCGAGGACGCTGCGGACCGGCGCGCCGTCGACGACGAGCGACGAGAGCAGGTCGGCCTCGCCGTGCGCGGCGTCGTGGGCGAAGCGCTCCTCGTACTCGTCGAGGTCGATCGCCTGACGCCACTGCGCCCACTGCGGACTGACGTGGGCGCCGGGCTGGTCGGGCTCCGGCGAGGTCACGCCCCCACCATCACCAGCAGTTCGCCGAGCGTGGCGATGCGTTCGAAGTCGGCCTCCGGGTGATCGCCGTACGGATCGAGCAGGATCGGGTGGAGACCGGCAGCGCGGGCGCCGACCACGTCCATCGTGATCGAATCGCCGACGTACGCGATCCGTGCGCGCGCGGCGCCGTCGAAGTGGACGATCGCGGGCTCGAAGATCGCCGGGTCGGGTTTCGCGATGCCCACCACGTGGCTGTCGATCACCACGCGCACGCACGCGCCGTCGCCGTCGCCGGTCTGGCAGACGCCGCTGCGACGGAGCACCTCCTCGATCTGCCCACTCGCGTTCGAGACCACGCCGATGGGCACGTCCGCAGCGGCCAGGGCGCGCAGCGCGGCGACGCTCTCGGGGATCGGCCAACGCCAGAGGTGCGCGTTGCGGGTGCGGCTCAGCACCATCGCCGCGGTCGGCACGTCGTCGTCCGCCACCCCGACGGCACGCACGTAGGCGACGTCGTACTCGTCCCACACCGTCTCGCCCGATCCGGCCAGGCTCTTCGCGGCCATCGCCGCGTAGTGGGCGCGGCGATGCGCGTCGATCGACGCGTCACCGCCGTAGTACGCGAGCAGCGGGCCGAGCACCGTGGGATCCGGCAGCACCAGGATCCCGCCCGCGTCGAACAGGATTGCATCGAATCGGGACACGGCTCCTACCCTTGCAGATCGATGCGCAGCGCCCGTGACTTCTTCAAGCCGCTCGCCGCCGGTGCCCCCGAGCCCGTGCGCGAGATCCCGTTCCGGCCGAGCCGGGTGATCCACTTCTTCCCGCCGCAGAACGCGAAGGTGGTCGCCAAGCTGCCCGAGGTGATCCCGACCGTCGACATCCTGCTCGGCAACCTCGAGGACGCGATCCCCATGGCCGACAAGGAAGCCGCCCGCCTCGGGCTGGTCGAGGTGGCCCGCACCGTCGACATGGGCACCACGCAGCTCTGGACCCGGGTCAACAGCCTCGATTCGCCATGGTTCCTCGACGACGTCACCACGCTCGTCACCGAGGTCGGCGACAAGCTCGACGTGATCATGGTGCCGAAGGTCGAGGGTCCCGAGGACATCCACTACGTCGACCGTCTGCTCGCCCAGCTCGAGGCCAAGGCCGGCCTCTCGCGCCCGATCCTCGTGCACGCGATCCTCGAGACCGCGCGCGGTGTCGCCAACATCGAGGAGATCTGCGCCGCGTCGCCGCGCATGCAGGGCCTGTCGCTCGGCCCGGCCGACCTCGCCGCCAACCGCCGGATGAAGACCACCCGCGTCGGCGGCGGTCACCCCGACTATGTCGTGCGCGTCGACCCGCCCGCCGGTGACGACGGCCCGCAGTACGACGCACCGCGCGCCACGTTCCAGCAGGATCTGTGGCACTACACGATCGCCCGCATGGTCGACGCGTGCGTGACGTTCGGGCTGCTGCCGTTCTACGGACCGTTCGGCGACATCAAGGACACGGTCGCCTGCGAGGACCAGTTCCGCAACGCGTACCTGCTGGGTTGCGTCGGCGCGTGGAGCCTGCACCCCGTACAGGTCGAGATCGCGAAACGGGTGTTCAGCCCGCGGCCCGAGGACGTGCGCCAGGCGCAGCGCGTGATCGACGCGATGGGCGACGGCACCGGGGCGATCATGCTCGACGGCAAGATGGAGGACGACGCCTCGGTCAAGCAGTGCAAGGTCGTCGTCGAGCTCGCCCGCCAGCTGGCCGCCCGCGATCCGCAGCTCGCCGCTGCGTACGGATTCTGAAGGGATCCCACGATGAGCAACGACCTCCGCCCGCGCCGTTCGGTGCTGTACATGCCCGCCGCCAACGAGCGGGCGCTCGAGAAGGCCAAGACGCTGCCGGCCGACGCGATCATCTTCGACCTCGAGGATGCGGTGGCGCCGGATGCGAAGGAGACCGCCCGGCCCAACGCCGTGGCCGCCGCCGGCAGCAGCGAGTACGGCAACCGAGAGCTCACCATCCGCTGCAACGGTCTCGACACCCCGTGGGGCGCCGACGACCTGCGCGCGGCGGCCACGAGCGGGGCCTCGGCGGTCGTGGTGCCGAAGGTGGGCACGGTCGCCTACCTCGACGAGATCTCGTCGATCCTCGACGGCGCCGGCGCGCCGGCCGAGCTGAAGATCTGGGCGATGATCGAGACGCCGACGGCCATCTTCGACGTGCGCGCGATCGCCGCGCACCCGCGGGTCGCCGTGCTGGTGATGGGCACCAACGACCTCGCCCGCGAGATCCGCTCGCGCCTCGGCGCCGCCGACCGCCATCCGCTCGTGCCGCACCTCGCCACCGCGCTGCTCGCCGCCCGCGAGGCCGGCAAGGCGATCCTCGACGGCGTGTACAACGACGTGAAGGACCTCGACGGCTTCCGTGCGGAGTGCGTGCAAGGCATGGAGATGGGCTTCGACGGCAAGACCCTCATCCACCCGGGCCAGGTCGAGATCGCGAACGAGGTGTGGGCGCCGAGCGAGGCCGAGGTCGAGCACGCCCGCCGCGTCATCGACGCGTTCGACGAGGGCCTGCGCGAGGGCAAGGGCGTGGTCACGGTCGACGGTCGGATGATCGAGAACCTGCACGTGGCCAATGCACAGCGGGTGCTCGCGGTCGCCGACGCGATCGCCGCCCTCGGCTGATCAGCGGGCTGCGACGACGGGTCGCAGCCACGGCCGCGACTCCCAACGACGCCAGTTCACGATCGCGCGCATCACCATCCACGTCGCCTGCGCTCCCCAGAGGCCCGCGAGGCCGAGCCCCGGGTGCACCAGCGTGGCGACGGCGAGCGGCATGAAGCCCAGCAGGTTGATCACCGCCTGACGGCCGAGCCAGCGTTCGTCGTGTGCGCCGATGAGCGCGCCGTCGAACGCGAACGCGATCGCCCCGGGGAACTGCATCACCGCGAGGATCAGCAGGCCCGCCGTGAGCCGCGAATGCACGGCCGGGTCGCCGCTGAACAGTTGCGGCAGGACCGGGCTCAGCGCGGCCAGCAGCACGGCCAGGGCCGCGGCACACCACAGCGACAGGCGGTTGCTGGTACGGCCGACGAGCAGCGCCGCCGCGGTGTCGTCACGACCGAGCGCACCGGCGACGAGCGACTGTGCCGGGATGGCGAGCGCGTCGAGGACGAGCGCGAGGAACATGAACAGCTGCGTCAGCACCTGGTGCGCGGCGAGCGTCGGCGTGTCGACGCGTGCGGCTACCGCGGTGGCCGTGTTCCACACCGCGAACATGGCGAGCGACCGCACGGCGAAGTGCACGCCGCTGCGCAGCATCCGCACCATCCGCTCACGGCTCGCCCGGCCTCCGACGCGGTGCGGCACGAGCAGCCGTCGGAACGCGAGCGCGGCGCCGATCTGCACGAGCACCGTGCTGCCTGCGGAGCCGGCCACACCCCAGTCGAGGCCGAAGACGAACAGCACCTCGAGGACCACGTTGCAGGTGTTGGCGACGAGCACGATCACGAGCGGGCGACGAAGGTCGTTCACGCCGCGCATCACGCCGTGTCCCACGTACGCCGTCAGCACCGCCGGCAGCCCGATGGTGCTGATGCGGAGGTACGTCGTGGCGTGGTCGAGCACCTCACCGCGACCGCCGAGCAACCAGCAGAGCGGCTCGGCCAGCACGGCGACGGCACCGCCCATCAGCACGCCGACCACGAGGGCAAGGCGCAGGGCCGACGCGGCGGTGTCGTGCGCGTCCTGCACGCGGTCGGCCCCGTGTGCGAACGCGACGTCGGGCGTGACGCCGTACTCGAGCGCGGCGGCGAGCGAGATGACGGTGAGCAGGATCGTCGACGCGATCGCGACGCCGGCGAGCTGATCGGTGCCGAGCCGCCCGACGATCGCGGTGTCGACCAGGACGTAGAGCGGCTCGATCGCGAGGGTGCCGAGGGCCGGGACCGCGAGGCCGATGATCCGCCGGTCGAGCGAGCGGTCGCGCACGGAGCGGCGGCGTGACGAGCGCGGGACGCCGGTCGCGGTCAGAGCGTGGTGCGGAAGAGCTCGACCGTGCGGTCGAAGGCGACCTTGCTGGCCTCGGCGTCGTACACCTCGGGGCGCGCGTCGTTGAAGAACGCGTGGTCCGCGCCGGCATGGATGTGCACGGTGGCGTCCTTGCCGAGCTCGCGCAGCTGGGCTTCCAGCGCGCGGGCCGCCTCGGGGCTCGCCCAGCCGTCGTTCTCGGCGTACTCGCCGACGACCTTGGCGCCGAGGTTCGCCCAGTCGGGCTGCACCGACGGCCACGGGATCGCGCCGTAGTAGGGCGCCGCGGCGGCGACGGCGTCGGGGCGCTGCGTGGCGAGCACGAGGGCGAGGCCGCCACCCATGCAGTAGCCGACGACGCCCACCTTGTCGTGGCCGGTCCGCTGCTGCAGCAGCGACACCGCGCCCGACAGGTCCTTGGCCGCGGTCTCGAGGTTGAGCGCCATCATCAGCTTGCCGGCGCCGTCGGGCTCGGTGCTCGACTCGCCGTGGTACAGGTCGGGTGCCAGCGCCGTGAACCCGGCAGCGGCGAAGCGGTCGGCCACGTCCTTGATGTGCGGGACGAGCCCCCACCACTCCTGGATCACGATCACCCCGGGCCCCGAGCCGTCGCCGGCGAGGTAGCCGTCGCACGTGTGGCCGTTGGACGGAAAAGTCACCATCTCACCCATGTGCCGAACGCTACCCCAGCACCGCCTCGGGCGACGGCGTCGCGACGCGACGGTGCCCGGCGTGGTGCCGTTTGTGCGGGTACAGAACGCACTCTGTACGGCACCGGGTGTAGCGAATACGATCGTCACATGACCTTGGAGACCCATCCCGAGAACGCCTTCGCCAACGATCGCGCCCACGTCTTCCACTCGTGGAGCGCACAGGCGACGCTCAACCCGCTCGTCATCGAGGGCGGCTCGGGTGCGTGGATCTGGGACCAGAACGGGAAGAAGTACCTCGACTTCTCGAGCCAGCTCGTCAACGTCAACATCGGTCACCAGCACCCCAAGCTCGTCGCCGCCATCCAGGAGTACGCAGGCAAGCTCTGCACGGTGGCCCCGTTCCACGCGAACGACGCCCGCAGCGAGGCTGCCCGCCTGATCAGCGAGGCGGCCAACAACGGCCAGGACCTCGGCCTCGACATGGTGTTCTTCACCAACGGTGGTGCCGAGGGCAACGAGAACGCGATCCGCATGGCGCGGTTGCACACCGGTCGCCACAAGGTGCTCACCACCTATCGCAGCTACCACGGCGGCACCGCCGCCGCGATCCAGATGACCGGCGACCCGCGCCGCTGGCCGAGCGAGCCGAGCACCCCCGGCATCATCAAGTTCTGGGGCCCCTACCCCTACCGCAGCGCGTTCCACTCGACGAGCGAGGCGCAGGAGACCGAGCGCGCGCTCGCCCACCTCGCCGACACGCTGATGGTCGAGGGCCCGCACACCGTGGCCGCGATCGTGCTCGAGACCGTCGTCGGCACCAACGGCATCCTCGTGCCGCCCCCCGGCTACCTCGCCGGCGTGCGCGAGCTCTGCGACCGCCACGGCATCCTCCTCGTCCTCGACGAGGTCATGGCCGGCTTCGCCCGCTGTGGCGAGTGGTTCGCGTTCCACGCGTTCGACGTGCGCCCCGACCTCGTCGTGTTCGCGAAGGGTGTCAACAGCGGCTACCTGCCGCTCGGTGGCGTGATCCTCGGCGCGCACGTGGCGGCGTCGTTCATGGACAAGGCCTACCCCGGTGGCCTCACCTACTCCGGCCACCCGCTGGCCTGCGCGAGCGCGGTCGCGAGCATCAACATCTTCCGGGAGGAGGGCATCGTCGAGCACTCGCGCATGCTCGGCACCGACGTGATCGGGCCCGAGCTCGAGAAGCTCAAGGCGAAGCACCCGAGCGTCGGCGATGTGCGCGGCATGGGCACGTTCTGGGCGATCGAACTGGTGAAGAACCGTGAGACGCGCGAGCAGCTGGTGCCGTTCAACGCCGCCGGTGCCGATGCGAAGCCGATGCTCGAGCTCGCCAACGCCTGCAAGGCGGCCGGCCTGTGGCCGTTCACGCACTTCAACCGCCTGCACGTGGTGCCGCCGTGCAACACGCCGGTCGACGAGGTGCACCAGGGCCTCGCGATCATCGACGAGGCGCTGAACGTCGCCGACTCGTACGTGACGGCCTGACCGGACCCACACGTGCGGGTCCGCGAGGCGACCCTCGCCGACGTAGACGGGGCGGCCGATGTGCTGTCGACCGCGCACGAGCACTACGCCTGGGCGGTCTGGGCGTTCCCGGGGCCCGATCGGCGAGCGCGCCTCCGTGGTTTGTTCCGCGCCGATCTCGCGCTGGCCGTGTCCGCCCCGGGTGACAGCACGGTCTGGGTCGTCGACGACGGCGGTGGACTGGCCACGGTGGCGATGTGGCGTCCGCCGTGGCCACGTGCGTACACGCCGGAGGCTCTGGCAGCGCACGAAGCCGCCAGCGCACCGCTGATCGGTGACGACGGCGACCGGCTCGACGCGGCCGATGCGCGCACGAGACACGCACATCCGCCCGCGCCGAACTGGTACCTCGGCACGGTGGGCACCCACCCCGACCACCGACGCCGCGGGCTCGCCGCGGCGGTCGTCGAGCCGGTGCTCACACGCTGTGATGCCGACGGCACGGTCGCGTTCCTCGAGACCTCGAGCGACGACAACGTGCGGGGCTACCGCCGGCTCGGTTTCGAGGTCGTGTTCGAGACGGTCACCTCCGACGGCGTCCTGCCGCTGTACGTGATGCACCGCACCCCGGTGACCCGGGCTCGCTAGCGTCGGCCGGCGTGTCGAGCAGTTGGAAGCACCCCGGGCGCACCGGAGCGATCCTCTACGGCGTGCTCGCGGCACTGCTCGGGTCGGTGATCGGCGTGTTCAGCCGGTTGCAGGTGGCCAAACAACGCAGCCGGGCGCGAGCCGCGCAGTCGCTGCCGCCGGGGGCGATCATCGTCATCTCCAACCACACGAGCTACGCCGACGGCGTGCTGCTCGCGCTGGCGTGTCGGCGATTGGGGCGCGAGCTCCGCCTGCTCGCCACCGCCGGGGTGTTCCGCGCCCCGGTGATCGGCCCGCTGGCGCGGCGGCTCGGGTTCATCCCGGTGAAGCGTGGCTCGACCGACGCGGCCGGCGCGCTCGACGACGCCGCGGCCGCGCTCGATGCCGGCGAGGCGGTGGGTCTGTATCCCGAGGGACGACTCACGCGCGATCCGATGATGTGGCCCGAGCGGGCGAAGACCGGCGCGGTCCGCCTGGCGCTGCGCACCGACGCGCCGATCGTGCCCGTGGCGATGCTCGGCGCCCACGAGGTGGTCGGCCGGAAGGCGATCGTGACCACACTCGTCCGCAACGTGATCCGTCGTCCGAAGGTGACCACCCGGGTCGGCACCCCGATCGAGGTGCGCGCGCTCATGAACATCGGGCCCGCCACCGAGCCCACCGCCGACGAGATCCGGCTGGCGAGCGACCTCGTGATGGGCCGGCTCGTCGACCTGGTGGAAGCGCTCCGCGGCGAGGTCGCCCCCCACCCGCACGGCGCACCTCGCGCCGACGCCGCCTGAGTCGCCGGACGCGACACGCTCGCCATCAGTGCCGGCTCACGGTCGATGGCGTCCGTGAGCCACCGGGCCCGTCGACGGACCTCCGCCTCACGGACCCCCGACAGCGTGAGCGACCGGGCCCGCCGGGGTACCGCTCGCTCACAGACCTACGGCGCCCGGAGACGCGACGAGGGCGGGCCGCCGGAGCGACCCGCCCTCGTGAGCGTGTTCAGCTGATGCCGGAACGCCCGATCGGGGCTCCGATCAGGCGCCGCCCTCGTTGAGGGTGACCTCGATCGGGGCGAAGCTCTCGCCGGTGATGTCGACACCGAGCGACTCGAGCAGCGCGTGCGCGGCCTCGACGATGTCGTTCGTGAACGCACCGTCGTCGACGGGCTGGGTGAGCACCGTGGCGCCGTCGAGGTTCTTCGTGCCGGCGGCGATCTCGACCGTGCGGTCCCACGCAGCCTGATCGATGTAGCCGACGCCGCTGGCGGCCGGCCAGATGAGCTTGTTGACCTCGTTCATCTGCCACAGCTGGTGCGACGCACCGAGGATCGGGCTCTGGGCGAGCACGATGTCGGCGCAGGCCTGCGCGTCGTCACGGCAGAACGCCCAGCCCTGGAGCGACGCGGCGACGAAACGCACCGCGGTGTCCTGGTACTCGGGATCGTCGAGACGGCTGCCGTCGGCCCAGATGGCGTCCTGCAGCATGCCGACGCCCTCGTCCTCGTAGCTGATGACGTTGAAGTCGTCCGGGGTGTACAGCTCGCCGGTGTCCGGGTTCACGGCCTCGAGCACCTGTGCGTACTCGTTGTAGGTCATGGCCTCGGCGGCGTCGATGTCGCCGGCCAGCAGGCCGACCATGTCGAACTGCTGCTGCACGTTGGTGACGTCGGTGGCCGGATCGAGACCGGCCGCGGTCATCGCCGCGAACACCTCGAACTCGTTGCCGAAGCCCCAGTTGCCCACTGTCTTGCCGGCGAAGTCGGCCGGGCTGGTGATGCCCTTGTCCTTGAACGACACCTGCAGGGTGCCCGAGCGCTGGTACACCTGGGCGATGTTCACGATGTTCGCGCCCTGCTCGCGGCTGGCGAGCGCCTTCGGCACCCAGGCGATCGCGAAGTCGGCGTCGCCGCTCGCGAGCACGTCCTGCGGCGTGATGTCGACCGCTCCCTCGAGGATGGTGACCTCGAGGCACTGGGCCTCGTAGAAGCCCTGATCGATCGCGGCGTAGTAGCCGGCGAACTGGGCCTGGGTCACCCACTGCAGCTGCAGCTTCACCTCGGTCGGCTCGGCGCACTCCTCGGCGGCGGCGGTGGTGCCCGGGGCATCGGTGGCCTCCGTGGCCTCCGTGGTCTCGGTCGCGGCAGCCGTGGTCTCGGTCGCGGCAGCGGTGGTGTCCGACGCGGCGGCGGTGGTGGCGGGGGCCTCGGTGCTCGCGGTCTCCTCGTCGTCGCCGCAGGCGGCGGCCACGAGCGACAGCGCGAGCATCGAGACGACTGCTCCTCTGGTCCTACGCTTCATTCTTCTCTCCTCCCCCGACGACAGCGGGTTGCCGTCGCGGCCTGGTGTGCCGGGCGGCGCTCATGCGCCCTCCCGGCCTCGATGTGCTCCGCCCGCCGCACCGCGGCGGGCGACGACGATCTCCAACAACACGGCCGTCAGGTAGAAGGCGAGCCCGAGCAGGCATGCGCCGCCCACATAGGCCCAACCCTCGGCCTTCTTCGACGTCGCGAGGTTGGAGGTGATCTTGTTGCCGAGCCCGTTCTGCGAACCGCCGAAGTACTCGCTGACGAACGCGGTGATGACGGCGAGCGGTGCGGCGATCTTCAGCGCGGTGAAGAAGTAGGCGATCGCGTTCGGCACCCGTACGAGGCGCAGGATCTCCCAGTCGCTGGCCGCGTACGAACGCATCAGCTCGAGATGCGTGGCCTCGACCTGACGCAGGCCGCGAGCCACGTTCACCAGCACCACGAAGTACACGACGATGGTGACCATCAGCCGCCGCGGCACCTCGCTCGTGATCGCGAACATGTTGTTGAGCACGGCGACGAGCACGAAGATCGGCACCGCGTTCAGCGCGATCGACAGCGGCGTGACGATCTCGTCGAGCAGCTTGAACCGGAGCAGCACGAACGCCATCGCAGCGCCGAGCACGGCACCGGCGATCAGACCGACGAGCGCATTGGCGCCCGACACCCGCATCGCGGACCAGATCAGGTCGGCGTTGCCGACGAAGCGATCGAGGATCTCCGAGGGCGGCACCAGGAAGTACGGCTGGATGTCGAACACCGCGACCAGCAGCTCCCACGCCCCGAAGAAGAGCGCGCCGAACACCAACGGCGGCAGCACCACCTGCGCGACCCGCGCGACCTGCACGGACGAGGAGGTGGCGCTGCGGGTGGTGAGCACGGCGGGTTCGCTCATCGGTCCTCGATGCCCCGCGGCCCGCCGCTCATCTCGATGCCGCGGAGCGCCTCGCGCACGGCGGTGATCCGGCCGTAGAACTCGCCGGCCTCGCGGGTGTCCTCGTCGCGGTCGGTGCCGAGGTCGACGTCGATGATCTCGGTGATCCGGCCCGGCCGCGGCGACATCACGACCACGCGGTTCGACAGGTACACCGCCTCGGGGATGCTGTGGGTGACGAACACGACCGTGGTGGAGGTGCGTGCGCAGATCTGCAGGAGCTCGGCCTGCATGTGCTCGCGGGTCATCTCGTCGAGCGCGCCGAACGGCTCGTCCATCAACAGCAGCGGCGGGTGGGCGGCGAGGGCACGGGCGATCGCGACGCGCTGCTGCATGCCACCGGACAGCTGCCACGGCATGTGCGAGGCGAAGTCGCCGAGCTTGACCAGCTCGAGCATCTCGAGCGCCCGCGCCCGGCGCTTCGCCTTGTCCCAACCCTTCAGCTCGAGCGGCAGCTCGATGTTGCGCACGACGCTGCGCCACTCGAACAGCCCGGACTGCTGGAAGGCCATGCCGTAGTCCTGCTCCTTGCGGGCGGTGGCAGCGGGCTTGCCGTTGACGAGCACCGAACCGGACGTGGGCTCGAGCAGGTTCGCGATCAACCGCAGGAGCGTGCTCTTGCCGCAGCCCGACGGCCCGATGAGCGACACGAACTCGCCGGGCGCGATCGACAGGTCGACGTCGACGAGCGCTTCGACCGCGTTGGGCTTGCCGGCGTTGAAGATCTTCTTCAGCCCGGTGATCTCGACCGCGTTCGGCGCGCCGGTGCTGGTGTTCATGAGGTGGCTTCCTTGGGTCGGTTGCGCATCAGCGCGGCGTCGATGGCGGCCACGATCCCGGCCATGGTGAGACCGAGCAGCGCGGCGCCGAAGATGCTCGTGAACACCTTCGTCGGATCGGACGTGGCCTGTCGCGAGTACTCGATGATGAGGCGACCGATGCCACCTTTCAAGCCCGTCGAGATCTCGGCCACGACGACCCCGACCACCGCGCCGGCGCCGCCGAGCTTGAGTGCGGGCACGATGTACGGCACCGCCGACGGGAAGCGCAACGTGATGAGCGTGCGCCACCACGACGCCGCCAGGCTGTCCATCAGCTCGAGCGATGCCGCGTTCGCCGATTTGAGCCCCCGCAGCGTGCCGACGGCCACCGGGAAGAACGCGAGGAACGCGCCGAGCACCGCGGCCGACATCCACTTCGGCCACACCCAGTCGCCGATCTGCAGCTTGCCGCCCCATCCGGCGACGAGCGGCGCGAGCGCGATGAGCGGCACCGTCTGCGACACCACGAGGTACGGCAGGATCGCCCGCTCGGCGATCTTGAACCGGCTGAGCACGACGGCGAGCGCGATCCCGAACGACACGCCGACCACGAACCCGACGAGCGCGATGCGGAACGAGTACCAGGCGCCGTCGAGCACGACGCCGAGCACGGTCTGGTCGCCCGTGCGCTGCGCGGGATCGAACAGCCGCGTGATCATCGACCAGACGTGCGGCATCACCTGGTCGTTCGTGCGCGGCAGGATGCCGAACCCGAGGACGTCGCCGCCCTTCTCGGGGCCGACGGCCTTGTATCCCTCCCACAGGGCCACCACGAGCAGCATCGCCACGACGAACATGACGACGCGACGGAACCGGGCCTTCATGCGCCGGCCGCTCCCCGGTGATGTGCCGCCCGCACGATCATCAGCTCTTGGCCCGTACGTGTTCGGCGACGGCCGGCAACACCTTCTCGCCGTAGGCGGCCAGGGTGTGGTCCTTGTCGTCGTGCTGCAGGTAGATCGAGAACTGGTGCACGCCCAGGTCCTTCAGCTGCCGCATCCGCTCGACGTGGGTCTCGACCGGACCGACGATGCAGAAGCGGTCGACGATCTCGTCGGGCACGAACGTGGTGTGGCTGTTGCCGGCCTGCCCGTGTTCGTTGTAGTCGTAGCCCTGGCGGCCCTTGATGTAGTCGGTGAGCGCCTTCGGCACCGCCGAGTCGTCGCCATAGCGGGCGACGATGTCGGCGACGTGGTTGCCGACCATGCCGCCGAACCAGCGGCACTGCTCGCGGCCGTGCGCGAGCCCGGCCTCGGTGCCGTCGGTGACGTACGCGGGAGCGGCCACGCAGATCGTGATCGACTCGGGATCGCGGCCGGCGGCCGCGGCGGCGGCCTTGACCGCACCGATCGTCCACTCGGCGATCGACAGGTCGGCGAGCTGCAGGATGAACCCGTCGCCGACCTCGCCGGTGAGCGCGAGCGCCTTCGGACCGTACGCGGCCACCCACAGCTCGAGCTCGCTCGCGCCAGCCCAGGGCAGGCGCAGCTCGCTGCCCTTGTACTCGACCGCGCGACCGTTCGCGAGCTCGCGGATCACGTGGATCGAGTCGCGCAGCGTGGCGAGCGTGGTGGGCGCGCCGTTGGTGACACGGACCGCCGAGTCACCACGTCCGATGCCGCACACCGTGCGGTTGCCGTACATCTCGTTGAGCGTGGCGTACACGCTGGCGGTGACGGTCCAGTCGCGAGTGGCCGGGTTGGTGACCATCGGGCCGACGATCACGTTGCGGGTCTCGTCGAGGATCTTCGAGTAGATGACGTACGGCTCCTCCCACAGGATGTGGGAGTCGAAGGTCCAGACGTAGCGGAACCCGTACGTCTCGGCCTTCTTGGCCAGGTCGATCACGCGCGCCGCGGGCGGCGTGGTCTGCAGCACGACACCGAAGTCCATCAGCGGTCCCTCACCGGTTCTGCGGGAAGCCGAGGTCGACGGTCGACGTGCGCGGGTCGGGCCACCGGCTCGTCACCACCTTGGTACGGGTGAAGAAGTTGATGCCGTCGGGGCCGTACATGTGCTGGTCGCCGAACAGCGACGCCTTCCAGCCGCCGAAGCTGTAGTAGCTGACCGGCACCGGGATCGGCACGTTCACCCCGACCATGCCGACCTGCACGTCGAACTCGAACTGACGGGCCACGCCGCCGTCGCGGGTGAAGATCGCCGTGCCGTTGCCGTACAGGTTGTCGTTGATGAGCTGCAGGCCCTCGTCGTAGCTGCCGATGCGCGTGACGGTGAGCACGGGGCCGAAGATCTCGTCGTCGTAGCACTTCATGCCGGGCTTGGCATGGTCGATGAGGCTCGGGTTGAGGAAGAAGCCGCCGTTGTCGGGCGCACCCTGACGGCCGTCGACCACGACGGTCGCGCCTTCCTCGGCGGCGCCGGCGACGTAGCCCGCCACCTTGTCGCGGTGCTCGCCGGTGATCAGCGGACCCATCTCGTTGCCGGGCTCGCTGGCGGGGCCGACCTTGATGTCGGGGATGCGCGCCTGGATCCGCTCGATGAGCGCATCGGCGACGCTGTCGACCGCGAGCACGACGCTGATCGCCATGCAGCGCTCGCCGGCCGATCCGTACGCCGCGCTGACCGCCGCGTCGGCGGCCATGTCGAGGTCGGCGTCGGGCAGCACGAGCATGTGGTTCTTCGCGCCGCCGAGCGCCTGGACGCGCTTGCCGTTCTTCGTGCCGGTCTCGTAGATGTACTTCGCGATCGGGGTCGAGCCGACGAAGCTGACCGCGGCGACGTCGGGATGGGTGAGGAGGGTGTCGACGGCCTCCTTGTCGCCGTGCACCACGTTGAAGCACCCGTCGGGCAGGCCTGCCTGCTTCAGCAGTTCGGCGAGGAACATCGACGCCGACGGGTCCTTCTCGCTCGGCTTGAGGACGAAGGTGTTGCCGCACGCCAGCGCGTTGGCGAACATCCACATCGGCACCATCGCCGGGAAGTTGAACGGCGTGATGCCGGCCACGACACCCAGGGGCTGCTTGATCGAGTACACGTCGACACCGGTCGACGCCTGCTCGCTGTAGCCGCCCTTCAGCAGGTTCGGCACGCCACAGGCGAACTCGACGTTCTCGAGGCCACGGGCGACCTCGCCGAGGGCGTCGCTGAGCACCTTGCCGTGCTCGGCCGACAGCAAGGAGGCGATCTCCTTGCGGTTGGCCGAGATCAGCTCGCGCATGTTGAACATCACCTCGGCGCGGCGCGACAGGTTGGTGGCGCGCCAGGCGGGGAACGCCGCCTTGGCGACGGCGACGACCGCCGACACCTCGTCGGCCGAGGCGAGGTCGACCGACGCCTGCTGCTCGCCGGTGGCGGGGTTCCAGACGGTGCCGGTGCGGCCGGACGTGCCGGGCACCACCTTGCCGTCGATCCAGTGGCTGATGCGGTTCATGGGGGCGGAGCTCCTTTGCTCACGGGTGATGGGGCCGGGCTCGCCCGGCGCGTGACGCGCGAGGCGTCAGACCAGGTACTGCGACAGGCCGCGCTTGACGAACTGGCCGTGGCCCTTGCGGCCGACGTACTGGTCGTCCTCGATCAGCACGGCGCCGCGGCTGAGGACGGTGTCGACCTTGCCGTCGATCACCCAGCCCTCCCAGGCCGAGTAGTCCATGTTCATGTGGTGCTTGTCGTTGATACCGATCTTGGTCTTGGAGTTCGGGTCCCACACCACGATGTCGGCGTCGCTGCCGGGCGCGATGACGCCCTTCTTCGGGTACATGCCGAACATGCGGGCCGGCGTGGTGGAGCAGGTCTCGACCCAGCGTTGCAGGCTGAGCTCGCCCGCCACGACGCCCTGGTAGATGAGCTCCATGCGGTGCTCGACGCCGCCGATGCCGTTGGGGATCTTCGAGAAGTCGCCGAGGCCGAGCTCCTTCTGGTCCTTGAAGCAGAAGGGGCAGTGGTCGGTCGACACGACCGCGAGCTCGTTCATCCGCAGGCCCTTCCACAGGTCGCCCTGGTGGCCGTGGCCCATCTGGCCGATGTGGTGCGGGTCGTGGTCCCTCGATCGGACCGGGGTGCTGCACACCCACTTCGAGCCCTCGAACCCGGGCTGGCCGAGGGTCTCCTCGACGGTGAGCCAGAGGTACTGCGGGCAGGTCTCGGCGAACACGTTGCGCCCGTGGTGGCGAGCGGCCGCGACCTCGTTGAGCGCGTCACCGGCCGACATGTGGACGATGTACAGCGGCACGTTGCCGGCGACGTGGCTGAGCACGATCGCACGGTGGGTGGCTTCGGCCTCGAGCGGTGACGGTCGGGTGTAGCTGTGGTACTTCGGGTCGGTCTCGCCCCGGGCGATGGCCTGCTTGACGAGGACGTCGATCGCGATGCCGTTCTCGGCGTGCATCATGATCGTGGCGCCCACGTCGGCGGCCGTCTGCATCGCCCGCAGGATCTGGCCGTCGTCGCTGTAGAGCACGCCCGGGTAGGCCATGAACAACTTGAAGCTGGTGACGCCCTCGTGCTCGACGAGGTGCACCATGTCCTTCAGCGACTGGTCGTCGACGCCGCCGATGATCTGGTGGAACGCGTAGTCGATGGCGCACTCGCCCTCGGCCTTGCCGTGCCAGTCGGCCAGCGCGGTGCGCACGTTGCCGCCCGTGTTCTGCACGGCCATGTCGACGATCGTGGTGACCCCGCCCCACGCCGCGGCGCGGGTGCCGGTCTCGAAGGTGTCGCTCGCGGTGGTGCCGCCGAAGGGCATCTGCATGTGTGTGTGCACGTCGACGCCACCGGGGATGACGTACTTGCCGGCGGCATCGATGATCTTGTCGATGCCCTCTTCGGTGAAGTAGCCGGGCGATGCGAGCGCGGTGATGGTCTCGCCCTCGATCAGGACGTCCTGCGCGATCACCCCCGTCGTCGAGATGACCTTG
>WBZX01001544.1_pt1 | contig 17180 bp, 17 predicted proteins | sample 5204211 | NCBI WGS metagenome assembly WBZX01 (sample SAMN12344362, study PRJNA552823) | activated sludge metagenome | biome: Activated sludge suspended growth; feature: Nitrification reactor; material: Wastewater; isolation source: activated sludge from nitrification reactor of wastewater... | reverse complement strand
CGCTACCTGGGCCTACCAGGCTATCAGCCTATCATCATTCTGGTTTATCCAAGACTGCCGATGATATCACGACATTCTTTCAGCATTTGTTCGGGGGTAAAACCTCCCGGAATGCCACCGTATCTCACAGATAGGCATTGGGTGAAAAATGTATTGGCCCTTTCAGCCGTAGTCTTGTCTGCAACCTGTGCATTGAGCGCTGCGGATACTCCCGCCTCATCCAGTTCTGAAGAAGGAATTGAAAATCGGTCCATGAGGAACCTGTAATAAATCTCTGTGGCCTTGCCAAAGAAAATATGACCCGGTGTACCTGGAAGTTCTTGTTGCAGCGTATCAAGTTGATGCTGTGCATGACGTCCGGCGGCGCTGCGGACTTTTTCCTGTTCAGGAATAAGGCTGTCGCGTCTGCGCCTGATCACCTGGATCAACCCAAGGCCGGCACCGGACAGCCACATACCAAAGAGAAGAAGATGAGGAATGGAGGCCCAGAATTTGTCCTTCAACCAAATGCTGCGTGCAGGCATCAATTGCAGCGATAACGACGATGTATCAGCATAGGCAAGTGAATCAGGTCTGACCCCGGTGCCTTGTGTAACATGGATAGTCATAGTGTCTGAACGGATCGCCAGATATTTTTTAGTATTCGGATCAAAGTATGACAGCGGGACAAATACTGTATAGTCACCAGGGGCGAGAGGAATCATCTGGTAGGCAATGGATCGTATATGGGATACCTCCGCACCGGCATCAAAGACCTTGTCTTCAAGAATCTTTGGCTCATATGTATCAAAGTCACCACTGGCGACAGGAGCAGGCACATCCCACCGGCGTGCATCGCCATTGCCTGTGATCTCAACCTGGAATGAGAAGGCTTCGTCCGTAGTGATGCTTGTCTTACCCGGAACAACTTTCATCTGGTACTGTCCTACCGCGCCAGAGAACGAAGCAGGTGCACCGGATGGTAACGGCAGGATGTTGATGGTCAATGGTTCAGAAGCCACCTGGACATCCTGGATTCTTCGCATTGAAAAGAATCCCTGGTTTCCCGGAAAGGGAGCATTGATGCCAACACTCATGATCATCGGATCGATAGTATACGAGCCTGACTGATGTGCAAAGAGTGCCATAGCCTTGATAATCCTGGATGTGTATGGCTGACCATTGATGGTTTCAATAGTTGCTTCATGACTGAAGTCCGAAAAATTCTGAATAAAGAAATCAGCATAGTCATCTTCATCAAGCGTGCTGACAGTCTGCACGTTTTCCCTGAAGAGCAGCCTGTAGGTAAGGATGATTTGCTGACCGGGATAGTATTGCTTTGCATCGACTTCTGCTCTCAGGATGACCGGCTCCCTGGCATCCTTTGGTGAACCATAATTGGGGACATCCTTAGTGGCGACCACTTCGATGGTGATGGTATTGGTGGATAATTTTTTCCTGCCTGCTACCACAGTTGCTGGCCCGATAGTGAATGTGCCAGACTTTGGTGCAAGCAGTGTGTAGGACCATGACTGGCTGCGGCTGACCACGCCATTGACGATCATTGTGCTTGATCCAACAGAAGGGCCTCCTACCACCTTGAAATTTTGGAATGAAGGTGGCTGATAATCCCCGCCATTTGCATTTTGTAATTCAAACTGGATCTGGAAGACAGAATTCTGCGCGAGGCGTGTATCCGAAACACTGGCTTTGAACACAGGCTCCTGGGCCTGCACCATGTGCAGGACAGCATTGAAAAAGAAAAATATGAGCAGGCACAGCCGGAAGCTAGAATTTCCTCTTTTCACGTGTCGTTTTTGAAATGTTGTCTTCGGTCTTACCCTTGCCGGAACCAGGCTTGTCGCCTTCACCCAATACGATGATCTCGACAGGCTTGATTTCTAATGTGTCCTTTCCCGTCTGATAAGTGGTACCGGGCAACTTGATCTTCCCTTCATCTGTAGCCAGCAGTACAAATGAATACGACTGTGTCGAACTCATCTTCCCGTTTTGATACAAATAGCTTGAAGATGAATTCGGTCCGCTGATCAGCGGAAGCTTGCTCATATCCGGCATGATAAATTTCCCTTCTCCGTTTTCGATCGTATAGGTGACCTCTACAGTCTGACCAAGTGCGACGGTATCCGGGTTGACCTCTACTTTGACCATAGGCTGTGCATGCATCCACATGGCCAGCATCATCATAGGTAGTACAAGTAATTGTTTCATGTTTCTGTTCACTAATTGATGCTCATCAAATATTATCAATACAAGTATCCATCTCACAATCGCAGCGCGAGCACTGCGCTATTTTTTTCCGCGACCTCATTACGTTTCATTTTCCCCGGTTGCTGAGCGTAGTCGAAGCATCATTCTTCACTTCTTTTACCAGTCTTTGACTGGAGGCGCCGTCTTACCGGAAGCTTTCTTTAACTTCTCCTGTACGCGCTGATCTTCTCTTTCGATCGCTTTCAGGATTTCCTTTGCCTCATCACGGCTCACCTCATCAGCGGATGATTGCTGCTCGTCCCGGGATTGATCCTTTGATGCGTTTTGCTCCTGTTGATCCTTATTCTCCTGGTCCTGATTTTGTTGCTGTTGTTGCTGCTGCTGTTGTTGTTGCTGGTCATTATTATTCTGGTCCTTGTTGTCCTGCTGCTGTTGTTGCTTTTGTTGCTGTTGCTGCTGGTATTGCCGCATGGCCAGCATCAGGTTTTTCTTGGCATCTTCATCATCAGGTTGCAACTTAAGGGATTCCTTATAAGCCTGCATGCTCTTTTCAAAATCCTGGCTTTCATATTGGGCATTGCCAAGATTGTACCAAGCCCTGGCCTTGAGTTCAGGATCATCTGTTGAGGCAATAGATTCCTGGTAGTGCTGTATCGCTTCGGGCAACCGGTTTTGGTGATAGATAGAATTGCCCAGGTTAAAGGAAGTAGTTGGTTTATCCTTTTCTTCCTGCGCTTTGCGGTAAGCGGTTTCGGCATCGGTATAGGAATGGCGCTTGTACAATTCATCACCAGTCCTCAGCCAGGGATAGTCAGCCTGCCCTGTGGTCGTCCCTATGCACAGCACAGTCAAGAAAAATAAAAGCTCTATGTGTTTAATTGGCTGCATCAGATCACATCAAATTTATAGTTCTTGACAACCAGTAATAACACCAGCAACAAGGCTGGCAATAGAAACCATTGAAAGTAACTTTTGTGTTCAGAAAACGATCGTTTTTCAGATTGTGTCCGCTCCAGCCCGGCAAGTTCCTTGGTCAGTGATTCGACAATGCTGGTTCCTGAGGATGCATCAAAATATTTTCCATTGCCTTTCCCTGCCAGATCCATCATGAGCGATCTGTTGAGCGCTGTCTTTACAGGCTGGCCGGAATCATCACGCTTTACATCTTTAACGCCATCAATGGCCATCGGAATTGTACTGCCCGTCTCCGTGCCTACTCCAATGATATACGTGGTCCAGCCGGCCTCCACAGCATCTGCCACTGCATCCGGGGCATCACTATCGTGATCCTCGCCGTCTGTCAGGATGATCAATGCACCATGGGCGGCCGCTTCTCCTGATTTTGGTTTCAGCACCAGCCTGATGGCTTCACCTATTGCGGTGCCCTGGGTGCCTGCCTGATCGGGATGGGCGGCATTGAGAAAAAGTTGTATCGCATGCCAATCTGTAGTAAGTGGACTTTGTATATAGGCGTTGCCTGCAAAGAGGATGAGCCCTACACGATCTGTCTTAAAGGCGCTGGAGAGGTCAAGCGCTATTCTTTTGGCCCTTTCCAGGCGGCTGGGGGCGATATCTTCAGCGAGCATACTATTGGAGATATCAAGTGCCAGGTATACATCTGCCGATTTGCTTTCCACTGCTACCGTCCTGAAACCCCATTGCGGATTAGTGGCAGCAATGGTGAGCAGCACCAGGGCAATAAGGCCAAGCCACATCCAGCGGGGTTGCAGTTCCCTGCCATTGGCCACCTTTTGATTGGAACTCTCGCTGCCCCATCTTGACCAGTCCTTGCGGGAAAGATATCGCCTGTATAGCAATACTAAGGACAACAGTGCGACCAGGCCTGCCAACCAGAAGAAACCGGGATGTTCAAATCTAAACATGATGCCTTAATCCTTATATTGTATATATCGCATGTGCTGTGGAAAACAAAATCCGGAACATCCTGTATGTGAAGCCGAGTTTATTATCCATCAGGTCAGTCACCATCCGATCACAACCGTAAAAATACTCATCTATACTTTGGATTGTCCTCCTTTTAGGAATGGTTAACACACGGCGATGTTGCACAAAACAGTCAAAACGAACGGGGATATGCTTTATGTTATCCCCCTTAGGCCGGCATTGTCAGGACTAAAAGAAGATCGGGAAGCATTGAAAATCCTTCGGAGGGTAAAATAATTGACAAATCGGTGGTCTGAGAGTCAGTCTGGTAGCAGGTAGGCAATCCAAACCCTGAAAGGCTATTACTTTGGTAGTCAAAGGTCAATATGTGGCACAATTATACCATATTAAGATATGTCGAAAGGATTCAAATATTCCGACGAAGGCTCCTCCTTCAAAATTTAAATATTACAGGAGGCTCAATCGAAAAATAAAAATATTTTTGTGCTGATGATCTCCTCTGCTATGAGGTGTAATCGGTTATTCTATCATCCAACTAATGTGTTTAAACTAAAAACAATAAATCATCCAATTTTATGAGCAATCCAAGTGTCAAATCTGATAAGGCTGCATCCAGCGGTTCTTTCAACAGGTTATTTGCCTCCATTCTGATTCCTGTTGCTTTGGTGATCGGTATCATTGTCTACAAATTCATCCTTGGCAACACGTCAAACTTTGTGGATAACAATCCGGAAGGTCATCCGCTTCCAGGCAACTACCTCGGTATGATGTACAAAGGTGGTCTGATGGTACCTGTGCTGATGGCCAGTATGATCATCGTAATCTCTGTGATCATCGAGCGTATTGTATCACTTGGCATTGCCAGTGGAAAGGGCCCGACACCTGTATTCGTGCGCAAGATCAAAGGCTTCCTTGATCGCAATGATATCACAGGGGCAATCAAGGAATGCGATACCCAGAAAGGCTCAGTTGGAAATGTAATCCGCGAAGGATTAGAAAAATACAATGCGATGAGCAGCATGCAGGGTCTTGAAAAGGACCAGAAGATCCTGGCGATTCAAAAAGAAATCGAAGAAGCCACTTCCCTCGAACTGCCAATGCTCGAGAAGAACCTGGTGATCCTGGCCACATTTGCCTCTGTAGCAACCCTGATGGGTCTGCTGGGGACAGTACTCGGGATGATCCGGGCGTTCTCTGCTATCGCCACAGCCGGTGCACCTGATGCAGTTGCGCTTTCTACAGGTATCTCTGAGGCGCTGATCAATACCGCTTTAGGTATCGGTACCTCTGCGATGGCGATTATCTCCTACAATTATTTTACAACCAAGATTGATGGGCTGACCTACGGAATAGATGAGGCAGGATTCAGTATTGCACAGAGTTTTGCTGCAAAACATTAATTCTTCTCTCACCGTTTTATTCTAAATACTTATGCCAAAGGTCAAAATACCCAGAAAGAGTACATCGGTCGATATGACTGCCATGTGTGATGTGGCCTTTCTATTGCTGACTTTTTTCATCCTGACCACCAAATTCAGGCCTTCAGAAGCCGTCACGATTGATATCCCGGCTTCTACTGCCCAGATTCCTATTCCGGACAAGGACATCATGATGTTCCAGATCGCTCCTGACGGACGTATGTTTTTTGGGTTGGATGATCAGAATACAAGGCTCAAATTACTGGACAGGTTGTCTACACAATACCAGCTTGCGTTTTCAGAAGACCAGAAGAATGCATTCCGTCTCCTTGAGACATGGGGGATGGACATCCGTTCTTTACCGGAATTTCTGGATATGGAGCCGGAAAAGCGTGCAGGATTTAACCAGCCAGGGCTCAATATCGATACTACCGGAGGACAGCACCAGGTGGAGGATCTGATCCTGTTTTCCCGTCAGGAAAACAACAACCTGCGTATCGCTATCAAAGGGGACAAGACAACAGAATACAGGCACTTTGACAAGCTGATACAAGCTTTGCAAAACCGTAAAGTCAACAAATTCAACCTGATCACTTCAGCTAAGACAGCGCAGGAATAATTACAATCACAAAAAAAATTCGTGAATTATGGCTGAAATGACAACTTCCGATAGTGGGAGTCATAAGAAAGGCGGAAAAAAAGTTCGATCCAAGAAAATGTCCACCCGCGTAGACCTTACGGCTATGGTGGATCTCGGGTTCCTGCTCATCACCTTCTTCATGCTGGCCACTACGATGAACAAGCCAAAAACCATGGAGGTCAACAAGCCTGCCAAGGAAGAAAAAGAAGATAAGCCAGAGCCACCGATCAAGATGTCCAAGACAGCGACCCTCATGCTCGGAGCCAGGAATAAGTGTTACGCATATGTTTCACCGGATGAAATCGATGCCAGTACGGAGATCACCCTGGATAGTCTTGACTACAGCCCTACCGGGTTGAGGAAGTTTATTCAACGCAGGCAGAAAGAGGTACAGGAGCAGTGGGGGGACAAGGATCAGCTCTTTGTCATGATCAAGCCGCTGCCAGGATCCAATGTCAAGAACATCGTTGATGTATTGGATGAGATGACCATCAATGATGTCAAGCGCTATGCGATCCTGGAACCAAACGATCCTATCGATTCGCTGATCGCCCTGCGTACCGGCCAGAGCCGAAAATAAGTTTATGCAATTATGCAGGCGACTGCATCATTAGATTAAGAAAAAGAAATAACCATGGAAAATGAAAGTTTGCTGAAGAAATCGATGGATGACATCGTTTTTGATGGCAGAAATAAAGCCTACGGGGCATTCCAGCTAAGGCGCTTGTACGATAAGAACATGAGCCGGGCGATGATCTCGGGTATGCTATTTTTCCTTCTGGCTGTGAGTTCTCCACAAATCATACGGATGATCAAGGGCTTCCTTCCTGAAAAGGAGAATGAATTGGTCATGAAGGAGGTAACCCTTGCGGAACCGCCGCCCATTGACCCGAAGAAGCCACCTCCACCGCCACCCCCTGAAGTAAAGCCTCCTCCGATCAAGGATCAGATCAGGTTTGTACCTCCCGTGGTCAAGAAGGATGAAGAAGTCATCGAAGAAGAACCACCGCCACCAACTGTAGAAGAGATCAAGGATAAAGAGATCGCTACAGAAACCAAGGAAGGGGAAGAAGGGGGTGTGGATGCATCGCTTACCGAACCGGACAATCCTCCAGCCCCACCGGTGCTTGAGGAGCCAAAGGAAGAGGAGCCATTCGCCTATGTGGAGCAGATGCCTACCTTCCCTGACGGTACCGAGGCGATGTACAAATACATCTATGACAAGATCAAGTATCCTGCGATCGCCCGTGAAAATGGGATTTCAGGCCAGGTCATCGTACAGTTTGTGGTGTCTAAGGAAGGCGACATCCAGAAAGCTAAAGTCGTGCGTGGTATCGGAGGTGGATGTAATGAGGAAGCACTGCGTGTAGTCAATGGCATGCCTAAGTGGAAACCCGGCAAACATAACGGAAGAGCTGTGCCTGTAACCTTTACGCTTCCGATCAAGTTTGTACTCCAGTAAGGCATGGACGCCGATACGATCAGGCGTTTGTTCCTCCTGCTACTCGGACTGACGTATATTGGATTAGGGATATTCATGTTTGTCAGGAACATCATTCCCTCTTCCCAATGGGATGAAGTGCTGTCTGTAGCATTTGTGCTCTATGGAGCCTTCAGAACCTACAGGGCCTGGACGAAAAAATAATAACGACAAAAAATAAACATTACAGAGGTCTGATCTCCCGTGCAGGGAATCAGGCCTTCTTTTTCAGCGGCAAGGCCAAAATCCAATAATAAGGCCCTTAACAACGACTTAACGGACATCAGAAAGTTCTCTACGTCATCCTTAAAGTAAAAGACCTTAACAGGTAACCATGAAACGCTTTTCCGGACATATATTCCTACTGATACTCCTCACTGCCCTGGGGTGTGTGAAGAAAGCAGAGGACATCGAAGGCCCGACGATGGGTGCATTGGACATCATGGCAGATGAGAGCCTGAAGGATATCGTGGGACAGGAAGAAGAAATCTTTGAGCGGTTCTATCCATATGCCAGGTTAAACATCAGTTACACCAATGAGCATGATATGTTCAGGAAGTTTCTGGCAGACAGTGTGGATTTTATCATTACGACCAGGACACTGACTGGTGAAGAGAGTGATTTCCTTTCAAAAAGGCAAAATGTCCCTCGGCTCTTTCCTTTTGCAACCGGAGCACTTGCATTTATCGCCAACAAGCAAAACCCAGATACCACCTATACATATGAAAAAATGATATCAATGCTGGGGGATGGAACCTCAGGGATAAACTTTGTGATTGAAAATGTCAAATCCGGGATCACCCAGGAGGTTTTACGTTTAATTAACAAATCCACCTTGCCTCCCCATTTCTATGCTTTGGCTTCGAAAACGGAAGTACTGGACTATGTTGAAAAGCATGCAAATGCAATTGGTATCGTGGACTACGTCGATATCAGTGACAGTGACAGTCCGTTCACCCGGGATGTGCTGGCCAAAGTCAGCATGCTCGGCATCAGCAGGCCCCAGGATTCAATACAGGTGGGATTTGTACAGCCGTTTCAATACAATCTGCAGGATTGGAAATATCCGTTTACGCGTGAACTTTATATGATCAACAACACCGGAAAGAGTGATGTCGGCATCGGGTTTGCTTCATTTGTATGCGGGGAAATAGGACAGAAAATCATCCTCAAGGCCGGATTGCTGCCCAGATACCAGACCGAACGAAATCTGGAATTCAACAATACGGCCGATATTAAAGTCGTAAAATGAACACTATACATCATAATCATGTTGCATTTTTGCACGCTCATTTGCTAAATACCGTTAAAATGAAAAAGCTACTCTTATTGTCCATCCTTTTCGCCTGCGCGACTGTGCCCAGGGCCCAGGTGCCATCCCTCCAGGAAGGCATCAAGCAATTGCAGAATGAGAATTATGGAGCAGCGCTGACCACCTTTAACGCCATCGCGAAAAATGATCCTAAAAACGGGACCATCTATTACTACATCGGTGAGGTGAGTTACCAGACGGATGCTCCCGCGGAAGCTGAAAAGGCGTATAAAAAAGGCCTGACCATCAATCCACAATGCGCTGAATGCAAGGTAGGGCTGGGTAAGCTGATGCTTGACCAGGGTAAGACCACAGAAGCAGATGAGTACTTTGAATCTGCATCCCGACTCGATAAAAAGAACCCGGAGATCTTTGCCATGATCGGTGAAGCTTATCTCTACAACAAGAAGCCTAATGGAAATAAGGCAGTGGCCAATCTGTTGATGGCCAGGGACATGAACCCTAAAGTGGCCAGGTACTGGGCGCATCTCGGTGATGCATACAAGCTCACAGGTGATAATGGTGAAGCTATGACCAACTATGAGCGCGCTGTGGAACTGGATCCTACGACTACCTCCGCCTATATCAGTATGGCCAGGATATGGGCAGCTGCCAAACAAAATGATCTCGCTATTGAGAAGTTGAAGGAAGCGATAAAACTTGCCCCGGATGATGCAGCACCTTATAAGGACCTGATTGAACTCTACATCAGGACCGGACAATATGATAAGGTCACTCCATTGCTGGATAAATATGTATCCCTGACCGGAGATGATATCGATGCTAAAGTCAGGTTTATCAAGTTCCTGACCTTCCAGGCTAAAGACTACGACCGTGCAATACAGGAAGGTGAAAAGTTACTTGGCACCAATCCTGACCAATATACTATCCACAGATGGCTCGCATGGGCATACGGAGAGAAAGGAGATTACCAGCACTCGTATGACCACAGCACGATGCTCTTTGACGAACTGGGTAAAAAAAATGACAGGGCTGCGTTCCCGTCAGACTATGATTACTATGCCAAGGCTGCTTTGAAACTTGGTAAGATTGACGAAGCTGCACATGTATATAGAAAATATCTTGACCTGGATCCTTCCCGCAGTCAGGAAATCAATGGAATGCTGGCTAAGGCTTACTTTGATATCAAAAACTATCCACAGGCTATCAAATACTACTTGATTAAAGGTGCTGAAAAACCATTGTCTGTGGCAGACAATTACTACCTCGGCCTTGCTTACTACTACAATGATGAGGACCTGAAAGCGGACTCTGTATTTGTAAAGGTCCTTGAAGTAACACCTGATTATGCTCCGGGTTGGATGATGCGTGCCAGGATTGGTAATCGCCTCGATACTGCAGAAACTAAGCTGTACCTCCCGATGGTACCTTATGAAAATTATGTCAAGTATGCATCAGGGGATAAAGAGAAGAACAAGAAGAATCTCCTGGAATCGTATAAGTATCTCGCATGGTACTGGGTACAAAATGATGACAATGCCAAGGCAAAATCATATTTTGAAGAAATCCTCTTGCTGGATCCTGCAAACCAGGAAGCAATCGATAATCTGAAACTCCTTAAAGAACAGCGATGACGAGGCATAGCGCATAGAGCATAAAAAAAAGCCGTCTGAAAATGACGGCTTTTTTTATGCATTTAGGGATATACAATTCCTCATTCTGTTTTTTCTTTAACTCAGCCCCGACCCCTCTCTTGCAGAATGTATTTTTGTACGATGATGATCCTGCAAAAGAGAGGGGAGGTGAAATTTATTCTTAGTTTGTATTCCTACATACGCTATTCTTATCACACAGAAAATAAAAAGGTATACCTCCCCTCTCTTCAGAAAATCTTTTTCGTACCGCAGACCTCAATCAAAAGAGAGGGGTCGGGGGTGAGTTCTGGAAAAGCAATCTCCATACAAACAGATACTCTAAACAACAATGTAGAGACACGACTAATCGCGTCTCTACTCTTTTCCTTTAGTATGGCAACGTACGCACCATTGTAGACCGGAGAAGAAATAAGAGCGAGAGCAAAAGGAATCCTGCCACCAGAGGCCAGTAGTATAATTCCTGGTAACGCTTATAGACGATGATTTCAACTTCAGTCTTTTCCAGGCGATCGATTTCATTGTAGACTTCCTGGAGTGATTCTTCTGAAACAGCCCTGTAATATTTACCTCCTGTGTCCTCAGCAATCTGGCGAAGCAGGTCTTCGTCGATCTCTACATTGGTAATGCCAAACATATATTCTCCATTGGAACGCCTGCGGACTGGAGATAAGGCTTGTCCATAGCTCCCTACGCCAATAGTATACACCTTGATGCCAAATTCTTTTGCCAGGCCGGCAGCAGTCGAAGGGCGAATGTATCCGGCATTGTTGACACCATCAGTGAGCAACACTACGACTTTACTTTTCGCATCGCTATCCTTTAGCCTATTGACCGCAGCCGCGAGACCCATGCCAATAGCAGTACCATCTTCCAATGCGCCACACTCCAGTCCCTCGAGATACTCATTTAAGACATCATGATCATTGGTGAGCGGACACTGCGTATAACTCTCTCCTGCAAAAACAGCAAGTCCTATTCGGTCATAAGTCCGATGTGAAACAAAATCGACAGCTACCTTCTTGCTGACAGACAATCTGTCTGGTTCAAAATCACGGGCCAGCATCGAAGAGGAAAGGTCCATCACCAGGAAGATATCTATCCCCTCCCCTTTCACCACTTCCTCTGAGTGCTCAGACTGCGGACGGGCCATGGCGATGGTCAATAGTCCTATCGCAACCCAAAACAATGGTTCGATGCATGCATATGCAATCATCTTCCATGATTTCCTGACATGCACTGTAGCCAGAGGCATCTCAATGGCACTGACACCATGCTCCAACCTCCGACGGTATCTCCACCAGATGGCCAGTGGGATGAGTGCAAGTAGCAAGAGCCACCAGGGATCATGGATCAATACATTATTCCACAACTTCATCTCCCTGTGTTTTAGGTTGGTCTGCCAATGGCTCACTGATGACAGGTATGGTCTCCCTGACGAATGCACGCACCCGGCCGATGGTGACCGCATGGATATCCATGCCCGGATCCGCCTTGGCAAACTTGATCAGGTCTGCGACAGAAAGCAACTCCTCTGTATCCGTCAAAAGCGGTTGACTCAATTCCTGAAGACGTAGCTGCTCCAATATCTCGTCAGAGGTTTGCTCCATGGCATGGATACCAAATCTTCGTTCAAGGTATTCACGCAGGATACCGGTGAGATTAGTGTAATGCTCCTTGACCTCTCCACTCTGCCACAATCTTTTGGCTTCGAGCTCATCCAATGCTCTTGAAGCCCATTCATGCGGTAACAGCGGGACTGGCTTGATCTCAACCTCTCCCTTCTTTGCCTTTCTTCTCCTGATCCACATGATGATCCCGATGATAAGCAGTATAGCCACCAGGACATGCGGTATGTATCTTTTATAATACGCGAGACTGAATGGCTCCAGGTAGATCTCCTTGATTTCTGCAAGCCCGGTTGAATCCGGTTCTACAGGTATGACTTTGATCGGAACATCATTGGTGAAAGAAGTATCGGTCTGTCCATTGTGATTGACCACTATCGGGAGTGCCGGAATCCTCACCCATCCTGTATCAAAGAATGCAACGGACCATGTGGCCGATGTAGCTTCAGGACGTGTTCGGTCCCATACCGGGCCACTGACAACTTCTATTCCTTTAACCGTATCCGGCCAGACTGCTTCTGCATTGATCCACTCACGACCGCCGCCCAGGTCTGTGCGAATAGTCGCCCTGACCTGGTCTCCTATCCTGATCTCTGTCCGATCGACAGACAGGACTGCCTGACCATTCAAGGCCAGGGTTAAGCTTAATAAACAGATCACCAACACATTCCTCATCCTGATGCGTGTTGTTTAAAAAACCGGTGTAACTCCTGGATATAGGATTGATCCGTGGAGAGTGACATCGTATCACACTTGGCACGTTTAAACTGCTCCTTAAATTGATTCAAGTTAGCATGATAGGTATTGGAAAATGCGGCTGTGACACTCAGGTCACCGGAGTCCACCATCATCATCTTTCCCGACTCAGGATCACGCATACGGAGGATACCTGCGTGAGGCAACATAGCTTCGGCGGGATCATGTATGTGCATGCCGATAACATCATGTCTCTTGGCCGCGAGCTTCAGTACACGCTCAAATGGAGGTGAAATAAAATCACTCATCACAAAGGCGATACACTTCTTCTTGATGACATTGGTCAGGTATTCCAATGGCACATTGATATCTGTCTTCTTACTGGAGGGTTCGAAATAAAGCAACTCCCTGATGATGCGCAGGAGATGCTGCCGACCCTTTTGAGGCGGGATATACATTTCGATCTGATCAGTAAATAATATCAGGCCGACCTTGTCATTGTTTTGCAGCGCCGAAAACCCAAGCACGGCAGACAACTCTGTCATCCATTCGTTCTTCCACGGATCGCGTGTACCAAAGTGAACAGACCGGCTGATATCAACCAGCAGCATGATCGTAAGTTCACGTTCTTCCTCAAAGACCTTGATGTGCGGCTCTCCGGTACGTGCGGTGACGTTCCAGTCAATATCACGGACTTCATCACCATACTGATACGATCTCACTTCGCTGAAGGACATCCCACGGCCCCTGAAGGCAGAATGGTACTCCCCTGAAAAGATATGCTTAGACAAGCTCCTGGTCTTGATCTCTACCTTTCTAACCCGCCTGAGTAAATCACTTGTATCCACAGTGCCTGAATGATTTTGACAGATGGTCAGCTTACCATCCGAAATATTTCCAATATTTCCTCTTGATCAATGTCTTGCTGTCCTCTTCCGAAAGCAGTTGAAGTCCATCCCCGTAGACCATGTCAAATTGTGTAGCCATAGCGACACCAGTGACCGTCGGGGACAATATCGTATAGCCCACCTTGTGAAGCCATGCCTGGAAAGCTTCATCATCATGCCCTGTGGCGGAGGTAAGTGCTAAGCCGGAACCACGCTGGATATCCTGGAGCGTGTTGACCAGTTCTTCCTGAGGAACAAAGGTATCTTCCTTCTTCAGCCAGAGGAATGCTTCACGATGGACCACATCAGGGGTGATATAGGTGATCATGCCGCTGACATAACTATCCCCCTCATCTATGATTTCGATCCAGCCTGATGTACGATAAGCGAGCCTGATCGGATATTCGGCGGCATTGAAATTGTTGAGATGATTGATCCCCTGGTTCCAAAGTGAATCAATTCGCCGGCCCAGCCATTCATCATAGACCTTGCTATCAAACTGTGGATATACAAAATCGAGGTATCCGGTAGAATTATCAAATTGCCTCAGGGCCAGTGGCGTCACAAACTTAATATCAGCCTTATACTCCACGCCATCGAGTGTCGCCTTGTAATAGGTATGGTCTTTCTGCCTCATCAGCAGATTGAGTGTCTTTCCCTCTGGGGTTTGAATGGTAGCATTCCACATGGAGCAGGTACCGTCAAGGCACGTGCCATCAAATCTTATATACCTTCCTGACAGGTTGGCGATGCCGGACACAATGCCATAATCCATTTTCTGAACAGAGATATACATCGCAGGAGGCCCTGCAATTTCGATCCATTCGGCAGCAGGCTTAAAGTTCTTGATCTTGATGAGGCGTTCTGGAAAGGCCTTGACATCAAACAGTCTGCTCTGGTCTGCAGACATCCACTTCATCTGGACCTGGTCGTTGGTGAGTGATCCGGTCATATATCCGGTGAGACGATCGTAGTCATCGCGCTCCTGCAAGACAAACTGGCCGTTTTTACTCCAATCCCCTATAAGGCGGTGCTTGCGTCCATCTCCATCATGGATGAGATATCCGGCGATCTGGTCCTGGTCTGAGGCGAGGATCAGCATGATAGGATGGTAATCCGCCAGAACCCCTTTGTATGCCTCCTGCCAGGTTACCTGGCCGAGCTGTGACTTCATCCACGCATCTGCCACTTCCTGCCCGGAGACCAGGTGAAAGCAAAGCAATAGAGGGATGAGGAATGCATACTTTATCATCATAAACGCGCCCTAAGGTACTTGAATACTATTGAGGATGGTTTTGATGATATCCTCCTGGCTGATGTTCTCTGCTTCAGCTTCGTAGCTGAGCCCTATACGGTGCCTCAGTACATCAGGGCATACCTGCCGCACATCTTCAGGGATGACATAGGCTCTGCGCTTCATAAAGGCCATGGCCCTGGAGGCGATCATCAGGTTGATACTGGCCCTTGGAGATGCCCCGTAGGAGATCAGGGGTTTCAATTTCGGGAGCCCTGATGCTTCGGGTTGTCTCGTCGCGAAAACTATATCAAGGATGTAATTTTCGATTTTCTCATCGAGGTATACACGGCGTACGACCTTCCTGGCTTTGAGGATATCATCCGGATGCACTACTGGCTGGAGTTTGAGAGTGGTCTCCCCTGTCAGGCTGCGCTGCATGATCATACGCTCCTCGTTGCGGTCAGGATAACCAATTTTAACCTTAAACATAAAACGGTCCACCTGGGCTTCAGGCAGATTATAGGTGCCTTCCTGTTCGATCGGATTTTGGGTAGCGAGGACAAGGAAGGGCTCCTTGAGCTTGAAAGTCTCACCACCGATGGTCACCTGGCGCTCCTGCATCGCTTCGAGGAGAGCGCTCTGCACCTTGGCAGGAGCCCTGTTGATTTCATCTGCGAGGATAAACTGGGCGAATACTGGTCCCTGCCTGACTGTAAACTGGCTGGATGCGGGATTGTAGATCATCGTCCCGATGATATCTGCAGGGAGGAGGTCCGGGGTAAACTGGATACGACTGAAACTACCGTCTACACAGGAGGCTAATGTCTTGATGGCAAGAGTTTTAGCTAATCCTGGCAAACCCTCCAGCAGGACATGGCCATCGGCCAGGAGCCCAAGAAGGAGCCTGCTCATCATATAGTTTTGCCCGACGATCACCCGGCTGCTGGCCTCCATGATCCGGTCTACAAAGGCACTCTCATTGTATATCTCCTGACTTAGGGCTTCAATATCTACACTGGTTTGCATAAGGTGGTTGTATTTTTATCGCGTTGCGAAAATAAACTCTATGATGGACATGAGATGCTATGTTAACCCTTTGATAACAAGGCTGCAGAGATATAAGCCTGCAAGCGTCATCATCCTTTGCCTTTGGTCTGCCTGGTGCCCTGTACAGTTATCTGCCCAGGCCATGGTTGATCCCGCCAATGCGATCAAGGAACTCAGGGAAGGTTACCTGATCATCCGGTTTCCGACTTATAAGTCCAAGATCGACACCCTCACAGCAATGACCGCACGCGCTACAGATCCTAAAAACAAAGAGCGGCTACAGAAAGAACTCCAACAGACCATTGAAGAACGTGACACCTTGCGGGCAGATTATATCGAAGCCTTCAAAACAAGGTATACTTTTTCAAAAGTGGCCTATATATTCGATTACGATGCCCACGACCTCAACACCGCACACTACTACAATCTCGAAGGGGAAAGCATGGCGGTGGCTGATCTCAGTGAAGGGCCATTGTATTACGTCTTCTTTGAGCGGACGGAGGAAGATGCACTTGATGCCCTCGTGGTATACAACCGGAATATGAAAAAAGTACCCAGGCCATTTCCAAATGATTTCATGAGAGGCGGGATCAATGTCCTCTTCCTGAAAATATCTGACAAGAAATTTCCTTCGTGGCGGGTTGGGAAGATGAATAAGCGGTTTAATGATTTCTTTACTGCCGTGCAGTAGCAAAAAGCATAGGGCAGAGGGCATAGAGCATAGGGCATAGGGCATAGAGCATAGGGCATAGAGCATAGGGCATAGGGCATAGGGCATAGGGCAGTGCGAGTGAGGGTGAGGGTGAGGGTGTGATTTTTGTACATTGATACAGCCCCATCTGGATTACAGGTCGGTAGCATAGATACAGCAAGAGCATTCGTGCCCCGTAGGGGCACAACACGATTATCGCAGGTCTGTACCTATCGCGAAGATGATTGTTATTAACCTGGACATTGATGATGAAGCAGTCATGTGGTGCCCCTACAAGGCACGAAGAGAATATGCTCGGTCACGGCTACCTACCTTTAGCCCCTACGGGGCAGTATAAATCCTCTGGTGGCTGATAGCTTACTCCTTCTTATAAATCGGTTCCACCACGACACTATCC
>WBZX01001541.1_pt1 | contig 17188 bp, 14 predicted proteins | sample 5204211 | NCBI WGS metagenome assembly WBZX01 (sample SAMN12344362, study PRJNA552823) | activated sludge metagenome | biome: Activated sludge suspended growth; feature: Nitrification reactor; material: Wastewater; isolation source: activated sludge from nitrification reactor of wastewater... | reverse complement strand
AGCGTGGCGGCCACGAGGTCCATCCCCTCGTCGTGCAGCTGGCGCGCGAACTCGATGATGAGGATGGCGTTCTTCGCCGACAGGCCGATGATGGCGATCAGGCCGACCTTGAAGAACACGTCGTTCAGCAGCCCGAGCAGGTACACCGCAAGCACCGCGCCCAGGATGCCGAGCGGCACGATCAGGATCACCGAGAACGGAATCGCCCAGCTTTCGTACAGCGCGGCCAGTGCCAGGAAGACGACGAGCAGCGAGAGGGCGAACAGGATGGGAGCCTGCGAACCCGCGAGCCGCTCCTCGTAGGACGTGCCCGACCAGGCGAAGCCGTAGCCCGGCGGCAGCTTGGCGGCGATGTCCTCCATGGCCTGCATCGCCTCGCCCGTGGAGTGGCCGGGCGCGGCCGTGCCGGCGATCTTCATCGACGGGTTGCCGTTGTAGCGGTCGAGCTTGGGCAGGCCGACGATCCACTTCGGCTGCGCGATCTCGCCCAGCAGGACGATGCCGCCGGCGCGGTTGCGGATCGGCAGCTTGAGCAGATCCTCGGGCGTCTTGCGCAGGTCGGCGTCGGCCTGCATCTGCACCTTGAGAATGCGTCCCTCGCGCACGAAGTCGTTGACGTAGGAAACGCCGATGGCGGAACTCAGCGTGTCGTTGAGACTGGACATGTCGATCTGCAGCGCCTGGGCCTTGGGCCGGTCGATGTCGAGGAAGACCTGCGGCCCGGGCTCCTGGCCTTCCGGACGGACGCCGGTCAGCCGCTTGTCCTGGTTCGCCAAGCCCAGCACCATGTTGCGCACGTCCATCAGCGCCTCGCGGCCCTGGCCGGAACGGTCGAGCAGGCGGAAGTCGAAACCGCCCACTGCGCCCAGTTCCGGAATCGACGGCGGGTTGATGGCGAACACCATCGCCTCCTTGATCCGCGAGAAGGTGCCCATCGCCCGGCCGATCACGCCCTGCGCCGCGTGTTGCGGCCCCACGCGCGCTTCCCAGTCCTTGAGCCGGGTGAACACGAGCGCCGCGTTCTGCCCGCGGCCGAAGAAGGAGAAGCCGACCACGCCGATGACGCGTTCGACTTCGGGCTGTTTCAGGTAGAACTGCTCCACCTGCGACAGCACCTTCACCGTGCGTTCCTGCGTGGCGCCGGCCGGCAATTGCACCATGGTGATGAAGTAGCCCTGGTCCTCGTCCGGCAGGAAGCTGCCGGGCAGCTTGGTGAACAACCAGCCGACGGCGACGACGATGGCGAGATAGATCACCATCCAGCGCCCGCTGCGCGCGAGGATGCGCGCGACCGAGCCGTGGTAGCGCGTGGTGACGCGGCCGAAGAAGCGGTTGAACCCGCGCTTCTCGTCCGCCTCGGCTTCGCCCGGCTTGAGCAGCGTTGCGCACATTGCCGGCGTGAGCGTGAGCGCCATCAGCACCGAGAACGCCATGGTGAGGATGAGCGTGGCGGCGAACTGGCGATAGATCGCCCCCACCGAGCCGCCGAAGAACAGCATCGGCATGAACACCGCCGACAGCACCACGGAAATGCCGAGGATGGCGCCGAGGATCTGGTCCATTGCCTTGAGCGTGGCCTGCAGCGGCGGCAGTTTCTCCTCGCGCATGATGCGTTCGACGTTCTCCACCACCACGATGGCGTCGTCGACCAGCACGCCGATGGCGAGCACCATGGCGAACAGCGTCAGCACGTTGATCGAGAAGCCGAAGGCGTAGAGGCCCATCGTCGCGCCGGCCAGCGCGACCGGCACGACCACCGCAGGAATCAGGGTGGTGCGCCAGTGTCCGAGGAATACGTACATCACGATGAACACCAGGATCATCGCTTCGCCCAGCGTCTTCACCACTTCGAAGATGGAAATCTCGACGAAGCGCGACGTGTCGTAGGGCACCGCCCAGTCGACGCCTGCGGGGAAGAAGCGCGCCAGTTCCGTCATGCGCGACTTGATCGCCTTCGCCACGTCGAGGGCGTTGGCGCCGGGCGCGACGCGGACGGCGATCGCCGCGATCGGCTGGCCGTTCATGCGCGCGTAGCGTTCGTAGCTGTCGCCGCCGAGTTCGACGCGCGCCACATCCCTGACCTTGACCGTGGCGCCGTTCGGCAGGGCGCGCACCACCACGTCGCCGAATTCCTCCGGTGTGGTGAGGCGGCCGCGGGTGACGATGACCGCATTGACCTGGGCGCCGGACGAGGCGGGCGCCTGGTTCAGCTCGCCGGTGGCGAGCTGCACGTTCTGCGCCTGCAGTGCGCTCTTCACGTCGGCCGGTGTCAGGCCGTAGGCCGTGAGCTGCTCGGGCTTGAGCCAGATGCGCATGGAATATTCGCTGCCGAACAGGATCGCCTCGCCGACGCCGGGCACGCGCAGCAAGGGGTCGAGCACGTTGGCTGCCGCGTAGCTGCCGAGATCAATGGCGTTGCGCTTGCCGTCCTTGGAGTAGATGGCGACGAACATCAGGTAGTTGCGCTGCGGCTTGGTGACCGGCACGCCGAGACGGCGCACGTCGTCGGGCAGGCGCGACTCGACGCGCTTGTAGCGGTTCTGCGCCTCCACCGAGGAAATGTCGATGTCGGTGCCCGGCTCGAAGGTCAGCGTCAGGGTGCCTGCTCCCAGTTCGGACGAGGCTTCCATGTACAGCAGGTGCTCGATGCCGTTCATCTGCTGTTCGATCAGCTTGATCACCGTGTCCTCGACCACCTGCGCCGAGGCGCCGGGATAGGTTACGTTGAACGCGATCTGCGGCGGCGCCACCGGCGGATATTGCGCCACTGGCAGGTTCTTCAGCGCGATCGCGCCGCCGAGCAGGATGAGGATGGCGATGACCCACGCGAAGATGGGCCGGTGGATGAAGAAACGGGCCATGTCAGCTCCCCTGTTGCGGAACCGGTTTGACGACCGTGCCCGGCTTGGCTTTCTGCACGCCGTCCACGACCAGGGTTTCGCCGCCCTTGAGCCCGTCGAGGATGACGAAATCGGTGCCGGCCATGGCGCCGACCTTGACGGGACGTGGCATCACCTTGTTCTCCGGCCCCACCAGGAGCACGAACTGTCCTTGCGGGCCGGATTGCACGGCGCGCTGCGGCACGGTGATTGCGTTTTCCTCGACGGCCTGCGGCAGGCGCACGCGGACGAAAGTGCCGGGCAGCAGGAGGCGCTGCGGGTTGGGGAATTCGGCCTTGAGCGTGATCGCGCCCGTGCTGGGATCGACGCTCAGGTCGCTGAAGAAGAGTTTCCCCTTGTGTGCGTAGGTCTGGCCGTTTTCCAGGATGAGTTCGACGATGCGGCTGTCGGTCGCCTTCAGCTTGCCGGCGGCGAGCGCGCTCTTGAGGCGCAGCACGTCGGCGTTGGGTTGGGTGAACAGCACGTTGACCGGGTCGAGCTGGTCGATGGTCGCCATCAGCGTGGCTTCGTTGCGGCCGACCAGTGCGCCCTCGGTGACCTGGGTGCGCCCGATGTGACCCGAGATGGGTGCGGGGACGGTGGTGTTCTCGAGATCGAGCTGGGTGCGGGCAAGCTGGGCTTGCGATTGCTTCAGCGCCGCGCGTGCCAGGTCGACCTCCTGCTGGCTGACGGCCTTGATCGGCAGCAGCGACGCGACACGTTCCAGATTGAGTTTTTTGACCTCCACGTCGGCTTCCGCTGCCTGGGCCGCGGTGCGGTAGGTGCGATCGTCCAGCCGGAACAGGGGCTGGCCCGCCTTCACGTTGCTGCCTTCTGCAAACAGCCGTTTCTCGACAATGCCCTCGACGCGTGCGCGTACCTGCGCCGTGCGCACCGCTTCCACGCGGCCCGGCAGTTCACGGGTCAGCGTGGCGGACCGGCTGCCGACGGTGACCACCGCGATCTCCGGCGGCGGCATGGCGCCAGGCCCGGCGCCGGGGCCGGGCCCCGCCGCCGCATTCTTGTCGCCGGAGCCGCAGGCGGTGAGCAGGGGCAGAACGAGCAGCAGGGTCATGCGTTTCATGGAGTGTCCTTTTCGGGGGCGAAGGTGCGCAGGAAACAATCTACGACCCGCGCTGTTTTCATGGGTTCGAGCAAGTCGGTCTGCAGGTCGAAGAGGCCGCGCAGGCGATCGAGGTCGATCAGCATCGCAGTCAGCATCTCGGCGGCGAAGTCGGGGTCGTCCCGGCGCAGATGTCCGGCGTCCATGGCCTGTGCCAGGTAGTCGGCCAGCCGCTTGCGGGTGGTCTGCGGGCCCTGGCGGAAGAACTGCCGGGCCAGATCGGGAAAGCGCGTGGCCTGGGCGAGCACGGTGCGAAAGATTTCGAGCCCCGTCGGGCTCAGCAATCGTGTCCGGTAGGCATCGCCAAACGCCAGCAGCGTGGACCGCAGGTCGCCGTCGCCTTCGAGGGTGACCAGTACGGACTGTACCGAATGGCGCACCACCTCGCCGAACAGCGCATCCTTGCTGTGGAAGTGGTTGTACAGGGTCTGGCGTGCGACCTGCGCCCGCGCGGCGATGCGGTCGATGCTGACCTGGTAGCCTTCCTCGCGGAAGACCTCGCAGGCCGCCTGCAACAGGCGTTGGCGCGTGTCTTGGAAAGCGTCGATTTCAGGCGACATGCCGGACGGAAAGGAATAATTAGACTGGACAGTCTAGTCTTGTGCTGGAACCGGCACAACCCCTTGATAGAAAAGGTCATTCGGATGAGGGTACGCCCAGTCGCGACGGGGGTCTGGCGCCGGGTCGTCGCGATCCGCGCAGGCCGGAACGATGCGACGATCGATCCGCGCGCACGACAACCAGGAATAAGATGGTCGGGGTGAGAGGATTCGAACCTCCGACTCCTGCGTCCCGAACGCAGTACTCTACCAGGCTGAGCTACACCCCGAGGCAGATGGCGGGTTCCGGAGGAACCCGATCGATTGGAACTACCGGGAAATTTTCGCGTTCAGAAGCTGCGCTCCACCGCGAAAGCCGCTAATTGTAGCAAAGCTGATTTCGAATTTGAATCCGGTAATACAGAAATTGCGTCGTTGGCGATGCGAACTTCGCGCTGGGCCTGTTCGCGCGTGTACTGCAGCGCATTGGTGTCCTTGATTGCGGCGAGCACGCTCTGGAACTCGGTGAGGCCGCCGTGCTCGATGGCCTCGCGGATGCATGCGGCCTGTTCGGGCGTGCCGTTTTTCATTGCGTACAGCAGGGGCAGGGTCGGCTTGCCCTCGGCGAGGTCGTCGCCGATGTTCTTGCCGGTCTGGAGAAAGTCGCCGGAATAGTCGAGCACGTCGTCGACGAGCTGGAAGGCAGTGCCCAGATGCATGCCGTAGCGTGCCAGTGCGTCCTTTTCAGCTTCGCTGCCGCCGCCGATGACGGCGCCCAGGCGACCGGCGGCCTCGAACAGTTTGGCGGTCTTGTAGCGGATCACCCGCAGGTAATTTTCCTCGTCGATGTCCGGGTCGTGGCAGTTGAGCAGTTGCAGGACCTCGCCTTCGGCGATGGTATTGGTGGCGTCGGACAGGATCCGCATGACTTCCATGTTGTCGACCGCGACCATCATCTGGAAGGCGCGCGAATAGAGGAAGTCACCGACCAGCACGCTGGCTGCGTTGCCGAACAGCGCGTTGGCCGTTTCGCGGCCGCGGCGCAGTTCCGATTCGTCGACCACGTCGTCGTGCAGCAGGGTGGCGGTATGGATGAATTCGACCACTGCGGCGAGCTCATGATGGGCCTTGCCGGAATAGTGGAAGCAGCCGGCCGACAACAGCACGAGCGCGGGGCGCAGGCGCTTGCCGCCGCTGTTGATGATGTATTCCGACACCTGGCGGATGAGCACGACGTCGGAATACAGGCTTTGACGGATGACCTGGTCGACGGCATGCATGTCGTCGGCCAGAAAGGATTGCAGGCGCTCCAGAGACACGATGGGAGTTTTGTTATTGGGAATGAAGTCCTGCAATGGTAGCAGCCCGGCCGGGGTTTTTCACCGCGCCGCCGCGGCCCGCCGGCGGCGCGCCCAATATTTGACTCGCATCGGTTTCATCGTTAGAATGCCGCGTTTTCCCGGGATCGAATGGTTTGGAGACCCCCATGTACGCAGTCATCAAAACCGGCGGCAAGCAGTATCGCGTGAGCGCTGGCGACAAACTGAAAATCGAAAAGCTGGACGCCGAGATCGGCAGCGAGATCACCTTCGACCAGGTGCTGATGGTCGGCGGCGACGGCGAGATCAAGATGGGTGCCCCCCTGCTGCGCGGCGCGACCGTCAAGGCCACCGTCCTGAACCAGGCGCGTGCCGACAAGGTGAACATCTTCAAGATGCGCCGCCGCAAGCACTATCGCAAGAGCCAGGGCCATCGCCAGTACTACACCGAAGTCCAGATTGCCGGCATTAGCGCATAAGGAGCACACACCATGGCACACAAGAAAGCAGGCGGCAGTTCCCGCAACGGTCGCGACTCCGAATCGAAACGCCTTGGCGTGAAGCGCTACGGCGGCCAGCTGGTTGCGGCCGGCAACATCCTGGTGCGTCAGCGTGGCACCCAGTTCCATGCTGGCGACAACGTCGGCATCGGCAAGGACCACACCCTGTTCGCCAAGGTCGAAGGTACGGTCCACTTCGAGATCAAGGGCGCGGCCCGTCGTAAGATGGTGCGCATCGAGCCCGTAGCGGCCTGATCGCTTTCCGTCTCGACAAAAGCCCTGTCCGCCGGATGGGGCTTTTTTGTTTGCGGACCACATCATGAAATTCATCGACGAAGCCAGAATCCAGGTCATTGCCGGCAAGGGCGGGGACGGCAGCGCTTCGTTCCGCCGCGAGAAATACATTCCCAAGGGCGGCCCGGACGGGGGCGACGGCGGGCGCGGCGGCAGCATCCACGCCGTGGCCGACCGCAACATCAATACCCTGGTCGAGTATCGCTATACCCGCATCTTCAAGGCACAGCGCGGCGAAAACGGGCGCGGCGCGCAGTGCTACGGCAAGGCGGGCGAGGATCTCACCATCCGCGTGCCGGTCGGGACGGTGTTCAGCGATGCGGAAACTGGGGTCCAGGTGGCCGACCTGGCCGAAGACGGCCAGACGGTGTGCCTTGCGCACGGCGGCAAGGGCGGACTCGGCAACATCCATTTCAAATCCAGCATCAACCGCGCGCCGCGCCAGCACACGCTGGGCGAGCCGGGCGAGGAATTCGAACTGGCGATGGAACTGAAGGTGCTGGCGGACGTGGGCCTGCTCGGCATGCCCAACGCCGGCAAGTCGACCTTCATCCGCGCCGTGTCGGCGGCGCGTCCCAAGGTGGCCGACTATCCGTTCACCACGCTGGCCCCGAATCTGGGCGTGGTCCGCGTCGACAGCGAACGCAGCTTCGTCATCGCCGACATCCCCGGCCTGATCGAGGGCGCGGCGGAAGGCGCCGGGCTGGGCCACCAGTTCCTGCGGCACCTGCAGCGTACCCGGCTGCTGCTGCATCTGGTCGACATCTCGCCGCGCTGGGAAGCCGGCGACCCGGTGCGCGAGGCGCGCGCCATCGTCGAGGAACTGCGCAAGTACGATCAGGCCCTGTACGACAAGCCGCGCTGGCTGGTGCTGAACAAGCTCGACATGGTCGATGCGGCCGAGCGCGAAGCGGTGGTGAAACAGTTCGTCGCCGACTACGGATGGAGCGGACCGGTCTTCGCGATTTCCGCGCTCGACGGCAGCGGATGCAGTGCGCTGACCTACGCGGTGATGGATTACCTGGCAACGGTCGGCCGTCCCGCCGACGCCGGCGCAGCACCGGCCGACCAGCCCTAATCCCGATCTGCGCCGGGTTCGGCCGGCGCGGGTTCGCCGCCTATCCGTTTCCAGTCGTTTTCCACCAGGGCAACCTGATACTTGGCCCAGCGCGCAAATTCGTCTTCGCTGCAATGGCCTTTCTTGCGGCGGCAGGTGCCGGCGATTCCCTTGAAGTGGTACACGCGCTTGCCGGTGGCCGGCTCGACCGCGATCTCGGCGAGCTGGCGCACGCCCCACGTCCTGCCGTAGGCGCCGTTGCTGTAGAAAAAACCCACTTTCAGTTCGTCGAGACTCATGTCGTGATGCGGCGGTAGATGTCGGTGACCTTGACCGGCAATTGTCGCACGTCGTCCAGGATGATGTAGCGCGCTGCGCCGTACATGTGCGGCAGGTAGTCGCGCGCGTCGCGGTCGAGCGTGATGCAGAAGGGGTGGATGCCGGTGCGGCTGGCCTCGAGCAGCGCCATGCGGGTGTCCTCGACGCCGTATTCGCCGCGATAGACGTCGAAGTAGTCGTCCGGGCGGCCGTCCGACAGCGTGACCAGCACGCGCGTCCTCGCTTCCACCCGGTTCAGCAGCTTGGTCATGTGGCGCAGCGCGAAACCCATGCGCGTGTATTCCTGCGGGCGGATGCCGGCGATGCGCGCCTTCACCTCGTCGTCGTAGTCATCGTCGAAAGTCTTGATGCGGAACAGCTCGCAGCGCTTGCGGGTGGTGCCTGAGAAACCGTAGATCGCGTAGCGGTCGCCCAGGAGTTCCAGCGCCTCGCACAGCAGGATCAGCGCCTCGCGTTCCGCCTCGTTGATCCAGCCCTTGGTCGAGCCGCTCATGTCGACCAGGAAGGCGACGGCGATGTTGCGTTCCGCGCGGTGCATCTGCTGGAACAGGCGGTCGCTCATCTCGCTGCCGTCGCGGGCGTCGGCCAGCGCCTCGATCAGGGCGTCGAGATCGATTTCGTCGCCCTGCGTCTGCCGCTTGTCGAGCCGGTTCTCGTCGCGCAGCGCCTCGAACTTCCTGCGCAGATGCTTGATCACGCCCTGGTGCCTCGCCAGCGTGTCGCGCACGAAGTCGTCGTAGACCGGCGGTACGGGCTTCTCCCGCATCACGCACCAGTTCTTGCGGTAATGCTGGCGGCCGTGGTCCCATTCCGGGTACAGTTCCGCGCCTTTCTCGTGGTAGGTGCCCTGCCAGACGGCGTCGGGGTCCTCGGGCTGGTCGAACACCTGGCTGGGGTCGTACTCGCCTTCGCCCGCCGGCGTGAGGTAGTCCGGCGGAATCTCGCCGAAGTCGAGGTAGACCGAGGTAAGCAGTTGCTTCACGTCATCGGGGGGCGCGAGCGGCGCGCCGTCGAGGGTGATCTCGAAATCCAGCGCCCCGTTCTCCTCGCGCGGCGTGACGTCGACGTCGGGGAGGGCCGGCGCGTCCTGTGGTGCGGCCGCTTGGGCGGCGGCGTGTTCCTCCAGCAGTTCGGCCAGCTTGATGCGCAGCCGCGCCTTCTCCTTTTCCAGGCGCGCCGCGCGGGCCGCGGCAATGGCGTCGGGGCGCAGACCGCCCTGATCGTGCCAGCGCGGACAGCTGTCGAGGGCGTAGGCGTCGTCGAGCAGGGCCAGGCTGTCGGATTCGCTGGCCTCGGGCGTGGCGAGCGCTGCGGCAAAGCGCTGCCATTCGGCCGGCAAGGGTGCGTCGAGCAGGGCGCGCAGGCGTTGCATGTCGCGGTGCAGGCCCGGCAGTTCGTGGGCGATGCGGGCGGTCAGCCGCAGGGTCTCCAGCGCATGCAGCCGCGCCAGTGCGCGATCGGGATCGTCGAAGCGGCTGCCGAGCGCCGCGAAATCGATGCGCAGGGTGCCGAAGCGCGTGTGCGCCCATTGCAGCGCGACCATGCTTTTCGCGATGCGGAAGTTTTCGGCTTCGTCGGGCAGGGCGGCCACCAGCGCGGGCAGCACCAGACGTTCGCCATCGGTCCAGAGGGCGTCGCCCTGTTCCAGCTTGAGACGTCGGCCCGACAGGCCGCAGACGAAGTTGCCGAGCACCGGCGCAATCTCGTCGAACAGCGCACCGGCGGCATCGTTGCGATGCTGTCGCTCGTCGAAGCTGTCGGCCTCTTCCATCACGCGCAGCGCGGTCTGCAGGCCGGTGCGATCGAACACGTCGCAGGTATGCACCGCCCAGGCCTCGAGCAGGCGCCGTTCCATGCGCAGCAGCAGGGCAGGCGCGCGGCGGCCGAATTGCCAGGCGAGCGTGATGTGGGTCGAGGCGATGCGGCGAATCCAGCCCAGGATGAAATCCTGCTCGTCGCGCGGCAACGGCGCGAGTTCGGCGGCGAGTTCCTCGACCTTGAAAAAAGTGAATTCGGTGTCCAGCCAGACGTGCAGGCTGGCTTCCATCTCGGCGGCGGTGAGCGGGGCTTGCGCCATCAGAAGATCGAGGAGGAGAGCTCCTGGATCGCCTTCAGCATGTCGGCGTCGTCGGTGACCGCCTGCGCGACGGCCGACTTGCAGGCCGACACCGGGCTTACGCCGTCGGCGATGAGCTTGCCGGCGTGCACCAGCAGGCGCGTCGAGGCGCCTTCCTCCAGACCGCTGCCCTTGAGATTGCGGGTCATCTGCGCGAAACGTACGAGATTGGCGGCGACCGGTTCGGGGACGCCGGATTCGCTGGCGACGATGCGGCGTTCGAGCTCGGGCGCCGGGTAGTCGAATTCGAGCGCGACGAAGCGTTGCCGCGTCGACTGCTTCAGGTCCTTCAGCACGCTCTGGTAGCCGGGGTTGTACGAGATGGCCAGGCAGAATTCGGACGGCGCCTCGACGATCTGGCCAAGCTTTTCCATCGGCAGGGTCCGGCGGTCGTCGGCGAGCGGGTGGATCACCACCATGGTGTCCTTGCGCGCCTCGACGATCTCGTCGAGGTAGCAGATGCCGCCGCAGCGCACCGCGCGCGTGAGCGGGCCGTCGACCCACACGGTTTCGCCGCCTTTCACGAGATAGCGACCCACCAGGTCGGAAGCGGTGAGGTCGTCGTGGCAGGACACGGTGATGAGGGGCCGCTTGAGCCGCCAGGCCATGTGTTCCATGAAACGCGTCTTGCCGCAGCCGGTGGGGCCCTTGAGCAGGACCGGGATCTGCTGTCGGTAGGCGGCTTCGAAAAGCTGGATCTCGTCGCCGACGGCCTCGTAGTAGGGTTCTTTCTCGATGAGATGGTGGGCGGGGTCGAGGGTGCGTGCGTTCATGATCTTGGAGAGTTAGAAACAGCCGGCCTGCTGCTTCTGGCGTTCGAGGTCCTTCACCTGCTGGTTCCAGCCGTCCATCTGTTCCTGGGTGTAGCCCTTGCGGCGGGCGGCATCCATCTTGTCGAACACGCTGCCGAGCCTGTCGGCCAGCGCGTCGCACTTGCTGGCCGACGGGCGGGTTACCGGCTTGTCCCCGCCGCGTCGGGTTTCGAGCTTGAGCGTGGCCGGCGTCTGCTCACGTTCCGCCCCGGCGTTGTCGGGGAGCGGGGCGGGAACCGGTTTCGCAGCCCGTACCCGGGATTTGGCGGGAGCGGGATCAGGCAGGGGGGCGGGGTCGATTTCCAGCTTGCGCGCCTCGCGCGCGTTTCTGCAGGGCAGGTTGGAATAGGTGATCTTCCCTTGGGCGTCGATGCACTTGTTGAGCGAATCGGCAGCCGCGCCGTGCGCAAGCAGGGCGGCCAGGCAAGCCGTCAGCAGGGCAATACGCGGCAGCGTGCTCAATGTTCGCCCGAATACTTGTCGTCTTCGAGGTCCATCTTCTGCTGGAACTCGGCTTCCTTCTGCTGCGCGGCCAGGGCCTGGCGGCGGGCGAGGCGCTTTTCGTAGGCATCCGGGCGTTCGGTGACGCATTTCTCGCCGAACAGCGCATGGCGCAGGAAATTGAGTCCGAAGTCGAGCAGGGCCTCGTCATCCGCGACCAGGGTGGCCATGAGCTCGACCGGAATGTCGTAGGTTTCGTTGAAGCTTTCGCTCATGACGAAGGCGCGGAAACGGTCGACGTCGTAGCTCGCCATGAAGAAGAGCTGGTTCGACACCGGCGTCGGCTTGCCGATGGCGGGACCGGCAGACTTGCGCTTGACCACGAGCTGGCGCCAGGCGTGCGCCTTCTGGTCGTATTCGTCGACGCCCTGGTCGCGGCGGTATTCCTCGATCGTCTGCGTCCTGTCCTCGAAATGGCCGAGGCAGTGCGCTTCCCTCACCAGCGCATAGGCGCTGCGGTCGAAATATTCGTCGGAGCGGCGCATGGTGAGCAGCGCCACCGGATAGTAACGGCAGGCGGTCGGGCGATCCTCGTAGACCCCGCAGCCTTCCGGCTTCATGAACTGGCAGGCGCTGCCGCCGTCGACGGGACGCAGCTTGATGCCGGGCATGCCGTCCTTGTCCATTTCGAAGGGCACGGAATACTGCTTGAGAAATTCGCCCGACGACATGTTCAGGCGCTTCTTCAGGCGCAGCACGTCGTAGGGCGTGAGCGGAATGTCGATATTGGAACAACAGGCGTTCCAGCACTTGACGCCGCGATGGCAGCGGAATTGCAGCTGCGCGTTTTCCGCGAGCATGATGGGCTTGACCGGGCTGTCGGCAAACGGCGAGTCGGCGATCAGGTCCTTGAATTCGGCTTCGTTCATTGCTTTACAACCTTTCGGGCGCGCGGCCCCACATCGGATAAACACACAGGCGAAAACGTAGGGTACGCGCTTTCGGCTGGATGCTGAACAACCCCGTTGATCTTGCTGGTACGGCTCCCGGAAAAAAACCGGGCGCGCTGTGTTGATTTGGCATCGCCCAAAAAACCGGGCGCCACAGGGGCGCCCGGAGTTCACTGCCTGACCTGCTGCTTAGTGGGCAGCGGGCTTGAACAGCTTGGACTTGTCGACCAGATCCACGTGGGCGCGCTTGAAGCAGGTCCACTGTTTGGAGTTCTTGTCGTAGACCGAGTTCACGAAGCAGTGCCAGTTCTCCTCATCGACAAAGTTCTTGTCCATGCGGTAGTAGAAGCCGGGGTAACGGCTTTCTTCGCGGAACTGGATGTGTTTCATGTGGGCTTCCGCCGTCAGGATGCGGTGGTAGTTTTCCCAGGCGCGCAGCAGCTCGTGCAGGTCCTTCGCACGCATCTTCTCGGCGTCTTCCTTCAGCATGCCCAGCTTGTCTTCGGCCACGGCCAGCATGTTGGCGTTGGTCTTGTAGTAGGTGGCCACGCCGGCAACGTACTCGTCCATGATCTTCTGCAGGCGGAACTGCAGCATCTTGGGCGTGATGTAGTTGGGGTTGACGTCGATCGCGGTGGTGTAGTCCTTGAACTCGAGGAAGGTACGCACCGGCTTGTAGATCTCTTCCACCAGCTGCTCGACGGGGGTGTCGAGTTCGGGCTTCAGATCCTTGTTGTCGAGGCAGTACTTGACCATGGACTTGGCGCACATGCGGCCTTCGGCATGGGAGCCGGAGGAGAACTTGTGGCCGGACGCGCCCACGCCGTCGCCGGCGGTGAACAGGCCCTTGACCGTGGTCATCGAGCGATAGCCCCAGTTCCAGCCCTTGGGCAGGTGACCCGGGATCTTGCCGGCGTCGGCGTGGTTTTCATCGGTGGGCGCACCGACGTCGGTCGGACCCGACACCCAGATGCCGCAGCAGCCGGAGTGCGAACCGAGCAGGTAGGGCTCGGTCGGCATCAGCTCGGAGTTCTTCTTCTCGGGCTCGATGTTCTCACCCACCCAGATGCCGCACTGGCCGACGCACATGTCCAGGAAGTCTTCCCAGGCTTCGGCTTCGAGGTGCTTCACTTCGCGCGGGGTCAGGGTTTCACGCAGTTTCGCGAGGGCGGTCACGGTGTCCATGTAGATGGGGCCGCGGCCTTCCTGCATTTCCTTCAGCATCAGGTGGTTGCGCAGGCACGAAGCCGGCACGGCAGCCTGGCCGTAGGGGGGGTAGTCGTTCAGCAGTTCCTTGTTCTTCTGCATGTAGACTTCGCCGTAGGCGTTGACGGCCTGGGCCTTGAACAGCAGGAACCAGGCGCCGACCGGGCCGTAGCCGTCCTTGAAGCGGGCGGGCACGAAGCGGTTTTCCATCATGGTCAGCTCGGCGCCGGCTTCGGCAGCCATCGCGTAGGTCGAACCGGCGTTCCACACCGGGTACCAGGCGCGGCCGGTACCTTCACCGACGGAACGCGGACGGAAGATGTTCACGCAGCCACCAGCGGCCAGCAGGATCGCCTTGGCCTTGTACACGACGACCTTGTGGTCGCGGGTCGAGAAGCCGACGGCACCGGCGATGCGGTTGGGGTCGTTCTTGTCGTTGACCAGCTTGACGATGAAGATGCGCTCCTGGATGCGGTCCATGCCGAGCGCCTTCTTGGTGGCTTCGGCAACGATCCACTTGTAGGATTCGCCGTTGATCATGATCTGCCATTTGCCCGAACGCACGGGCTTGCCGCCGTCCTTCAGCGCGGGCAGACCCTGCGAACCGTCGTGACGCTCGCCGTTCTCGTCGGTCTTCCAGATCGGCAGGCCCCATTCCTCGAACAGGTGCACGGAGTCGTCGACGTTGCGGCCCAGGTCGTAGGCCAGGTCGTCGCGGGTGATACCCATCAGGTCGTTGGAGACCATACGGGCGTAGTCGGCGGGGTCCTGCTCGGAGCCGATATAGGTGTTGATCGCGGACAGGCCCTGCGCCACGGCGCCGGAACGGTCCATCGCGGCCTTGTCGACCAGCTTGATCTTCAGATCGACGCCCATCTCGGCCTTGGCGGCATCCGCCCAGCGCATGATTTCGTAACCGGCGCCGCAGCAAGCCATGCCGCCGCCGATCAGGAGGATGTCGAGTTCCTCCTGGACTACTTCGGGATTACCAAATTCTCCAGCCATTTCGTTTACCTCTCTAAATTACTTGCGAATCAGTTCGGCGGGGTTGCCAGCGCGGTAGCCACCCATCACGTCCTTGGTGAACGAGCCGACGGCGGTGATGTCGGCCATCTTGGGCATGGGCTTGCCGCCGTAAGGATCGATCGAGCCTTCGGGCGTGGTGCGGATCGGGAACTTGAAGCGCTTCAGGGTGCCGTTGCGGAACTTGATGGTCCACATGATGGAATCGGAACCGCGCAGGGGCTGCACCATGCCGCCGAGGGGCACGACGTCAGCGTAGTGACGGGCTTCGATCGCCTGTTGCGGGCAGATCTTCACGCAGGAATAGCACTCCCAGCACTGCTCGGGTTCCTGGTTGAAGGCGCGCATGGCGTGGCCGGTTTCGGAACCGTCCTTGTCCAGCTTCATCAGGTCGTGCGGGCAGATGTACATGCAAGCGGTCTTGTCCTGACCCTTGCAGCCGTCGCACTTGTCGGTACGAACATAGGTTGGCATTGATAAGTCTCCTAGTTAGCTAACTCCGCGTACGTCGCGGTCCGAATCAGAACCTCTACCTGACCTTGGCCGGGGCGTATCGCGAATCCGCTTCCGGCAGGTTTAAGTCCCTAATCCTTCGTCAAGCGGCCGAGTGGCCCTTCAGTTCGATCTTGACGTTCTGCTCGGCGGAAAGGCCGGCGTAATATTTCTGCAGCACCTTGGCCACTTCCGGGCGGCTGAATTCGACCGGCAGGTCCTGGCCTTCCGACAGCATCGCGCGGACCTTGGTGCCGGACAGCAGGATGCGGTCGTCCTTGGTGTGCGGGCAGGTGCGCTGCGAGGCCATGCCGCCGCACTTCTTGCACCAGAAGGTCCAGTCGATGTTCATGTTGACGGTCTCGAGCGAGCCCTTGGGAATCTCGTCGAAGATCTTCTGCGCGTCGAAGGGGCCGTAGTAGTCGCCCACGCCGGCGTGGTCGCGACCGACGATCAGGTGCGAGCAGCCGTAGTTCTGGCGGAACAGGGCGTGCAGCAGGGCTTCGCGCGGACCGGCGTAGCGCATGTCGAGCGGGTAGCCGGCCTGGATCACGGTGTTGGGGGCGAAATAGTTCTCGACCAGCACGCTGATCGCCTCGCTACGCACTTCGGCGGGGATGTCGCCCGGCTTCAGGGCGCCCAGCAGGGAGTGGACCAGCACGCCGTCCATGGTCTCGATGGCGATCTTGGCCAGGTACTCGTGCGAGCGGTGCATCGGGTTGCGGGTCTGGAAGGCGGCGACCTTGGACCAGCCGGCCTTCTCGAAGGCGGCGCGGGTCTCGGCGGGCGTCATGAACTGGTCGCCGTATTCTTCCTTGAAGGTGCCGGTGGACAGGACCTTGACCGGGCCGGCCAGGTTGTATTTGCCCTGCGCCATGACCATTTTCACGCCGGGGTGCTCGAGGTCGGTGGTCTTGTAGACCTGCATGCACTCGTGGGCCTTGTCGATCTCGTATTTCTCGGTGATCTTCATGGTGCCCATGAGGGCGCCGTTTTCGCCGTCGACCAGGGCGACCTCGTCGCCGACCTTGACGATCGCGTCATCGGTGGACAGCGTGACGGGAATGGGCCAGAACAGGCCCGAGGCCATCTTGTAGCCGTCGCAGATGCCCTGCCAGTCGGCCTTGGTCATGAAACCGTCGAGCGGCGTGAAACCGCCGATGCCCATCATGATCAGGTCGCCAGTCTCGCGCGAGCTCATCTTGAGCTTGGGCAGCGAAGCGGCACGGGCCTTCTCGGCTTCCAGTGCGGCGCCGGTCAGCAACAGGGGCTTGAGCTCGCCGCCACCGTGGGGGCGTACCAGTTTGGACATGCTGTCTCCTCAGACGATTTGGGGGTATTTAGAGTGCGGGGAGCATAGCACCGGGGGTGGGGGCTGAATAATGCTTTATTTTTATTTGAGGATAAGCGGGTTTGATATTGCGGACGGGCATGAAAAAGCCCGGCGGGGCCGGGCTTTTTGTTGTTTTTCTACAGTGACTTAGGCATCGAAGAACGCCGGCATGTCGGTCTGCTCGGTCTTGATGACGTCGAGCAACGAACTCTGGTTCTGGAGAATGTCTTCGAGCCTGGGTTGATAGCGTTCGCGGACGACAGACGAAGCATTGAGCTCCTGTTGCCCGACATGGAAGATCCCATCGGCGCGGTGGGCCAGGACAGTTTCCAGGCAGACGGAGGCGAGCGATTTTGGACGCTGCAGTTCGACGAAGCGGCGGGCGACACGGGCGATACCGGTTGCGTGACGGAAATATTCCTGCATGAAAACTTCGACGGCTCTCTGAGCAGGAGTCTTTTCATATCCCCATTCGGTTGCTATCCGCATCTGTTCGCTGCGGGTGAGGACTTCCTGAGCCCGGCCGGCCGCGAAGTGCAGATTGAGACGGATACGGTTGAGGAACTCGCGTCCGGCGAGCAGGGTTTCGACATCTTCAGGGCGGAGGGCCTTGTGTTCAGCAAGCTCCTGGAAATCACGCAGACCGAACTTGGCATAGCCGACCCAGCGAATCAGATGGAGATCGCGGAGCCCCCCCGGCGAGTTTTTAATGTCCGGTTCGAGCTGCTGGGCCGACCAGCCGTGGGGTTGGAACTCCGCCAATCG
>WBZX01001540.1_pt1 | contig 17200 bp, 8 predicted proteins | sample 5204211 | NCBI WGS metagenome assembly WBZX01 (sample SAMN12344362, study PRJNA552823) | activated sludge metagenome | biome: Activated sludge suspended growth; feature: Nitrification reactor; material: Wastewater; isolation source: activated sludge from nitrification reactor of wastewater treatment... | reverse complement strand
ACTGACAGCACCATCCGTTTCGACCTGTTGCAGCAAGGGACGTGGTGCCTGGGCTACCCACGACCATTCGTTCCGGAACCAGATGGTTGGAAGTAGATCAATCACTGCCACATCCGGCCCACGATTGTGAACACTGATCTGGATCAGAATGTCATCTGGCGACTTCTTGACATATTCGACAAAGACATCAAAGTACTTGTTCTGGTCGAAAACACCGGTATCGATGAGTTCGTATTCGAACTCTTTTCTGCTGCGTTTCCTGCTGGTTTGCACCAGGTTGTCGTATGGGTAGGCAGCCTGCGGATACTTGTACAGATATTTCATGTACGAGTGCGTGGGAGTACTATCTAGATAGAAATAATACTCTTTGACATCTTCGCCGTGGTTGCTTTCGCTGTTGGTCAAGCCGAACAGACGTTCCTTCAGAATAGGGTCTTTGCCGTTCCATAGAGTGAGTGCAAAGCAGAGATGTTGTTGATCATCGGAGATACCTGCCAGGCCATCTTCACCCCAGCGGTAAGCACGGGAGCGTGCCTGATCGTGCGAGAAATAATCCCAGGCATTCCCGCCTTCACTGTAATCTTCACGAACAGTACCCCACTGCCTTTCGCTGAGGTACGGCCCCCACTTCTTCCATGACTTCGTCTTGTCTTGAGCTTCCTGCAACCTGACTTGTTCGGCGTTCACATTAAGCCCTTTAGTTAGCCGGGAAGCCCCAGCATGGTTTTGTAATGCCCTGGTACAGGTTCGAGCTGCGTTGATGGTGAAGGCTGATAGAGCGTACATTGTCCCATGGATTATCACCCGAAGGAATAGACCAGAATCTTCCTTCGGAATCCAACACGACCCAGCGAAACTCGTTACGATCTACAAACAACCTGATCCGCTCCCTGGTGATGTAGGTTTCGTTCTGCATGACTTCCTCCATGAATGGCAATCGGTTCGAGAGCATGAAAGTGATGCACTATATTCTGCATGGAAAACTGACATGGATATCATTCAAGACAATGGGCATGGTGCTGTGTTCCATCACAATCTCTTGCGCCATCTGCTTGATGTACCACGAAGGTGCAAAGCCCTTCAAGACAATTCCATCATTCTCGACTTTCAATTGCAATTGCTCAACCGAATAGCCGAGCCGACGCTTGAGAATCTGTTCCAGTGACAGGGCTTCCTGTCGATCTGTTGCCGTGAATGGAAGTAAGTCGGTCATCGTCCGATTCCACTAGTTGTGTTGTGGGACCTGACACCCCCCCAGTTCATTCGACCTGTGTCGTAATGAGCTTAGTTATTCTTAATCAAAGCTTATAGATGTACCAATATCAAATATGACAACATTATCCAGAAATGTTTGACTAGACTTCATCCTCGTCTTCGGCCTGTAGCTGAGCGTTGGTCGTTGTCTGAGGATCAATACGCCTTTTCAAGCCTTTATGAAGATTCTGTAGCGGTCTTACTTCTGTCTGTCATAACAACGCAGTAGGACCAAGAACCTTGTCGATTGCAAGTCATGTTGGAATAAACACGTTAGTACCGAAGCTTCACAAACTTCCGATGTTCCAGAGTCTCCTGGTCGTCGTATTCACCTTTGCTGGAACGCTTTGGAAGTTTGACCTTCTCGCGCTCCAGTTCCTTGTATTCAATCTGACTTAAAAGGTGAGCAATACAGTTGAGCCGGGCACGCTTCTTGTCATCTGATCGCAGGATGTACCAGGGGGCATGCACTGTGTCTGTGGCATCCAGCATTATGTCGCGGGCTTTGGAATACTCATACCACTTGCTGCGTGAAGGCAGATCCATCGGGCTCAGTTTCCATTGCCGTACGGGATCGCTGATGCGTGCCTCAAACCGCTTCTTCTGTTCCTCATCGCTGACTTCCAGCCAGACCTTGATCAGGATGATACCACTTTCGACCATGAACTTTTCGACGATGGGACAGAGTTCGAGGAATCGCTTGTGCTGCTCCTTAGAGCAGAAGCCCATCACATATTCCACCCCAGCACGGTTGTACCAGCTTCGATCAAAGATCACCACTTCCCCCGCTGCAGGCAAATGAGCCAAATAGCGCTGGATGTACATTTGCGATTTCTCGCGGTCGGATGGTGCCGGCAAGGCTACCGTTCGGAACACCCGGGGACTTACCCGTTCGGTGATGGCCTTGATCGTACCACCCTTGCCTGCTGCATCCCGTCCTTCAAAGATGACCACAACCCGAAGCCCCTTGTGCTTCACCCATTCCTGCAGTTTGCACAACTCTCCTTGTAGTTTGCGGAGTTCCTTGTCGTATTCCTTCCTCTTCAGCTTCTCGTTTTCTTTCTCTTTGTCTTTGTGTGACATGATGGCGACTCGATTCTACCTGTGGAGACAGTTAGTGTGTGGGGCCTTTTGAAGCCTCTACAACTTTGATCACTTCGTGGGTTTTGTTGGACGGGAACTGGGCTCCCACTGATTCAACCACATAGTAAAAGACCGGTGTGAGGAAGATGCCGAAAATGGTAACGCCGAGCATACCTGCAAATACGGCAATACCGAGAGTGGTACGCATTTCAGCGCCAGCGCCCTTGGCTACGGCTAAAGGCACCACGCCGAGGATGAAGGCAAAGCTTGTCATCAGGATCGGTCGCAGACGCAACCGGCTTGCTTCGACAGCAGAGTTGAACGCAGTCTCGCCCTTGGCCCGTTGCTCCTTCGCAAACTCTACGATCAAGATCGCATTCTTGGCAGCAAGACCCACCAGCACCACGAGGCCGATCTGCACAAAGATGTTCAGATCGAGGTTGGCCATGCGAACACCGATGACGGCACTCAATAGACACATCGGCACCACGAGGATAATAGCCAAGGGCAGCTTCAGACTTTCATACTGGGCAGCCAGAAGCAGGTACACCAGCAACACCGAAAGGGCAAACACGATGATGGCAGTGTTACCAGCTCGAATCTGCATGAAAGTCAATTCCGTCCATTGGTAATCCATACCTTGAGGCAGCGTCTTATTGGCAAGTGCATCGACGGTACTGATGACTTGCCCCGAACTGACCCCCGGCAACGAGTTGCCATTGATGGCTGCAGCAGTGACACCGTTGTAACGGGTAACCATGACCGGGCCGCCGATGGGCCGCACATCAATCAGGGTTCCGAGCGGAACGATTCCACCTTCGTTGTTGCGAACTTTAAGCTGTTTGATGTCGTCGGGAGTCAGACGACGGGTAGCATCGGCCTGCAGATTGACCTGCCAGGTTCTGCCGAAGAGATTGAAATCGTTGGTGTAGTATCCACCCAGGAAGACCTGCAAGGTGAGGAAGACATCATTGAGCTGTACGCCCTTGGATTTACACTTGTCGCGATCCACATCGACATAGTACTGAGGCGTGTTGGAGCGGAAGGGCGTGAACAGCCCCACCAGACCAGGCGTCTGATTGCCCTGATTCGCAAGTTCATCAGCAGTTGCCTGCAGATTCGCCAGCCCCAGGTCAGCTCGATCCCGGATCATCACCTTGAACCCACCAGCACTACCCAGACCATCCACGGGGGGTGGGCCAAACACGGAGATGGAGGCATCCTGAATACGTTTGAAGAACTCTGCACGTAGCCTAGCTGCAATCACGGGTCCAGACTTGTCTTTGTCATGCCGATGTTCAAACTCTTCCAGGATGACATACATGGTGGCGAAGTTGGAACCGTTGGCATTCTGGATCGCTGACGTTCCAGGGTTGTTCAGCGTATGGGCAACACCGGGGATGCCGGGGTAGTTGGTTTTGTCGTTCTTGTCGCCCCGGGCAATCTTGTCCATTTCAGCAACGACTGCATTGGTTCGTTCAAGCGATGCAGCATCAGGCAGTTGTACATTGACAATCAAGTAGCCCTTATCCTGTGCCGGAATGAAGCCGACCGGTGTCGTCACGAAGCCTCGATAGGTGATCCAAAGCAGACCACCATAGATGATCAGGACCACCAGGCTGAGACGGAGCAGCCAGCCCACTATCCAGGCGTAGCCATTCGTGACTGTCGTAAACGACTTATTGAACAAGACAAAGAACCAACCGAGCGTCAGGTTCATCACCCGGCTGAGTATGTCTTTCTGCTCTGCCTTCGGTGCCAGCAAAAGGGCACATAGTGCAGGGCTGAGTGTCAGTGAGTTGAGTGCAGAAAAGAACGTCGAGACTGCGATCGTGACAGCGAACTGTCGGAAGAACTGCCCCGAGATACCACTGATGAAAGCACACGGAATGAACACCGCCATCAGCACCAGCGAGATAGCGACGATGGGATTGGCCACCTCGTTCATCGCAGCATGTGAAGCCTCCTTGGCATTCATGCCATGCTCCAGCTTATGCTCCACTGCTTCCACCACCACGATGGCATCATCGACGACGATACCAATGGCTAACACTAACCCCAGCAACGAAAGGTTGTTCAAGCTGAAGCCCATACCTGCCATCACCGCAAACGTACCAATGATGGCAACAGGCACTGCAATCAGCGGAATGATGGTGGCACGCCAGGTTTGCAGAAACACCAACACCACGATCGCGACCAGAATGATGGCATCACGCAAAGCCTTGAAGACTTCGTGAATGGACTCTTCGATGAAGGGAGTAGTGTCATACCGGATGGCATAGTCGAGATCATCGGGGAAGTTCTTCTTCAACTCCTCCATGCGCTTCTTGATCTTCTCTGCAGTATCCAGTGCATTGGAACCAGGCAACTGATAGATCGCCAGACCGACAGCATCCTGGCCGTCCAAAGTACAACCAGTGTCTTCCGCCTTGGCACCGAGTTCGATACCACCGAAGCTACGAGTCTTGCCATTATCCATGGTCACCTTGCGAGGTTCAGAGACAATGTCGACCATACGGGTGATCTGACCGTCTTTTCCCGTTCGAACAATGATGTTGCCAAACTGTTCTGTCTCTTTCAGTCGTCCCAATGTACTGAGGGTGTACTGGAACGCTTGCCCCGGCGGGCTGGGCGGACGAGCCAGTGCTCCCGCTGCTACCTGGACATTCTGTTCCTTTAGAACGCCAACGATATCGGTAGCTGTCAGATCGCGAGCGGCTACCTTGTCTGGGTCAAGCCACATACGCATGGAGAAATCGAGTTGTCCCATCACAGTCAGATCACCCACACCAGATATCTGCTTCAATTCGTCCTGCACGTTGATGACTGCATAGTTACTGAGGTAGAGTTGATCTCGTGTCTGCTTGGGGCTGAAGAGATTGACCACCAGCAGGATGTTCGGCGACTTCTTCTTCACACTCACGCCTGTCTGCTTCACGACATCAGGCAGCACGGGCATGGCCAGATTGACACGGTTTTGCACCTGCACCTGGGCAATATCCAGATCAACACCGTTTTCAAAAGTCACCGTCAGCGAATAGACACCGTCGTTGGTGCTCTGCGATGACATGTAGAGCATTCGCTCGACACCAATGACCTGCTGCTCAATCGGTGCTGCTACCGTGTCGGCCACGACTGTCGCACTGGCACCGGTGTAGGTACATGTCACCGAAACCGTGGGCGGAGCGATTTCGGGATACTGGGCGATGGGCAACGTAAAGACAGCCAACGACCCCGTCAGAACAATCACGATAGAAATGACAGCAGCAAATATCGGGCGATCAATGAAGAATCGGGAGAATGCTGACACGTGTACCTCGCAGCTATTTGACCAGTTGTGCTAACTTCACCATGAGCCACATCAATGGTTCACTAGTACATCACTTGGTGGGTTGAGTTGCTGCAGGCGCAATTGGCTGATTGGAACTTAGTTCAGAAGCCTTGGCCTTGTTTACTGCTTGCTTGGGATCGACAACCATTCCAGGCCGAACCCGCTGGATGCCTGTTACGATGACACGCTCATCCGTTCGCAGGGCGCGGGGCTGTTTGCCTTCCTCGATGACAGATTCAATCACCCGCATCCCATCTTCGAGCCCACCGAGAGTAACATTGGCCCGCCGGGCTTTGTTTTCTTCACCAACAAGATAAATGAACTTGGTGCCCATATCTGAACTCAGAGCGCTATCTGGTACCAGAATGGAAGGTACTGGTTCACCAATGCGAACTCGTACCCGCGCGAACATCCCCGGAGTTAGAACACGCTCGCCTTTATCGCCTTTCGGATTGGGGAACTCCGCTTTGACACGAATAGTTCCTGTCTTGCGATCAGCTTCGTTATTGATAAAGACGATCGTCCCGTTCAATGGATACTGACTGGAATGGATAGCCTGTATTCCCATCTCCACAGGGATCTTCTCACCCTTGGCTAGTTTGATAACCCCTCGACGTACATTTTCCTGAAGTCGCTGAATCACACTCTCTGGCGCATCAAAGGCTAGAAACATGTTGTCCACTGCCACAATTGTCGTCAACAACGTTGAAGTGAAGGTCTGACCAGCTGTAACCAGATTCCCTTCAGTAACGAGACGGTCACCCACTTTCCCAGCGATGGGAGCATTGATCGTGGAATACTCCAGATAGAGTTCACTCGACTGCAGCCTTGCCTGCTCGGCTTTGACACTGGCCTCTGCTTCCAGCTTGTTTCCGATAATCTTGTCCAGGTCTTCCTGAGATACAGCGCCCGTTTTGACAAGCTTCTCATTCCGATTGAAGTCAAGCGTCAACCTGCTAACGAGTGCTTTGTTGCGTTCGATGATAGACTTGACCTGGGCAATCTCTGCCTGAAAAGGACGCGGATCAATCTGAAATAGCTTATCCCCCTTCTTTACCTCAGCACCTGGTTGAAAGTAGATCTTATCCAGATATCCACTCACCCTGGCTCGGATTTCCACTCGCTCGGTCGATTCCAGGTCGCCTTGAAAGTACTCAAAGTGTGTAACAGGCTTACTGATGGGATTGGCAACAGTGACCATCGGAATGGGCTGTTCCACTTTGGCACTGGCCGTTTCCTTACTACAGCCGACAGTGAGCAACAAGATCTGCATCACCGCCAGCAGCAGATGTCGATTTTTCATCTGTTTCGGTTTCCTTAGTAGCTGTGAATCCAGCATTCTCAAGTGAGGTGGCAAGCAAGCCAGTTCTATGCACATACCAGAAACGTCTGCTTCTTACCCTGCCAACATGCTAGTTGTGTAGAAAGGCACGTTCACTGGTAAAAGTAACAGTTGAGTTCCAGGATTGCGAGCAACTTCACGTCATTTCTCTCGCTTTCCGTTTGCGTTATCTTCACCGAAAAGCGTACAAAACAAGTGTATGCTCATGTCACAGTCTGGTAGTATTAACAGGTGTTTGCCTGAACTGCTCAGGCTAGCATATCAGCGTCTTCATTATTGTTACAAACGGAGCATATCATGGCTGATCTCGACACCATGCTCAAGCGCATCGACGCTGAGTTTCACGCTGTTGAAAACAAGATCAAACAAGCTCAACTGGAGAACATGCAGGACTACCGCGATAGGCAAGTCCGACTGACTACCTTTGACAAGGTCCTTGACGAGTTGCGTACGATCTGGAAGCCACGCCTGGAAGCACTCCAGCAGCGATTTGGTGACAAGGTTCAGATCACGCCAAGATTAACTCCCTCCAGCCGGGAAGCGACCTTCGAATTCCAATCGGCCCTTGCCCGCATCAGATTGAAGTTCTGTGCCTATGCAGATAGAGATGTCAAGCAGGTTAACCTGACCTCTGACCTCGACATCGTTCCCGTACTCACCCAGTTCGATGCTCACTCTGAGATGAAGTTCCCAGTGGATTCACCCAACAAGGAACAGATTGCCAAGTGGATCGAAGATCGCATCGTTGCTTTCGTGCATACCTATCTGTCGATTCACGAGAACAATTTCTATCTGAAGGACCATCTGGTCAGCGACCCGATCACAGGTGTCGAGTTCCCCAAGTATGCAGCTGGGGCAACACAAGAATGGAAAGGCGCTACCTACTACTTCGTTGACGATGTCTCGAAAGCAGAATTCAAGAAGAAGAACAGCATTGCTGGCTAAGTTCGTGTTGTATCACTTCGGTCCCCGGGGCGAGTTATCGTGTCGGGGATTCCACTAGTTATTTAGATAGTTGACTAGCATGCCAAATTCGCCTATGGCAACTGACGATGACCACGCGACGACTAAACGTCGACGCAACATCACCGGATTGATCGTTGTTATCTTTGGTGTTCTTACCCTGCTTGCTCCGCTGGGGCACGAAGAGGTTGTGGGTGGGCGTGCAGGTTTGCTCCTGGTCCTCACCGCTATTCTTGAATTCGTTCATGGTTTTCGGCGTGCCAACCCTGAACAACAACGTTCAGCCTGGGTCAGCTCTGCCATCACGCTGGCAATGGGTATTCTGCTCCTGAACACTCCGTTCCTGGCATCGAAGGCGCTCGTCCTCTTTTTTGCTGGCTGGTATGGTCTGGATGCTCTCCGGTATCTCTATCAATTTGTGCGTGGCAACCACCCTGAGTATGGCCGCTACTACTGTCTGGGAGCCATGCTGGGCAACCTGCTGGTGTTCGGCGGACTTCTCCTCTTCCGTGATGCAGCCATGGCCTGGACCGTAGCGATTGCAGCTTCGCTTCGCATGTTTGGCATCGCTTACAACATCTACGTGATGCCCGTGTTTACTGCGGTGGATGCCGGCACAACGGTTCTCGAAGAGTACCACCTTCCGGAGAACGCCGAATTACAGACGATCGTCGATCAATCGACGAAAGCAGAATTGGATCGCATCTCCATCGATCGAGCCTGGATCATTGCCTTCATCCTGACACTCTTTGCGATACATCTGGGTCGCATGGGATTGGACAAAAGCGCCATCGGCGTGCTGTCCCCCATCATTGCTGTGATTGGCGACATCTTCATGGGCATGCTCATCGCCCTGTTGATTGTCATTCCGGTGCAGGTTCTCTGGTTACGTTCCACTCGTCGACTGGATGGCAAAATCTGGCAATGGGTGCTGGCTAACCCCGATCAGAAACGAAGCGTTGGCAAACGGTTCGTTCAGGCAGTTCTTACCTATCGGTTGAAGTCGTCGATCAGACTTCGGCAATGCCGTTACTCATTGAGACGCACCATCAATCGCGGTTTGCAGATTGGCTTGCCTCTGTCAGCCATCATTGCAGCAACGTTTCCCATCTGGGGCATGAGTTGGTACTTCGATACCGAGAACTGGGCTGCAGGTATCTGGAACTCTTGGGCAGCAGCACGCACCGATACCTGGCGCGAAGCCATGGCATTGGCTGTACTCAAGGAGGAGCAGGCTCAGGAACCATCGAAGCTCTTTGCTGTTCAGCCGCCTGGCATCACACCAGGCAAAGACTACTCCTTCATTGTTATTGGCGATACTGGCGAAGGTGATGCATCGCAGCATGTGTTACGTTCACAGTATCTGGATGTAGCCAGGCGGGATGATGTCAAGTTCGTGGTGATCTCATCGGATGTGATCTACCCCACTGGGGCGATGAAGGACTACGAAGCCCGCTTCTGGTTACCGTTCATGGGTACCACCAAACCCGTCTATGCCATTCCAGGAAACCATGACTGGTACGATGCGTTGGAAGGTTTCAACGCCACCTTCATAGAACCAGCTTCTGCCCGTGCAGCCATGAAGGCCCGCATCGAAGTGGATCACCGCCTGACGACGACGACCGAGAAGCACATTGATGACCTTATCATGGAAGCTACACGATTGGGTAAAGAATATCGTGTGCCGGTACAGAAGCAGAAAGCTCCCTACTTCCAGTTTCAGACCGAGAACTTCGCCCTGTTCGCCATCGATACAGGAGTAGTGAAACGTCTCGATGCAGCCCAGATGATCTGGCTGAAGCGAGGCCTTGAGGCAGCTAAAGATAAGACCAAGATGGCGCTCCTCGGCCATCCGCTCTACGCTGGCGGCGAATACATGGCTGCGGAGAAACCAGAATTCCAGGAGCTGCATCAACTGTTGCGGCAACACAACGTAGCAGTGGTGATGGGTGGGGACACGCACGATCTTGAGTACTACGCCGAGCCGGTAGAGGGTACCAACAGTCCTATGCACCATTTCGTCAACGGTGGCGGTGGAGCTTACCTGAGTTTCGGTACATCGCTAGCGTGGCCAGAAAAAGTACCAGCAGCGGAATGGGCGTACTATCCTGCTCGAGAGCAAGTGGTCAGTAAGATTGAAGCAACGACACCTCGATGGAAATGGCCTGCCTGGTGGTGGACCAAGAACATGGGCGGTTGGCCATTCTCTGCCGAGTTCTTGTCTGCTGCCTTCGATTCCAACGTAGCTCCTTACTATCAGAGCTTTATGGAGATTCGAGTGGAGTCTTCAAAGCAGCGTCTGGTCTTGATCCCGTACGGCATTCATGGCCGACTACGCTGGGCCGATCTGGATCGATCAGCAGGCCTGCAGAAAACCAAAGCGGATACTCTTGTCGAATGGGTCGTACCGATGAAGTAACATGATCAGTTCAGAACCCAAGCACTTGAACTCTGATCGGTTTACCTCCCAGTGGATTCCTGCTATCCGCTGGTTGGGGAACTATGATCGCAAATGGTTTCGAGGTGATGTACTCGCTGGAGTCACCCTTGCGGCATACCTCCTTCCTGCCGCTATCGGCGATGCTTCTCTTGCTGGTTTACCTCCCGAGGCAGGGCTGTACGCTTGTCTGTTCTCAGGGCTGACGTTCTGGCTTTTCTGTAGTTCGAAACACACAGCTATTGCGGTGACATCCGCCATCTCGCTGCTGCTCGGTTCGTCGCTGGGCGAAATGGCAGGTGGCGATACCACACGCTTCGGCGCGCTGGCCTCCGGCACGGCAATACTGGTGGCCTTCATTGCTCTCGTGGCATGGCTGCTCAAGGCGGGGGCCATCGTCAACTTCATCTCCGAAAGCGTCATGGTCGGGTTCAAATGTGGTGTCGCACTCTTTCTTGCCAGCACGCAATTACCCAAGCTCTTTGGCTTTCACGGGTCGCACGGTGATTTCTGGGAGAACAGCGCCTACTTCATCAGGCATGTGAATGAAACCAATGTTACTTCGTTGATCGTCGGCAGTGTAGCCTTGGCACTACTGGTGCTCGGTAAGATTTACCTGAAACAGAAGCCCGTAGCTCTGTTCGTTGTTGTAGGCAGCATCATCGTATCGTCATTGCTGAGCCTCGAGGCCTACAGTGTGAAACTGCTCGGTGAAGTACCACAAGGATTACCCACCATCGGGCTTCCAGCACTGCAATGGACCGACGTGAAGAACTTACTGCCTTTAGCATTCGCCTGCTTTATGCTAGGGGCCGTGGAAACAGCGGCGATTGGTCGCATGTTTACTGCCAAGCACGGTGGTCGATTCGATGCGAATCAGGAGTTTATCGCCCTCGCTGTCGCGAACCTCGCTGCCGGGGTGGGGCGAGGCTTTCCTGTCAGTGGTGGCATGTCGCAATCGATGGTGAACGAGAGTGGTGGTGCGCGTACGCCACTCTCGGGCGCCATCGCTGCCGCGTTCATTCTCGTGGTGGTGCTGTTCTTTTCTCACTTACTTCGAACTCTGCCTCAACCAGTTCTGGCGGCAGTGGTGCTGGTAGCAGTGGCTGGTCTGTTTCAAATCTCTACCCTCAAACATCTCTGGCGAAGCGATCGTTCTGAATTCGTTGTAGCTATTGCTGCTTTCCTGGGTGTCTTGGGCTCGGGCCTGCTTCACGGCGTACTGATCGGTGCGATCATTTCGCTCGTACAACTCATCCGTCGCGTCTCCCGACCGCATGTCGCTCTGCTGGGCCGCATCCCGGGAACGCAACAATTCTCAGACTGCGAGAGACACCGTGGTAACGAACAGATCACCGGCATCATGATCTTTCGCCCTGAGGCGAGCCTCTACTACTTCAATGTGGAGTATGTCTGCGATCTGATTGCAGACCGTGTCCGTGCCGAGGCTACACCACCTCAACGCGTCATACTCGATCTTTCCGGTTCACCTTCCATCGATATGCAAGGTACGCAAACGCTTTCATTGATGGTGGATGAACTCAATGCAACAGGCATCCGTGTTCAACTTGTCGATGCCCGGTCTTCGGTGCGTGACAGACTCCGTAGTGCAGGTTTGGCCGACAAGCTCGGGGGTATCAATCGAGGCATCACTGTGGCAGACGCGGTAGCTTCTGCTCACGATTTATCAGGCGACTGAACGTGTTGAGAATTGCATGATTGATCAGTCCAAAGCAAACCCGAAACCGATGTCATCGCCGCTAACTATCGCAACACAGTGTAAAGGTCTCACCGATTGTCCGGCCACTTGAGATGCTGGTGAAGGAAATGAAACGTCCCCTGGCCATGAATGGTATGTGGACCATTGAAGAATTCGATGGTGGTTCGCTCTGGTATTTTGAGGTCGGCATACAACCGACGTACTTTGGCGTACTCATATGCCACCTGTTCATCAGGAGCGACACCATCCCGGTGTCCTCGTTCGACCATGAACGGCCTGGGTGCAATCAGGGCAGCCATTTCTGCATAGTTGAAAGTATGGCCGAGGTTCCATTCCACCATTTCCCATTCACCAGTGAGCATGTAACTAAAGCGATTGTCAATGGAGACATTCTTCCAGATCCATTCATTGAAATCCGCAGAGCAGATAGACAGGCAGTAGCGAGGTACGAGGGCGGGTACACGCATCGCTGTCTTTCCGCCATACGAGAGCCCATAGAAGCCGATACGGTTCCCGTCCACGAAAGGTAAAGTTGCCAACCACTCGGTCAACTGACGATGTTGGGCGACAATAAAGGAGAAAAGCGATAACCCCAGTGGATTCGCCTTACGCTGCAGTAACCGGAATCGATCCCCGAACAGGTAGGGATTCTGTGGTGCAAAAACGATGAAGCCCCGTTCTGCCAAACGACAACCATATTGATTGTAGGCTGGGTTGTTAATTTGCGGATCGGCCAACGCCGATGGCCGTCCATCTAACCCATGCTGGCAAACAACGACAGGCCGACGTTCGCCTGGCTTAATATCCTTTGGAACCAGCAACAAGCCATAGGCAATAATATCAGGAGCTATGACATCAAGTTCTACCTCATAGGTAACATACCTGGGCTGCTCGTTGATCTTTCTGGCTCGTGGCCTGGGTGGTGTCAGTGGTTTCTCGATCCTGCCGATCACTTCATTCTCCAGCTGTGATCGGAACGGACCTGTTGATTCCATGTACTTGGCTAACGTACTTCGATCCGTTTTGTTCCAGAAGGCCTGTTCGCGGACTGTCTGACTTTGACGTTGCAGTTTCTGGGTGTGTTCAGCCAGTTGCTTTACCTGCTGCTGCATTCGTCTGCCTGCATCAGGTGGAGTTGTCAAGCATTGCACTTCACCTTCAGATTTGTGAAGCGAATGCCCGGTCAAGTGCCGAAAGAAGTCTTGGAGACTCTCTTCAGACCTGGTCAGAGACGATGTTTTTATGAAAGACGAACGGAACAAACGTCGAGCGGGATCGAGACGATTCCATTCCGAAACAAAGTCAAGTTGCCCAAGTTGTCCCGGTGCGGCCCCACTTCTGCCGGCACGAACAGCAGGTGGCCCTTTAACCACCGGGGGACTACTTTGGCCGAGTAACAAAACACGAGGAGCATAGAGACCAGCAATCTCTGCATCACCAAATTCGTTGTGTTGCCCCCAGACGTTCCGGTAAATAGGCTCCTGCCAGAGAGCCTTTCGATTGCCAAAATATCCATCCACACCCGTCACCTTGATCCGGTCATCCAGAGCACCAGCATGAAGTGTCAGTAAACCTCCTTCACCGTATCCGAGTAAGCCTATGGCTCGAGGTGCTTCCTGAGTTGCATGAAACCAGTCGATGGCTGCAAGAACCTTGAGGACTTCATACCCAATAATGTGTCGACCCATTTCGAAAGCCTGGCGGTAGATCCACTCTCTATGGGGTTGGTTTGTCATACGAATGCCTGGGATTCCTGAGTAGGTATCGTCCCTATCGACAAGCAACGGTACAAGTACGCGACAGCCCGACTGAGCGAGACGGCCTGCCACCGACATGTTGGCTAGTTTCCCTGCAACCAACCCCACCATCGTTTCCGGACTTTGATCAGCATCTGGCAGAACGACGATGTCTGCCTGTGGTTTACCATCGGGAACAAGCAGGTAACCTTCGGCATGCACCTCAGCAAAGGCCCGCCAACGGACTGAGAAGATATCGTAGCCGGCACCACGACCAACCTTGGCTGGGCGCAAAGGGCTGCTGATGTACTCCATCTCTGGTGGCTTGGGACGTTCTTCTACCACACCAAGAATCAATCGCAAACGTCGACGGCGATCCTCCAAGGTACGCTGATGCATCTCAACTGAACCGCTGTCGCGAAGCCAGGATGCTGTTCGTCGTTGCTCTGATGCGGCTGTTTCCTTATCCAGAAACCGATCGATGCCGTTCAGCATCTTGTCAGCAAAGTCATATTTCACAGGCTCTGGAATCGGGCTCGCTGGAAAGGGAAGCGTAGGGGAAACGGGCTGCTGTGAGACTGGCTGTTGCAAGTAGGCAAACAGATCCCGTATCTGATCATCATCCAGTGTATCGAGAAGTTTCTCAGGCATGAGTGAGAGACGAGATGGTTCCAGCGTTTCGATCTTGTCACGCATGAAAGAGATACGATTCGCCTGGGCATCAACGAGAACGATGGAGCCTGGGTTCTGTTCTGCCAGTAAACCGTGGTAGGTTCTGCCATCAGTTGTAATGAGCGTCTGGGCGATATATTCTGGCCGAACTACCAGATGTGGATCAACTACCTGCGTCACCAGATAATCCCGATTATGACGATCTGCACCGGTAAGATCTGGGCCGACTTTCCCACCCTCACCAAACAGTTGATGACACGCTGAGCAGTGCTTGGCAAACAACGCCTTTCCATTGGCAGCCTGCCCCGTACGCTGTCCAAGCATGTGAATGACACTCTGGATGCGAGCCCGCTTCTCACCCGTAGTCTGTTCTGTGACAGATCCCCAGTGTTTGGAAACAACGGCGTTCAATGAAGCATCACGAAACCGAGATAGTTGCTGGACCTGATCCAACGTCAGTTCTTTGGGCGAGATCTCTCCTTTAGTAATCGATACCCCAAGCTGGACTGCTGTCTCTTTTCTCGCCAGATGCATGGCCAGCAATCGACTGCGAACGGTCCTGGAGGAACTGCTCTCTGTGAGTAGTTGATGGAATAAGGGAACAGCATCCTGTCTGGAATCCAGCACATCGAGAATAGCCAGGCGAAAGTTATCGGAAGATGCTCCTGACCAGATGTTACGAAGCACATCTAAAGAAAGTGTGTTATCGGTTGAAGTCAGTGCTTTGAAAAGCTGAGAGCGATCAGACTCCGAGCCAACCTTATTGGTCAACCGGGACATCCCTTCTCTTCGTGCATTTACATCGCCACATCGAATTCGCAATCGCAGAACTTGCTGTTTCATTCCTTGCTGGAACTCAGCTTTGTTGAGGAGTTCCAGGAAATCAGGAGGCATGTGTTTCATCTGCTTGCCTTCCCATACCGTTTCGATGCCTTTCAACACCAATGTTCTTGAACGCAGGTCAGGTCGGATCGTCGTCTGTTTCAATAACGCTATCAACGACGACTTGGCAGTAGCACGGCTCGAAGCAGCAAGACGCTGAGCCAGTCGCTCCACAAGAAACTCACATACATACTTTGCCTGCCAGGTGGCTTCCTGTTCAAGTTGCAGGGATGACAGATTGAACTGATCCTGATCCCACGTGATTGCTGCTTCGACGGCCCACCAGAGGAGCAAAGGCAGATGAGGGTCATCGATAACCTCTTGCCGCTGAATCAGTTCACGAACGATGGAATACGCCGTGTCTGTCTGCTGATTGGCGTCAATCAATCGTCGTGCTGTGGAAGCCAGTTGCGAAAGAACCCTGGGATCAGTTTCCAGGCGCGCGAGTTTGATGAGTTTGGGAATTAATGTTGAATAGCGTTTGAGTCCATCAGGCGTCGCATGATCTGTGACTAAGCGAACCGTCCACTGACGGACATCAGGCTTGGTATGCTGAAGCATCGCCTCAGCAAGTTGCACTGTCAAACCGTCGCAGCTGTAGAGTGTCCCCAGACTGTCGACTGTGACTTTCTCGGGTTGCTGCTCATGGTATGCCTGCAAAGCCCCCTGCACTGCAAGGTCTGTAGATTCACTCAATAGCCTTCGGGCTTCAGTTCGCAGCCAACTGTTTGAACTTTCGAGATACTTGATCAACTCGTTCGTAGTTGCCTGCTTTAATGAGCCCAGATTCCGAGTAGTGGGATGACCTTCAGATATCAGCTTGTATATGCGGCCATTGGTTTTGTCCCAATTATCGACGGGGTCCACATGGTTGGCACGCTTGTCATACCAGTCAACGATATAGACCGCCCCGTCTGGCCCAGTCAATAGATCGATGGGGCGAAACCAGGGATCGTTCCCCTGCAGCAGTGTGCCTTCCTGACGCATGGTATACGACGAGCCTTTGGGCTGCAGACTATACCAGTAGAGATTGTTGTCCAGCAAGTTGCAGGCGAGGTAGTTATTCTTGAAGCGATCAGGCAAGAGACCACCGGCATACACAATGCCTCCGCAGGTGACGTGCCCTCCACGGAAGTTCTGACAAGGCAGATGGTCGAAATACCCGAAGGTATAGGGGTTGTGCAAGGGGCCATGCTTGGCAAAGCCTTTGACGTAGTATCCAGACTGCACCATATGCAGAGCAGCTACGCCACCATAATTAGTGCCCGCAATGACATTGCCATCCGGGGTAAAATCGAGCCCCCAAGTGTTCCCGCCGCCTTCTGCGAATAGTTCAAACTGTCTGGAGCGAGGATGGTAGCGCCAGACGCCTTGTTGAAACTCGTATCGTTTTTTGGTCAAAGGATCCTTGATATGAGCAGTGACGGTGCTGCCTTGAGCGCCATACAGCCATCCATCCGGTCCCCAGATCAGTGAATTCCCCACGGCATGGGCGTCTTCGAGACCGAAGCCATCGAGCAAGACTTCAGGTTCACCATCGGGAACATCATCGTTATTGCGATCCGGATAGAACAGCAGATACGGTGCCTGCAGGATATACACTCCCCCCTGCCCTAATGCCAACCCACTGGCCAAGTTCAGACCACTGACGAAATCCTTCGACTGTCGAAATCGACCTTGCTGATCGGGATCGAACAGAATGGTCACCCGATCCAGCCCGCGTGGACCACGTGGTGGTGGTTCCGGATGACGATCATATTTTGTCCGCAGATAGCGATCG
>WBZX01001539.1_pt1 | contig 17207 bp, 18 predicted proteins | sample 5204211 | NCBI WGS metagenome assembly WBZX01 (sample SAMN12344362, study PRJNA552823) | activated sludge metagenome | biome: Activated sludge suspended growth; feature: Nitrification reactor; material: Wastewater; isolation source: activated sludge from nitrification reactor of wastewater... | reverse complement strand
ACCCAGATCCACGAACGCGCCGTAGTCGGTGATGTTCTTGACGACGCCGTCGAGGACCTGGCCCTCCGACAGCGCGCCCATCAGGCGCGTGCGGTCCTCGGCGCGGGTCTCTTCCATGACGGCGCGGCGCGACACGACGATGTTGCCGCGGCGGCGGTCCATCTTGAGGATGGCGAACTGCTGGGCCTGACCCATCAGCGGGCCGACATCGCGCACCGGGCGGACGTCGACCTGGCTGCCCGGCAGGAAGGCCACGGCGCCCGACAGGTCGACCGTGAAGCCACCCTTCACGCGGCCGAAGATCGTGCCCATGACACGGTCCTGATCGGTGAAAGCCTTCTCGAGGATCGTCCAGGCTTCCTCGCGGCGCGCCTTGTCGCGCGAGAGAACGGCTTCGCCGTCCTTGTTCTCCATGCGATCGACGAAGATGTCGACCGTGTCGCCTTCCTTCACTTCGGGGGCGGCGCCACCGTTGGAGAACTCACGCAGTGCAACGCGGCCTTCGGACTTGAGGCCGACATCCACCACGACGAAATCATTGGCAATACGAATGACGCGGCCTTTGACGACCGTTCCTTCGAAGCTCGGAGAACCGCCCAGCGATTCTTCGAGAAGTGCTGCGAACTCCGCGCTGGCGGTGTCGTTCGCGGGTCTACGCAGGGCGCTGCCCTTAGCCATTCAACTCTCCTTCATCGATCCCGGGCGAAACGCTGCCGCCCGTCGGCCAGCCGGTTAAGTCCGGCGGATCCACTGCCTTTGAAACACCGACGCGGAGACGACTCGTCCCGCGCAATCGCCGCTGGAAGTCTTCGATCCGCCGGCGGCGATTTACGGCCCGGAAGATCGAAAGCCCTTGCGCGCAATGAACGCCAAAGCCGCGGCGAAGGCCGCATCGGCATCCATGTCGCTGGTATCGAGAAGGAAAGCATCGGGTGCGGCCATCAAAGGTGCTGCCGCCCGTTCGCTGTCGCGACGGTCCCGCTCCGCCATCTCGGCAAGAACGCGCGGTCTTATAGTGTCGACCCCTCGACCGCGCAACTCCTGGTACCGCCGGTCGGCCCGGGCTTCGGCACTGGCCGTGACGAATAATTTCACGGGTGCACCGGGGCAAATGACGGTCCCGACATCGCGCCCATCGAGCACGGCGCCGGAGTCCTGAGATGCGAATTTTTTCTGGAAATTCAAGAGGTTGTCCCTGACCTGCGTCAGGACCGCCACTTTCGAGGCCAACTGCCCGGCTACGTCGGTCCGCAAGTCCGGTCCCAGGAGGTCCGCGGGCTGCAATCCAGCCGCTACCTCTTCCGGAGGTAGGCCGAGGCGGTCCGCCTTGACGCCCACCGCCCTGTAGAGGAGCCCGGTATCGAGGTGCGGCAGGCCGAAATGTGCGGCGAGCCGCCGGGCCAGGGTGCCCTTGCCCGCGGCCGACGGCCCGTCGATGGCGATGACGAGGCGGCCGCTCACGCCGCCTCTACCCGGCCGCCGAGTTCGCTCATAAGCCGGGCAAATCCCGGAAAACTGGTGTCGATCGGCGAGCCGTCGTCGACAGCCACGGGTTCGCGGCTGGCCAGCCCCAGGACCAGGAACGACATGGCGATGCGATGGTCGAGGTGCGTGACCACCAGTCCGCCGCCCTGCGGCGGCGCTCCCGTGCCGTGCACGACCAGATTGTCGCTGCCCATCTCGTGGCGAACGCCGTTCGCCGCGAGGCCCGCTGCGACACTGGACAGCCGGTCGCTTTCCTTGGCGCGCAGTTCGGCGAGGCCCAGCATGCGGGTCGTTCCTTTGGCGCAGGCCGCCGCGACTGCCAGAATCGGATATTCGTCGATCATCGACGGCGCCCGCTCCGGCGGCACCTCGACGCCTTTCAGCTCGCCGCCGCGTACGCGCAGATCGGCCACCGGCTCGCCGCCGATCTCGCGCTGGTTCTGGAGCTCGATGTCGGCGCCCATGTCCTTCAGGGTCTCGTAAAGGCCGGCCCGCAGCGGATTCAGCCCGACATTTTCGACCGTGACGTCGCTGCCCGGCCGGATCGCCGCCGCCACGACGGCAAAGGCTGCGGACGACGGGTCGCCTGGCACGACGATGTCGCGTGCCTTGAGTTCGGGCCACCCCACGACGGTGATGCGCTTGCCGCCGCCCTCGGCCGGCCCCACGCGGACTTCGGCCCCGAAGTGGCGCAGCATGCGTTCGGTATGGTCGCGCGTCGCCTCGGGCTCGATCACGGTGGTTTCGCCCCCAGTGTTGAGGCCCGCCAGCAATATGGCGCTCTTCACCTGCGCCGAGGCGACCGGCAGACGGTATTCGATAGGCACCATCTCGTCGGTGCCGATGATGGCCAGCGGCATGCGGCCGCCTTCGCGGGACTCGAAGCGCGCACCCATGCGAGACAGCGGCTCGATGGCCCGCTGCATCGGCCGGCGCCGCAACGAGCCGTCGCCGGTCATGAAACTGGTGAAGCGATGGCTCGCCAGGATGCCCGACAGCAGACGCGCCGACGTGCCGGAATTGCCGAGGTCGAGAATATTGTCGGGCTCGCGGCCGCCGCCGACACCGAAGCCGCGGACCCGCCAGGCACCGGCACCTTCATGCTCGACCTGTGCGCCCATCGCCCGCAGGGCGGCGGCCGTGGCGAGCACATCTTCGCCTTCGAGCAGGCCGGTGATCCTGGTTTCGCCCAGCGCGAGCGCGCCGAACATCAAGGAACGGTGCGAAACCGACTTGTCGCCGGGTGCCCGGACACGACCCTGCAGCCGCGACACGGGGTGGGCGATCAGTTTGACGGGAGAAGCATGGGCGGACAGGGCGGACTCCCGGGCAACGTGACGACAGGGACGGATGGCACAATGCGGCGCGGCGCCCTCGTAGCATGGAGGAATTTGGTTTTGACAGGGTGAAAGACGCATGACATACGCCCTCCCTCGCGGTCATTCGGCCGGATCCGAGCGCATTTTCAGGAGATTTCGCGTGGTCAAAGCGAGCTGGGGCACGAAACGCACCTGCCAGAGCTGTGCAGCGCGCTTCTACGACCTGAACAAGAGTCCGATCAAATGTCCGAAGTGCGGACGTGAGCATGATCGCGAGGACTTCGTGAAGGTCCGCCGCGGCCGTGGTTCCGCCGCCGCGACCGCAGCAGCCGCTGCCGCCAGCGCGGCCGCCGCTGCCGCCGCAGCCAAGGCTGCCGCCAAGAAGAAGGGCGACGATCTGGACGCGGACGATTTGCCCGATGTCGACGGCGACGAGGCATTGGACGCGGACGATCTGGACGACGAGACCGACGACATCGAGGTCGAGGTCGAAGTCGAGGACGACAAGGGCGAGGGCGATCGCTAACAAACGATCGCTGGAGGCTGTTGCCAGCCAGCGAGGCAGCAATTATACCTCGCGCCCGCCAGCACGATTTTCGGGGCCATAGCTCAGCTGGGAGAGCGCTACAATGGCATTGTAGAGGTCGACGGTTCGATCCCGTCTGGCTCCACCAAATAGACAAGGGGTTAGCTCGAAAGGGCTGACCCCTTGTTCGTTTCGGGACGCACCCGGACACCGGCCGCAGTCCCTGCAGCGCCCCGCAAACCGCGAGGGCTGGTGGCCTCAAAGACCGGCATGGGATTGTAACCGCCCTCGGACCGATCCATCCTCGCAGCTCCAGCATGCAGCCCGGAGTTGGCGATTCTTCCCCGCATGATCGTATGTTCCGTTTTGTTGCTGCCCGCGACAGCCCATGCGCAGTCCGGCAGCAGGACGGCCTATCTCGAGAGCCGGTTGGGCGAGCTGCAACGCTCGGCCGCAGGACTCCAGGCGCAGCTTGAGCAGCTCAGGGCTCAGGATCGGCAGCTTCAAGAACAGATGGAGAAGATGCGGGCCAGCCTGGGCCAGCGCCTCGAACACCTGGAAAAGGGCGGCGCAGCCAAACCAGTCCCTCGTTCCGGCCCGTCGAAGCGCTGATCTTCGAGAGGGAGAAGGCGAGATTGCGGACGCCCCCTATGCTCGCTGCGGAAGACCGCCCTTCGACGCCCGGATCTCTGCGACGGCACGGTCCCACCCCGCAATTCGTTCAGGCCCCGCGGGATGCGTATCGAGCATTCCGGTTTCCTTGCGACCCGACGCTCTCGCCATGGTCACCAAGAAGCCCCGCGCTTTGTCGAGGTCGATGTTGGAACGGTAGAGAATGACCGCCGCCAGATAATCCGCCTCGCGCTCCTGTTCCTTCGAGAAGGATATTCGTCCAATCGCTCCGCCAACGTTGGCGCCCGCGTCCACGGCCGAGCGCGTTATCTGTGTGCTGTTGGGGCTACGATAGGAGGCGGCCGCGCCGGCCGCACCGAGGAGGATGGCTCCCACCAGGGCACCGACAGCCTGGTTTCGCTGACCCGTTGCTATGTGGTTGGCCGCCTGATGGCCGATCTCGTGGGCAATGACCAACGCGACTTCTTCTTCGTTGGCTGCGTATTCGACGATGCCCCGATTGACCATGATCAAACCGTTGGGTGCTGCGCTCGCATTCAGGGATCGATCCTTCATCGCACGAAATTTCCATTCGCATACGCCGACATTCATTTCCCGGCAGACTTGATAAGCCGGAGGGCGGATCCGACTGAGCGCAGACTGCAAGACCTCCACGACTTCTTCATCGCTGACGACACGCCGGGTCGGCGGCCCTCCAGCTCCCGATACCTCCGTTTGCGCCAAACTGAGATGGCCATCGCTGAGTTGCGGCATGCGGTGAACGGCGCCCGCGCAGCCGCAGACAAGACAAGCGCCCGAGAGCGCCATGAGCGATCGACGTCGCATTCCATCCCACCCCTTATAGTTGCACCCCACATTCAAACGCTACCAGTGAACGAACCGGACAGTCAACGCAGTCGAAATGCATCCAAAACCCGGACTTCAAACCAGCCGCCTCATACGGTATGAAGAACGACGCCCGACGCGACGAAGACTGCCGCCCGTCATCGAGCTTCCGACGGAATTCCCGGCCTTCGTCGACGACCGTCTGGCCGGTCGTGACCTCTCCCCCAGGCCGCGACGCCAACCTCGATCGTCCCTCTCTTCGTCTCCGAAAGGACCTCGTTGGATGCAGCGCTCCTTCCGTCTCCCAGCAGTTGCTCTCGCCACCTTCCTCGCTCTCGTCGCCCTGATCGCTCTGGCGTCGCCCGGCATGGCGCAACGCATGGTGAGCATCGCCAGCACGAAGGAAGTGAACATGCGCTCGGGTCCGGGAACGCGCTATGGAGCGGACTGGACGCTCGGACACGGCTATCCGCTCAAGGTCATCGGACGCCAGGGCAAGTGGCTCAAAGTGAGCGATTTCGAGAACGACAAGGGCTGGGTCTACGGACCGCTGACCGGCAGCACGCCCATGCACATCGTGAAGGTCAAGGTCGCGAACATGCGCAGCCAGCCCACGGAAGGCAGCCGCATCGTCGGCAAGGTGGCCTACGGCAACGTGCTGAAGACGCTCGAGCGGCGCCAGAACTGGGTCAAGGTCCAGCGCGAGGGTGGCCTGCGCGGCTGGATCGCCAAACGTCTGCTCTGGGGCTGGTGAGGAACCGCGCGCGCCGGAGCCTCTGGCTTCAGCCCTTGTCGATCTCCGGGAGGTCGAAGTCGCGCCAACCCGGCGCCCTTCCGTTCTTCTTCGAGCCATGAACGGGCGGATCGCCCGCCGCGCCTACTTGGGTGGCTGGTCGGAGACCTGGAAAGGGATGTCTCCCGCGATGGTTTTCTCGCCCTGCAGGGTGATCACCGCCCAGTGCAGCGTATAATCCCCCGGCGGCAAGGTCGGCGCCTCCGCGAACAGCACTTCGGGCGCCGATTCGAGGCGAGGCTGCAGGCGCTCGATCACCTTGTCGCCCTGCTTGATGACCAGTGTCGACTTGCGATGGTCGACCGGCCGATCGAAGCGCACGAAGAAGGCACTGTTGCGCCTTCCGATACGGGCATGGGCCTTCGGCGCCGATTCCACGACGCGGACATCGCCGGTCTGCGCCTGCGGGGACGAAAATCCACCGGCGATAGCCAGCACGGCAGCGATGGCGGCGCGACGATACATCACTTCGCAACCTTCCGCCGAGAGGGACGGCCCGACGGACCTGTCCAGCGCGGAAAGGTCTTGGTGTCGAGGCCGAACAGGTCGAGCGCGCGAGCGACCGAATGGGTGACGATGTCATCGACGGAGCGCGGCCGCGCATAGAAGGCCGGAACCGGCATGGCGACGATGGCCCCCATCTCCGTCACGGCCAGCATGCTCTTGATGTGCCCGGCATGCAGCGGCGTCTCGCGAAACATCAGGACGACGCGGCGGCGTTCCTTCAGGCAGACGTCGGCCGCACGGGCGACAAGGCTCGACGTCACGCCGGTCGCGATCTCGCTCAAGGTGCGCACCGAGCAGGGCGCCACGATCATGCCCATCGTTTGGAACGACCCGCTCGAGATGGGCGCGGCGATGTCGCCCGGCGCATAGACCTTGTCGGCGAGGGCCCGAAGCGCGGCCGCCGAAACATCGGTTTCGAGCGACCGCGTCTGGTCTCCTGCCTTGGAAACCACGAGATGGCTTTCGATCTCCATGGCGCGCAGCGCTTCGAGCACGCGGATGCCATAGACGGTTCCCGAGGCGCCGGTGATGCCGACGATCATGCGCCGCGGGGAGTTCGTTGCCATCTCTACTGCCTCACTCGACCGGACAAGACCGATCTCCCGCGTTGACTCAAGCACCGGTCGCGATCGCGGCAACAGCGCCCGGAAATGCAGGCGTCGTCACGATAACATGCAGGAGCACAACCTCAAGCATCCGGCGCATTGGGCAAATATCCGACGCGCCTGTCGCGCTCAGGCGAGCGCGCGGGCGGCGCGGGCGAGCGCCCCGTCGGGCTTTTCGAGTTCGTCCATGATCGAGAAATGATTGAGGCCGGCGAGCGGCAGCAGCTCGCTCGACAGGCCAACCGCGCGGCGGGCGTCGTGATAGGCGACGGACTGGCGCTGCAGCTCGGGCAGCTCGCCGGTGCCGTAAGCCAACACGACCGGCGCACTTCTCTTCGGCAGATGCAGGAGCGGACTGGTCTTCGCCGCCTCCTCGGCCGAGAGCCTCAGCCTGTCGTTGAGATAGTTCAGGCGGCAGGGCTCGACATCGTAGATGCCGCTGATCGCCAGCCCCGCATCGACCTCGTCCATCGCAAGCGTCGTTGCCGTGAGATGACCGCCCGCCGACCAGCCGGAAACGATGAGTCTTCCCTCGCCTGCGCCGTGGCGCGGTCCTTCGCGCCGCAGCCAGCGCACGGCAGCCGCGATCTCGTCGACGATCTCCGACAACGTGGCCTCGGGGCAGAGCGTGTAGCCGACGAAGGCGACATCCATGTCATTGGCCAGCGGCCCCGCGGCCATGCAGGCGAAGGTCTCCTTGGCATTGCGCTGCCAGTAGCCGCCATGGATGAAGGCAAGCAGCGGCGCCCTGGCCGCACCGCAGCGGAAGAGATCGATCTTGTTGCGCGGCCGCGGTCCGTAGGCGAGGTCGAGGCCGTCGGCGTGGCGCTTGCGGAAGGCATCGCTGCGCGCAATCCACGTCTCGCGGCGCTCGCCCGAATCGGCCACGGCGTTGGTGTTGTCGTAGGCGGCGTCGAGCTCGGCCCGGGTCATGTTGTTCCAGACGATGATTCGGGCCTCTGCGCTCATGCTTGCACTCCTTCGGGACGTTCTTGGTCTCTACCATGAAGGCACGGCCCTTCCAGAACCCGCCATTCGGTGCGAACGTTGCCGCGATGTCTTCGCCCGACCGACCGATCGCGCTTCGCGGCCCTGTCCTGACCTATACCGGCGATCCGGTCCGCGATGGGCTTGCGCGCACGATGGTGCACGAGCCGGATGCCATTGTCGTCGTGCAGGACGGCCACATCGCCCGGTTCGGCCCCGCCACCGAGATCGCATCATCGCTGCCGCGGGACGTCGAGGTCCGCGACTACGGCCGCAACGCGCTGATCTCCGCGGGCTTCGTCGACACGCACGTGCATTTCCCGCAGACGCCGATGATCGGCAGTCACGGCAATCAGCTTCTGGACTGGCTCGACCGCTACACCTTCCCGACCGAACTGAAGTTCGCCGATCGCGCCTTCACGCGCGAGGTCGCGCGCACCTTCCTGCGCGAGAACCTGCGCAACGGCATCACCACGAGCTGCGTCTACTGCACCGTACACAGCCATTCCGCCGACATCCTGTTCGAGGAAGCCGAGGCGCTCGGCCTCCGGCTGGCGGCCGGCAAGGTGCTGATGGACTGCCGCGCGCCCGAAGGCCTCATGGATACGGTGCAGAGCGGATACGACGACTCGCAGGCCCTGATTGCCAAGTGGCACGGCCGCGGCCGGCTGCTCTACGCCATCACGCCGCGCTTCGCCGGGACAAGTTCACCGGCGCAACTGTCGGCGGCCGGCGCCTTGTGGCGGGAACATCCGGATTGCCTGATGCAGACCCACATCGCGGAGAACAAGGCCGAAGTCGCCTGGATCAAAGAGCTTTTCCCCGACCGCCGCGGCTATCTCGACGTCTACGACCATCACGGGCTTTGCGGGAAACGCGCCGTGTTCGGTCATGGCATCTGGCTGGAGGACGGCGAGCTCCAGCGCCTGCACGATACGGGCGCCGCCATCGCGCATTGCCCGACGTCTAACTTCTTCCTGGGGAGCGGCGCCTTCGATCTTTCCCGCGCGCTGGATCCGAAGCGGCCGGTGAGGGTCGGTCTCGGCACCGATATCGGCGCCGGAACGTCCTTCTCCATCCTCGCCACCCTGAACGAGGCCTACAAGGCGTCGCAGCTCAACGGGCAGGCCCTGTCGGCCGAACATGCCTACTACCTCGCGACGCGCGGATCGGCAGCGGCGATGCACCTGGAAGACAGGATCGGCAGCATCGCTGTCGGCATGGAGGCCGATCTCGTGGTCCTCGACATGCGCTCCACGCCCCTGATCGACTTCCGGATGAACCAGGCCGGGAGCTTCGCCGAGCAGCTCTTCGTGCAGATGATCCTGGGCGACGACCGGGCCGTTCAGGCAACCTACGTGGCCGGCCGCATGGTGTACGCCCGACCGTGAAAATACGCTTTCAGTAGCGTGAATGTTCGGCGGCACACCATAAATATGGTGGTCGAAGGCAGGGATTGGGCGTACGCTTCCTGTGGAAGCTGAAGGAGGTGTTTATCCGTCCGAGGAGCTTAGCCCCCGACGGAGTCGGGACCACCGGCGGAATTCCCGCCGCGTGCCCTGTCAGCCTTACCTTCAGCCTGTCCACCGATCGCCAACGCCTCCGCTTGCGGGGGCGTTTTTGCTTTCCGGCGGCCGGTCCCACTCCTCTGACCAAGACACCGGAGTATGAATATGGCCAAACGCGCCGCACGCCGCACCAAGCTGCACGCCATCGATAGCGCCCGTATTCACAGCCTCGTTTTCGACCACACTCCGGCCAACGACCGAGACCAGAGCTACATCCGGAAAGTCCGCCCGCGAAGCGAGAACCAACGGGTTCTGATGGAAGCCATCGAAACCAAGCCGCTGACCGTCGCTCTGGGGCCGGCCGGCACCGGCAAGACCTATCTGGCCATCTCGGCTGCCGTGGAGGCGCTGGAATCCGGCACCGTCGCACGCATCGTGCTATCGCGGCCGGCCGTCGAGGCCGGCGAGAACCTGGGCTTTCTGCCCGGCGACATGCGCGAGAAGCTCGACCCCTATCTGCGTCCGCTCTGGGACGCATTGAACGACCGGCTGGGCGCCAAACAGCTGCGCCAGCACCTCGACGACGGCACCATCGAGATCGCCCCCGTGGCCTTCATGCGCGGCCGTACCCTGAACAACGCCTTCGTGCTGATCGACGAGGCCCAGAACTGCACCTACGGGCAGCTCAAGATGCTGCTGACCCGGTTGGGCTGGCACTCGACCATGGTCATGACCGGCGATCCCGACCAGACCGACCTGCTGCCCGAGCTGTCGGGGCTGGCCGCCATCGGCACCCGACTGGAGGGCATGGACGACGTGGCGGTGGTCCGTCTCACCCAAGGGGATGTCGTGCGCCATCCGCTGGTTGGCCGCATGTTGTCGGTGCTCTAAAGCCACCCAAGTTATCCACAATTGGAAGCGCGACAGACAATTGGACCAAACAAGGAACATCTGACTACGCCAGCTCTTTACGCCACTCCAAGAAAAGGCAGAAAACGCCTATAGAACAGAATGTTAGTCGGGCGGTGGCGGGCGACTGCCACCGCCCCTACATTGAGTCAACATGGTGACGCCGGTGTAACACCGGGCAGACGGTGCGCTTTTTCACAGACTTCCCCACATGGCTGTTCCTGGGACCTATTCCGGGAACGGCGCGCTTTGCTGTCGGGCGTCGCCGGCCTACTCACTAGCTGCGCCCCTTCCGCCACTGCGACCCGAATCCGAGACCCTCGAAGCCGTGACCGACGAAGCCGATCTCGACCAGAAACCCAGCGAAGGCTCGCTTGCCGACGGCATGCGGATCATTGCCGATTTCGTGCATACCCTGCCGCGCAAGCCGGGCGTCTATCGCATGATCGCCGCCGACGGCGAGGTTCTCTATGTCGGCAAGGCGCGCTCGCTCCGTAGCCGGGTCGCCGCCTATACCCAGCCGACCCGGCTGGCGACCCGCCTGATGCGCATGGTCTCGGCGACCGCGACCATGGAATTCGCCGTCACGGACAGCGAAGCCGAGGCGTTGCTCCTCGAAAACAACCTGATCAAGCGCTTCCGGCCGCGCTTCAACGTGCTGCTGCGCGACGACAAGTCGTTCCCCTACATCGTGATCCGCCGCGACACGGACTGGCCGCAGCTTGCCAAGCACCGCGGCACGCGCGAGCCGGGCAACGAATATTTCGGCCCCTTCGCGTCGGCGACTGCGGTGAACCGCACGCTCTACGCCCTGCAGCGTGCCTTTCCCCTGCGCTCCTGCTCCGACGGCGTCTTCTCGACCCGCACCCGCCCCTGCCTGCAGTACCAGATCAAGCGCTGCACGGCGCCCTGCGTCGGCCGCATCGACAAGCCCGAGTACAGCGCCATCGTGGACGAGGTGCGCGGCTTCCTGGGCGGCCGTAACCGCGAGATCCAGCAGGCGCTGTCCCAGCGCATGGAGCAGGCCTCGGCCAGGCTCGAATTCGAAGGTGCGGCGGTGCTGCGCGACCGCATCCGCGCGCTGGCTCATATCCAGTCGCACCAGTCGATCAGCCTGCCGTCGATCGACGAGGCCGATATCTTCGCCGCCCACTCCGAGGGCGGGCAGATCTGCGTGCAGGTCTTCTTCCTGCGGGCCGGTCAGAATCTCGGCAACCGCGCCTACTTCCCGAGCCATGGCAGGGAGCTCGACGAAGCCCAGGTGCTCGAGTCCTTCATCGGCCAGTTCTACGAGGCGCGGCAGGCGCCCAGCCTGATCCTCACCAGCCACGATGTCGCCGAACGCGAACTTCTGGAAAGCGCCCTGGCCCTCTCTGCCGGACACAAAGTCGAGATTCGCCAGCCCAAGCGTGGCGACCAGAAGGATGCGCTGGATCAGGCCGTGAACAATGCGCGCGAGGCACTGGCGCGGCGCATGGCCGAACGCGGCACGCAACGCCAGCTTCTCGACGGCGTGGCGCGCGTGTTCGGTCTCGATGCGCCGCCCGAGCGCATCGAGGTCTACGACAACAGCCACATCCAGGGCACCGCCCCCATTGGCGCGATGGTCGTCGCGGGTCCCGACGGCTTCAACAAGAACGCCTACCGCAAATTCAACATCAAGAGCGAAGGCGCCGCGGGCGACGACTTCGCGATGATGCGCGAGGTGATGAGCCGGCGCTTCGGCCGTGCACTCAAGGAAAATCCCGATCGCGACGACGAGCACTGGCCCGACCTGGTGCTGATCGACGGCGGCCAGGGTCAGCTCGAAGCGGCGCGCCAAGTGATGACCGAACTCGGCCTCGAAGACATCGCCATGGTCGGCATCGCCAAGGGCCCCGACCGCGACGCCGGCCGTGAGCGTTTCTTCCTTCACGGCAAGGCGCCCTTCTCCCTCGAACCGCGCGATCCCGTTCTCTACTTCCTGCAGCGGCTTCGCGACGAAGCGCATCGTTTCGCAATCGGCACACATCGCACGCGGCGTGCGGCCGACATGACCCGCTCGGCGCTCGACGAGGTGCCGGGCATCGGCGCCGGCCGCAAGCGCGCGCTGCTCAATCATTTCGGCAGTGCCCGTGCGGTTGCCGTCGCCACTCTCGACGATATCAAGACAGTGCCCGGCATCTCCAACGCGCTCGCCCAGAAAATCCATGACCACTTCCGGGGTGGTCGCTAAGGTCTGTATCGAGATGTTGTTCAATCTTCCCAACATGCTGACCCTGTCGCGGATCGTGGCAATTCCGCTGGTCGTCGCCTGCTTCTGGCTCGACCGCGGCTGGGCGCAATGGCTGTCGATGATCCTGTTCGTGACCGCGGCCGTCACCGATTGGTTCGATGGCTACTTCGCCCGGCGCTATCACCAGATTTCGCGCTTCGGTCGCTTCCTCGATCCCATCGCCGACAAGCTGCTCGTGGCAGCGGCGCTGGTGATGCTTGTCGATACCGGCGTTCTGAGCGGCCTGAACGTGCTGGCGGCGCTGATCATCCTGGCCCGCGAGATCCTGGTCTCGGGCCTGCGCGAGTTTCTGGCCGAGTTGCGTGTCGGCCTGCCGGTGAGCGCGCTCGCGAAATGGAAGACCGCTGTACAGATGGTGGCGATCGCTGCCCTGCTGGTGGGCGACGCCGCAGCGACCTGGGTGACGCAGATCGGCATCGTTCTGATCTGGATCGCCGCTGCCCTTACCCTGATCACCGGCTACGACTATCTCCAGACCGGCCTGCGCCACATGGCGGAGGACACGCCGGGGACTCAGAAATGAAGGTCCGCTACTTCGCCTGGATGAAGCGCACCGTCGGTCTTCCCGAAGAGGAAGTGACGCCGCCGGCGCATGTCGCGACGGTCGGCGATCTCATCGTATGGCTGCGCGCGCGCAGCCCCGGCCATGCCGAGGCGCTGGCGGAAGGGGCGGCCTTCGGCGCGGCGGTCGACCAACGCACGGCGACCTTCGATGTAAAGCTCGCCGGCGCGCGCGAGGTTGCCTTCTTCCCACCCTTCACCGGCGGCTGACGCATGAGCGTGCGCGTCCAGGAAGCCGATTTCGACGTCGGCGCCGAGCTGGCCCGCCTCGCCGACGGCAACAAGCGGATCGGCGGCCTTGCCGTCTTCGTCGGGCTGGTGCGTGAGATGCACGTGCGCGAAGGCTATCATCGCGACAAGGTCGATGCGCTGACGCTCGAACACTATCCCGGCATGACCGAGAAGGCGCTGGAAGAGATCGAGGCCGAAGCCAACCGGCGCTGGCCGCTCGAAGCGACCCTCATCGTCCATCGCTACGGCCGCATGGAAGCGGGCGAGCGCATCGTGCTGGTGGCCGTGGGTTCGCCGCATCGCGAGGCCGCCTTCGAGGCTTGCGAATTTCTGGTCGACTGGCTCAAGACCAAGGCGCCTTTCTGGAAGCTCGAAGAGACTCCGGCCGGCGAGAAATGGGTCGGCGCTCACGAAGGCGACGACGCGGCCGCGGCGCGCTGGGAGAAGAAGCCCTGAACTGACGGCTTCGGCCCGTCACCCCAACGCGACCAGCGCCAGGTTGGTGATGCCGCGGGCGCGCAACTTGTCGGCCGCCATCAGGGAGCGTTGTCCGCTGCGGCACGCCAGCACGACGCGGCCTTTTGGTTCTTCCAGTTGCTCGATCGTATCGACCACCAGACGCCGCGCGCCGGCAAAAGGCGAAACCGGCGCTTCGTCCAGCCCGCGCAGATCGACGACGATATCGTCGGCGCGCACGGCCTCCGGCGCGATGAAGGGCACAACCGCCTCCGGCTCCGGGCTGCCGTCGAAACCGAAGCCCCCGAAGGCCAACCGCTTGGCATCGAAGGTGACGACGCGGCCAAGCACCGATGGCTCGAAGCCCAAAAGCAGATGCAGCGCGAGATGCGCCTGCAGGCTGCCCATCAGGGCGACGGCGCTGCCCAGGACGCCGACCGTGTCACAGGTCCCGCCGTCGATCGACACGTCGGGGAAGACCGCGCGATAACTCGGCCCGCCGCCGCAGAAAGCGCCGGCATAGCCGGTGAGGCCGATCACCGAGGCGCTGACCAGCGGCTTGGCGGCAGCGAAGCAGGCATCGCTCAGCATGTAGGTGACGGCGAAGCTGTCGGCGGCATCGACGACGAGATCGGCCGTCGCGACGAGCGCCGCCGTATTCTGCGGCGTCAGACGCTCGGCCCGCGCTTCGATGTATACCTCCGGATTGAAGCCCTGGAGGGCATCGCGTGCCGCTTCGACCTTGAGGCGGCCGATGTCGGACATGCGATAGAGCGGCTGACGATGGAGGTTGGTTACCTCGACAGTATCGTGATCGACGATAACGACGCGGCCTACTCCCGCGCCTACGAGATACTGCAGCACCGGACAGCCGAGACCGCCCGCGCCAACGACCAGCACCGATGCAGCTGCAAGGCGCGCCTGACCCTCGGGCCCGATTTCGCCCAGCACCGTCTGGCGGGCATAGCGGTTGCTCACGACGGCCTCGTTGCCGGCCTCGTCGCGGCGATCCATGTCCTGGCCTGCCCGAGCGGATCGGCGTGATTCACGACGTCACCGACCACCGAAGCGATGTCGGCCCCGGACTTCAGGCAGAGCAAGGCGCGCTCCAGGGTGAGGCCACCGATGGCAACCAGCGACCGGTCGCCGATCAGCTTCTTCCATTCGGCGAGCCGCGTGGTGCCCTGCGGTGCCCACGGCATCTGCTTCAACTTGGTCGGCCAGATCGGTCCCAGCGCCACATAATCGGGGTCGATCGCAAGGCCCTTCTCCAGCTCGGCATGATCGTGCGTGCTGACACCGATGCGGATCTCCGCGCGGCGCAGCGCCTTCACGTCGGCATCGACGAGATCTTCCTGGCCGAGATGGACATAGTCGCAGCCTTCGTCGATCGCGATCTGCCAGTAGTCGTTGACGATGAGCTGCGCGCCGTGCGCCACGCAGGCCGCCTTCGCTTCGCGCACCTGCCGCCGCACTTCTGCATCCGGCTGGTCCTTGATGCGCAACTGCACGAGCTTGGTGCCGACGGGCAGCAGCTTCGCCACCCAGCCAGAGTCGGGCACCACGGGATAGAAGGGATCGAGCTTCATCGGTCTGCTTTCTCAATCGCCAAGGGCGGCCTTGCCGATGACGGGGGTGGACGGCACGGCCATATCGCGCGGTTCCATCGGACGCGCCAGATAGGCCGCGCGCCCGGCTTCGGTGGCCAGTGCAAAGGCGCGCGCCATCTCGACCGGATCGCCCGCCTCGGCAACGGCCGTGTTCAGAAGTACCGCGTCGTATCCGAGTTCCATCGCCGCCGCGGCATGCGACGGCACGCCGAGGCCCGCATCGACCACCAACGGAATGTCCGGGAAGTGCGCGCGCAGCGAACGCAGGCCGTAGATATTGTTCAGCCCGCGCGCCGAGCCGATCGGCGCTCCCCAGGGCATCAACACCTTGCAACCGGCTTCGACCAGACGATCCGCCACCACGAGATCTTCGGTCGTATAGGGAAAGACCTCGAAGCCCTCCTCGCTGAGGATGCGCGCCGCCTCGACCAGACCGAACACGTCGGGCTGCAGGGTATCGGCTTCGCCGATCACTTCGAGCTTAATCCACTTGGTGTCGAACAGCTCGCGTGCCATGTGGGCGGTGGTCACCGCCTCCTTGACCGAATGGCAGCCTGCGGTGTTGGGCAGCACCTTCAGGCCAAGCGACTGGATGAAGGACCAGAAGCTCTGGCTCGCACGGCCCGCGCCACTCTCGCGGCGCAACGAGACCGTGACGACTTCCGCGCCCGACGCCTTGATGGCGCGTTCCAGCACGGCCGGCGACGGGTAGCGTGCCGTCCCCAGCAGCAGGCGCGACTTCAGGTCGACGCCATAGAACGGCACCATGGCTAGCCTCCCTGCATTGGCGCCACGACCTCGATGCGGTCGCCATCGACCAAGGTCGTGCGCGGCCGCGCCGCCGCGGCAACGAAGCGGCCATTCACCGCCGTGGCAATCTTGCGGCCGCCATAGCCCAGCGAATCGAGCGCTGCGGCCAAAGTGCCGGGGCTGACCTCATGCACGTCGTCGTTCAGGAAGATCTTCATCTCTCGTCTCCAGCAAGTCGGCGACCTGACCGGCGAGCCAGGGCGCCAGCAGGAAGCCGTGTCGAAAGAGGCCGTTGGCGTGCAGGACGCCATCGACTTGCCGCACCTGCGGCAGGTTGTCGGGAAAAGCCGGCCGCAGGTCGGCGTCGAGCTCGACGATCTCCGCTTCGCCGAATGCAGGATGCAGCGTGTAGGCTGCGTTCATCAGCTCGACAGCGGAACGCAGGCTGACCGCCCGCCGTTCCTCGCTTTCGATCATGGTGGCGCCGATCATGAAGAGGCCGTCGTCGCGCGGCACGATGTAGAGCGGGATACGCGGATGCAGCAGCCGCACCGGCCGCGACAGCGAGACGTCGCGCGTACGCACGACGATCATTTCGCCGCGTACGCCCCTCAGATCCGGCAGACGGTCGCGCGCAGCGAGGCCGCGACAATCCACGACCAGCTTCGGATCGCGCTGAACCCTGTCGACCGCACCGAACCGCATCGGAACGTGGCGCGCCGTCAAGGTCGCAGCCAGTCCCGCCAACGCCTTGCGCGGATCGAGATGGGCTTCGTCGGGAAAGAAAAGGCCGCGCCGGAAACGGCCCGCGAGATCGGGCTCGAGAGTGCCGAGGCCCTCGCCGTCGATCCACTCGAAGCGTTCCGTGCGCTGGGCGAAGCGCGTCAGGTCGGCGGCATCGCGCGGCGGAGCCACGACGAGGCTGCCTTTCTGGACGGTGCCCGGAAAGTTCCGCAGCCACCAGGCAATCGACGGCGCCCCCAGACGCGCCACGGCTTCCTCGGTTGTCGCACGCTCGCACCAGGGGGCCAGCATGCCGCCCGCCATCCACGAGCAGGCCCCCTCGCCCAGGGCCGATGCGCGTTCGACGACATCGACGGCAAAGCCGCGCGCGCTCAGTTCCACGGCGCACGTAAGACCTGCGACGCCGGCCCCAATAACTGAAATTGCTGATTGATCCACGACTGACTCCCGTTCCTTCGCCGGCATGATCCGGATCAGGTTCAA
>WBZX01001538.1_pt1 | contig 17215 bp, 9 predicted proteins | sample 5204211 | NCBI WGS metagenome assembly WBZX01 (sample SAMN12344362, study PRJNA552823) | activated sludge metagenome | biome: Activated sludge suspended growth; feature: Nitrification reactor; material: Wastewater; isolation source: activated sludge from nitrification reactor of wastewater treatment... | reverse complement strand
AGCGACAATATCAACCACATTCGCGTAGGTATATAAATGTATATTCTTCGCGTTCACGACCGCGTCGCGGTACTTGGTGCCAAAGCGGGTGGGCGGACTGAAATGCCAGAGCTTACTCCACAATTTGTTTTCTTCCACCGGCAACAACTTGTAGGCGGCATTCTGTTTCAACCAGTATTCGGCCTCCCATTCAAACGGGCCCAGGTCGAGTATTTCATGCGCCTTGGGGTAAAAAGGAGAGATATCTTTCAGGGTGATGGGCCATCCGCTGTTCTCGACCCAATCGCGTTTTTCAAAATCGATCTCGTCAAACGTTGAACACATACCACCCCAATGGCCGGTGCTTCCTCCAAAATAATGGAGGCGGCTTGCCTTCATGGGATAATACGGGTGCCCGGTGATCTTCCCGTTATACAATTCCTGCACCCGGTCGTCGTACTCCATACCGCCCCCTTCCAGGAGCACTACTTTGAGAGCCGTATTCTCCAGGCTAAGCGCCATGCTGATACCAGCGGCGCCGGCACCGATGATGCAAATATCCCCTTCGATGAGGGTATTGTTGTCGAGTTGTCGGGCATCAATATGCATAACAGGTAGAATTCACGTTTGTCAGGTTAAAGAAAATAAAGCGCATTGGCGTGCTTCGGTTACGGAGATCACCCAGCCCTTCAGGATGAGTATCCGCGATGTGTTGAAATCATCCAGGGTCTTTTTCTCTATAAGTAAGGCAACGGCTTCCTTATCGGATGAAGAAACCTGTTTCCCGGAAGCATCGGAAAGCAGTAATTGCTCCAGCTTGGCTTTATCGCTTTCCGCAGGCGTTTCCTTACGGTATTGAAGTCCAATCTCACGGATCACTTTTTCTTCACAGAAATTACCAAGTTCCTCCGGCATCACCAGGGGATGATAGACCTTTTTCTTATTGTTGAGATACCAAACTGTTGGAACTGCAGCTACGGCCAGGGCAGCCGTTGTAGCGATCAAAAATTTTCTTCTTTTCATGGAGGGCAGCAGTAATGTTAGTTGGCCGTAAAAGTTCTGGTTTTAAATATGCTTCAAAACAGAATTATGTGGTTTTTATTGTATTTATAAATTAAAAATAGAGAAATAAACCCAAACAACCGGCTACAGCAGAACCGCCTCTTTCAAAGCGCTTTTCATTTTGTGGAATTTTATTGTTTCCTGTCGCTGTTTTTTTATCACAAAGAATCAGAATTTATCAACAGGTGTGGATTACAATCGGGCCTGATTTACCCCTGCAAGCCTGTATCTTTAGCACATATACTTGCTTTCACATATTTATACATTTTCGTATTGTTTATATAAAAAAGAAGGCGGTGTAGTATTTTTTTGTAGTATTTCTACGTCACGCAACAGGTGAATCGTAGCATTATTTTTGTAAAAATCCACCAAACGTGTACAAGCGGAGAATCTTTATTGCGGCGGTATTTGCAAATGCTCAAAAAAAGAATACTAAATATGTAAACCCGTCGTTAATCAAAAGAAATCCAATAAATCTTGATATTCTATGAAAGTATTTCTACTGGCTTTATCGCTATTCCTATGTAGCATCACCCAAGCCGCCACTTATTACATCAGCCCCACCGGCAACGACGCAACAGGTACCGGCACCATCACCAATCCCTGGAAAACATTATTCAAAGCTACTTCTACCGTAACAGCCGCAGGAAACATTATTCATATCCTGCCGGGTACGTATACCGAAACGCAGACCTCCAACCTGCGGGCGGGAGTAAGTCTCGAAGGAGAAGGTGTTGCCACGACCATCATTCTTGGCAATATGACTGGACAGTGGTCTAACCTGTTGAGCCTCGATTCGCCTCAAAACACAAACGGCAACCAGTCCATTTCCGGCTTTACCATCAATGGTCAATACGTAAGCGAATCCAATTTCAGGACCTGGATTGGTATCTGGATTTCCGGGCGGAGCAATGTGAACGTGCATGACATGCGGATCATTAACTTCTATTACGCCGGCGCCATTTACGACGGCTTTGATGCCACATCGCCTAATGCGGACCCAGGCGTTTCCGCTACCGGGAATAAATTCAACAACAACGATGTGGACAACTGCGCCACTATCTATAATGGTTCAGGATCCGGATGCCTGAACATCGGTGGTCAGACTGGAATGGAGATATTGAACAACAGCATCGTGAATGTATCCAGGGCCAACTTTAAGAACGGATGGCCGATCAAGTACTGGGACAACGGATACCTCAAAGGATGTAAAATCAACAATAACATTCTTAAAAAATCGCCTTACGTAGCTACGTACTGGGGCGAGAACGGCGACTGGGATTTTGCCATCGAACTGTTCAATATATCCGGTTTGGAGATCGGCTACAACCAGATTCAGGGAGCCGTTGACCTGAACTACAATCACACCGGCAACTATGCCTATTCTGTTTGGGCCCATCACAATATCCTGGATCACGTTACTCCCAACTACACACACCCCGAAAGCGGTTTCATCCTTGAGTTTGCAACCGTGAACGGCATCTTTGAGAATAATATCATCAATAATGCCTTTGTCGGAATAAGCTATAATCTCCGTTCTCCGAACAATCATGGCGGTTATACCTATCCTTGTCCGACGGGAGGCTGCAGTGAGGTGTCGGGCAATATTATCCGGAACAACTTATTTACCAACCTCTACCAGGCGCCCTATGGTGCCAGTGGCGCTGTCATTACACAAACTGAAAACGGAACCAATGATCCCTTCATTGACGGGTTCAGCTGTTATAATAATACATTCATCGCCAAATCAACCCAGGGCGCTCCTGTAGGCCTCGACTTTACTTCCCAGAACAACGGAACAGTAAGGAATGTAAACATCCGTAATAATATTTTTCAGGGTTTCACCAACCGCGCTGTTACCGGTAATACAGCCGGCACCCAGAGCAATATCCTTATTACGCACAACAATGCTTACCAAACCGCGGCTCCTACCTGGACCGGGGGCGGTGTTACCATTAATAACAATCTTGCCGTAAATCCTTTATTTGTTGGAAACGGCTATTATACATTACAAGCAACATCTCCCTGTATTGACGCAGGCGTGAACGTTGGTCTGCCGTACAGCGGCAACGCTCCCGACATGGGTTATGCAGAATATTCTTCCGCTACCAATACACCTCCTACTGCCAATGCAGGACCCGACCAAACCATTACCCTGCCAACAAGTTCGGTGAGTTTATCAGGCAGCGGTACCGATCCGGACGGAAACATTACGGCGTATCAATGGACAAAAATTGCCGGACCCACAGCCGGTACCATCACCACACCGACCGCGGCGGCCACTACCGTTACCGGCCTTGTTGCAGGTACATACCGCTTCGAGTTACGGGTGACGGATAACGGTGGCGCTTTCGGAAGAGATACGATGCAGGTGATCGTGAACGCGGCGCCGAATATACCGCCAACCGCAAATGCAGGCCCCGATCAAACCATCACACTTCCTACCAGTACAGCAACACTGAGCGGCAGTGGTACTGACCCCGATGGAAATATCACAGCCTATCAATGGACAAAGATCGCCGGACCCACAGCCGGTACCATTACCACGCCCGCAGCAGCCGGCACAACAGTTACCGGGCTGGTTCAGGGTATATATCGTTTCGAATTACGCGTAACGGATAACGGCGGTGCATTCGGAAGAGATACCGTACAGATAACCGTTAACGCGGCTGGTAATATTCCGCCGGTAGCCAATGCGGGTGCGGATCAAACCATCACCCTACCAACCAACTCAACAACACTTTCCGGTATTGGTGTAGATCCGGATGGAAATATCACAGCCTATCAGTGGACAAAGATCGCCGGGCCTACAGCCGGCACCATCACAACGCCAACCGCAGCCTCAACAACCATTACCGCGTTGGTACAGGGTGTTTATCGTTTTGAATTACGGGTAACGGATAACAACGGCGCATTCGGAAGGGATACCGTTCAGATAACCGTAAACCCTGCTGCGCCCAACACAGCCCCTACCGCCAGTGCGGGTGCAGATCAAACCATCACCTTACCAACCAACTCGATCATATTATCCGGTAGCGGCAATGATCCCGACGGAATCATCACCGCCTATCAATGGACAAAAGTATCCGGACCGGCAGCAGGCACCATTGCCAACCCAGCCACTGCCGCAACAGCCGTAACCGGGCTTGTCCAGGGAACTTATCTCTTTGAATTACGCGTGACCGATAACAACGGCGCATTTGGCAGAGACACCGTTCAGGTAACCGTAAACCCGCAAGCCGCGAACGTGCCACCTACTGCCAACGCAGGACCCGATCAAACCATTACCCTGCCGACAAGTTTTGTCATATTATCTGGTAGCGGGACCGATCCGGATGGCATCATCACCGCTTATCAGTGGACAAAGATTTCCGGACCCGCGTCGGGAAATATCACCAACCCAACGGTTGCCGCAACTTCTGTAACCGGACTTTCTGTAGGAACCTATCAATTCGAATTGCGGGTGACTGATAATAACGGCGCTTTCGGAAGAGATACGATCCGGGTGATTGTAAACACGGGCGCAACCAATACGCCACCAACAGCGAATGCCGGGCCCGACCAGACCATCGTATTACCCACCAACACCGCCATTCTTTCGGGAAGCGGAAACGATCCAGATGGAACCATCTCCGCTTATCAGTGGACCAAGGTTTCCGGACCCGCCGCTGGCACCATCACCAACCCAACAACCGCAGCCACTTCCGTAACAGGATTGGTTGCCGGTACCTACCAATTCGAGCTACAGGTAACCGATAACAATGGCGCTACGGACAGAGATACCATGCAGGTAATTGTTACCTCAACACCAAACACAGCTCCGACTGCCAACGCAGGACCCGATCAGATAATCGTGTTACCAACCAATAGTATCACACTCTCCGGAAGCGGAAACGACCCGGATGGAAACATCACCGCTTACCTGTGGACCAAGATCGCAGGACCTGCGGCAGGAACCATCACCACGCCAGGCGCCGCTTCAACAGGCGTAACCGGCCTGGTGGCAGGTGTTTACCGGTTCGAGTTACGGGTAACCGACAATAACGGCGCATTCGGAAGAGACACCGTTCAGATCACGGTGAACAACGCCAGCAATATTCCGCCGGTTGCCAACGCGGGCGCCGACCAAACCATTACCTTACCAACCAATGCTGTAACACTCACGGGTATCGGCATTGATCCGGATGGAACAATAGCCGCCTACCAGTGGACCAAGATCGCGGGACCTGCCGCCGGCACCATCACCAACAATACAACAGCTTCTACAACAGTTACCGGTCTGACCCAGGGTGTTTATCGCTTTGAATTGCGTGTGACCGATAATAATGGCGCATTCGGAAGAGACACCGTTCAGATCATGGTAAATCCAGCCGCCGCAAACAACCCGCCTACCGCCAATGCAGGACCCGACCAAACCATTGCATTGCCGGTCAACTCAGTGATACTTTCGGGAAGCGGTACCGATACTGATGGCTTCATCACTGCTTACCAGTGGACCAAAATTGCAGGACCGGCAGCAGGTACGATTACCAATCCAACCGTTGCCGCAACATCTGTAACAGGACTTGTTGTAGGCACCTATCGTTTCGAATTACGTGTAACCGATAATAATGGCGCATTTGGAAGAGATACGATCCAGGTGATCGTAAACCCAGGCGCTACCAATACAGCGCCCATAGCTAACGCGGGGCCCGATCAGACGATCGTATTACCAACCAATACCGTGATCCTTTCAGGAAGCGGTACCGACCCGGATGGAACGATCACCGCTTACCTGTGGACAAAGATCGCAGGACCGGCAGCAGGCACGATCGTTAACCCGAACGTAGCCGCCACCGCGGTTAGCGGATTGACAGCTGGTACCTATCGTTTTGAATTACGCGTGACCGATAATGCAGGAGCCTTCGGAAGAGATACCGTACAGGTAATTGTAACCTCTACACCGAATACGCCTCCGACAGCCAATGCAGGACCTGATCAGACGATCACGCTTCCTACCAACTCAGTAATCCTGTCTGGTAGTGGCACCGATCCGGATGGAACGGTAGTCGCCTATCTCTGGACAAAAATTGCAGGCCCGGCTGCAGGTACCATCACCAACCCAACCGTTGCTGCAACTGCTGTAACCGGAATGGTGGTAGGTACATACCGTTTCGAATTACGTGTGACAGATAATAATGGCGCTTTTGGAAGAGATACCATACAGGTAATTGTAAATCCAGGCGCAACCAACACGCCACCTACTGCCAATGCAGGGCCTGATCAGATAATTGTATTGCCAGCCAATACGGTGATATTATCCGGCAGTGGCGTGGATCCGGACGGAACCATAACCGCTTATCTGTGGTCGCAGGTTTCTGGTCCTGCCGCCGCCAGCATTACGAACCCGAACGCCGCGGCTACCTCGGTAACCGGATTGGTACAGGGCGTATACCGCTTTGAACTGCGGGTAACGGATAACAGTGGTGCATTCGGAAGAGACACCGTGCAGATCACCGTTAACCCGACTGCCGCCAACCAGCCTCCGGTTGCTAACGCAGGTGCCGATCAGAATTTCGACCTGCCGAATAACAATACGATCCTTTCCGGAACCGGAACAGATCCCGATGGAATCGTTGTGGCTTACAGCTGGACGAAGATTTCAGGACCTGCAGCTATCATCACAAATCCATTTACCCCGGCCACGTCTGTAACCGGATTGACCCAGGGAGTTTACCAGTTTGAATTGACGGTAACCGATAATAATGGAGCAACCGGAAAAGATACCGTACAGGTTACGGTGAATGCAGCGAATGTTGCTCCCGTTGCGAATGCCGGCGCCGACCAGGTACTCACCTTACCGACGAACGCGACAACACTTGCGGGTTCAGGTACAGACAGCGATGGCTCGATCGTAAGCTATGAATGGCTGCAACTCTCCGGGCCATCCAACAATGTGCTTTCATCGGTTAATACTGCCAATACCAACCTCAGCAACCTGGTAGAAGGCGTGTACGTCTTCGAGTTAACCGTACGGGATAATAAGGGCGCCACCGGTAAAGACATCGTAACCGTTCTGGTTATTGCCGCTCCTGTACAAGGACCAGGCGATAACGAAGCCAGGATCTATCCGAACCCTGTTACCGATTTCGCCACACTCGAGATCCGGAGGATTGCGGCCAATACCAAACCAACGATCATCATTGTAGATGCCAACGGCAGGAAGGTATTTGCCAAAGAACTGAACAATGCAAGTCAGCAGAATTTCACGGAAAGACTTGACCTGAGGACGCTGGTGAAAGGAGCTTACTTTGCCTTCGTTCAATTCCCGAACGGAGAGTTGAGGTCGATCAAACTCATCAAGCAATAAGTTAGAAATACCATTGGATATCAAAAGGGGAAATAGTCTTATTTCCCCTTTTTTATTTGTCTGAGCGGGCGGCCCGGATTAGTCGGGAATCGCTCGATTTTTTCCAAAAAACCGGGCAACCGGAATGGCTGAATGCCCTACAAAGAAAATTGGTCATAACACATAATTGACTGTTTATCAATTTATAACAGCCGAGCTGCCCGGTGATTTGATAAAATCAATATCCTTTCGCCAATTTCTTTCCGCTTTTTACTGCGATTCATTTTGTAATCTATACTAATCGTTATATATTTACCCCTGAATTCAATACCTCCCAAAGTAAACCGCGACAATTCAATCCTGTCCGGGTTTTTAATTTAGTAGTACTCTAATGCCTATGTTTCTCCCGGCCTGATTCATTCTGCAGGCAGAATTCAATTATTCTATCAGTTAGTTCCTAATCTGAAATTACAATACTATGGGCATGTGTTTACGAACCTTATTTATTGTTTGTTTGTCTGCTTCATTTCTTGGATCAAGCGGTCAAACAAGTGTTTCTTTCGCCATCCAGGCACACCAGGATGACTGGCAATTGTTCATGTCGGCCCGCGTGATCGCTGATATGCAGGCCGGGGCAAAAATGGTTTTCATCACGCTGACTGCGGGTGATGAAAGCTGCGGCGCCTGCTCGTACGGCGGTGGCGGACCTTTCTTCATGGGTCGCGAAAAAGGATCTGTGTATTCAGCCAAGTTTGCGGCAGACCTCACAACCGGTACAGCTCCATTGGACCCCCCGACGGCTACCACGGTATCCATCAATGGTCATAACATCACCAAGTATGTATATAAGAACACGGTCAATTACTTCTTGCGACTGCCGGATGGAAACCTCAATGGTGCTGGTTTCCCCAATAACAACAACCAAAGTCTGAATAAATTAAGAACCGGAGCCATTTCTTCGATTTCGACGATCGGCATCAACGACTTTCCGCCATTGACCCCTACGGCTACATACACAAGCTGGAGCGACCTTACTAATACGATACGGGCGATCATCAACGCGGAAAAAATAACCGGAACACAATCCTGGATTCACTCAGCACACACGAACACATCTACGTACAACATCAATGATCACTCCGATCATACCAATGCCGGGCACGCCTCACTGGCTGCTGTTGCCAGCGGTATGGCCTGGGTAGGCATCAATGGATTTATGGATTATCAGTCATCGGCCTATGGCGCTAACCTGAGCGATAATGATCACCAGAACGCGGCCATTGTTTTTGGATTAGAGGTTCTGGGTATGACAGAAAGCCAATACCAGAATGATTTCTCTTCCGGCCACCAGGGTTGGCTGCCGGTTGAATTATTTGAGGTGATCCGCAACCCGAGTGGTAACGCCCCGTTTGCACCCGGAGAAACCGGCGAGGGCCATTCCGATAACAATACAGAACCTGGTCTTGCTAAAATACCGATGGTGATCTCTATCGCTAACCCGACAACTGTCAATACGGATATCATGCTCAGCATCAGTCCGTACGAGCCAGGCGAACTGGTAACATCGATCTACGACGCAACAGGCAAGAAAGTGTATGAACTCACCACCGTCATCAAGAACCGGGATGCAGTTATGCTTACGCTTAAAAAACCAGTTTCAGCAAAAGGCATTTACCTCGTCAAGAATATTCTAAACAACAAATTCATTGAAACCCGCAAGATTGTGGTAGAGTGATAGACCATTAAATTATTACTGAAGATGAAAAAGATACTTTTACCTATACTGATTTTGATGGTTGCCGCCCAGGCCCGGGCGCAGGTGCAGGTGACCTTTTCCATATTGGGCGACCAGGACGACTGGCAGTTATTCATGTCCAGGAAAATCATAACCGATCTTTCTGCCGGTTCGGGTGGTAAGGCGGTATTCATCACATTTACCGCAGGCGATGAAGGGCTCGGAAATGGGGGGAGTGGCGCCATTCCCTACTACCTCGCCAAAGAGCAGGGTGCGGTTTATTCGTCGAAGTTTGCCAGCGATATCTCCCTTTCACCGATCTACCCCAATACCTACGCCGTTCCTACAGTGCAGAATGTAGTACTCAACGGTAAAACCCTTGTCAAGTACGTATATGGCAATGCCTCGGGTAACGGAATGGTCGTGAATTATTTCCTGCGTTTGCCGGATGGCGGGCAGACCGGAACCGGATATGCCGGAACCGGTAACGTATCGCTGAAAAAACTGAAAGACGGAAACATCAGCAGCATTACGTCTGTCGATGGTGTAAACACCTATACCTGGAGCAGCCTGGTCAATATTGTTCGTTATATCATTTTCGCCGAAAAAGGGAATGATACACAGGTCTGGATGAACACGTCAAGTCTCAACAATACAACCAATCCCAACGATCATTCAGATCATCATTACTCGTCCACTGCAGCACAAGAGGCGGTGACCTCATTTGCCTGGGTTGGTATCAATGAGTTTATTATGGACAACTCGTCGACACTGGCAGCCAATCTGACGAATGAAGAACACCAGGAAGCGGCCTCCCTGTTTGGATTTTACAACTGGATTGTTATCAAAAACCGGTACAGCAATAAACTGAACAGCACAACCCGTTCCTGGATGCCGATGGAGTCATTCAGCGTGTTGCGTTCACCATCGGGCACCGCCCCCGCTTTACCCGTTGTGCTGCTTTCTTTCACAGGCAGTCTTCGCGGAAACAATGTACAACTGGAGTGGGCAACCTCATCGGAAGTAAACAGTAAAGAATTTGTGATTGAAAAATCATACGACGGCGTGACCTACCATGAACTTGCAAAAGTGTCCGCCGCCGGGTATAGTACCGATACCAAACAGTACGGCTATCTCGACCGCGAAGCGACCGATATCAACTACTACCGGCTGAAGATGGTAGACCTCGACGCCAGCAGCCGTATAAGCAATGTGGTGATCGTTAAAAACCCGGGCCTGCAGCAAACCATTTCTTCGATCCGCAACCCGTTCGTTGACCGCATCGATATCCGGTTCGCGAAACTGCCGAAGGGAGAAATATCCATGCGGCTCGTGGATATAGCCGGCAGAACCCTGGCAACCAACAAACTGGTAAACCCGGTATCGCCCATCATACGCTTCAATTACAATGAATCCTTAAGCAGCGGTGTTTATTTCTTACAAGTGGCTGCCGAAGGAAAACAATACAGCCTCAAGCTGGTGAAACAATAAACCAGTACGGTTACGAAATAAAAAAGGGAACAGTTGCTGTTCCCTTTTTTTGTATGTGTTTGTATTGCAGCTCTGTTGTCAGAAGGCATTCTGGTTTCCCCGCAACACATGGTATACGGTAAGGAACATGATCTTGATATCGAGCCAGAGGCTCCAGTTTTCCAGGTACCAGAGATCCTTGTTCACCCGCATCCGGATCTGTTCCGGATTGGTGATTTCGCCCCGGTATCCATTGATCTGCGCCCAACCGGTGATGCCGGGCTTCAGGAACTGGCGCACCATATAATCATCCACCACCTGCGAATAATCGTCGGTATGTTTAAGCATGTGTGGCCTTGGACCTACCAGGCTCATCTCTCCTTTGAATACATTGAGAAACTGGGGAAACTCATCCAGGCTGGTTTTGCGGATGAACTTACCGATGCGTGTTACCCGTGAATCATTGCGGGTAGCCTGCTTCAGGTCGGCGTCTTTATTGGCCCGCATACTCCGGAACTTCAGGCACCGGAAGGTCTTTTTATCCTTACCCGTTCGCAACTGGCCAAAGAAAATGGGTCCGCGGGATTCCAGCAGGATCAGCAGTCCCAGTATGGGTATCATCCAGGATAAGATAAGGATGATCACCAGGGAACTGACCACCAGGTCGAGCGCCCGTTTCTTGATCCGGTTACCCACGTCATCCAATGGCTCACTGCGCAGCGAGAGGATGGGCAGGTCGCCGAAGTATTCAATGTGCACGTCGCGGGTGATGAACACCGAAAGATTCGGAACGATCTTGAAACGTATGCATTCTTTTTCGGACTGGAACATCAGGTCATAGATGCTTTTGTTCTGCTCCGGCGTGATGGTTGAGAATATCTCGTTGATGTCATTATCCTTGGCGATCTGCAGGGTATTGCCAATACCGCTCAGCACCGGGTAATGCGTCAGTTCGTGTACATTACCCTCGTCTTCCACAAAACCGATGATCTGGGTATTGATCCCATCCTCTTCAAAATACCGGGTGAGTTTCTTGGCGGTATCGTTGTAGCCGAGTATCAGTACTTTCTTAAAAATATGATCGCTTTTCTTGTAATAATTACGGATACCCAGGTAGAGAAAGCGGTTGATGAGCAATCCAACGCCAAAACTGATAATAATGGTGAAGATGAACAGCCGGGATATATTTACCTCAAAGGAAAAGAAGAGGTAAAACAACAGCAGCAATATCCAGAATGAATACACCTGTATGGTACGCCGGGTGAAATACTCAAACGTGATGATGATCTTTCCCGCATAGGTGCGAAGGATAAAAGAGGGGATGATCCAGAAAATATTGGAAACAACCCAAAAATTAAAATACGCGTTCGCAATATTCGTGAGCAGGTGAGTCTGGAATATGATCTGGCAGACAAAGAAGATGCTGTTCAACACCAGCAGGTCGAGCAAGATCAATGTTATCTGGAGGTATCTCTCAAATTGCCGGTTCATGCCAATGTCGTTTCTGCGTTTTGGTAGTTAATTGTGTTCATTGGGGCGATTTCTCAGGAAACCTTTGCCAGTGTATTAACCTGGTACAAACTGCACAGGGCCTCTACAATACGGCCGGATGTTTTTCCGTCCCAGAAGGGCGGCACCACGCCTTTCTTCCATTTTCCTTCGATGATCTGCTGTATGCAGGGTTTAAGCCTGGCAATGTCGTCGCCAATCAATTCGTTGGTTCCGATCGTTACCGTTTCAGGTCTTTCGGTTGAATTACGCAGGGTCAGGCAGGGAATGTGCAGCACTGTCGACTCTTCTGTAATACCGCCCGAATCGGTAATGATCGCTTTTGCATGTTTCACCAGGTAGATGAATTCGAGGTATCCCTGCGGATCAATCATGTGCATATTGGCGCTTCCGATCCCGTACTTATCGATGATTTGCCGGGTACGGGGGTGTACCGGGAAAACAACAGGCATACCCTGCGATGCGTCTTCGATCGCTTTGAGTATAGCGTTCAGTTTAGCGTGATCATCCACATTCGAAGGGCGGTGAAGCGTTACCAGGAAATAAGCCCCGGGTTGCAAACCGTGCTGATCCCAGAAAGCGGGCTTGCGAAGCCGGTCCAGGTTCTGGTACAGGGTATCGATCATGGTATTGCCAACAAAATAAATCTGTTCCTCAGCAAAACCGCATTTGCGGAGCTGGTTGTTGGCCTGTTCGCTGGTGGTAAAAAAATAATCGCACAAGGAATCTGTTACGATCCGGTTGATCTCTTCCGGCATGGACATATCGCCGGATCGGATACCGGCTTCCACGTGCGCCACATCAATGCAGAGTTTCTTGGCTGTTATGGTACATGCCATGGTGGAAGTTACATCGCCCACAACGAGTACAAGATCCGGGCGGTTGGCCATTAACTCCTGTTCAAACTTTACCATGATGGCCGCGGTTTGTTCCGCCTGGGTACCACCACCGCATTCAAGGTTAACATCCGGTTCCGGTATCCCGAGCTGTTCGAAGAAATCGCCGCTCATTTTTTTGTCGTAATGCTGCCCGGTATGCACCAGGCGGTATTGGATATCCTTCCCCCCCGCCTGCGCAGCCTTGATCGCCCGGATCATGGGGGCGATTTTCATAAAATTTGGCCTTGCGCCGGCTATCAATGTAATAAGCATGTGTTTTCGAATGTTTTCAGATATAAAAAAAGCTCCTGGTATAACGCTTCCCGGACCTATTTATTTTGACCGGAAAACCTGTTTTGTTTTTTCTTTCAGCACAAGGTAAATGAATTCCGAATTCCCGAATAAATACCGCTTCCACATCCTGCGGGGTTCCTGGATGACGCGGTAAAACCATTCAAGCCCGGTTTTCTGCATCCACATCGGCGCCCGCTTCACAAGCCCGGATACCACGTCGAAACTTCCTCCCACACCCATGATAAAGGGTGTCTTTATGATATCTTTATACGTATTCAGGAATATTTCCTTTTTAGGCGAACTCATCGCTACAAAAAGGATACTGGCGCCCGACGCGGCGATCTGGTTGGCCACCTCCTGCTCCTCTTCTTTCTTAAAGTACCCATTGCGGTAACCGGCGATGATCTCCTTCCCGTATTCCTTTGTATAGGTATCCACCACCTTGGTAACCACTTCTTCCCTGGCGCCCAGGAAAAAAATACGGTATTTCTTTTCTGCCGCCAGTTTCACCAGGTTTGCCATGATGTCGATACCCGCCACCCGCTCGGGCAAGCCACGGTTAAGAAAACGGGAAGCCCATACAATGGCCTGCCCATCAGCGTTGATGATATCGCAATTGACGATCGATTCTTTCAGGTCGTTGTCTTTCTGCGCATTCACCACCTTGGCCGCGTTGATAACAACGTGGTGAATGGGTTTGCGTGCGACAATCGCATTGTCGATGAGCCCGATGGTCTCCTGCATGGTAAGCGAATCGACCGGTATGTCGCAAATGCTAATTCGTGTCATGGGTTTCAAATTTACGGTACGTGGTAAGCGCATAGAACATCCAGGACTGTGCCCAGCGTATATAGGGTATGCGTGACGAAAAATATTTATTAACCTGGTAATAGAAATAGCCCCTGGGCGATTGCATGTGACCGATCGTCCAGTCCAGCACGTTGTCCATTACCTGTTTCTGTTCATTGAATTTTCCCAGTCTTGCCAGGGTGATCACCATCTGTGCCGGCGCATGCACATCAATGGGATAGATTGAATTGCTGTAATACTTGGGAATACCTTCCGGGGTAAAGAATGTATTAATGTAATAACGGAAACCCTTTTCAACATGCTCCCTATATACAGTATCGCCGGTATACTTTCCATACTCTTCAATGCATTCGAGGTTATAACCGGTATGAAAATTATCGATCCACTGGTGAAAAGGCAGGGTTCCGTATCCCCAGGATCCGTCTTCTTTCTGAAAGCGGCAGCAAAAATTCACCGAACGTTTTGCTTCGGCCGCCAGGTGTTCTTCTTTCGTATAACTGTATACGCGTGCCAGCAAACGGCTCCCGAGCAGCGAAGCGTTGAATACAACACTTTTATCCATGGGTGAATACGAAAAGGCAAAATCGCCCTGCTCATCGTAGGTGCGGTTCAGGTCTTTTAAAATAAAATCGCAGGTACTCCGGGCCGTTGTAAGCAGTTGCGGGTTACCGGTGATCGCGTAGGCATCGAGCAAGGCATTGGCCACAAAGGTGGAACCAACAACCGTAGGCGTATTTTTCGGCTGGAAAAAAGCCCTTGCCTGCCAGTCGAAATTATATCCCCAACATGCGCCGCTGTAGCCGGTACTTTGTAACTCCAGCAATTTGCCTGACAGCGTATCAATCCTGTCGCGGTACTCCTGCCTCGGTTCGCAATGATACAGGTTGCAATAACCGGCCAGGAAAAGGCCAAGTCCTTTCGGATTGTATTCTTTCTTTATGCCGGTAAGCGGACGAAGATTAACCGGTGAGCGTTTGAAGAATTGTATCCAGGCCAGGCGAAATAACCGTTGTTTGGAAATGATGGGCAGCGCCTGGAACAAACGGCTGTTCAGACCGTCATAAGGATCGTATCCCTTGAAGTCTGCCGCTTCGCAATATTGCTGAAGCTTGTTGAGCGATTTGATGACCAGGCTGTTCACGTGTTCCAGGTTGATAAGCGATACAACGCACTATTTCTTTAGTATATGGTTATTGATATGTTCATTCAGCCAGGGATGTATCTCGTAATAGGTAAGTCCGGCCGCTCTAGTATTCTCCCGCGCTTCAAATCCTTCAGTTCCGGCCAGCTGTATAGCAGCTACCACCCGTTCGGGCATCGCTTTTTTCAAGTACTGCCGTACGTCTTCGGCCGAAGCCGCCTTCGTATAGGATGCATGCTGGTAGCCCACGATCGGGCCGCTGTCGATTCCCTTCTCAATGAAGTGAATGGTGGAGATCACCGGTACGCCCAGCAGCAACGAATAGGCAATGGTTGATTTACCCCGCAGGAGCGGCAGGTATCCCCAATGGTCGTTGAGCAGGCCGAGGCGGAATGAACCAAAAATATTTTCCCGTATGATGAGGTTCAGCTTATGGAAGCCGATATCGAAATTGCCTTTCTTCAGTTCTGTGGCAATCCGCTCATCTTTCGGATCGTAATTAAGTGTTTTATAGGAATGAAAATTTCCTTTCAGCATTGATAACAGCTTCACCGGCAATTTGAGTTTCAGTATACGCCTGATGTGCTTGTTCGGATGATACGGAAGGAAATACTGTTCCACCTGGTGTCCCTGCTTCTTCAGTTCCCTGATGATCGGGCCGAAGAATGGTGGAAACCCGATCAGGCAGATCCTGAGTTTCCGTTGAGGCGCCGTCTTTATTTTATCTAGATCCCTGTCGGCGGTATGTACCGGGTAATTAAACAGGTGGTCAGGCAGATGATGGCACCCCTTCTCATCCAGGTTAAGCCGGAACCGTTCGATACATCCCTCATAGAGATCCTTGTCGTGCTCATTGTCCTTGTAAAACCAAAGGAATTCGTTGAAGTAGCGCACATCATCGGTGGAGAGATAGCCCGTAGAGAGGAAGAGCAGGATTCGCGAAACCGACTCCGCGGGAAGACGCTTGTTTCGCTTGAAATGCACCCGGAACAAAAGCTCTTCAAAAACAGCCGGTGCAGACTTCAGGGTCTTATTGATCCAGCTCCAGTCCACGTTCCTGCTTTCCAGCAAATCGGCTAACTGGAAGTTCGGCTGCGGTTCCGGCAGGGCCTCATTGATCGGGATGGTTTTATGCGGATCCATGACAAGCATGCGGTTAGGCTTTTTTAATTTTAACGGTGTTACCGCCGGCTTCAATGTCGGCCAGGTAGCCGGAGAGTGTATTGAATTCCGCCACATTACCGTACGTATCCTGAACATATGCCAGGAAGCGTTCAATATCTCCGTAATAATTATTGTATTGTTTGGTATGGCACTCGATCAGTATGGGTATGTGCCGGTGCGGTGTGCCGGATAATTTTTTGATCACCTGGTCGAAACTTGTTTTCAGGTAGGAGAAAGGCTGGTTGCCGATCTTCAGGTGCGTGGTATACGAAACGTAAGGAAATTTGGGTTTCGATTCCTCCGCGATGGGCGACAACGCATAAATCTTCTCCGGAACCTTTCCATCGGCGTAAAAATGCCGCATCGAATCCTTCTTGGATATCTTTCGTTTTACCATATCAATGGCCAGGTAACCCAATCCCATCACACCGGGTTTTACCGATTGCAGGGGAATGATGAACACCCCCTTCTTCTCGGCCGAAACCTTACAAAGGTCTTCATATACCGGGTAGTAGGGCATGGTATCTTCTTCGAGCGAGCGATAATCGACCCCATTACCCGGCAGGTACATACCCTGGCGAACGCCGGTTACGATGCGGATGCCATGCTTCTCCATGTTGCGCAGTAAAGAACCCGAAGGTTGTAAACCCCAGGAACCTCCTTTGTACGCCACCACTTTATAGGAAGGATCAATCGGGCGCAACAGTTCGTGCAGGTAGTTCACCGATTCGCTGATCAGGTGATCCTGCTCCGCCTCGCTGTAGCGGCCGAAATTCCAGTTATCGCTCAGGTAAAAATGATCGCCGTCCTTGCGGGCGTTCATCCATTGCGGGTGCAGGTGCAAT
>WBZX01001536.1_pt1 | contig 17227 bp, 16 predicted proteins | sample 5204211 | NCBI WGS metagenome assembly WBZX01 (sample SAMN12344362, study PRJNA552823) | activated sludge metagenome | biome: Activated sludge suspended growth; feature: Nitrification reactor; material: Wastewater; isolation source: activated sludge from nitrification reactor of wastewater... | reverse complement strand
CGGCCACTGACAGCGGTGACGACAGCGCCTTGTAGAGCCCGTATGCCGCCGCCGTGGCGGCAAGCATGCGGGTGTGCATCGCGGCCAGGGCTTCGCCGTTCGACCGCGCCATCGCAGCGAGGCCGCCGTTGTTGGCCGCCGAGACAGCCGCGCCGATGCCCCGGATCGAAGATGCGATGGCCTTTGCAGGGGCCGACGCACGATCGATGAGGCTAACGATCAGTGAGGACGTCAGTGTCGCCAAGTGCGCCCCCTATTCCTTCGGCACCATCACCGGAACGCCCGTGGCGCGGCCGATGCGGATGGCCTCACGATGCCAGGCCACGATTGAGGACCAGCGCTCCTTGCGGAGCTCCGGCAGCGGCGTGTTCAGGACGTGGGCGACGTCGGCTGCGAGCTGTCGCCAGTGGGCGCGTCCTTCGGCGTCAGCTCGTTCAAAAAAGGCGCAAGCACCTCGTTGATCTTGAGCAGATCGGAGGCCCTGATCTTGCGAACGGCATCAGCGGGAATGCCGCAGTCGTGGGCCAGCATGGCAACGGTGGCGCCGATGTCGCCGGCGCCGTCCTTCTGCGCTTTCTCGAAGACCTCCATGGCGCCCAGCGTGGGCTCGTCGACGTCGATGGTTTCGATCTTCCGGCCGTCATGCTCGATCGGCCGGGAAAGTTTGATGCTGGCCACGTCCTGCCCTCTTTGTTGCTTTGAAACGACGAAAGGGCCGCCCTCGAGGGGCGGCCTTGGCGGCGCTAGGCGCCGAGCGCGTTGCGGATGTCGGCGAAGACGTCGAACCCGTTCGTCTTGTAGATGCGGTTGTAATAATCCCAGAGGAAGAGCGTCTCGCCGTCGAGCGTGTACTCGTAGTACACGACTTCGATCATCTCGTAGTTGCAGCCGTGGAGATCGCCGGCGCTGTGCTCGTCCGGCGTCCACGTCGAGATCACACCCTGGATCGTGGCGCGCAGCGGCAGCAGGCGGGAGGTGCCCTTCTCGCGCACGGCAGCGGCGAACGTCCACTTGTCGGCGATGCCACCGGCGAAGCCGAACTGGCGCAGGACATCCTGATCAATGCCCTTGACCTCGAATTTCGGGCTCAACGGCTCGATCTGCGGGAGGCGGTGATTGACCTCGCCGACGCCTCCGCCAGGGGCGAAGGCGGTCTGCTTCTGCTTGATCTCCGGAAAGACCACCTTCTGGATCGTAAGGGTGCGGTCATTCCCGGTGGCGGTGGCGCGACGAACGTCGACCGCCTCGACTACGAATTGCGGCTGCGGCATTTCAGGCTCCGGATTTTAGAGAGGGTTTGAGGAAGGCGGTCGCTCAGACCGCTGCACCGAGGCGAGAGATGATCTCGTCGACGAGGCCGTCGACCGCCGGGCGATGGCGCAGGATCTTGTGATGCGCGACCTTGAAGGCCGGGCAGGGCTCGATCTTCGGCGTCACCGTGAGGTGGCCGAGGCGGATCTGCTCCGGGCTGTTTTCATCCTTGAGGAACCTGACCTCGAAGTCCTTCAGGATGTCGTTGTCGGCCGCATGATCGCGCAGCATGAACTTGATCGAGTTCAGCCAGGCCTCGGCGAGGTCGGCGGTGACCGCACGCCCGAGGAAGCTGCGGGCGATCTGGATGCACTCGACGGCGATGTAGTCGGCGCCGCGGACCTGGTGGATCTGCGCCCAGAGCTCGCCGTTGGCCATCGAATCGGTGCCAAAGAAGACGAAGCCTCCCTCGGCCGCCGCACCATCGACGCCGAGCTCGCCGCGCACCACCACAGCGATATCGGCCGCCAGCATGAGCTGGCCCTCGGTGGCGCCGTCGGTGAGCGAGAACGGGATGTAGCGGTTCGTCCCGACGATGCCGTAGATCGGCCGGTTCGCGAACGGGTTGAACGGCTTGCCGCCGTGGGCGTTGTCGATGCGGGCGATCAAGCCGGCGATACGCGGCGACATCGGGCGGGAGACGATCTCGCCGTCCTCGAGCACCAGGGCCGAGATGCCGATCGGCATGATGCGGTCGGACAGGATAGTCTCCCGCCAGTTCTCGGCCGCGTTCAGGCTCGAATCCGGGGTGTCGACATAGGCCGTGGCCAGGAGGCCGGCGAGCACCGAGGGCAGAGCCGCCACGACCGGGTTCGCCGTGAGCTGGGCGTCGGTGATCGTGACATCGACATCCCACTTGTCGCCGACGGCGAAGTCGGTGGAGCCATCGGCGATGGTGAAGGCGATCTGCGTCGAATAGGCGTTGCCGACAGAGCCGGTCGCCAAGGCGATGCCGTCGGGATCGGTCACCTTGAAGGTGCCACCGTTCGCCGGGACGCTGTGCGAGACCTCGATGGTGAAGGTGTCGCCCACCGCGAAGTCGGTCGCGCCGTCGGCGATCGTGAAGTTGATGCCCGCCGTGCTGTTGTAGGCCGAGCCCACCGTGGCCAGACCGGGCGCGTCGACGCTGCCATCGGGCTTCTGCACGATGAACTTGCCGCCGTTGGAGGCGGTTTCGACGCAGCGCAGCGTCCAGGTGCCCACGGGTGCGGCGGTGTCGGCGCTGAGCGACCCCACGGTGCCGTTGCCGGTGTTGCTACCGCCGGCCACAGCCGCCGCCGCGGCCTTAGCGCCGCCGGTGATCTCGACGACGTAGGTGCCGGCCTTGACGCCGGCGAGGTACGGCGTGCCGGCCAGGGTCATGACACCGTCGCCGGTGTTGCCGCCATCGGCGGTGCGCTGGACATCGATGCTGCCGCCAACCGAGTCGGTCTGCGACGTGTAGCCGGGGCAGATCACGATGCGTGGCGTCGCGTTGATCTCGTGCGGGGCGCCACGGAGAACCTCGAGCCCGTCGACCACGTTCTGCAGGGTCGCGTTTAGCGAGCCACCCTCGGCGACGCGCACGATGATGAGATCGGCCGAAGACTGGAACTCGCCGAGCTGGTCGTTTATGCCGCGGATCGCATCGGCGAGGTAGTTCTCCTCCCCGCAGCCGGCCAGCAGCACGGGATCGCGGGACGAGTAGCGCTTCGCCGTGTTCAGCGGTAGCACGGTGTTGCTGGCGTCCGGCGCCGTGGTCACGATGCCGATCTTGCTGAAGTCGGCGCCGAGGACCGGTACGGATTCGTTCTCCGGGCGCTCGACGATGACTCCGATATTGGGTGAACTCACGATACTGCCTCCATAGAAAAACCCGCCACGAAGGGCGGGTTGGGTTGGGCCTCTCGGAGGTCCGATTGGCGGAAGGGTTGTGGAAATCGTGGGCCACTGCGGGCCGGGTTGTGGTGGTAGGCTTCTGCTTCAGCGCTCACGATTGGAGGCAACGTGGAAGCAAAGACTGAAGAGTGGCGTCCGATCGTCGACTACGAAGGCATTTACGAGATTTCATCTCTGGGACGAGTAAAGAGCCTTGTCGGCCGCCGCTAGGGGAAGCGGCGCTTCAGGCTGTTGTTGACGCTGATGGTGCCGCAGACCTGGATGCTCTCGACGCTGCCGTCGTAGATCCAAAGCTCATGCTGGTACTGACCCGGCGTGATGTCGGCCTGTGCGGCCGAGGGAACGATGATGCGCACGGCGCCGGGGCCGCTGATCGTAATGCCGTCACCGAGCTCGGCGTAGACGACCCGACTGGTCTTTGCGATGCGCCACTCGGCGGCGACGATGTTCGTGATCGGGTTCTTGTCGGCGTCTGCGACCGTGACGTCGTACTGCCATGTCTCGTCGAGATGGAACGCGATGTCGGATTTCTCTGCCATCAAGCCCGTCCCCTTGCCCGTTCGTGTCGCGCCGTGCCGCTCGACCGCTGACCGGTGTTTCCGGTGGCGGTGAAGCCCGGCGACGCGCCACCGGCTGCTCTCTGTCCCGTGGATCCCGCGGCTGCGGCTGGCCTCGCAGCGCGCCCGTGTGACCGCTGGAGCTCGTGACGCAGCGTGACGCCGCGGGCTCCCGCAAGTCCCTGACCCGCCGCTGCTCCGATGGCGGTGACGATGGTGATGCCGACGGCGATTGCGGCGCCCGTTCCGCGCGCTTCTCCGACGGCCAGTGGTGATGTGCCTTGACCGGCCGTGGCGCCACCGACGCCCTGGGTACTACCCGTCGCCGTTGCTGTGCTGCCGCCCTGTGCTACTGCCTCGCTGTCGCCTTCGGCCTGGCCGATGGCTTCGGCAATTGCAATGCCCTGCGCGGGAGCGTCGCTCGTGCCTGCTGCCGCGCCCGCGGCCGTTGCCACGACACGACCCACAGCGGCGGCCGTGCCTTGCCCAGATGCGGCACCCACGGCCCGATTGACCGCGGAACCTGTCGCGGCGCCTGCGCCAGAGCCGGCTGCAGCACCGATTGCCGTCTTGATCGTGATACCGACCGCGGCCGCGCTTCCAATTGCGGACGCTGCGCCATCGGCCGTTGAAATCGAAGCGCCCGCGGCAGGAGCGGTGCCAGTTCCGACGGCCGCGCCGACAGCGCTCGCGGTAGAACTGCCTGCAGCGATCGCCTCACTCTCGCCGGCAGCAACGCCAACAGCGTGCGCGATCGCACGGCCAACCGATGCAGCTTCACCACTCCCACTCGCAGCGCCGATCGCCGTGACAATCGATCTGCCGGCAGCCGCCGCTGCGCCGACGCCGGCGGCAGCGCCTTCGCTGAGGTTGGTCGACGCGTCAGTCGCCGAGCCGGTGCCCGTCCCGGAGGTGTTGCCCGTGGCGGTGGCGGTGCTTTGACCCTCGGCATCAGCCGTGCTCGAGCCGGCCGCCACGCCAACTGCCGTGACGATGGATCGACCGATTGCGGCCGCCCCACCTGACCCGGCACTTGCGCCCGTTGAAAGACTTTGTCCGTCCGCGACACCGGTCCCCGCCGCGGTGCCCGTCGCCGTGCTGGTGACCCGGCCTACTGCCTGCGCGTCGCCGCTACCAACTGCGGCACCAACCGACGTTGCGACTGCCCGGCCCGTGCCGGCGGCAGCGCCTTGCCCGTCGGCCAAGCCGACTGAAGTCGCGATGCTGGCGCCAACGCCCGGAGCGTCACCGGTGCCTGCAGCCGTTCCGACGCCGACATTGATGGATTGACCGACTGCATCTGCGGCGCCAGCGCCGGACGCAACACCGACAGCGGTGACGATTGACCGTCCGACCGCTGCACCGTTGCCCGTCCCTGCTGCCTCGCCATCGGCCGACGTCGAAGCCGTTTCGCTCTGGCCATCGGCGGCGCCCCTGCCGTCACCAGCGCCAATCGCAGTCGCCGTGCTTGCCCCGACGCCCGACGCGTCGCTCGTGGCCGCCGCAACGCCCGTGGCCGCAATGAGCGCGACACCCGCGCCGACCTGGTTGCCATTTCCTGCAGCGGCACCAGTGGCTGTACTTCTCGTCTCGGCGACGGCGATTGCATCACCGGCGCCAGTTGCGGCACCTGTTGAAGTGTTGATCGTTTGCGCAGTTGCCGCCGCAGCGCCGAGTCCATCGGCGGCACCGATACTCGTTGCAGTGCTTGCGCCGTCAGCTGCCGCGGCACCTTGGCCGACCGCAGCACCCGCGGCCGCTGCAATGGCTTGACCAGCGCCCGTCGCGTCGCCTGCGCCATTCGCGGCACCGACAGCGGTTGCCCTTGATAACCCGGCGCCAGTGGAGCCACCGGATCCCGCGGCTGCACCGACGGCCGTGACAATTGAGACGCCAACTGCCGCCGCCGCACCAGCGCCATCCGTTGCCGCACCCGCGGCCGTCTTGATTGCCCGGCCAACACCGGCTCCCGCGCCCGTACCGCTGGCGGCACCTGTGCCTGACACTGGATCCGGCGTGATCGGGATCCAGAACGACCGGAGGATGTTGGTCCCCTCGTCGTCCATGTCGAAGGTAATCGAGGCCGGCGCGCCGGAGGTGTACTCGATCGACTTGATGTAGTGGCGAGTGCCGTTGTTAAGCTCGCGCGTTGCCGTGACGCCACTGGTGCGCGGGCTGACGGTGCCGGTCGCGCAGTAGATGCCGATGGCGATGCCGGCCGGAGTGGTCGGCGTGACGGTCTGGACCGAGGGATTGCTGGTCGTGACCTGCTGGTTGTTCGAAGTCGGCGTGCCGACGGTGCCGCCGCCAATCGTCCAGCGCGCCAGGATCTTGTTGAACGTCGCCGACCCAAAAACGCTGAGGCTGCCCTGATAGTTATCTCCGATATCCGCAGCCGCGAGGACCCTGTAGCTTACGGTGTGGATGTTGGTTGAGGCGCCGGAACCCGTGCTGAGATCCGTACCGATCTGCGTGAAGTTGCCGCCATCGTCCTTGCAGGTGTAGACCGAGCGAACATTCGAGACGGAATCGTCGGCGCAATAGTCTGAGTACAACGCAAGCTGCCCGGCGGAACCGGGCATCGTTTGCTGGGCATCGTTCGTGTAGTTGTTCGAGCCCTCGAAGGTGATCGAGATCGCCACGGGCAGCCCCTATCCTGAGTCGCGTGGCGTCGTCAGACCGGCCGGGTCACCCCGAACAGCTTTGCTTGTTCCTTGTCCTTCGCCTCGAACATCCGGCGCTTGATCACCACCGGATCGGTGACGCCGTCGCCCATCGTCTCCATAACCGACCGCTCCATGGCGCCACGCACCAGCGGCAGCGCCGGCTTCAGCCAGGCGGATGAGGCGTTCACCGAGATGCCGACCGCCGTCACGATGCGCGGATACAGCCGCTCGGCGAGCGGCCGCAGCGGGTCCGGCAGCGCTGATGGTAGCCCGTGATCGAGCAGCCAGCGGTGCGAGTAGTAGCGCTTCGTGTTGTCGATCAGCGGCGATTCCGTCCGCGCCCGATGCAGCATAATCAGCATGTCGTGATCGGTGCGCGGTTGCGGGTGGAGCGGGAAGACATGCGCCCACAGCTTCCGCGCCTGGGCGACGTCGAGCTCGTCCATGCAGCGACGGAATTCGGCGCGGTGGTCTTTCATCAGTGCTTCGTCGCCTTCGCGGCTTCCTCGCGCGCCGCGATGTTGGCGGCGGTCTCGGCCGCTGCCTTCGCCTCGGCTTCTGCCTGGGCGTGCCTCGCTTCCTCCGCGGCCTCCTCCCGGATCTTGGCGCGCTCGCCTTCGCGGGCATCCAGCATGCGCTTGCGGACGGCGTCGGGATGATTAATGGCGGCGATGCGCTTGTTCTTCTCGTCGAGCGAGAGATCAGGGTTCGCCCAGATCTCCTCGCTCTCGCGCGACACCGCATGCACGGCATCGGCCATCGCCTTCTCGACGCGACGGCCGCCGCCCTTCTTCGTGGTAGCGGCGGCGCCGACGGCCTCGACGATCTCTGCCATGGTGGCCTCTCTTTTGATGTTTCCGGGAAGAGGCCGCCCGGAGCCGAAGCTATCCGAGCGGCGCGTGTCCAATGCGACGGGAGCCGCAGTCCATACAGCACATGGCGATGTGCTTGCCGTGCTTGCCCTGGCGAAGTTCAAGGTTCTCGGGACGGTTGTCTGTGCGGTCGCCGTTGATGTGGTGGACCGTCTCGGTGCGCAGTAGCGGGCGGAACCTCAATGTCTGCCCCCGTATGACGCCAATTTAACGGCGTCATACTAAGACTATTGAGGCAGTCTATCAATCCAACGTGATTGCGCTCGCGACGGAGAGCCTGGGCTGCACGCCGTTGCCGCAGACAATCGAGGGCGACACCGTCCCCGACCACAGAATGGCCGCCGTCCCACCGCCGGTCTTGCACGTCGACCAGTGCGTCACCGTGCCAGAGCCGCCTGTGCCGTTCGGGAAGTCGATGTTCGCCGCGGGCGACACGCTGTTGTTGGTGACTGTCCAGTTGCTGTTGTCGCGGGTGACATCAACGCGGGCATAGGAGGTGTATGCCACTTCCGACGTCGAGGCGCTGCCGGTCTCGCCGGGATCGGCGGTGTGCAGGGCGTTGCCGATCGCAGTCTGCGGCGAGGACGAGGCATTCTGTGCGTAGTTCGCCCAGGTCGTCGCGCAGAAGATTAGGTTGAGGATTGCCGTTTCTGTAGCGTTCGAAATGGACAAGGTATGTCCTCCTTTTCGTTGAGGGGGTGTCGATTAGAAGTCGTGCTCCGGCGCCGTGACCTCGATGGCGTTGGCGTCGGCGCCCTTCAGGCGCAGGATGAAGACCGGGTTTTCGGGGTCGTCGCCGATCACACGGATCTCGCGGACCTGATCGCCGTCGTTCGGGTCCTCGGCACGATTCGAGACAACGATCTTCGTGACGCCGGAGACCTCGACGGTCTGCGCCTTCGTCGTGATGGCCATGGGCCCTCGCTGTTAGCCGTCTTGGGAAGTGAAGGGGTAAGTACGGCCGACGCCGCCCCACATGATGCGGATGAAGCCCGGAGCTCCTGTGCCTGGCGTACCGCCCGCTCCGGCTCCGCCACCGCCGCCGCCGTAGCCGCCGCCGTTGCCGCCGTGCTGTTTCGAGCTTGGCGCGGAGCCGGCACCACCACCGGAGCCGCCACCGCCGGGTGTCGGATTCGTTCCGTTGCCGCCGACGCCACCACTGCTGCCTTGGACGGGCTGACCGGTGCCGCCGCCGCCGGCGCCGCCGCCACCACTCGACGTGTCACGGCAGGCACCACCACCGCCGCCGCCGCCACCACTGCCACCGGAGGGATTGCCGGAGATCGCACCGCCGCCGGGAGCGCCATTCGCGCTCCAGCCCGCGGCACCGCCGCCGCCGCCACCGCGCCTCACGTCAGAGGTCGAGGGAGCGCCACCGGCGCCACCGACGAGAACGGATTGAGTTGGCGCCAGCGAGGTCATATCGGAGGCGGGGCGCACGGTGCCGCCAGCACCCGGCGCCCCGTCGTTGCCGCCATATGCGAAAAGAATCTGCGTCTCGGTCGTCAGGTTTATGACCTGAACGGATCCCTTGAGAGCGGGGCCGGCGCTGATTGCGACCGCGATGACGTCGCCGGGCGTCACGGCGACATCATTGCTGTAGACAAGATTTCCGCCGGCACCACCACCGCCGCCTCGTGTGGCATCCGCCGCACCACCGTCGCCGCCTCGGCTTATCGCGGCCGCGCAAATCGATGTGATGCCCTCGGGGACAATCCACTCGTCCGAGAACACGCCCGTCCAAAGGATCTGGCTTGATGGCGTCGTTGCTGTAGCTGCACCGGCACCAGAAGCGGCTCCGATAGACGTCTTGATAGAACGAGCGATGCCGGAGCTGAGACCGACGCCCTGTGCGACTCCTGACGTAATTTTCCGCGCGTTGCCTGTCGCCGCCGCGATACCGGAGCCGGCCGCGGCGCCTGCGCCTCTGAAGATCGCTCTCGCCACCGCAGCGGCGGTGCCCGCCCCGACCGCAGCACCACGCGAATCGGTCTGCGTCCCGACACGCAGCAGGCGGGGAAAGGCGAACAGCGCCACTGTGATCTAGCCCAGCGCCCGGACAGCGCCGACGCAGACATGATCGGTGGCAATCGCAACGATTGTCAGAAGATACCAGCGCGTCGAGTTGACGTTGGTGATGACCGGGATTTCGCCCTTGAAGGCATTCCCGAAAGTCGGCGCCCGGTTGGTGCCGTCGTTGCCCTTCAGCAGCATCATTTTCGTTTCGCCGGGCACGACGTTCGTCGGATTGCCGATTTCTCGGTTGCCCGCGAGCGTGGCCACGAAGTTGTAGGCGTTCTCCCAGTTCCAGGCGATCGTCGCGGCATCCGAGAGGTTCCCGCCACCCGACGGGCCGCCCCATGCCATCACATCGCGCATGGCACTGGTTTCGAGAACTTTGTCTTCGTCGCCTTCCAGAATGTTGGCCGGCGTGGACAGGTTGCTCCAAAGGATGTGCTGATCGGGATCCGCCAAGAGGGCAGCGGCAGCCGAAGCCGCCGCTGCATCTGCATGGCCAAGCGCTGTAGCCGCTGAAGCCGACGCCTCGCCTGCCTTTACCGTGGCGACGTTTGCTTGTGATGTGGCGGTCCCTGCCGAAGTCGCCGCGTTTCCAGCCGAGGTGCTGGCCGCATTGGCGTGATGCTTCGCGCTGCGGGTGCCGCCGCCGTCGACGTCGGTATTGTTGGCCTTCTCGGCCCAGTCCTTGGCGCGATCACGAAGGGCGATCATCTCTTCGATCGCCGCGAGCTGCGTGACCACGGAGCCGGCCGTCGCCGTAATCCTCACATCGGAGTGCGGGCCGGGATCGCCGATAACCGACACAATCTCGACCTCGAGGGCGCCGGTCTCGGAGCTGTAGTCGATAGCGCGCGCCAGGGCGACGTCATCTGGATTGTCGTCACGCACCAGCGCCACGTAGGCGGTCGGCGAGAAGAGGTCCCGATTGTCTGGGTGGATGCCGATGGTCGTGAAGCCTTCCTCGAAGGTCACCTCGGACTCCGGCACGATCGGCGCGATCAGGAAGCCACCGGTCTGGTACTGCTGAATCTGCTCGAACGCCGGCTGCAGAACCTCAGTCAGGCGGAATAGCGCCGCCTGGATGAGTTGGGCCCTGGCCTCTTCAAACGACGCCGCCTTGGCCAGCACGTCCACGAAGAGGTTCGACACGTCGAGGACCAGAGCGTTCCACGCCACATGGTCGAAGACATCCGTCTCCTTCTTCTTGTGGCGTTCTTCCAGATTGATGGCGTCAGCCATGGCCGGCCCTCCGCGACGGAGTCTTAGAGGACGTAGAGCGTGCGGCTGTTGATCGTGAACAGCTTCTCAGGGTCGCTGGTCGAACCGACGACTTTGACCACGACCGATGTGATGCTGGTCGGAGTAAAAACGCCGACCACTTTCGCGCGCGTGCTGTCTTCGGGATCAACGGTGATGGTGACCGAGTCCGCCGCCTCGGCACCAGGGATCAGCAGCGACGGCGTGATGGTGTGCGCCGCAGCGTCGTATCCAGTGACGTCCAGATGAACTTGCATCGACGTCGAGGCCGGAGTGGTCAGTGCCTCGGACTGGTGCTGCAGGCTGGTCGCGATGACACCAATCTCGACCTCGGTCTGGTTCATATCGATGCCAGGCATGAGGTCGCGAGTGCCGTTGAACACCATGCGCAGCGGTACCAGCGTCGGATTGCCCGACAGGGCGTCATACTCGCCCTCGGAAAGCTGATACCAAAGCCCGCCGCGCTGAGCTTCGAAGGTCAGGAAAGTGCCCTGCGGTTCCCACTGGGCGGCCGTGATCTTCACATTCGAGATGCCGCCGACCTTCGTCAGAGGTTCGAGGTTGACCTCGATCCGGGTCTGCGAGAACTCCGCATAATTGAAGGCGAGGCAAACGTCGCCGCTGTTCTGCACCGGCAGCCAGTCGGATCCGTCGTCGTTCAGGTAGAAAGCGGCGCCCGACTTGTACTTGTCGCCAGTGCGAACGCGCACGAAGTGATTGCCCGTCGAGACCAGGATGCAGGCATAACTGCGGCCGCCTTGCATGTAGATCGGCTCTTCAAGGGTGCACTTCACGCGCCCGGACGAGGACAGGTTGGCCACATTGATGACGCCACGGCCGACGACGTCTTCCATGTTCGGACGGCCGCCCGTGGTCTCGGCGATAAAGACGTTGACGTTGCCCGCTTCGGCCACTGCCGAGAACGGAATATCGACCGAGGTCAGCCAGCCATTGGTGGCGTTCAGGAATGTCTGCGCAATCTGAGACCCGGTGACCGTGGCATCCTTGGTCACGTAGTACCAATAGGGCTCGTCGCATTCGACGCGCTGGCGGCAACGCTTGTTGTCAAAGCGCCAGTTGTTCTGCCGATCGTCGTCGTCGTCGCAGTCGTAGGCTTCGCCGCCACCCCGCTTGAACTTGAACTGGATACGGCGGGCACCCTTCGCGGCCTGCGCCGAGGGCTGGCTGCGAAAACGATCGTACTCGTCGCGCTCGATCTCGGCTTCCTTGAAGTCCTCACCTAGCGAATACATCGAAAAGAAGCCGCCCTGCCCGCCGCAAATGTCGGCGGCGTTGCGGGTGTACTTGTTGCACCGGCGGCTCAGCATCTTCTGCTTACGCACGCACTCCTGCGAGGTGTACTGGCTGATCGAAAGCTGGCTGTCCCAACTGTCGATCGAGAGCCGCGTGGTCTCCTTCGTGAAGGCCGGCAGCAAGATGTTGCCCTGCTTCTTGACCTTGGGATCCAGGGGATTGTTGAGCGCCAGCGCCGAATAGCTCGGCGTTCCGATCGGGAAGCGGAGACCGTTGTCGATGCGGGCACTGTAGCCGCCGGCGTCAGTGTCGCTCAGAACGTCGGTCAGGAACTTGTCGACGAGGGTCTTCGTGGCGGTACCGGAGGTCGGCTTGCGCACGGCGTTTTCGACCACCTCGAGGCGGGCCAGGATCATGGCCAGCAGCGACTTCAGGTCCGGCGGGATCGCGGCCTGGATGCGCGCCAGTTCCGACAGAATGGTCTGCACGATCTGGCCGATCAGGTCCTTCCAGACCTGGAGCGCTTGCAGGTCGCTCGCCAGCGATTCGACCGAAGGCAGGTAGAAGCTCGTCGCAGTCTCGATGCCGCCATCGACGACACCAGTCGTGGACAGCGTCACCCAGGCCACTGGGATCACGCCGGCATCCAGGGTCGGCTTCTGCGGGTCAGGGCTCTCGGCGCCGCCGACAATGGCGACATTGGCGAAGCGCTGTTTCAGCATCGCGACCGACTGCGGCTCGGTGCCGCCCTGGTCGTTGATCTTGAACGAGCGCTCCTGCAGGTTGGTATCCACCTCCTGGCCGGTGACGACGACAGCGACGATGCGCTTCGTCGTGACGGGGATGTAGTTCCCGCCCCCGGTCAGCAGATTGATAATCTGCGCCGCTTCGCGCTCGAAAACGCCGTCGGCACCTGCCCACAGCCGTCCCGGCGCGACCGTGATCTCCGCCGTGGCGGACTTGGTGACCTGAAAGCCGGTGAAATACCGCAGCTTGGCGATCGCGTCCTCGACGACGGCGTCGATGTACTGCTGCGAGTAGCCACCGACGTTGTTGAGGTCATCGGTCGTGATCTTCTGGTTGTTGCGGAACTGCACCAGCTTCATGGTCAGATGTCCTCTACGTTCGCGCCGAGCACAACGCGGTCACCGAATTTGATGCGGTCACCGAATTGCCGACTGCGGCGGGTCTTGGTGATGAGATAGATCGTGTCGCGCCCTGCCTTGGCGGCGCGTGTGGCTTCGAGCGCCTGATCGAGCGGGCGGCGGTCCTCATCGGTCACGAATCCGTCGACGAATTCGCCGAACTCCCAAGGCTGGCGCTTACCCCTGACCTCAACCTTGAGCTCCGCGGTGTAGGCCGTCATTCCGAGGCGGGCGTGGCCCACATAGTCGCCGGGCTCGCCGGCGGTGACGCCGCGATCGCGCTCGCTGTCATAGAGATGGAATTGCTCATAGACATGCTGCCAGGCCGTATCGAACTGACCGAACAAGGTCTGGAAATCGCCGGGCTGCAGGTGGTCCAAGAACAGACCGTGGTCCGTAAACTGTTCGCGCACCAAGCTGGGATAGAGGTTTACCAGTTGCGCGTTGGGGACAACCGACGACCATTGTGGCTTGGTCACCGCCACACCGTACGGCCGCTGTATCTCCAGCCGCATCGTGCGCTCCGGCGCATCGTCGCGACTTAGGAAATTGTCTTCCGCGAACGTGCCGACGTAGTCGCCGACATAGAAGCCGTCCTGAACGGCCGGCAGGACGATGTCCTCGAATGAATAGACGGTCCCCACATGAGCAACTTCCGAAACGATCTCGCGTCGCGTCAGGACGGTCTCGGTGTCGGTGCGCGGCTCATAGAGCCGGGCCTCGCGCACCACCGTGTCGAAGGTCAGCGAGTAGGCGTTCGCGTACTCATGGTTACAAAAGGCGTGCGACGGGCCGCCGGAACTGACGAAGAAACCATCCTGGAACTCGACGACCGGAACCTGCGGGTAGATGCGGACCTGCTGGAACTGCGCCAGGTAAGCGGCGCGCTCGTCCTCGGTCCAGTTACGGCTGGCATAGGGATGCTGGGGCGGCGACGTGATTGACAGCACATTGGCGCCAACCAACCCGAAAAATCGACGGAAGCCCTCCGGCGTGCCCTTCAACCGTTCGTAGGCGAACCATTGATCGACGACGTACCGCTTCTTCGCCAGCGGCCACGTCTCGTCCCATAGATCGACCGACCGCTCCCAGCCGAGCACGGCGAGGAATCGAGGGTCGCACTGGAGCGCGTCCTTGACCTTCCAGATGACCGTGGCGTCGAGATTGGCGACGGCCTGGGCGTCAGTGAGTTCGTTCGCCTTCTCCCAGATCGTCTCGTTCTGCGGGAGCAGGTCGGCGACCTCAATCATCGCTGACGACGGTCTTCAGTGTGATGTTGCGCAGATGCGGCGCCTGGAAGCGCAGCGTGGTCACGTCGGCGGCCGGTGCCTGCATATCGACACGGTCGACGCCGTCGGTATAGAGCGCGGCCGAGACGGCAGACGCCGGGATGTCACCACCGACGCGCTTGTAACGGGCCGCCATTCGCTGAAGCGCGGCCAGGGCATTGTTGCGGATGGTCAGTGGATCCGGGCCCGGCCGGATACGCAGCGAGGCCGAAACATCGAAGGTGACGACGCGCGCCGGCCGGACGATCAGATTGTCCGTGGTGAGCCTGACATCGTCCTGCAGCAGGCGAGCGCGGACGATCTGCATAAGGTCGTCGCTCGGTTCGCCATTGCCGACGGAAGACAGGATGACAAGTTCGACGCCGACGTCGTTGGTGCCCTTGTTGACGACCGAGATGCCGACGTCCTTGACCAACGGCGAAGCCGAGACCGCATGATAGAGGTAGCCGCCCAGCGTCCCGGCGTTGCTGAAAGCCTCCGGCGCGAGCTGAATGCGGGCACGATAGCGATCGTCGGTCTCGCCTTCCTGGCGAGGGGTGGCATGGAGATCGCCGAGCTTGTCGAGGAAGTTCCCCGTCGCGAAGGCCAGCAGGACGGCGGCCTGGGCGTCGTCGATCTCGTAGCTTTTGACGAGCTCGCGGTAGGCTCCTGACTGCAGGAGCACTATGCCCGGGTCCGACTCGAGAGACTCGACATCAAAATCGAAGCCGGCGGCATCGAGCCGCGCCTTGAAGTCGGCGATGCGGCGCTGGACGACGTCCTCGAAGGAGCGCTCCGGCCACAACGTGGCGCGGTTGATGCGGCTGAGGTCCAAATTTGAGCTTGAAAATCTCGTCATAGAGAGACCTCCACGCTCATCGCGGCGCGCTCGCGCGCCTGCCTTGCCTTTTGCGCCGCGCTCATGCGTTCGCGCGTCTCCCGCGAGACAATCTTGCCGCGGTTTGCGGCGCTGAGCTTGGCGCGGTTCTCAGCCGACATCCTCCTGCCCAAAGCGATGGCCGCCGCCCTGCGTTCCGGCGACCACTTCTTTCCTGTGTTCGCCGCGATTGCTGCGGCGATAGACACTTTGTTGGAGGTGCGCATCTTCTCGCGCGTCTCCGGAGAGTGCTTTTTGCCAAGGCGTGCCGCGCTCATCTTGGCGCGGGTTTCTGCCGTACAGATGCGGCCGCGCATCTTCTCGACCACCTCGGGCGGCCGAACTTTGCCTCGTTGCGCGGCGCTCATCCGCGCTCTCGTTTCCGGCGAGAAGGTCTTCCCAAGATGGGCGGCCCTCATCTTGGTTTTGGTCTCTAAAGAGTGTTTTCGATCTTGCTGCAGCGCCCTCATCTGCGCGCGAAATTCCGGCGTCGAGAACAAGGCGCGAGCGGCCGCGAGCCGTTCTGGCGAGTATTGCTTGCCTTTAAGGGCCGCTCCAATGTTTGCGCGATGCTCAGCAGAGATCTGCCTTCCCTTCCGGATGGCGCTGTTCCTCGCGCGTTGCTCGGCGCTGTACTGATAACCGGAAACGCCTTGCCCACCGCGGGTCTCGTTCCACAGGCCATCTCGCGCCGCTATTTCGGCCTTTTCCAGATCAAGCGCCTCGCGCTCGTGAAGGCCGGTCCGCAAGAATGCAACTTCAATGTTCTGGTCCAGGCACTTTGCAAGCTCGCGATGAACGCGGAGCGTGGCGCCCTTGGTCAGTCCTGCGCCGTATCTCTTCGCGCGCGCGACATGATCGTTTGCGCGCCGGCCGTAACCCTTTCCGATGTATCGGTCTACGCCATCGACTCTGATGACGTAGACATAGAATATCGGGTCGGTGATGGGCTCCCGCTTGCTCATACCGACCTCTCGGACTTTTCAGACTATCAAGCCGAGCGGCTGCTAGGCCGCGCTCACGCTCAAGGCGTTGCCCCTCTCCTCCACCACGATCTTTCGGAGGATTCCTTCTGGCGTGAAATCACCCAGATGTCCGCGCGGGAGGTAGGTGCCTTCAATGACGAAATTCATGTGCCCGAGCCGAGCCTCCTCGACCGAAGCCGATGGCACGATGCGCGTGATCTTGAAGCGCGGTTCCCAGCGCTCCAGCGTCCACATGATCACGTAGAAGTAGACGAAGACCTGGTTGGCGGTCATCGCACGGCCGATCAGGGCCGGCCCGGCGCTGCCGAAGTGGCGGCGCATGACGCGCTCACCGATGCGGGTGGTAAAAATTACCTCGATGCTCTGGAGAACATGCGGCCACCCCTCAATCAGCCGCCCGGTCCGCCGATCAATGCCTAGGCTGGGCATGCGGCGCCAACGGCGGGACGTTTTGACTTGTTGGGGCGGCGATTCAGCAACTGCTGCGATGCCGTGGCCCAGCGACAGTTTTCCGGACTGTACGGGCCGTCATTGTCGATCCGATCTATTGAGTGAGCAGCGGAGGGCCGCCGCCCCATGTCAGCGATGAAGTTGGCGAAGCTGCTTTCCCAACGCTCGCAGACATAGATTCCGCGCCCACCATAGTCCTCCCATTTGGCGGACCGTGGGCTGCCGCAGCGATGCTTCATTGATATCCAGGCGGAGTATTCCGGCCACCGGCGACCGCCGCGTCGAGTGGCTGCGTGTGTCGTCTTTCGCGCAATGGAGCATGCTTCACACCGCGCAATTCTTCCGCCCTTGAGATCGCGAGACGTCACCCAGTGTGTCGCGCCACAATCGCAACGGCAGTCCCAGCCGCCACGCCGGCTCATCTTTGCCGGACGAAGCGAATAGGCATAGGCGACGGTATTGCCGAAGCGCCGACCCGCCAGGTCCTCGCGAACTCGCCCTGGCGTTCTGACCTCAGTCGTCATCGGGGGAATCTCTCGGGCGCCGCCAACGGCACCGGAGCCGCCGGCGGGATCTCCTTCGGCATCTCCACGACCTGGCGCTGGTCGATGGGATATCGGGCCTGCGCCTCGGTGAGCAGGACGGTACGGTCGGCGTCGACCAGCAAGCCGCCGATCTTCTTGGCGT
>WBZX01001535.1_pt1 | contig 17239 bp, 13 predicted proteins | sample 5204211 | NCBI WGS metagenome assembly WBZX01 (sample SAMN12344362, study PRJNA552823) | activated sludge metagenome | biome: Activated sludge suspended growth; feature: Nitrification reactor; material: Wastewater; isolation source: activated sludge from nitrification reactor of wastewater... | reverse complement strand
CGGCCCGATCGAGGTGGGCGTGCTGTTGGACAGCATCAGCGTGTAGCCATCTGGTGCGGCACGCACCACGTCGAGCCCACCGATGGTGCCCCCCGCACCAGGCTTGTTGTCCACCACCACCGTCTGCCCGAGCGCCTTGCCCAGCGGCTCGGCAATGGCCCGCGCGACGATGTCGCTCGCTCCGCCCGCCGCGAACGTCACCACGATGCGGATCGGCTTTTCCGGCCACGCCGCATGCGCCGCCAGAGGAAGCGCCAGAACGGCAAGGGAAGCCAAGGACACAAGTCGCCGAACAGTCATGATGTCTCCAAAGAATGAACGAACAGTCCCATGCAACCCCCGTGCCCCCGCAGGGGCCGAGGGTCGGGCGCCGCCGGTCCTTCGGCGCTGCCCCCCCTGGGGGGCGGCCGCGCAGCGGCAACGGGGGGGGACCATCAACTCCCCCGGTATGTCGAGTAGCTCCAGGGGCTCACCAGCAGCGGCACGTGGTAGTGCCCGGCCACGTCGGCGATGCCGAAGTCCAGGGGCACGGTGTCGATGAAAGCCGGTTCGGGCAATGCCACGCCGCGCCCCCGGAAATACGCCGCCACCTCGAACACGAGGCGATAGCGCCCGACGGCCATCGAGGCCGCGTCGAGCAGCGGGCCGCCGGCCCGACCGTCATGGTCGAGCGTGAAACTGCGCACCGTGGTCAGCGACCCCGAAGGCTCCACGCGCAGCAGCGCGCCCTTCATGCCTGCCGCGGGGCAGCCGTGGGCGGTGTCCAGGACATGCGTGCTCAGATGGCCCATCGGGAGGATCTTTCGATGTCGATGCGGGTGTCGGGTGAGACAAAAGTGTATACACTTTCGAATACACGTCAACCACTTGCACCCTACCCCCAGGAAAAGCCGTGGCCCGAAGCCCCGCCGCCTCCAGGCCAACCACCCCCGTTGCCAGCAGCAGCACGCACCGCATCGTCGACTCGATCGTCGAGGCGATCGTCGAACGCCGCCTGATGCCGGGCACCAAGCTGGCCGAGGCGCAGATCGGCCAGCTGTTCGACGTGTCGCGCACGGTGGTGCGCCAGGCCCTGAACCAGCTCTCGCGCGACCGGCTGGTCACGCTGGAGCCCGCGCGCGGCGCCTTCGTCGCCCAGCCCGGCGTCGACGAGGCGCGTCAGGTGTTCGAGGCTCGCCAGCTGATCGAGGCGGCGATCGTGCGCGAGCTGTGCACCCGCATCACCGACGCGCAGGTCGCCGAGCTGCGCGCGCACCTCGCCGACGAACGCGCCGCGGTGGCCCGCACCGACGTGACCGGCCGCACCCGGCTGCTGGCGGACTTCCATGTCGTGCTGGCGCGCATGCTCGGCAACGAGGTCCTGGCCCAGCTGCTGGCCGACCTGCTGTCGCGCTCGTCGCTGATCGCGCTGATGTACCAGTCGTCCCACTCCGCCGAGCATTCGCAGCAGGAGCACGTGGACATCGTCGACGCACTGGAACGCCGCGACGCGCGGGCTGCGGCGCGACTGATGTCGCGGCATCTGCACAGCGTCGAGCACAACCTGCGTCTCGATCCCTCATCCACCGACCTCGCCAAGGCATTGCGCCGATGAACTACCCCCGCGACCTGAAGGGCCACGGCCCCAACCCTCCCAATGCCCGCTGGCCCGGTGGCGCCCGGGTGGCGCTGCAGTTCGTTCTGAACTACGAGGAAGGCGGCGAGAACTCCGTGCTGCACGGCGACGCCGGCAGCGAGCAGTTCCTGTCCGAGATGTTCAACCCGCCGGCCTTCTCGGCGCGGCACCTGAGCATGGAAGGCATCTACGAGTACGGCTCGCGCGTGGGCGTCTGGCGCATCCTGCGCGAGTTCGAGCGTCGCGGCTGGCCGCTCACCGTGTTCGGCGTGTCGATGGCACTGGAGCGCTACCCGGAACTGACCTCCGCCTTCGTCGATCTGGGCCACGAGATCGCCTGCCACGGCTGGCGCTGGATCCACTACCAGAACGTCGACGAGGCCACCGAGCGCGACCACCTGCAGCGCGGCATGGAGATCATCGAGCGCATGACCGGGGCTCGCGGCTCGTCGCCGGGGCATGTGCACGGCCTGGGCTGGTACACCGGCCGCGACAGCCCGAGCACGCGCCGCCTGGTGGCCGATCACGGCGGCTTCGAATACGACAGCGACTACTACGGCGACGACCTGCCGTTCTGGCTCAAGGTGCGCCGCAGCGACGGCGCGCTGGCACCGCACCTGGTGGTGCCCTACACGCTGGACTGCAACGACATGCGCTTCGCGCTGCCGCAGGGCTACAGCCACGGCGACGAGTTCTATGCCTACCTGCGCGATGCCTTCGACCTGCACTGGGCCGAAGGCGCCGAGCGGCCGTCGATGATGTCCATCGGCATGCATTGCCGCCTGCTCGGGCGGCCCGGCCGCTTCCGCGCGTTCCAGCGCTTCCTCGACCATGTGGCGCGGCACGACGGTGTCTGGATCGCGCGCCGCATCGACATCGCACGCCACTGGCGCGCCACCCATCCGTTCGACGCGGCCACCGCGTTCACCTGGGAATGAATCGGAGCCTGCCGTGCCGCTGACCCTCGACCAGATCAACGCCGCCAGCCGCGCCGAGTTCGCGGCGCTGCTCGACGGCAGCTATGAGCATTCGCCCTGGATCGCCGAGCGCGCCTGGGACCGGCGCCCGTTCCGCAGCGTGGCGCAGCTCCAGCACGCGATGGTGCAGGTGCTGCGCGACGCCGGCCGCGAGGCGCAACTCGCACTGATCCGCGCCCACCCCGAACTCGCGGGCAAGGCGATGGTCAGCCGCACGCTCACCGCCGAGAGCACGCACGAGCAGGGCAAGGCCGGTCTGGCGGACTGCACGCCGCAGGACTTCGCCCGCATCCAGCAGCTCAACGCCGACTACAACGCCAAGTTCGGCTGGCCGTTCATCCTGGCGGTGCGCGGGCCGCGCGGCACCGGCCTGACGCGGCACGAGATCATGGCCGTGTTCGCGCGCCGGCTGGCACAGCCGGCCGGGATCGAGTTCGCCGAATGCCTGCGCAACATCCATCGCATCGTCGAGATGCGGCTGGCGGACAAGTTCGGCGTCGAGCCGGTGCTGGGCCAGCAGGCCTGGGACTGCGCCGAGCGCCTGGCCACCTGGAGCGACCCGCCCTGGGATGCACGCGGCGAACTCACGGTGACCTACCTCACCGACGCCCATCGGGCCTGCCAGCGCCAGCTTCTGCACTGGATGCGCGAGTGCGGCTTCGACGAGTCGCGCATCGACGCGGTGGGCAACGTGGTGGGCGTCTATCACGGCAGCGACCGCGCGGCGCGGCGCCTGCTCACCGGCAGCCACTACGACACCGTGCGCAACGGTGGCCGCTTCGACGGCCGGCTGGGCATCTTCGTGCCGCTGGTCGCCGTGCGCGAACTGCACCGCGCCGGGCGCCGCCTGCCCTTCGGCATCGAGGTGGTGGGCTTCGCCGAGGAGGAAGGCCAGCGCTACAAGGCCACCTTCCTCGGCTCGGGCGCGCTCACCGGCCACTTCGACCCGGCCTGGCTCGATCAGACCGATGCGCAGGGCGTGCGCATGGCCGACGCGATGCGCACCGCGGGTCTGCCCGCCACGCTGGGCGCCATCCGCGCCGAGACGCGCGACCCGGCGCGCTACCTCGGTTTCGTCGAGGTGCACATCGAGCAGGGCCCGGTGCTCAACGCGATGGACCTGCCGCTGGGCGTGGTGACCTCGATCAACGGCAGCGTGCGCTACCTGGGCGACGCCGAAGGCACCGCCAGCCATGCCGGCACCACGCCGATGGCCATGCGCCAGGACGCCGCCGCTGCGGTGGCCGAGCTGGCGCTGTACCTGGAGCGCCGGGCCGCGTCGGTGCCCGACCTGGTGGGCACGGTGGGCTTGCTGGAAGTGCCCGGCGGGTCGATCAACGTGGTGCCCGGCCGCTGCCGCTTCTCGCTCGACATCCGCGCCACCACCGACGCCGTGCGCGACGCCTGCGCCGCCGACGTTCTGGCCGAGGCCGGCCGCATCGGCGCTCGTCGCGGCGTGCGCATCGGCTTCGAGCAGACGATGCAGGCCGCCGCCGCTCCCAGCGACCCTGCGCTGCAGCGGCGCTGGGAGGCGGCCGTGGCCGCGCTGGGCCTGCCGGTGCATCGCATGCCGTCCGGCGCCGGGCACGACGCGATGAAGCTGGGGCAGGTGATGCCCCAGGCCATGCTCTTCGTGCGCGGCGAGAACGCCGGCATCAGCCACAACCCGCTGGAGTCCTCCACCGCGCACGACTGCGACCTGGCCGTGCGCGCCTTCCAGCAATTCATCGACAACCTCAAGCCATGAGCGACCGCCACGCCGCCCTCGACGCCTGGATCGACGCCCACTTCGACGAGCAGGTGCGCTTCCTGCAGGCCCTGGTGCAGGTGCCCACCGACACGCCGCCGGGCAACAACGCACCCCATGCCGAGCGCACCGCGGAACTGCTGGCCGGCTTCGGCTATGCCGCCGAGCGGCATGCGGTGCCCGAAGCCCAGGTGCGCGCCCAGGGCATGGCCTCGATCACCAACCTGATCGTGCGCCGGCGTTTCGGCGACGGCGGCCGCACGATCGCGCTCAATGCCCACGGCGACGTGGTGCCCCCCGGCGAAGGCTGGACGCACGACCCCTATGGCGGCGAGGTGGTGCAAGGCAGGCTCTACGGCCGGGCTTCGGCAGTGAGCAAGAGCGACTTCGCCACCTTCACCTTCGCGCTGCGCGCGCTGGAAGCCGCAGCCCGGCCGGCGCGCGGCGGCGTCGAACTGCACTTCACCTACGACGAGGAGTTCGGCGGCGAGCTCGGCCCCGGCTGGCTGCTGTCGCAGGGCCTCACGAAGCCCGACCTGCTCATCGCAGCGGGCTTCAGCTATCAGGTGGTGACCGCGCACAACGGCTGTCTGCAGCTCGACGTCACCCTGCACGGCCTGGCCTCGCACGCGGCCTACCCGGGCACCGGCGTGGACGCCCTGCAGGCCGCGAACGCGCTGCTGACCGCGCTGTATGCCCACAACGGCGTGCTGCGCGAGCGCCGCTCCAAGGTGGCGGGCATCACCCACCCGTACCTCAACGTGGGCCTGATCGAAGGCGGCAGCAACACCAACGTGGTGCCGGGCAAGGTGTCGCTCAAGCTGGACCGTCGCATGATCCCCGAGGAGGATGCTGCCGCGGTGGAGGCCGAGGTGCGCTCGCTGATCGCGCAGGCGGTGGCAGCGCACGATCCACGCGTCAAGGTGGAAATCCGCCGCATGCTGCTGGCCCAGGCCCTGCAGCCGCAGTCGGCCAACGCGCCGCTGGTGGACGCGATCCAGCGCCATGCGGCCGCGATCTTCGGCGAAGCACCTCCGGAGGTGGGCACGCCGCTTTACACCGACGTGCGCCTGTACGGCGCGCACGGCGTGCCGGCGGTGATCTACGGCGCCGGCCCGCGCACGATGCTGGAAAGCAATGCCAAGCGCGCCGACGAGCACCTGGTGCTGGAGGATCTTCGCCGCGCCACCAAGGTCGTGGCCCGGGTTTTGGCGGACCTGGTCGGGGGCTGAACCCGGCGCGCGCCGACCGCCGGGCGATTGCGCGCGCCTACGGGCGGGTCACGCTGTTGGCGGCGGCGTGCGCCAGCACCGATTCGATCGCATCCACCAGGTTGTGCATCGAAAAAGGCTTGCCCAGGTAGCCGTCGAAGCCCGCCGCGATGAATCGCTCGCGGTCGCCGGCCATCGCGTGGGCGGTCAGGGCCACGATCGGCGTGCGGGCATGGGTGCGCGTGGACTCGATCTCGCGCCACTGGCTCACCACGTCGGTGCCGTCGAGCTCGGGCATCTGGATGTCCATCAGCACGACGTCGAAGCGCTGGTCCACCAGGGTGGCCAGGGCCTGGGCGCCGTCGCGCACGCTCACCACGTCGATGCCCAGGCGCGTCAGCATCGTCTGCGCCAGCAGCAGGTTCACGTCGTTGTCCTCGGCCAGCAGCACATGCAGGCCGGCCAGGCGCCGCGACTCGGCTTCCGGCGGTCCGTCGCCCGACTCGGCCCGCCCCTCGAGGCGGCGCGACAGCGCAAGGTGAAGTTCGCGTGGCGTGAGCGGGCGCGACAGCCGGCTGACCGGCAGGCCGCGGGCGGCCGGCAGCACGCTGCCCGGCCGTTCGACCAGCATGTCCACCGCACCGACCGGATGCACCACCACCAGGCGCCGCAGCTCGCCGCGGCCACGCCACTCGCGCACCGCGGCGTCATAGGGTGCCGGCTGCGCCACGCCGTCGATCACCAGCGTGTCCACCGCCAGATCGCGCCGACCGATGGCCTGCGCCGGATGGCGCACGACGATCGAACGCATGCCCCAGGCGTCGAGCCAGGGCCGCCAGGCCTCGTAGCTGCCGCCTTCGTCCTCGACCCAGGCCAGGCAACGGCCCGCCAGCGACGGCAGCGGCGAGGCCGGCGCGGCCCGCAGCGGCAACTCGACCGTGAAGCAGCTGCCGCGGCCGGGCGCGCTGTCGAGGCCGACCGTGCCACCCATCAGGGTGGCCAGCTCGCGGCAGATGGCCAGGCCGAGCCCGGTGCCGCCGAATCGGCGCGTGGTGGACTCATCGGCCTGCACGAAAGGCTCGAACACCTGCGCCTGCTTGTCGGCCTCTATGCCGGGGCCGGTGTCTTCCACCGCGATGGCATAACGGCCCGACTGCGAGCCGCGCGCGACACGGCCGGCCCGCACCGTGACGGTACCGCCCTGGGTGAACTTGACCGCATTGCCCGCCAGGTTGCCGATGACCTGGCGCAACCGCGCCGGATCGCCCATGACGGCCTCGGGCAGATCGGGGGCGATCACCAGGGAGAAGACGAGTCCCTTGGCGCGAGCCCGCAGCGCCATCGGCCGGCAGCACTCGGCCAGCAGCAGGTGCAGGTCGAACGCCGTGTGCTCGATGCTCATCGCGCCCGCGTCGATCTTGGACAGGTCGAGCACGTCGTTGACGATGCCCAGCAGGCCCTGGGCCGCGGCGCGCGCGAGCGTGAGCCATTCGCGCTGCTGCACCGTCAGCGGGCTGGCCAGCACCAGGTCGGTCAGGCCCAGCATGCCGTTGATGGGAGTGCGCACCTCGTGGCTGATGTTGGCCAGGAATCGGCTGCGCGCCTCCACGGCGGCCTGCGCCTGCTGCATCGCCCGCCGCAGGTCGGCCTCGCGCCGGCGCTCGTCGGTCACGTCGCGGATGACCGTCAGCACGCCGATGCCGCCGTCGGCCAGCACGATCGGCCGGCGGTCGGCCAGCAGGATGCGCTCGCCGGTGCCCGTGCCGAAGTCGACACGCTCCTCGCGGACGATGGTCACGCGCTCTTCCATGACCCTGCGGTCGATGTCCGGGATGCCGAGCGCCACCGCACGATCCGGGAACGCCTCCATCAGGGTGCGGCCGACGATGTCGGACACGCGTCGGCCATTGGCCTGGGCGTAGGCAGGATTGACAAGCAGAAAGCGGTGCTGCGAGTCCTTGACCATCACGTAGTTGTCCTCGAGATCGATCACCTCGCGCACCATGCGCTCGTGGTGCTCGATCTCGCGTGCCTGCCGGCGCAGTTCGGTGACCTCGCGCGCGACGACCAGCAGCAGGGTGCGGCCGTCGGGCGCGGACACGAGCTTGCGCGTCATGACGAAGTCGCTGTCATCGACAGCACTGCCGATCTGGCGCGCCATGCGCTGCTCGGTCTGCAGGGGGCCCTCGCCGGCCCAGACCCGGCGGTCGAGTTCGAGACTGCGCAAGACGCCGGGCAAGGGCCCGAAGATGGCCAGCGAGTCGCGGCCGATCACCTGCGATTCCTCGACCCCCCAGAAGCGCAGGAAGCTGGCGTTGACCATGACGAAGCGCCCGTCAGCGTCCTTGAGCATCATCAGCGCGTCGTCGGCGTCGAACACGGCGCGAAGCAGCCTCCGGACGTTTTCGGTCTCGCGCTGCAGCCTGCGCAGCTCGGTCACGTTGGTCGTGATCGTGAGCACGAGCGGGTCGTCGTGGCCGGGCACGCGCACCAGGGTCTTGGTCACCAGGTGCGGCACCGGGTCGTCGAGCAGGCCATCGCTGTCGGCGTCGACGATGACGCCGTCGCGCTGCGTCTGCAGGCGCTGGTCCAGCTCGTGCATTCGCTGCGTGTACTCGGGGCGACCCAGCTCGATCACCGAGCGCCCTTCCAGGGCCTGGGGCGTGCGGCCCAGACGCGCCGCGTTGTAGACGTTGATCAGCACGAGCCGGCCGTCCAGCGTCTTCAGGGCCAGGCCCCCCGGCATGCTGTCGATCACCACCCGCAGCAGCGCCCGTTGCCGGGCCAGCTCGCCGTTGCGCGCCTCCAGCAGCTCCGCGGCCTGATTGAGCGCCGTGCGGACCTCGTCGATCTCGGCCAGGTGTGAGTCCCGCGCTGCCAGCCGCTGCCCTCCGGCGTCGGGTAACTGGCCGGCGAACGCAGCCATCTCGCGCAGCGACTCCAGGGGCACGGCCAGCAGTCGCCGGAACAGCAGCGCGACGGCGACCGACATCGCCAGCAGCATCGCCACCGCGGGCCACACCATCGCAGCCCAGGCGTCCACCAGCGGTTCGGCGTCGAAGACCATGCGCAGCACGCGGTCGTCGGCCATGGAATGGTCCAGCACGTAGGCGCCGGGCAGGCGCAGCCAGCGGCTCGGGTTCACTGCCCGCAGCCCCGCGCGAAGGTCGGGCGGGGGCAGGGCCTGCGTGAAGCGCCGCGACGCGAGCGAGCTCAGTTCGACCGACCCGTCGCCCCGCATCACCTGCAAGGCGTGCAGGCGGGGGTCCTCGCCGTGCCATTGGTCCAGCAGCGCCTGGCGCTCCCGGGAGCCGGTCAACTCGTCGAGTTGGGTCGCCGCATGCCCGGCCGTGTTGCTGGCGCCGATGGCCAGCACGCTTTCCAGCGTGCCGAGCTGTGCCGCGGCGCTGTTCCAGCGCAGGGCCAGCAACACCAACGCCACCGCCGCCGTCAGGACGGCGAACCGCAGGGTCAGGCGACTGACATTGATCAAGGCAGCGCGGTTGGGATGCAGCTAAGCAGCGAGGCCGAGTGTAAGGGCGGTCGGCACGCGGCTTGCATTGGTCCGGGCGCCGGGCAGGCTGGCATTGCTACCGATGGCGCGCGGCGCGCCCACACCGACAATCCCGCCTGATCACCCGAGGATTCACCGATTCCGAACCCCCTGCCCCGAAGGACCCCGAACATGAACCGACCCATCTCCTCCACCCGCCGCCGCTGGACCCAGGCCGCCGCCCTGGCACTGGCCGCGCTGGGCACCCTGCCCACGGCCGTCCTGGCCCAGACGCCGGTGAAGTTCCAGCTCGACTGGCGCTTCGAGGGCCCCGCCGCGCTGTTCCTGGCCTCGTCGGCCAAGGGCTACTACAAGGCCGCCGGCCTGGACGTGACCATCGACGCCGGCAACGGCTCGGGCGGCACGGTGCAGCGCGTCGCGTCGGGCACCTACGACATGGGCTTCGCCGACCTGGCCGCCCTGATGGAGTTCCACGCCAACAACCCGGACGCGCCGAACAAGCCGGTGGCCGTCATGATGGTCTACAACAACACGCCGGCCGCGGTGCTGGCGCTGAAGAAGAGCGGCATCAAGAGCCCGGCCGACCTTGCCGGCAAGAAGCTCGGCGCGCCGGTGTTCGACGCCGGCCGGCGCGGCTGGCCGATCTTCGCCAAGGCCAACGGCGTGAGCAACGTCACCTGGACCAGCATGGACCCGCCGCTGCGCGAGACCATGCTGGCGCGCGGCGAGGTCGACGCGATCACCGGCTTCTCGTTCACGTCGCTGCTCAACCTGGAAGCGCGCAACGTGAAGGCCGAGGACGTGGTGATCCTGCCGTACTCGCAGCACGGCGTGAAGCTCTACGGCAACGTGATCATCGCCACGCCGAAGATGCTCAAGGAGCAGCCGCAGGCGGTGAAGGCCTTCCTGTCGGCGTTCCTCAAGGGTGCCAAGGAGGTGATGGCCAACCCGGACGCGTCCATCGACTACGTGAAGGCGCGCGACGGCATCATCAACGTCGACCTGGAAAAGCGCCGCCTGCGCATGGCCATCGACTCCGTCGTGGCCAGCCCCGACGCGCGCGCCGAAGGCTTCGGCACCGCCGTGCCCGGCCGCCTGGCGCTGATGGCGTCGCAGGTGAGCGATGCCTTCGCCACCAAGACCCGGGTCGACGCCACCGCCGTGTGGACCGACGCGTTCCTGCCGGCCAAGGCCGAGCTCAACGTGCTGCCGCCGGCGCGCAAGTGAGCTTCGTCCGCTTCGACAAGGTCTGGCTGGCCTACAACGACGAACTGCTCGCCAAGGGGCAGTTCGCCGTCGAGGACATTTCGCTCGACGTCGGCGAGGGCGAGTTCATCGCCATCGTCGGCCCGTCGGGCTGCGGCAAGTCCACCTTCATGAAGCTGGCCACGGGCCTGAAGATGCCCAGCCGCGGCTCGATCGCCATCGGCGGGCAGGCGGTGACCGGGCCGCTCAAGATCAGCGGCATGGCGTTCCAGGCGCCCAGCCTGCTGCCCTGGCGCACGACGCTGGACAACGTGCTGCTGCCGCTGGAGATCGTGGAACCGTTCCGCTCCAGCTTCAAGGCCCGGCGCGCCGAGTACGCCGACAAGGCGCGCGAGCTGCTGCGCTCGGTGGGCCTGGCCGGCTACGAGGACAAGTTCCCGTGGCAGCTTTCCGGGGGCATGCAGCAGCGCGCCAGCATCTGCCGCGCGCTGGTGCACGAGCCGAAGCTGCTGCTGCTCGACGAGCCGTTCGGCGCGCTCGACGCGTTCACGCGCGAGGAACTCTGGTGCAACCTGCGCGACCTGCAGGCAGCCAAGAAGTTCAACGTCATCCTCGTCACCCACGACCTGCGCGAAAGCGTGTTCCTGGCCGACACGGTGTACGTGATGAGCCGCAGCCCCGGCCGCTTCGTGGTGCGGCGCGAGATCGACCTGCCGCGCCCGCGCGACCTGGAAGTCACCTACACGCCGCACTTCACCGACATCGTCCACGAGTTGCGCGGGCACATCGGGGCCGTCCGCGGCGGTGCCGCGCCGGCCCGGGAGGCGAAGGCGTCATGAAGATCACCCGTCGCATGGAACGCTGGTCGCCGCTGGTGGTGCTGGTGGCGGTGCTGCTGCTGTGGCAGGCCATCGTCTCGGCGCTCGGCATCGCCGAATTCATCTTCCCGAGCCCGTGGCAGATCGCGCAGGAGTTCATCGCGTTCAGGGGCCCGCTGCTGGAAGCGGCCTGGAAGACCTTCTGGGTCACGATGCTCGGCTTTGCGCTGTCCATCGTGGTGGGCGTGCTGCTGGGCTTCCTGGTCGGCAGCTCGCGCCTGGCCTACACCGCGCTGTATCCGCTGATGGTGGCGTTCAACGCCGTGCCCAAGGCGGCCATCGTGCCGATCCTGGTGGTGTGGTTCGGCATCGGCCTGGGGCCGGGCATCCTCACCGCGTTCCTGATCTCGTTCTTCCCGATCACGGTCAACATCGCCACCGGCCTGGCCACGCTCGAACCCGAGCTGGAGGACGTGCTGCGCGTGCTCGGAGCACGGCGCTGGGACGTGCTGGTCAAGGTGGGCCTGCCGCGCTCGATGCCGTACTTCTACGGCTCGCTCAAGGTGGCGATCACGCTGGCCTTCGTCGGCACCGTGCTGGCCGAGATGACCGCCGGCGACTCCGGCATCGGCTACCTGATGCAGTCGGCGGGCAGCCAGCAGCGCATGCCGCTGGCCTTCGCCGGGCTGGTGACCATCGGCGCGATGGCGATGGCGATGTACGAGCTGTTCTCGTGGATCGAGAAGCGCACCACCGGCTGGGCGCACCGGGGGTCGCAGGCGGCGTGACTGGCGCGCTGGTGCGCGCTGCCGTCAGCCGCGCACCAGCGCGCACACCGCCTGCGTGACCTCCGCGGTGGTGGCGCGCCCGCCGAGGTCGCGCGTGTGCAGCGACGGCTGCGCCGTGACGGCCTCGATGGCCCGCATCAGGCCCTGCGCCGCCGCCGCTTCGCCCAGGTGCTCGAGCAGCATCACGCAGGACCAGAACGTGCCCACGGGGTTGGCCACGCCCTGGCCCATGATGTCGAAGGCCGAGCCGTGGATCGGCTCGAACATGCTCGGGTAGCGGCGCTCGGGATCGAGGTTGGCGGTGGGCGCGATGCCCAGGCTGCCGGCCAGCGCGGCGGCCAGGTCGCTCAGGATGTCGGCGTGCAGATTGGTCGCCACCACGGTGTCGATCGACGCCGGGCGGTTGACCATGCGGGCCGTCATCGCGTCCACCAGCTCCTTGTCCCAGCGCACGTCCGGATAGTCCGCCGCCACGCGCGTGGCGACCTCGTCCCACATCACCATGCCGTGGCGCTGCGCATTGCTCTTGGTCACCACGGTCAGCAGCCTGCGCGGCCGCGACCGGGCCAGCTCGAACGCGAAGCGGATGATCCGCTCCACGCCGGCGCGGGTGAGGATCGACACGTCGGTGGCGACCTCGATCGGATGGCCCTGGTGCGCGCGCCCGCCGACGCCGGCGTACTCGCCCTCGGAGTTCTCGCGCACGATGACCCAGTCCAGGTCCTTCGGGGTGCAGCGCTTCAGCGGCGCGTCGATGCCCGGCAGGATGCGCGTGGGCCGCACGTTGGCGTACTGGTCGAAGCCCTGGCAGATCTTCAGGCGCAGGCCCCACAGCGTGACGTGGTCGGGGATGTGCGGGTCGCCCGCGCTGCCGAACAGGATCGCGTCCTTGTGGCGGATCGCATCCAGGCCGTCGGCCGGCATCATCGCGCCGTGCGCCCGGTAGTGGTCGCCGCCCCAGCCGAAGTCCTCGAACTCGAAGCCGAAGCGGCCCGACGCGGTGGCCACGGCCTGCAGCACCTCGCGTCCGGCGGGCACCACCTCCTTGCCGATGCCGTCTCCGGGAATGGTGGCGATGCGGTAGATCTTCATGGCGGGTCCTGATCGTGGGTCGAACGTTGCCCGGCGGGCGGTGGGGCCGATTTCAGCACGCACGCGGCTGACCGCGGCCGGTGCGGCGACTCAGGCTGTCGCGTCGCGCAGGTGCTCTGCCATCAGCGCGCGCAGCATGTCCACCGAGGGGGGCTCGGTGCGGCGCTGCAGCGTCACCAGCGCGAATCGGGCCGACGCGGCCAGCGGCGGCTGCAGGTTCAGCTCGACCAGGTCCGGCGCCGCGGCGCGGATGGCCAGCAGCACCGCGTCGCTGTGGCGCGCGGCGTCGACCAGGCTGGGCAACTCCTCGCAGCGCAAGGTGACGCAGGCGTCCGGATGCGCCTGCGGGCCGTAGCGTTCCACCAGCACGCGGGCCACCTCGTCCGACAGCGGCGTCGATGCGATCGGAAACGGAAGCAGGTCGTCGAAGGCGGGCCGGCTGCGGCGCCGCGCCAGCGGGTGCCCGCGGCGCACCAGGAACGCGCCGCGCATGTCGTGCAGCGCCTGGGTCTTCAGGTCCGGCGCGGGGCGCAGCGACCGGGCGTCCACCACCAGCGCGTCCAGGTCACGCTCGCGCAGGGCCTGCACCAGGCGCTCGGTGCTGGCGCGTGCGATCTGCACCCGCAGGCGGGGCCGGTCCTGCGCCACCTTCAGCAGCAGCGGCGTCATCAGCATGGCGCCGGGCCCCGACCCCATGCCCACGCGCAGCAGCCCGGCCTGGCTGTCGCCGGACAGCCGGGCCCGCTCGCGCAGGTCGTCGGCGGCCAGCACCAGCTCGCGAGCGCGGTCGAGCGCGTCGCGGCCGAACGGCGTGAGCTCGCTGCGCCGGCCGACGCGGTCGAACAGCGGCTGGCCGAGCTCGGCTTCCAGCGCACGGATGCTGCGGCTGAGCGCGGGCTGGGTCAGGAACAGCGCCGAGGCGGACTGGCTGAAAGAGCCCGTCTGCGCCAGCGAGATCAGGTGACGAAGCTGTACGAGCGTCATGCGAGTCCCCGCCTGAAGTGAACCTTGAACTCATGGTAAGTCAAAGAACAATGCATTGGACTTTGCATTTGACGACTCCTACATTGGCCCCGCGATCCCGCAAGCCCGCCCCGCGCGCCACCCCTGGAGCCCCCATGAAGCAGAGCACCTTCCCCCGCATGCTGGCCGTCGTGGCCGGCCTCGCCCTCGCCGCCGGCACCGCGCTGGCCCAGGGCTACCCGACCAAGCCGGTGAACCTGATGGTTCCGTACCCGGCCGGCGGCCCGTCGGACGCCATCGCACGCATCATGAACACGCCGCTCGGCAAGGAGCTGGGCCAGCAGGTCCTGGTGGAGAACCTGGGCGGCGTCAGCGGCGCCCTGGGTGCGCAGAAGGTGCTGGCCGCGCCGGCCGACGGCCTGTACGTGTTCCAGGGCTCGCCCAACGAGGTGATCCTCGCGCCGCTGGCCAATGCCGCGGTGAAGCTGCGCACCGAGGACTTCCGCCTCGTGCATCCGGTGGCCGACGCGGTGATGGTGTTCGTGACACGCAAGGACCTGCCGGTCAGCAGCGTCGACGAGCTGATCGCGCTGGCGCGCAAGTCGTCCGACCGGCCGCTGACCTACGGCAGCGTGGGCATCGGCTCGCTCTACCACCTGATCCTCGAGAACGTGCAGGCGTCCACCGGCGTGAAGCTGGCGCACGTGCCCTACAAGGGCAACGCGCCGCTGCTGCAGGACCTGGGCGGCGGCCAGGTGGACTTCGCCGTGCTCGTGTACAGCGCCGGCATGGGCGCGCTGGCCGAGCAGGGCCGCATCAAGGTGATCGGCCAGCTCGGCGCGCAGCGCTCGGACCTGCTGAAGAACGTGCCGACGGCCGGCGAGGGCCAGGCGCTCAAGGGCTTCGCCTACAAGATCTGGACCGGCTTCATGGTGCCCAGGTCCACGCCCGAGGACGTGGTGGTGCGCCTGCACGGCGCCATCGGCAAGGCCCTGCAGGACCCGGGCGTGCGCAGCCAGCTCGCCGCCCAGACGCAGCACCCGTCCGCCCCGATGACGCTGGCCGAGTCGGCCCGCTTCTTCGAGTCCGAGACGGCGCGCTACCGCGCCATCGCCAGGCAGATCAACCTGCAGCCGCAGTAAGCGCAGGGCGCCGTCGTGACCTACCTGCTGGACGCGCTGCACGCCCGCATCGGCGAGTTCGTCGACCTGCGGCGCGACATCCACCGCCACCCGGAACTGGCCTTCGACGAGCACCGCACCGCGGCGCTGGTGGCCGAGCGGCTGGCGGCCTGGGGCTATCGCGTGGAGCGCGGCCTGGGCGGCACCGGCGTGGTGGGCACGCTGGTGCGTGGCGCCGGGTCGCGGCGCCTGGGCATCCGGGCCGACATGGACGCCCTGCCCATTCCCGAGGCCACGGGCCTGGCCTGGGCCAGCGAGCGGCCCGGACTGATGCACGCCTGCGGCCACGACGGCCACACCGCCATGCTGCTGGCCGCGGCACGCCACCTGGCCGAGCAGGGCCGGTTCGACGGCACGCTGAACCTGATCTTCCAGCCGGCCGAGGAGGGTGGCGGCGGCGCGCTGCGCATGATGGGCGACGGCCTGTTCGAGCGCTTCCCCTGCGACGCGGTGTTCGCGATGCACAACATGCCCGGCGTGCCCCAGGGGCACCTGGTGCTGCGCGAGGGCGCGGCGATGGCGTCGTCCGACTACGCCACCATCCGGCTCACCGGCCGTGGCGGCCACGGCGCGATGCCGCAGCATGCCGCCGACCCGGTGGTGGCCGCGGCCAGCCTGGTGATGGCGCTGCAGACCGTGGTGTCGCGCAACGTCGACCCGCTGCAGGCCGCCGTGGTGACGGTGGGCGCGCTGCACGCCGGCCAGGCCAACAACGTGATCCCCGCGCAGGCCACGCTGGAGCTGAGCGTGCGAGCGCTCGACCGCGACGTGCGCGTGCTGCTGGAGCAGCGCGTGAAGGCGCTGGCCGAGTCGCAGGCGGCCAGCTTCGGCGTGCGCGCCGAGGTGGACTGGCGGCCGGGCTATGCCGTGCTGGTGAACTCGGCGCGCGAGACCGCCTTCGCGCGCGACGTGGCCGTGGGGCTGCTGGGCGCCGAGCGAGTCACGCTGCAGGGCCCGCCGCTGACCGGCAGCGAGGACTTCGCCTTCATGCTGGAACGCGTGCCCGGCAGCTACGTGCTGATCGGCAACGGCGACGGCCCGGGCGGCTGCATGGTGCACAACCCCGGCTACGACTTCAACGACGACAACATCGCGGTCGGCAGCGCCTACTGGGTGCGCCTGGCTGAACGCTTCCTGAGCGCTGACGACCTGACCCGAGGAGCTTGTCCATGAACGTGGTGGTGCTTGGCGCCGGCCTGCTCGGCGTGACTTCGGCCTACTTCCTGCGCCAGCAGGGCCATGAGGTGACGGTGATCGACCGCCAGGCGACGCCGGCCGCGGAGACCAGCTTCGCCAACGGCGGGCAGATCTCGGTCAGCCATGCCGAACCCTGGGCCAACCCGAGCGCGCCGCTGAAGGTGCTGGGCTGGCTCGGCAAGGAGGATGCGCCGCTTCTGTTCCGGCTGCGCGCGGACATGCGGCAGTGGCTGTGGGGCCTGCAGTTCCTGCGCGAGTGCACGCCCGCGCGCACGCGGCACAACATCGAGCAGATCGTGCGCCTGGGCACCTTCAGCCGCGACACGCTGCAGCAGCTGCGCCGCGACCGCGGCATCGCCTACGACGAGCGCACGCAGGGCATCCTGCACTTCTACACGAGCCGCAAGGAGTTCGACGGTGCCGAGGCGCCGGCCGCGCAGATGCGCGAGCTGGGCTGCGACCGCCGCGTGATCTCGGCCGACGAGGCGGTACGCCTGGAGCCGGCGCTGCGCCACATCCGGCCGCAGCTCGCCGGGGCCACCTACACCGCCGAGGACGAGTCGGGCGACGCCAACCGCTTCGCGCGCGAGCTGGTGCAGCGCTGCGTCGAGGACGGCGTGCAGTTCCTCATGAGCCACACCGTCACCGCGCTGCGCGAGGCCGGCGGCACGATCGACCACGTGGAGGCCACCGACAGCGAGGGCCGCTTCCAGCGCATCCGCGCCGACGCCTACGTGCTGGCCATGGGCAGTCTGAGCCCGCTGCTGGCCGCGCCGCTGGGCGTGCGGCTGCCGATCTACCCGGCCAAGGGCTACTCGGTGACGATGCCGGTGAAGGACGCGTCGATGGCGCACCAGGTGTCGCTGACGGACGACGAGTACAAGCTGGTGTTCTCGCGCCTGGGCGACCGCCTGCGCATCGCCGGAACGG
>WBZX01001533.1_pt1 | contig 17260 bp, 16 predicted proteins | sample 5204211 | NCBI WGS metagenome assembly WBZX01 (sample SAMN12344362, study PRJNA552823) | activated sludge metagenome | biome: Activated sludge suspended growth; feature: Nitrification reactor; material: Wastewater; isolation source: activated sludge from nitrification reactor of wastewater... | reverse complement strand
CCCGAGGCTGGTCAGAGATGGCACAGGGCAAAAAATTGCTCAGATGGGCTTGGGAGCGCCTCTCGGCGCCCCGCCGGTACGAGTGAACCCCTCCTCCCGACGTTCTCACGCAACCAAGACCCGGAGCCGCACAGGGTGATAGCGGAGCTTGCCCTGGCAGCGAGGGTCCGGTTATGGTGAGAGCGACCTTGGAAGGCTAGGGAGACTGTGAGCACCAATTCAGACGAACTCAAACACGAATGATCAGACGCAAGCGTTTTTCTCCTGTGCCAACTGACGATATCGACGAACAGGTTTTGCTCTGGCGTCGATCAGATTGGCACTTTTCGTGGTGGCAGACGGTGGGTTCAGGTGATCATCGACAATCAACACGCTCCGCCGCCGCGCACTTCGCTTTCGTGCACTTACAAACCGTGAAACGCCCTCAGGGTCAAGCCCTTCTGGGCTAGGAACGCGCGCCACAGCGCCCTCCCGTACATTTCCGACTGAAGCGAGAATCAGCGCATTTTGACAGCCTGCGTACGGCGACGGGTGATCAGGCAATCCTAAAGGTGTGGAGGGGCTAGTGAGCACGGAACAGCAAGTAAATCGAGTCTGTCTCGACACCATGCTGTGGTACACAAAAAAAATTGAGCCAGCCCGTACGATATTAAGGACCTTCAACACGATCGTCTGGCCCGTGTTTTGGGTGTGGCTTCCCCTATCCGCGTATGCCTTATTTATTTATGGGCACTTCATCTTCCAGCATCCAGAGATGATCTGGAAGATGAATCCTGACGGCGATTGGAGTTTTCAGAGCATTGAAAATTTGGCAGCAGCCGAAGGCATGGCAAAAACTTCCTTGTTCCTTATGCTTGGCTCACTTGGCCTGATTTGGCTGAAGCGGTGGGCCATTTACGGCTTCGGATTAATGATAGCTTACGAAATATTTCAATTGTTCAATAAAGAACTTTCAATGATCTTTGGGAGTTGGGAGATCTCCAGCATTGTCGCGGCGCATCATGTATTGGTGACGTTTTCCTACTTTTCACTACTTATGTTATTTCAGGCCGCCGTCGCGAACGGCCTAAAGCTTGAGCAGGAGGTTCGCAAGAATCGTCTGCTGCCCATCGCCAAGTTTTCAAGAATTCTTGCTAATTTTCGAGCGTCAACTTGGATGCCCGTACAGGTTCGGCTGGTAGAGGCACGGTACAGGCCTTTCGTCATTGGACTACTCGGTGTGTCCGCTATTTGCTACTCCATTTTTCCTTTAATTTTTCAAACTATGCTTCATCGCTTTTACTCGGACGCCTTCGCTATTTATCGGGACTGCCTTGCCGGCTACGATATGCTAGATTGCGTTCGCCGTGGCAGGGAAAGAAACTTTTATCTCACGCTCGTAGTTGCGCCAGCGCTTGTTCTCGCTGGTCTGGCGCTCGCACGCCTCTTAGCTGCTCGAGGACAGAAATGGATCACGTTCTCGCTCAGTCATTTGGTGAGGAAGGACAAGCGCAAACCGATATTGTTTCTTCGCTCGTTTCGAGATGATCAGGTTTTAATGCCAAGAGCGAAGTATTCGCTAACTGGAACCCTGGCAGAGTTCGGGCGCCCTTCGCTTTCTCTGGACGAGATGCTGTACAATAAAGCGTCGCGACACGGTCCAGTCGTTGCAATCGGTCGGCCCGGCGATACGCTGCAGCCTTATGGCGCAGCGCGAGAGTATATTTCGGACGAAACTTGGAAAATGCGCGTCGCAGACCTTTCGCGTGATGCCTCAACCATCATCGCATGTGCGGACAATACCGAAGGTACTATCTGGGAGCTTAGACATGTACTTCAGGCCCCGTCTGCGCACAAGACGATGGTACTCTTCCATCCACGCCTTTACGCAGGCAACGAGCGTTCAATACTTACGTCCAAGTTGCAAACATTTGAGGAGATCGACGGCGCCGTGCGAGTGTGCTTGAGAGATCTCTCCAAGGACGCGGTTGGGTTTTTCAGTACACCTGAGCGCGCAGTGATTGAGATCACATCCGCCGAGTGGAGTAATCTAGCGTACAATGCCGCGCTAGACCTATTTCTCTTTCGACAATTGACGAGTAGCGAGAGTGTCTAGTTCACCCCAAAAGCAGCAAACTCGTCCGATATTCTGGGCTGCATTTTCAGCGCCTGCTGCATCTCGGTGACCCCATCGCTGTGTTTGCCTAGCTTTTGCTTGGCGAAGCCTAGGCCGTAGATGGCAGCAGCGTTGGTGCCATCTTTCGCGCGCGCTGAATTGTATGCGGCCGCCGCTTCAAACCAGCGCCTTTGACGTAGATAGGCAATTCCAAGTGATAAAACAGGCTCAATGGCTTGAGGCATGAGACGGGCAGCCTCAGTGAAATCGGAAATTGCCCCCGCGTCGTCCGCGAGCATTAACTTAGCGGTACCCCTACTTTGCCAGGCATCTGGATTGTCAGGTGCTCTCAGAATTGCTTCATCGAAAGCCATAACGGCGTTGGCGAATTGCCCCATCTGCATAAGCGAAATGCCGTAAAATACGAAGGCGAAATGCAGTTCATTTTCTGGGCGCGATAACGCGAATAGACCTTCGAAAGCCTGCGCTGCCTGCTGGTAGTTCCGCGCATGAAAAAACAGAAGTCCCCGAGCAAGGCGAGCACGGGGCATGTTTGGGTTAAGTCGAATGGCTTCATCGTAGTCGACGAGCGCTCCTTCCCTGTCTCCTTTGCTCTCGCGGGCATCGCCTCGATTCAAATACACTTCCGATCCTGTATCACCTAGGCTGATTGCTTGAGTGAAATCTTCTATCGACTTATCGTATAGTTTAGCGCCAAGCTGGACCAACCCTCTATTCCTGTAAACAGAAGAGTCACGATTTCCCATATTGATCGACGCAGTGTAATCAGAGATAGCCTCGGCCAGTCGCCCGAGGCGATAGTTGGCAATCCCACGATTATAAAATACGAGCGCCAATTGCTTTTGCTTTAAAACCCCCTGTTTAATCAGTTCCGTGCAACCCACAATCTGCTGCTCTCGGGTAAATTGAACAAATTGATTATTGCACCATCCCAACCATTCCTTGGAGTCAGCCCGCAGCGGATTGGGCCCAAGCATCGATATAATACAAATCCTGCACAGTAGCTGCAGCTTGTTAGAGATCATTAGATGGCCTCTCGAACGAACCCAACCGGCTCAGTTGACGTTAGCTAGCGTTAGAGCGCCCGTCTAGCAACGGGGGGGCTGGCAATCGCAATATCTCACGTCATTGATGAGTGGATGAAGGATGGCCCTGCGATCGAAGTGTGCTGCCCATCTGTTCAGGCCGGGTGATCGAGGCACTGTCGCGGCTCGTCTTCGGGCGCAGTAGCGATGTATCTGCGGTCCAACAACGCCGTCCTTTCGTGGAGCCGTCATCGAGTTTCGTAGCTCCTCTGCAAGGAATATGCGGGCGCACCGAGCCGAACGGCCGATCGGCAAGACCATGATTGCGCATCGGCACGACGGTAGAAGTGCGTCATGGGCGGCGTCCTTAAGCCACCCCGACTTTCCGTTATCGTACTCAGGTCCGGACGCACTTCAAGCGTGTCGTCGTCGATCCGGCTATGTTCCCTTCTGGCCCATTACGACATTTCAAGGCGGCGCGGCAGGACGGACGGTGTCGGGCGCATCGCGTCGGTTTCGACGAGCCGACGCTCGACAGCCGCGATGCGGGTCCGGTGGGAGGCGTCTCAGGGGGACAGAGCCCGCCTCAGGTCGGCGGCGATGTCCTCGGGGGCCATGGCCTGTGTGTAGCGGCCGAGGTAGCGCCCGTCCGGGCCCATGTGGAACAGCGACGCGGTGTGGTCGATCGTGTAGTCGCCGAGGCGGCTGCCGGGCACGCGCTCGAATTTGACGCGGAAGCCGCGGGCGACGCGCTCGATCATCTCGCGGCCGCCGGTGAGCCCGACGATGCTCGGATGGAAGCTCGCGACGTAGGCGGCGATCGTCTCGCGGGTGTCGCGCTCGGGATCCAGTGAGATGAAAAGCGGCTGCACCTTGGCGGCCAGCGGTCCGAGCTGGTCGAGGGCGATGGCGAGCGTCTGCAGGGTCGTCGGGCAGATGTCGGGGCAGCCCGTGTAGCCGAAGAAGACGACGAGGTGCTTGCCGCGGAAGGTCTCGTCGGTGACGGTGCGGCCGTCGTGCGCGCTGAGAATGTAGCGGCCGCCGAGCGGCGGCGTCTCGGTCACCGCGTCGTCGGCGGCAGCCGGTCCCACGACCGCGAATAGACCCAGGCCGGCGCCGAGCCCCAGGAGGATGTGCCGGCGGCTCGTGGCTCGCGTTGCCGTTGTCGTCATCGCCGGCTCCCTCTCTCTTTTGAGCCTCGAATAAGCATTGCCGGCCGGCGCTCACGGTTGACCAAAGTCAACGGCGCCGATCAATGCCCTTAACAAAGGTCAAGAGACCCATTCACCCCCCGAATGAAAGTGCGTCCGGAGCTCCGGGGGGCTCTGCCTGTGATCCGCATGGCCCGTCTCCCGAACCCACGATCTGCGTGCGGCCGATCCGGCGAATGCCGGGCTCGGCGACTTCGAATTCGTGGCGGACCGGTTCCGATCAATGGAGGCAAGGTATGGGTGGCAATCTCAAACGACCGCTGTTGCTTTCGGCCGCCGCGGGGCTGGGGCTCGCGGTGAGCGGAGGCGCCTGGGGCGCCGAGTCGCTCGACGACGTCATGAAGCGCCGCGGGCTGACGCAGAAGGACGTGCTGGCCGCGGCCAAGACCTACGTGCCGACCGGCAAGCGCGACGAGTTCGTCGTCTTCAGCTCGGGCGGCCAGAGCGGCCAGGTGATCGTCTACGGCATCCCGTCGATGCGCATCATGAAGTACATCGGCGTCTTCACGCCCGAGCCCTGGCAGGGCTACGGCTTCGACGAGGAGTCGAAGGCCGTGCTCGCGCAGGGACGCATCAACGGCAAGGACATCAACTACGGCGACACGCACCATCCCGCCATTTCCGAAACCAATGGCGAGTATGACGGCAAGTTCCTGTTCATCAACGACAAGGCGAACCCGCGCATCGCGGTGATCGATCTCGCCGATTTCGAGACCAAGCAGATCGTCGCCAATCCGATCATGAAGTCGGAGCACGGCGGCACCTTCGTCACCCAGAACACCGAATACATCATCGAGGCGACGCAGTACGCCGGCCCGCTCGAGAACGAGTACGTGCCGCTGTCGCAGTTCAACGAGAAGTACCGCGGCGCCGTCACGTACTGGAAGTTCGACAAGGAGAAGGGGCGCATCATCCCCGAGCAGAGCTTCTCGGTCGAGCTGCCGCCCTACAGCCAGGACCTCTCCGACGCCGGCAAGGGCCCGAGCCACGGCTGGTCATTCACCAACTCGTTCTGCACGGAGCGCTATGTCGGCGGCATCGAGAAGGGCCGTCCGCCGTTCGAGGCCGGCTGCTCGCAGAAGGACACCGACTTCCTGCACATGATCAACTGGCAGAAGGCGGAAGCCCTGGTCAAGGCCGGCAAGGCGAAGAAGATCAACGGCCATGACGTACTGCCGATGGATGTCGCGGCGGCCGAGGGCGTGCTGGTGCTGGTGCCCGAGCCGAAGAGCCCGCACGGCGTCGACGTGTCTCCGGACGGCAAGTTCATCATCGTCGCCGGCAAGCTCGACACGCACACCAGCGTCTACAGCTTCGACAAGATGAAGGCGCTCATCGAGGCCAAAGACTTCGCCGGCAAGGATCCCTACGGCATCCCGATCCTCGACCTGAAGAAGTCGCTGCACACGCAGGTGTCGGTCGGCCTCGGTCCGCTGCACACGCAGTACGATTCCAAGCCGTGCGTGGTCTACACCTCGATCTACGTCGACAGCCAGGTGACCAAGTGGGACTACTGCGAGGGCAAGGTTCTCGACAAGATCTCGGTCCACTACAACATCGGCCACCTGATGGCGATGGAGGGCGACTCGACGAAGCCCAAGGGCAAGTATCTCGTCGCGCTCAACAAGCTCGCCATCGACCGCTTCACGCCGGTCGGGCCGCTGCATCCGCAGAATCATCAGCTGATCGACATCTCCAACGACAAGATGGAGCTGCTCTACGACATGCCGCTGCCGCTGGGTGAGCCCCACTATGCCGTCGGCATCGCCGCCTCCACCCTGAAGCCGCACATCCGCTACAAGCAGGGCTGGGACAGCCGCACCGACGCCAAGTCGCCGTTCGCGACGCTGGCCGGCCGCGAGCACGTCGAGAAGAAGGATGGCGTCACTCACGTCTACGGCACGCTGATCCGCTCGCACATCACGCCCGAGATCGTCGAGGTCGAGGAAGGCGAGACGGTGTCGTTCCACTTCACCAACCTGGAGCGCGCCGAGGACGAGACGCACGGCTTCGCCATCCGCGGCTTCAACGCCAACCTCTCGGTCGAGCCCGGCAAGACGGTGTCGGCGACGATCAAGGCCGAGAAGCCCGGCGTCTACCCCTACTACTGCACCGAGTTCTGCTCGGCGCTGCATCTCGAGATGCAGGGCTACCTTCTGGTGCGGCCGAAGGGCATGCAGGCGCAGGAGGCGGCGCTTAAGGAGGGCCAAGCCTACACCGAGGAGGACTACGGCAAGCAGATCAAGACGAATACGGACACCCAGGCCGTGATCGACTCGGTCGTCAAGTTCATCACCGAGCGCAACTTCAAGGACTTCCCGACCGTCGTCTCGCTGGTCGAGGACGCCACCGACCAGCTCAACTTCGCCGCCGACGCCAAGAAGAAGACAGAGGATTTCTCGGGCAAGAAGGATTGGCAGAACGCGGTGCTGTGGGCGCAGCAGTGGTTCCAGTACCAGGTCAAGGCCGCCGACATCGGGCTCAGGGCCAAGACCTACCTGGAGCAGAACGGCGCCAAGGTCGTGAAGTAGCCGTCTCCGGTGCCGCCGTGGGGTCATGGCGGCAGCGGGCGAGCACGGGGGCGGAGATGGTCCCTCCGCCCCCGATGCATTTTTCCGCAGCGGACCGATCCGAACCCTGACCAGGGAGCCAATCATGCGTGGAGCACGGGCGGGGCTTGCGGCCCTCGCGCTGGCGGCGTCGAGCGCCGGTCTGATGGGGACCGCCCATGCGCAGCCGGCGGTTTCGGCTGACGAGGCGGCGGCCGCCAAGAAGCTTTTCATGACCAAGTCGTGCACGGCGTGCCACGGCAAGGAGGGCAAGAAGGCGATCCAGGACTATCCCGACATCGCCGGCCAGAAGGCCGATTACGCGCTGGCACAGATCAAGGACATCCTCGACGGCAAGCGCCTCGGCAGCCCCGACGCTTCGGGCAACCCGCGCGCCAAGGGCATGCGTGGCGCTCTCGTCGATCCCAGCGGCAACCGCCGGATCAGCGACGAGGAGGCGGCGCAGATCACCCGCTGGCTGGCGACGCTGGAGCCGAGGAAGCCCGAGCCGCCGGCGACGCCGCTGACCGATGAGCAGAAGGCCAAGGCGGCCAAGATCTACGCCGACACCTGCGAGGCGTGTCACGGCAAGACCGGCCGCGAGCCACAGGAGGGCTTTCCCGCCATCGCCGGCCAGAAGCGAGCGTATCTCCTAGCCCAGGTCAAGGACATCAAGAGCAAGGCACGTAGCAATGGCCAGGCAGAAGCCATGCAGGGCGTGGTGGCGGAGATGACGGACCAGGACATCGAGCTCCTCGCGGACTACGTGTCGCAGCTCGAGCCCGGCAAGCCGTGAAGCAAGAACGGAGGACGTGGATCATGAGGACGAAGCTGGCATTGACGGCGGGCGCGGCGCTGCTGAGCCTTTCATTGCTCACGGGTGCCGGAGACGATCCGGGCGTCAAGACCAACGTCAACGTGTGGAACGCCGAGGGCGGCGAGAAGGACGAGGCGATGAAGCTGGCGCCGAACCTCGAGCACGGCAAGGAGGTCTACGAGGTCTGCGCCGCGTGTCATCTGCCCGAAGGCTCGGGATCGAAGGACGGCACCTTCCCGCAGATTGCCGGCCAGCACTTCGAGGTCATCATCAAGCAGCTCTCGGACATCCGGGCGCTCAACCGTGACAACCCGACGATGTATCCGTTCGCGCTGCCGAAGGAGATCGGCGGGGTGCAGTCGATCTCGGATGTCGCCGCCTACATCTCGAAGCTGCCGATGACGTCGGAGAACGGCGAGGGGTCCGGAAAGGATCTCGAGCTCGGCGCCAAGCTCTACGCCGACAACTGCGTGAAGTGCCACGGCGAGAAGGGCGAGGGCAAGCACGAGAAGTGGTTCCCGCTCATTCAGGGCCAGCACTACCTGTACCTGATCCGCCAGTTCCGCGAGATCAAGAGCGGCAAGCGGCGCAACTCCAACCCCGAGATGGTGAAGCAGATCCAGGGCTTCTCGGATCGCGACGTCGAGGCGGTGATGGACTACGTGTCGCGGCTGAAGCCGCCGAAGGAGCGGCTGGCGCCGGCCGGCTGGCAGAATCCGGACTTCAAGTAATCCACCGGGGAGGGACGGGGAGAGAGACAGCCGCCAAGGCGCGCTCCCCACTCCCGCCGTGGGTCCCAAGCACATCGCAACAATCGGGACGACGATCATGAGCCAGACGAAATCGAAGCGTGGACTGGTCGTCGCCGGCCTCAGCGGCGCCGCGATCCTGGTGCTGGCGCTCATCTACATGTCGCCGGTGTGGTGGGTCTCCCTGAAAGCGCCGAACTATCCTCCTGAAGCTTTTCCGGACGGCGTTCGCATCCACTTCCACATGAATGGCGTCTTCAACGGCTGCACGCTGCAGACGAAGCGCGAGGTGGTCGAGGAGAAGGCCCTCGACTGCGTGCACGAGATGGATGCCATCAACCATTTTGTCGGCATGTTCCCGATCGCTTCGGGCGGCGTGGTCGAGAAGTTCTTTTCGCCGTTCCTGCTGACGTTCCTGGCGGTGCTGATCGTCGGATTCGCGATCCGTAACGTGCGCCTGCGCCTCGCCGTGATGAGCGCCGGATTCGCTGCCATCGCCGCATGGATGACGCTCGCCTTCCTCACGCCCGGCGGCATCCGCTTCCAGAACGCCGGCTACCTCGACGCCATGGTCGTGTCGCTCGGCCAGGGCCAGGAGGAAGAGGGCGAGGAGCAGAGCCCGATCATCGCCGCGCTGAAGAAGTCGCTCGTCGAGAGCGGCGCCGGCGCGGTCGGCGACCGCGAGGAGCTGCGCAAGAGCGTCGAGAAGGCCGGCGAATCCAAGCTTGGCGAGGCGCTCGGGCGCCTGCACGCCGGCACGAAGGACCAGGCGGGTGGCACCAAGTCACTCAAGGAGATCCTGGCCCAGGCGGCGCAGAGCCGGCTGACGGGCAAGGCGCTCGATATCCAGATCCTCAAGGAGTCCTTCGAGGCCGACCAGCGCAACAAGCCGGCCGGGAAGCGCAAGACCTGGACCGGAAGCGGCGCCGACGTCGTCGCCTGGCATCATGAGAAGAGCCTCGGCCGGTGGTTCAACGACCCGGCCAAGAACGGCCCGATCGCGGCCCGCATGTCGACGGTTGCCTATGGCCTCTACGGCATCCTCCTCGTGGGCATGCTGGCCATGCTGCTCGCGGCCCGCAGCAAGGGGCCGCTGCAGTGGCTGCTCATCCTGGTGCCGATCCTGCTGCCGGTGTTCTTCATCGTCGAGTACGCGAGCTGGCTCTGGTGGTACGGGCACAGCCTGAACGAGATGGGGGCGTTCACGCTGAAGCCGTTCATGCCGACCGTCTTCGGCCAGGGCAAGGTGGCGCAGTTCTCGACCCACTCCTATCCGCACCGCGGCTTCGGTCTCATGCTGCTGTCGTCGGCGCTGCTGACGCTGGCGCTGCTCATCCGGCGCAAGCAAATGAAGGAGGAGGGCGCGGCGTGAGCGCGGCACGGGGGGGCTCGGCGATAGCGCTCGTCGCGGTGGCACTCGCGGCAGGGGGGCTCGCTCGGCTGCTTCCGCGCGCCGAGGCACAGCGCTCCGCCGCGGCGGTGGCGGCCGAAGCCACCACGCCGCTTCAGCCGATGATCGACGCCGCCGAGCCGGGCGCGACCTTGACGCCGAGGCCCGGACGTTACTCCGGTCCCGTGGTCATCACCAAGCCGCTGACGCTCGACGGCGGCGGCGCCGTCGTCATCGACGGCCTCGGCAAGGGCACGGTGGTGCACATCAAGGGCGACGGCATCACCGTCAAGGGCCTCACCGTCACCAACTCCGGCGACCAGCACAACGACATCGACGCCGGCATCCGCATCGAGGGCCGCAACAACGTCGTCAAGGACAACAGCGTCGAGGAGAGCCTGTTCGGCATCGACCTGCAGGAAGCGGACGACAACGTCGTGCGGCGCAACCGCATCTCGTCGAAGGGAGACGCTGACCTGGGAGTGAAGGGCGACGCCATCCGCCTCTGGTACGCCCATGGCAACCGCATCGAGGAGAACACGATCGCCAAGAGCCGCGACCTCGTCGTCTGGTACTCGCTGCGCAATACGATCGCGCGCAACGAGGTGAGCGACAGCCGCTACGGGCTGCACTGCATGTTCGCCAAGGACAATGTCATCGAGGACAACCGTCTCGATCGCAACCTCGTCGGCATCTACCTGATGTACGACGAGCGCGACATCATTCGCGGCAATCGCATCTTCCAGGCGCAGGGGGCGGCCGGGGTCGGCATCGGCTTCAAGGAAGCGTCAAGCATCACGGTCGAGGACAACGAGATCCTCTACAACGCCGTCGGGCTGTCGTTCGACCTGTCGCCGTTCGAGCCGGGCTCGACCATCCGCATGGCGCGCAACCGCATCGCCTTCAACGACATCGGCGTTTCCTTCCTGTCCGACCGGCCGGGCAACATCTTCCTCGACAACAAGTTCATCGCCAACACGCAGCACGTCGCCATGCGGCTGTTCGAAAGTGCCGTGAAGGCCGAGTGGGACGGCAACTACTGGGACGACTACGAAGGCTTCGATCGCGACGGCAACGGCGTCGGGGACCGCCCGCACGTGCTGCGCACCTACGCCGACCGGCTGTGGATGGACGTGCCGGCGGCGGCGCTGTTCAAGGGCTCGCCGGCGCTCTCCGCGCTCGACTTCATCGAGCGGCTGGCGCCATTCACCGAGCCCTTGCTTTTGCTCAAGGACGATCGTCCGCGCATGGCGCGAGACTTCAAGCCGAGATCGCCCGCCGAGGCCGACGCCCGCCTCCGGCCGGCCGTCTCCAAGGACGAGAGCGAGGACGATACGCCAGCAGCGAGACCGGCTGGCGAGGAGCGGCGAGGCCCGGACGGGCGGCTCGATCCCTTCGGCCTCCACAGCAAATAGAAAGATCGGGTCCGCCGATGTCTCTCACCTGGAAAGAGCTGCTGAAGCCCGCCGCGCTGACACCGCGCCAGCAGAAGGAGCGCCGTGGGTTCCTTCTGTCCATCGCCACCGGGATCGGCGTCGCGGGCCTGGCGCTCGCCGGCTACGTGCCGGTTCTGGGCGGCTGGGTGAAGCGGCTGCGTCCGCCCGGAGCGCTCGACGAGCGCCAGTTCCTCGCCTCCTGCATCAAGTGCGGCCAGTGCGTGCAGGTGTGCCCGGTCAAGGCCATCAATCTCGCCGACGCCGCCGACGGGTTCGGCAACGGCGTGCCGTTCATCGACGCGCGGACGCAGGCCTGCGACTTCTCATGCGACGCGGTGCAGTGCGTGCTCGCCTGCCCGACGGGCGCGCTCACGCACACGCTCGACAAGAAGGAGCAGGCGCGCATGGGGCTCGCCAGGCTGGCGCGGCCGGATGCCTGCCTCGCGCGCCAGGGCAAGGGCTTCAAGGGGCAGGCGCGCGGCGCCGATTACGAAGGGCTGCATCGCTACATCAAGATCGACCGCTGGAAGCCGGTGCGGGTCGCCGACCATCCGTATGACCTGGAGCTGTGCGATCTCTGCGTGCGCGAGTGCCCGATCAAGGACGCCATCGCGCTCGAGCCTGTGAGCAGCGATCCCGGCGACAAGCGCCGAACCCCGGTGATCAAGCAGGCCTGCGTCGGCTGCGGCATGTGCGAGATGATCTGCCCCGCCGAGCCTGCCGCCATCGTCGTCGAGGAGCGGCTGACCTGGGAGATCGCGGCCAAGGGAGCGCGGGCATGAACGACATCGAGCGCTTCATCGTGCCCGCCGCCGAGGCGGACAAGGCGACCGAGACGCCGAGGGCGGCAGCTCCGGGCGGGCGCCCGGTGTCTCCGACCGAGCCGCCGCCGATCGGCAAGCATCGGCTGACGCTCGCCGAGCTCGGGGACGGATTGCGCGTCATGCTCGGCGGCGAGCCGAGAAAGCCCGAGAAGGCCGGCCTCACGGAGCGCATGCGCGCGGTTCAAGCCTGGAAGGGAACGCCCGAGCAGCGCAAGTTCCGCCGCGAGCTGCTCTACGAGCACGAGAACAGGAAGCCGACGTTCGCCTGGCGGAAGTGGCGGTGGCCGTCGATCATCCTCATCAACCTGCTGTTCGTCCTCTCCTTCCGTCTCGACGTGCAGCTCGTCGAGGGGGCGCTGACGGCGTCGCGCTTCTTCGGCTTCCACATGGCCGACCTCAACTCGTCGCTGCAGGTCGTGCTGGCGTTCAAGGAGCTGCTGATCAACCTGCTGATCGGCACCGTCACCGTCGCCTTCGTGTGGTGGCTGGTCGGCGGGCGGTCGTTCTGCGCCTGGGCGTGCCCCTATCATCTCCTGTCCGAGCTGGCGGAGATGCTGCATCTGAAGCTGGCAGCGAAGGGCGTCGTCGAGGATCACCCTCTCGACCGGCGTCTGCGCACGATCCTCTACGCCGTCTTCGCCATCCTCGCGTTCGCCACCGGCTACACCGTGTTCGAGACCATCTCGCCGGTCGGCATCGTGTCGCGCGCGCTGATCTACGGCGGCGGCGTCGCGCTCGTCTGGGTCGGACTGCTGCTGCTCATCGAGGTGCTCTACGTGCGCCGCATGTGGTGCCGCTACGTCTGCCCGATCGGCCTCACCTACGGCTTCGTCGGTGCCACCGCGCCGGTCAAGATCGAGTGGGACGCGTCCAAGTGCCTGCACGAGGGCAACTGCCGCAACGTCTGCCTCGTGCCGCACGTGCTCGAGTTCACGATCAAGAACCGCGCGGCCGACAGCGTGCTGCAGGCAGGGCCCGACTGCACGCGCTGCGGCATGTGCCTGGAGGCGTGCCTGCCGGGCGCGCTCAAGATGAAGGCCAAGGGCGTCGGAGATCTGCTGTGATCGTGCTCGAGAATGTCAGCAAGGCATTCCGGCGCCAGCGCGTCCTCGACGGGCTATGCCTGCGCATCGGCGAGCGGGATCGCGTGGCGCTGATCGGCTCCAACGGCGCCGGCAAGACGACGCTGATCCGCTGCCTGCTCGGCGAGCTGACGTACGAAGGCTCCATCCTCGTCGACGGCAAGAGCCCGCGCGCCGACCGCCGCGACGTGCTCGCCGGCCTCGGCTTCGTGCCGCAGCTGCCGCCGCCGCTGCGCATGCCGGTCTCCGAGCTCATCCGCTTCGCGGCGGCGGTGTCGGGTGGGGGGCAGCAGCCGATCCTCGATGTGCTCGGCCGCATGGGGCTCGATCTCGCCGAGGTCGCGGGCAAGCCCTTCGTCAAGCTCTCCGGCGGCCAGAAGCAGAAGATTTTGGCGGCCATCGCGCTCGGCCGGCCGACCCGGCTCCTCATCCTCGACGAGCCGACGGCGAACCTCGATCCCGCCGCGCGGCAGGTGCTGTTCGACCTCCTCGCCCAGCGGAGCAACGACCCGGTCATCATCTCCTCGCATCGCCTCGAGGAGGTGGCCGGCCTCGTCAACCGTGTCATCGAGCTCGACCGTGGCCGTGTCGTGCTCGATGACCGCGTCGCCGACGCCGGCCAGGCCCAGGGGCTGCAGCCGTGCGCGATCCGCATCTCGCGCGCCGAGGATGCCTTCGCGCGGGCCATCCGCGAGTGGGGATTCACGGCCTCCGCCGGGGGCCTCGAATGGACCGGCATGGTCGCGGCGCCCGACCGGCTGCGCTTCCTCGGCCTCGTGTCGCGCTACGCGGGGCTGATCGCGTCGCTGCGCCTGGACGAGCCGGGGCGGGTCGAGATGGGGCGCCTCAATGGAGCCTTCGCCGCCACACCGCAACGGGAGGAGGACGAGCATGCCCGCCGCGCGCCCACGTGACCTCGCCTTGCTGCTGACGCTGCTGATCGCCGCGCTTCTCGCCGCATGCTCGGGCGACCCGCCGACGGGTCCCGTGCCGATCAAGTATGGCCGCGACACCTGCGACTTCTGCCGGATGATCATCTCCGACCCGCGCTTCGCGGCCCAGATCCGCGGCGGACCCGGCCACAAGGCCTACAAGTTCGACGATCTCGGCGAGGGCCTCGTGTGGCTCGGCACGCAGGCGTGGAAGGACGAGGGCAACGTCGAGATCTGGGTCAACGACATGGCCACCGGCAAGACGTGGCTCGATGCGCGGCAAGCCCACTACGTCCAAGTGAAGATGAGCCCGATGGGCTTCAACTACGGCGCGATCATGCAATCGAAGCCCGATGCGCTGAGCTTCGAGGAGTACCGGAAGGTGATCGCCAAGAGCCCGGCGGCGCTGCTCTGCGCGCAGCAGAAGACAGCAGCCAAGGAGCCGCCCAGATGACCGAGCTCGTCCACGCCGCCCGCCTGGATATCGCCGAGTCGCTCAGGGCGCGCTGGTTCGCCATCTACTCGCTCGTGTTCGGCGGGCTGGTGGCGCTGCTGTTCGTCTTCGGGCTCGCGGAATCGCGGGTGCTCGGCTTCACCGGCCTGTCGCGGCTGCTCATCACCTACATCCAGCTGTCGATGGCCATCCTGCCGGTCTTCGTCCTCATCACCACCGTGCGGTCGCTCGCCGGTGATCGCGAGGCGGGCGTGCTCGAGTACATGCTCTCGCTCCCCGTTCCGCTCGGCAGCTGGTACTGGGGCCGCTTTCTCGGGCGTTTCGCCACCGTCTTCCTGCCGGTGCTGCTCGCCATGCTCGGCGCCGCCGGCTGGGGCGCGCTCAAGGGTGCCGGCGTTCCGTGGCTGCACATCGGCTTCTACACAGCCCTGCTGCTGTCGCTGTCGGTGTGCTTTCTCGGCTTGAGCTTTCTCGTCTCCTCGATCGCGCGCACCCTCGAGGTCGCGCAGGGCGCCGCCTTCCTGGTCTGGCTGCTGCTGCTTCTCTTTCTCGATCTCATCCTGCTCGGCGTGATGATCAAGGCGCAGGCCCCCGTGCAGACCGTGGTGGCGCTGGCGCTGCTCAATCCGCTGCAGGCGTTCCGCGTCGCCGCCATGATGCTGTTCGATCCCGAGCTGGTGATGCTCGGCCCGTCCGCCTTCGTCATACTCGATGTGTTCGGCTACTGGGGCTATCTCGCCTGGGCGCTGATCTACCCGGTCGTGCTCGGGGCCGTGGCCGGCAGTATCGGCTATCTCGTTTTCCGCAGCCGCGACCTCATCTGAGCCCCGGCGTCACTGAGCATCGGCGTCACGGCGCCGGCGCGCCCACCCGGCCGCTCAATGCCGCCCGTACGAGCAGGATGGCCTCGTCGGAGGTCCAGTCGGCGGTACCGGGAAGCCGGCCGATCTCACGGCCGCCGGCATCGAGCAGAATGCTGACAGGAACACCGCGGGCACCCAGCTCCTCGGCGGCGCGGGCCTGCGGATCGAAATAGACCGCGAGATCGCCGATGGCGAGCTGGCCGAGGAACCGCCGCGCCTCCGCCGGCTGCCGGTCGATGCTGACCGCGATGACGCTCAAACCCTCGCCCGCGAGCCGCCGGCCGAGCGCGGCGAGCGAGGGCATCTCCTCGCGGCACGGCGGGCACCAGGACGCCCAGAAGTTGACGAGGACGGTGCGGCCGCGCAGGGACGACAGGGCGTAGGTGCCGCCATCGCCGGTCGCAAAGACCGCATTGACGGATTGACGAGCCGTCGTGCCGGAGAACCGGAACCGGCTCATGGCGCCCTGAGCGAGGCGGTCCTGGATCGCGGGGCGTGCATCGGCCTCGGCAGCCGGCGCGCCGCCCGACTGCGCTCGAGAGGCGCAGTCGACGCCGGACAGCAGGGTAACGAGGCCGACGACAGCGGCGAGCCGGTGGAGCATCTGCTTGTCGCGCCTGTGCAGAATTGGATGCTGCATTCTGGTCCAGATCGCATTCTGGTCCAGCTCGCAGTCTGCGTCCACGCTGGAGGCTCCGGCGGGCTTGCGATCGTCCGAGCGTCGGCCGGACGCGGGATCGAACCCGGGCCGCACCTCCCACGATTTGTCTCCTGCTATCCACAGGCCAGACCCCCACGCGTGCCAGCCTTGCGCACGGCTGCTATAAGCGGGGCAACGAATCTGGTTGTGGCGTCTGGGATAAGAGGGCCTACGTCATGAAGCTCGTTGCTAGAGGGGGAAATCACATGGGCCTCAAGGCACCCGGAATCCTGACGTTCATGCTCTCGGTCATCCTGACCGTGGTCGTGCTGATCATGAAGTTCTTCCAGGCGCAGATCCCGGGCCTCAACGGCCATGAGCTGTGGGTGCTGCTGGTGGCGCAGCTGATCCTGGTGCTGGGGTGCATCTCACGCGGCCTCTGACCGCGGCGCGGCCTTTGCGGGTCGCAGCCTCCTCATGGCCTCCGGAAGTCACGCCGGCTGCGTGGCCGGCCGGCTCGCGACACCGTGGCACAGGCGTATCATGCATTTTAGTGCCGATTTACATTCAGCCTGATGCATAATCCTCACCAAAGGTCACTGTGCCCGACTGTCGCGCGGCACCCCGCCTAGTGGCGCAACCCAGAGACGGGCTTTACTCTTTGGTATGATGCGGAAAATCGTAATGACCGACGGCATTGGACGGCGTGCGCGCCTCTCCTGCCGGCAGATTGGCGTCGCCGTCGCCCTCACCGTGGCGGCGGTGGTGGGCGTGTGGACGACCATCCAGACCCAGGGGCCGGACAAGCTCGAGCGTCCCGTCGCAACGGGTGACGGCGCCGGCCGGCGCTGACCGGACCTGATCTCACCGGCAGCCCTTCCAAGACGCAGGCCTATTCGCCGGCTTCGGGCCGCGCGGCCGCCCATGCCTGGCCGTCGAGATCGACCATGCCGTCGCGGAACGGCGTCAGATCGAACGTGCTCTCCTTGCCGAGCCGGTCGAAGTTGGTCTTCAACCACTCGCCCGCGGCGCGGCGCCCCAAATCGCGGAGGTGGGTGAGGAAGGCCCATTCGCCGTTGAGCTTGGTCGAGGGAGACAGGCTCTCGAACTCGACGCAGCCCGAGATCATGTGAACGAGCATCTCGCGGAAGCCGCGGTCGGCGTGCTCGCCG
>WBZX01000324.1_pt1 | contig 17264 bp, 12 predicted proteins | sample 5204211 | NCBI WGS metagenome assembly WBZX01 (sample SAMN12344362, study PRJNA552823) | activated sludge metagenome | biome: Activated sludge suspended growth; feature: Nitrification reactor; material: Wastewater; isolation source: activated sludge from nitrification reactor of wastewater... | reverse complement strand
TTCTTCCTTCCATACTCATCAGAGGAAAGACAAACCGACTGGTGAAGGTAGCCATCATCAGCCCTGTCACAGCAACGTTAAGCAGGCCGATCAAAGCCCGCTCTCGCTCACCATATTGTCCGTGGGGCAAGCTCGGAATACTCACACAATACAGTAACATGATTCCACCGAGGATCACCACTTGAGCCCATTGGGAAACATCACGACGGAACATACGCCAGTCTTTGAGCACAAAAGTACGTGTTCGAATGTCACTCCAACTCAGGAGAGCGGTAACAAATTTATCTGACAAAGATGCACCGAACTTGCGACGGTTTCCTGTCTCACTCATCACCATGTCGTATGCATGACGATACCATCTGGTGGCCAGCACCGTGGCAACTAGATAAGCCATTAAGCCATATGCCCAGACCAGCCCCAGGTAGTAGAGCGCATCGAAGAGTGGCGCGACTTCTTCCTTATCACCCCTGAACGACTTCCAAAGTACCGTCACGTCACCCTTCACTCTCACCAAGGCTACCAGCCCTTCGGTCATCCAACTGGCGGGTGGCGAGTTTTTCGTGGGCTTGATGTGTTCGATCAGTTTCTCAATCCACTGGGGCGAAACCCGATCACGCTGAATACCTTGCATAGCTGAAATGATCCAGGTGATAGCCACAACCAGAACGATGCCAACGATACCAATCAACACCGCACGGCGATTCCGTGTCAGAAACGTGACTACCAACAGGCATGCCATCGCACCTACAGCAGAAGGTAGCAGAAGGAACCCCACCAGGAAGAATGGCATAATCAAGTAATAAACCCATGAAGCCCCGTAAAGGATGCCAAACGCTATCATCATCGGGGTGCCGAGCAGGAAGAACGACCAGCCGGTGAACATCAAGGTTTCGCGGTACTTGTGTGCGAAAACCTGATCGGCCCTCGCTGGCGAAGCTAACAGGAACGCCGTCTCGGCACTCGAGAAGAGATTGCCATAGATCATGAGGCCAGTTGAGAAGAGAGTCAGACCCGTAACCGAAACGAAGAAGAGCCCGAAGATGAGTTCCGTCACGCCCATGCTGACGTTGCCACTGAAATCGAACCCGCGCAGGAACTGAAAGCCTTCGATGAAGAGGTAGAGCAGTCCGCCCCAGATAACGATGCCAAGCACGATAATGAGAAAGAACCGTAACCGCTGCTTCTCGATCATCACTTTCATGGCATTGAATGCCAGTTGCCCACCCAAACGTCGGAAGAGAACCCGCTGTTCGGGTTGCACCGACCCCGGGACGCCATCGGTAAAGTTCATGCTGACGGAACTCATGCTGCCACCGCCTCTTCCGTTTCGGTAGTGAGCTTGAGGAAGACATCTTCAAGTTGCCCTCCATGTTCAGCCATGTTGCGAAGCTCGTCGAGTGTACCCTGTCCTACGATTCGTCCGTGATTGATGATCGCAATCCGGGTCGCTAATTCCTGAGCAATATCCAGGGTGTGGATCGACATGAATACCGTAACGCCCTTCTTTACTTGATCGCGAAGAAGGTCCTTCACCAATCGCTGGTTCTTCGGATCAAGACCAACCATAGGCTCATCGACAATCAGCACTTCGGGTTGGTGGAGTAACGCTGAAGCAAAGACGGTTCGCTGCCGCATACCATGCGAGTAGCTTTCACTGAGGTCATCAACGAAATCATCGAGTTCAAAGAGCTCGATCATCTCTTCCATACGACGTTTGCCAGCCATGGGGTCCATGCCATACATGGTGATGATGAACTGCATGAACTCACGACCGGTAAGCTTCTCATAGAGGTAAGGCAAGTCTGGGACGTAGCTCAATATCTGCCGAGCCATGTCGCCTTGATACTGGATGTCAAAGCCGCCGACTTTGAGGGTGCCGGTGGTGGGCTTGAGTAGACCACAGAGCATCTTGATAGTTGTGGTCTTCCCTGCACCGTTAGGCCCCAGGAAGGTAAAGAGTTCGCCCTTGGCTACATTCAGCGAGATGTTCTTCACCGCTTCTTTGTTGCCGTAGGTTTTGGAGACGTTGATGAGTTCGATCATGGATGATTTCTGATGGAATGATGACGTTTCGAGTTACTCTTCCTTGTTCGGTTCACGCACCATTTCGAGAAGGTGCCGATCCGATTCGAAGACCTGTTTCAGTACACGATAGTTGGAAGCATTGACCCACAGCTGCATTTTGGAACCACGTTCATTCGATTGCACTACGAAGCATGGTATCTTCTTTTTGTTCCATTCCAGTTCTTTCAGTTCGTCCAGCACACGTACTTCTGTTACTTTCGTCTTCACCAGGTCATCTGCATTGAGTGCACCGTTGGTAAGTTCTTTGGTTTTGGATGTGGCAAGTGCCCCCACCATCAGTTGGGTAGGGTCGATAATAGGTGTCTGCCAGCGTTGGCCTAATCGCAGTCCCGCCAGAGCATCGGTAGGAGAGGCATTGCTCAGGAACGATTCCTTATTGCGATACTTCATCTTGACGTTATCGATGGGTATTTTGATGCCTGCAAAAACAAAAGAACCAGTGAAGGACAGTTGATCCAGTTCTCCTGCCACAGCAGTGATGCTGAGGTTGAGTAAATTCATGGAGTCATTCACATCGACACGCTTGGCATCATCTTCCCGACGGCGTTTTTCTTCCGCTGATCCAGGGGCAGCCATGATGGGCCGGGGACTGGCTTTGAAGTTGATGAACATCTTGCGCATGGTACCCAGGTAAGTGAGTTCCATATCGGTTTTGATGTTGCCACGAAAGTCATTGAGCTTGATGCCGGAGAGTTTGGCAAAAGTACCGAGTGGACCTAGGAAGGACTCGAGATCACCGTCGAGAAGCACGTTTTGCTTCATCAGAAAAATGCCATTCGGTGTTTTCACTACCTGAGTCTGTGCATCGCCCAGTCGATTGCCGTTGTAGCTGATCTTCCAGTTCGTTGCACCATCCTGAGCTGCCAGTTCGAGGGAGGCCTTTAATTGAGGCCCTTCACCGAAGGTTGCACCATAGTGGCGAAACCACTGCCAGCCCGCCATGCCAACGAAGAATGTCAGAATGAAGGCTATGGTGTACCGTCCGGGCATGGCTATTCCTCTTTACTGGATATTCGTACGGGCTGTTCCATCAGATGCCTGCCTTTCCACCATTCTAGATCGTAAAAGCCTGTCGCACTAAATGGAATTTCAAGATTGTAATCTTTCTTCCTCACCTTCATAGTAGTGTGATGAAGTCCATTACTCCGCTTCGAGTCGTCACGGTGCTGCTGGCTGGCGGCAAAGGAACCAGGCTTGATCCCCTTACCAGGGACCGTGCCAAGCCTTCGGTGCCGTTCGGCGGACAGTACCGCATCATCGACTTCACTCTCTCTAACTGTATCAACTCCAATCTTCGTAACATCCTCATTCTCACCCAATACAAAGCTCGCAGCCTTGAGCGTCATATTCAACAAGGCTGGAACTTTCTCAGCCGAACACTGGGCGAGTTCATTGATGTCCTCCCTCCCGAACAACGAATGAACGAACAATGGTACCGAGGCACTGCCGATGCCCTCTATCAGAACATCTACAGTATCGAACGGGAACGTCCTGACCTGATCCTGGTGCTCGCGGGCGACCACATCTACAAGATGGACTATCGAACCATGATCGAAGCCCATCTGGAAAAGCAGGCCGATGTCACTATCGGTTGCCTGTCGGTACCACTCAGTGAAGGATCGCAGTTCGGCGTGCTGCAGACCGACAGTGACAACCGCATTCTGGCTTTCCATGAGAAGCCTGCTGAACCTACGCCGATGCCCAGCGATCCAACTCGCTGCCTGGCTTCGATGGGCATCTATATCTTCGATGCCAACCACCTCTTTGAATGGCTCTGTGTCGATGCTACGCATCGTGAATCGAATCATGATTTCGGGAAGGACATTCTTCCCAGCCTGGTGGAGTCGCGCAGGCTCTTTGCCTTCCCTTTTGTCGATAAGAACCGCAAAGCACAAGCCTATTGGCGTGATGTGGGCACCCTCGATGCCTACTATGAAGCCAACATGGATCTGGTAGCAACCGATCCCGTTCTCAACCTTTACGACGAAGACTGGCCCATTCGAGGCTGGATACCCCAGTTGCCTCCGCCCAAGTTTGTACATGGTGAACACGCCTTAGGACGCGAAGCCCGGCGCGGAGAAGCCATCGATAGCATGATCGGTCTAGGCTGCATCATTTCAGGTAGCCATGTTTATCGCAGCATCGTCGCCCCCAATGCCCGCATACACAGCTACAGCTGGGTGGAAGAGAGCATCTTATTCCCCAATGTCAACATAGGGAGGCATTGTCAGATCAAACGAGCGATCATCGAAAAGGGTGTCACGCTGGCGGAGAACACCCGGATTGGCTTCGATCTGGAAGAAGACAAAAGCAAAGGGTACACGGTGACCGAAACGGGAGTGGTAGTGGTGCCGAAGCAGTTTTAGAGTAGACTTATCTTACCCTGCTGGGCCTACCTCGACACGAACGCTCCTTTTGGATCGCCCCTCCTCTAAGATCATCCCATGAAACGATTGTTACCTTCCCTGGCGATACTGCTTCTCTTCGCACCACTCCATGCCCAACCCTCCCCCCGTGTTACCACCTCCCTGAATGGTGAATGGACTTTTCGTCGGGATGGTTCCAAGGAAACCAAGACCGTCACCCTCCCTACCCATTGGGAAACCCACGAAGGACTCAAGTTCGATGGGATCGGCTGGTATGAGAAGACCATCGAACTGCCTGAACTCAAACCAGGCCGACGACTGCTGTTACACTTCGATGCCGTTGCCACCCATGCGACCGTCTACTGGAACGACAAGAAACTCGGCGAACACCTCGGTGCCTGGACACCGTTTCGGTTTGATGTGACTCAACATCTCCCCTCTCCCCTTGGGGGAGAGGGGCCGGGGGTGAGGGGAGACAAACAGAAAGTTATTGCAACCAAACACACGATCAAAGTCCGCGTCGATGAGAAAGTCGGACACAACACGCAAGGCTTTCTGCCAATCATCGCGCCGCACTTCGGGGGAATATGGCAGGGGATGCGGTTGATTGAGGTGCCGGAGACGTACATCAATGATCTGGATATTAAGGTCAGCTACGATAACGTCAAACAATTAATATTGGCAGATGTATCAGTTCTCGGCACCAAGGCAGCAGAAGGCGAGAAACTTCAAGCAACAGTAAGCATTAGCAAGGGTGACTCTGGCTCGGTGCTAATTCGACCAATGCAAGCTGTAGTAAGCCGTAACAATGCCTATTCATTTCATACGTTTTGGAATACCAACGACGAACTATGGTCTCCTAAAGCACCTCGGATGCACGGGATCGTATTCACTCTGAAACAAGACAAAGTAACTTACGATTTCTCGCCACGCACCATCACCACTCGCGGTGACCAGTTCCTCCTCAATGGCCAATCCCTCTCCATCCGTGGCGTACTCAACTGGGGCTACTATCCCCCTTCCCTGGCACCAACTCCCACCGAAGACCAATGGCGGGCGGACCTCAAGCTCATCAAGAGTTGGGGCTTCAACCTCATGAAGTGCTGTCTGTGGGTGCCACCCAAGCGACTGCTCGAAATTGCTGACGAAGAAGGCGTACTTATCTGGCTCGAGTACCCCACCTGGCATCCCAAGCTCACGCCACAATACCAGGCGGAGTTGATGCAGGAGTACAAGGAGTTTCATGAACTGGATCGCAACCATCCGTCGGTGATCCTGCGGAGTCTGACGTGCGAGACGGGGCCGGGGGCGGATATCAAGGTGATCCAGGCCCTGTACGATCAGTGCAAGAAGATGTCGGGCGGGCTGGTGGTGGATGATTCAAGCTGGATCGAATGGAACCGCGTCTTCGATTTCTACGACGACCATCCCTATGGCAACAACCACACTTGGGTAGCCACGCTGGATCGACTCAAGAAATACATTGCCACCTCGAAGTATGGCGTGAAGCCATTGTGCCTGGGGGAAGCGATTGCAGCGGACACGTGGGTGCCCACCAAGCCGATGCTGGAGGCGATTGCGAAAGCGAAGGCCGACCCGAAGCAGGCGTGGAGTCTGGATGAACGAGGATATCCTTTCTGGGTGCCTGGGTTCTTTGATGCGAACCAGAAGTGGCTGGAACGGATGGGGAAGGTTTGCGGGGGGGAAGTCGATGAGGAAAGGTTACGCGCCGATTCATTACGCTATGCGTCACTCATGCGAAAATACCAAATGTCAGCGTTTCGCAAGGAGGTCCCGAATGGTGGGTATGTCGTCAGCGTGATCCGTGATTTCCCGCTGGCCAGTATGGGACTCATTGACTATTTGAATCAGCCCAAATGGAAAAATGCAGATTGGACCTGGCACGGGGAGAAGTGGAGAGAAAAAGATGCATGGTACCCACGCACATCTATTGGCAGTTTGGATTTATCACCTTCACAAATGGCATATCGTTCAGCCAAGAAGTTAAATGCTGAGTTGTTGGACTATCTTGAACAAGGTGGAAAGGTGCTTCTCAATCCTGATGGTTCATCAGGAAGTTTTCCGCAACGAGATCAATGGTTCCTACGGGGCGCCCCCTTTGTTAATCAACATCATCCGTTATTCAACTCGCACCCGGAATTGCACGCTGTCTTTATTGATCAGCAACACTTCGCACTAGCGGGCAAAGTGATTCCAGACATCAATTATCTTGAAGAGATCGATCCCATACTGATGCTTTGGGACAATCACGATATCAAGGAAGTTAAAACTCATGGCATCTTGTTTGAAACGAACGTCGGCAAGGGGCGATTGATGGTCAGCTCATTGCCACTTTTGCAATGGCAAATAGATCACCTGACGAAGGGCCCACCCCCACGCAATGCCCTCAAGCCCGAAACCATTGCCCGCATGCGAGCCAAATTGAATGAAATGAAACTCGACCTTGTCACCAAGTCCTGGCAGTTCCAACCCGATGGCAAGAACGAGGGGCTGAAACTGGGCTGGGAGAAACCTGGCTTCGATGATGCAGCCTGGAAGCCCATCAAGATTGGCCAGCATTGGGAAGGGCAAGGCTACAACGCCCTTGATGGCTGGGCGTGGTATCGGCTGACTGTGGATATTCCCAAGAACTGGAAAGAGGTATCCCTCTTCTGGAACACCGAAGGTGTGGACGATGCTTACGAACTCTACGTCAACGGATCCAAGATCGGCAGTGGTGGCGACATCCCCAACAAGAAAACCGCCTTTGAAGACCGCACTGCTCATCCCATCACTGCCGGCTTACTCAAGCCCGGCGATAAGAATGTCATCGCAGTAAGAGTGTACGATTGGTACGGCGCAGGCGGCATCCATCGGCCCATGAGTTTGAGCAATGTGCCCATCGGGGGAGTAGATATTTTGAAGTAGTCCAGAAGTTGAGAGTTACGAGTTGAGTGTTGAGAGTTAAAGACAACAACCTCACTCTCAACTCACCTCTCTCAACTCTCAACTAGATAGCCGACACAAATGCAGCACATACCGTATCAGCCATGAACTTGCCTTCTTTGGTGAGCTTCACTGCGGTGCCATCGTCATCCAGCAACTCTTGTGCAACAAAGCGGCGAATGACATCGCCTGCCAGTTCATCGATCGACATCTCGGTCTGCTGCTGGAACAGCGGGCGGATGATGCCTTCTTTTCTTCTGAGGTTCAGCGTCGCTGTCTCTCTGGCATAGCTTTCCGGGTTGTGGGCTTCACGCTGCTGCGTAGGCGATTCACCAGCCAGGCATTTCCTGATGTAGCCATCGAAGCTGCGGGTGTTCACTTCGCGGATGAAGTTCAAATGTCTGGCAGCTCCCAAGCCGAAGCCAAAGAAAGGCAGATTGATCCAGTAAGTCTGGTTGTGCCTGCAGCGATGGCCTACCGTGGCAAAGCTTGATATCTCGTAATGTTCCCAACCTGCTTCGAACATCCAGTCCATCGCCAGGTCGAGCATGCGGCGTTCATCTTCTTCGGTCAGTGGCAGAATTGCTCCCTCCCGAACGCTTTTCCATAGCTTCGTGCCTTTCTCATACGTCAACCCGTAAGTCGAGAGATGGTTAATGGGGAGTGCCAGTGCCCTCTCAAGATCCATCTGCCATTGGAAGAGCGTTTGGCCAGGAGCGCCGAAGATAAGGTCTAGCGAGACCGAATGCATGTACCCTTTGGCCAGTTCGACTACCCTAGGCACTTCCTCGGAAATGTGCTTGCGTTCCAGCACCGCCAGGGTTCTTGTATGAAACGACTGGCCACCAATGCTGATGCGATTGACACCATATTCTTTCAGCAGCTGCAGCTTCTCTTCCGACAGGCTGTCTGGATTGACTTCGATGCTGAATTCGTGATCAGGATTGAGAGTAAATCTCGCCTTGAGGAGGTCGAGCAATCTCTTGAGTTGGGGCATCGGCAGATGAGAGGGGGTGCCACCTCCCAGAAAGATCGTATCCACTTCGTCCTGCTCGTTGCCCATTTCCTTCTGCAAGGCATTAAGGTACGTGTCCATCATGTCATCCCGCCCAGCGACAACGGCAAAGTCGCAGTACCCGCAATGGTGGGCACAAAAGGGGATGTGGACGTACGCAGCACGTGGAACGAGGGTAACCAACTGGCAATTCTCGAATGTTGTTGCTTGACAGAGGCCAATAGTGTCTGATACGAAGATAGTCTATGATGCTTGTCCACCAGTGAAAGTCCAGTAGAGTTGGATGGATTGGTGGAGACGTGGAACGTTTGCGCGCAAGAGGAGCATGCTGGTATGGCGAGTCAATTGTTTGCGACGAAGTCTCTGGAACAGGTGCTGAAAGAGGAAAGTGGCGGTGAACATCGGCTGAAGCGAGTCTTAGGCCCCTGGTCTCTGGTCGCGTTAGGCGTGGGTGCTGTCATTGGGGCTGGTATCTTTGTCGCCACTGGCAAAGCAGCGAATGAAACTGCTGGGCCGGCTCTGATGGTCTCTTACATGCTGGCTGGTATTGCCTGTATCATGGCAGCGCTCTGTTATGCTGAATTCGCCTCCATGGCACCCGTAGCAGGCAGTGCTTACACTTACGCATACACAACAATGGGTGAGCTTTTTGCCTGGATCATCGGGTGGGATCTCGTCTTGGAATATGCTGTTGGAGCAGCGACTGTAGCAAACTCCTGGTCCAGTTACTTTCAAAGTGTCCTTAGTAAGATCGACATAGGAGGGAAAGCACTTGCCATTCCTTTTGTGCTGTCAGGCGGACCGTTCATTTATGATGATGGGAAACTACTACCGAATGTAGTTGCTCACTACGAAATTGGAGGCGAAAAGATCACAGTTTCGCAGAAGCTGGTGAGTTATAACAATCTACCTGCAGCAGTTCAGGCTAAGTATCCTCAAGTTAAAGCAGAGCTGGAGAAAGAGTTAGCTGAAAGAGTGAAGAAGCGACAAGAAGAGCAAGCGAAGAATCCTGGTGTGAAAATCCCTGAAGATGTGCAACCCAATGCAGGTGATAAATTCAAAGTAGAAAGCTGGATCAACCGTGACAACAAAACCAAAGCCAAGGATAAACCCTATTTCCTTGCTGAAGTAGGTGATACAGCTTTTGAGAGCAAAATTACTAACAGAAAGAACGCTTGGTTTGATCTTGCCGCTGTGATGATCACCGCCATGATCACTTACGTCCTTGTAAAAGGCATCCAGGAAAGTGCTTTCTTCAATGCCATCATGGTGGCGATCAAAGTGGCTGCAGTGATCTTCGTGATTGTGGTTGGTGCCAACTACATCAACTTTGATAACTACACACCATTCGCCCCCTATGGATGGACAGGCCTGACATTCTTCGGACATCCGCTTCCTGGAACGCAGGTCAACGCGGGAGGTGAACCGGTAGGCGTGATTGCCGGTGCAGCCATCATCTTCTTTGCTTACATCGGTTTCGATGCCGTTTCAACTCAGGCCGAAGAAGCCAAAAACCCGAAACGTGACATCCCGTTTGGAATCATTGTCTCCCTTCTGGTATGTACTCTTCTTTACATTGCTGTTGTTGCAGTACTGACAGGCATGGTGAAGTACGACATGATTGATAAAGGTGCAGGCGTTTCGTCGGCCTTCAAAAGCATCAATCTAGGATGGGCTGAAGGTCTCATCGCCATTGCCGGCGTAGCGGGTATCACCTCAGTGCTTCTGGTGATGATGCTCAGTGCTCCCCGTGTGTTCTTGGCGATGGCTCGAGATGGGCTGTTGCCAACCAAGTTCTTTGCGGATGTTCACCCCAAGTTTCAGACCCCCTGGAAGAGCACCATTGTAGTGGGTGTGTTCGTAGCTATCGCTGCGGGCATTCTCCCTATTGATGCCTTGCTGCACCTGACGAACATCGGTACCTTGTTTGCTTTCGTGATCGTGTGTGCCGCAGTGCTGGTGATGCGAAAGACGAATCCCAATGCTGAACGACCGTTCCGTTGCCCACTGGTACCTGTGGTACCTGCCTTGGGCATTCTGATGTGTCTAACCATGATGTTCTCGCTACCAGCCGCAAACTGGCTCCGACTGATCGTCTGGCTCGGTATCGGGTTTGTCATCTACTTCATCTATGGCATCCGACACAGCAAGCTCAGGCAACGCATGGAATCGGGACAAGCTTAGGTCCAAGGTAATGATTCCTAAGAATTCACAATAGCTCTTCACGTGCTGGATGGTATGATCCAGCACGTTTTCGTTTATTCAAGGATCGATGCATGAGTGCTACGCCTGCCCCGAATAGTTCGCCTGGGTTCCTGCAACGTCTGGGGCTATTTGATGCCACGATGCTGGTAATGGGAACGATGATTGGTTCGGGGATATTTGTCACTTCGCAGGACATCGCTTCCGACGTTGGTTCCTCCGGCTGGTTGATGGGAGTCTGGGTATTGGCCGGGGTAATGACCGTTCTCGGCGCACTCAGCTACTCTGAACTGGCCGCCATGTATCCCAAAGCGGGTGGCCAATACATCTTTCTGAAGGAAGCTTATAGCCCCCTCTGGGGCTTTCTCTACGGGTGGACGTGCTTCCTTGTGATACAGACTGGATCGATTGCAGCGGTCGCGGTTGCCTTTGCCAAGTTCCTGGGTGTCTTCGTTCCTGCTTTGGGAACTAACCACGGGATTGATGGTGAGCTCGCGAAAACGGTGATTCACACTGCTGGATTCTTCCCTGATTTAGGATGGGCTCCGAACACCATCCACGCCACTGTCATCTACGCAGCCACCCATGTAAATTGGACGCTCAAGCTACCTTTCATGAGTGAACCATTCTTTGAAATGAAGCATTTCATCGTCACAGGCGGGCAAATGGTCGCACTTGGCGTGATCGTCTTCCTGACCTGGCTCAATTGTCGAGGTGTGGAAGAAGGCAAGCTCGTGCAGAATGTGATGACCGTAGCCAAGACTCTAGCCCTGTTCTTACTGATCCTCGTCGGCTTGTTCGTGGTATCACAAATCGGTGTACGAACAGAGAACTGGAAAGACCCCTGGAGTGGTATCTATTCCACTCAGAAGTTCGCCGATACGAAGAAAATGATTGGCGACTTGTCCCCATTCACCCTCGCCCTCATGGTCTTCGGCGGAGCACTGGTGGGTGCCCTCTTTTCATCGGATGCCTGGAACAACATCACCTTCGCCGCTGGTGAAATGCGCAACCCCAAACGCAATCTGCCGCTCAGTCTGGCTATCGGTACTGGCACGGTCATTCTGCTTTATCTGGCTGCCAATGTCGCGTTTCTTGAATCGTTGCCTGTCCGAGGTGATGTCAAAGTAGCTGAGAAACTCGAAGGAGAAGCTGCTCAATTTGAACAGGATGCACGAAAGCTCTTCGATCAGGGTAAGCCGAAAGAAGCGGGCGACTTGCGTGACAAGGCAAACATCCGCATCAGCGAAGCAGCCCGTGCGCGAGGCATCGACAATGCCCGCGATGGGCGAGTCGGAACTGCAGTCCTCGAACTATGGTCACCACAATGGGGTGCACCAATCATGGCCATCGCCATCATGATTTCGACCTTCGGCTGCGTCAATGGCATGACTCTGATGGGTGCCCGTCTCTACTATGTGATGGCTCAGGAAGGACTCTTCTTCCGGTCGGTCGGTACCCTCAACAAGCGAGGTGTGCCAGCGGTGGCACTCATCTTCCAAAGCTTCTGGTCCATATTACTCCTCTTTTCAGGAACCTACAACGATCTGCTCGACTATGTCATCTTCGCGGTACTGATCTTCTACACCCTCACCGTAGCAGGGCTTTTCATCCTCCGAGTCAAGCAGCCAAACATCGAACGCCCCGTAAAGGCATTCGGCTACCCCGTACTTCCTGCACTCTATGTTGTACTTTGTGCGGCAGTAATGATTGATCTATTGCTCGTAAAACCCAAGATGACCTGGCCTGGCTTGATCATCGTGCTGGCCGGTATTCCCGTCTACTTCTTGTGGCGGGCGATTGGGAAGAAGTCATAATTCCTCTCCCCAGGGGGAGAGGGGTTGGGGTGAGGGGGTGCAATCGCTTGCACTCTCTTCACATTGTTCGTCGGGAACAATCTACTTCTTCTGAGCAATGCTCAGCAACTCTTCCGGCGATGCTACCTGATGGGTGGGCTCTGCGTCGGCCAAGGTTGACCAATCGTTGATGCCCCAACTCACTGCAGCGACATCGATACCAGCTTTGCGGGCCGCTGCGACATCGCGAACTTCGTCACCAACGTATAGCACATCTTTCTTCGTGAGTTTGTATTGCTTGATCACTCGCTTGATGCCTCGGGCTTTGCCGAGGAGTTTGAAGCAGCCTGCGGTGAAATCGAAATACTGGGCGATTCCGTTAGCTTGCAAGCATGCTTGAATGTTCTCAGGTGAGTTTGATGAGAGGATGGCGTGCCTGAGACCAGCATCATGGGTCTGTTTGAGCACTCGAACGATACCCGGATAGAGTTTGACGTTCTCGATCTCGTTCCGCATGGCCTGCTGGAAGGCACGGGTAACCCGTGGAAGCTTCAGGAACCCGATTTTGTGTTCCTTCATGAACTTCCGCACGGTCATCTTGCGTACACTGTGAGGATCGGTCACCGGCTTGAACCGATACTTCACAGCCAGATCGTTCAGCACTGCAAGCGAAATCGCCAGCGAATCCGCCAGCGTTCCGTCGAAGTCCCATAGCACCAGGCGGTACGGCATGCTCGTCACGGCAGTCTGCAAGATAGTCGTCTCGGAAAGTACCAGTATTGTAATGGTGTAGCAAGAATTTGCACCTGAACTTTACGAGAACCATTGATTTGGCCACTCCATTCGTCTTCCTGTTCGACATTGATGGCACGCTGCTCTCTTCGGGCGGAGCAGGCAAACATGCTCTGGAAGAAGCCTTGTTGCATGAATTTGGACTGGATGGCATCCGGGTGCATGTGCCTTACAGCGGTCGAACCGATGTCGCTATTTCACGTGATCTCCTCGAAGCTCACGACATCACTCCTACCGAAGAACGGCTGCAACGGCTCCAGGACGCCTATCTGCAAAGGCTGCCCAGTGCTCTCGTGGCGAAGAAGGGTGCGGTACTTCCGGGCGTTGTAGCGATGCTGGACAAACTGGTTTCGATGAAGGAAGAAGTGCTTACCGGCCTGCTGACAGGCAATGTTCGCCGTGGTGCAGCAGTGAAACTAGGGCACTTCAGCATTTACCACTACTTCCGCTTCGGTGGCTTTGGTGATGGTGTTCTGACCAGAGACGATGTTGCCCGTGCTGCCTGGGAGGCAGCCCAGTCTGAACATCAGCAAGAACTGAAGCCTGAACGTACCTGGGTGCTGGGCGATACACCACTCGATATCTCTTGTGCCAGAACCATTGGTGCCAGGGTGGTAGCGGTGACAACCGGGCATCACTCGAAGGAAGAACTAGCCAGCCATCGGCCAGACATGTTGCTGGATAGCCTCGATGATGCGAGCTTGCTGGGGCGGATGATGGCATAGTTGTCAATGCTATTCGTTGGGGGTGTAGGCAGGCATTGGCTCAGCAAAGCCATTGATAGCAAGTCTGATCCACATGTTGAGCAGTTTGATATCCTCTTCAGCAACTTTGGAAGACCAGAATACTGCGAGACAGATACTGAGGCACAAACCTCCTAGAAACATCGCACCCCATGTAAGGATTCTGCATAATGAGAACGTTGTTGCTCCTCTAGTTTCGCTGGTGAATTGCGGTGAAGGATTGTTCATAATGAAGGTCTCACACAAAGCAGTGTTTGCGCACCACGGAACAGGCCAGTGCCGGGCGCGCAAACATGCTCCCGGAATAGGTCAAATTGAACACCTACGTAGCGGTTAATAAATGGCTGAATCAATCACTTCGTTCAGAACAGACACCTCAGCATCCATCAGGTTCAGCTGGCACGTCCTCGCAGAGACGGTTCCAGTCGTGATGTCTGGAATCTTCTTCGATAGTTCCCAGGCGTGACGTTCAAATGCTTCTGGAAAGCACGCCTGAGGGATTCTTCCGTACCAAAACCACATCGAATCGATATCGACTTCAATCCATGGTCGGAATCCACCAGATGCCTGCAGGCCGTCTCCAGCCTTGATTGCAACACAAACTGGGAGGGTGTGACCTTGAGTTCCTTCTGGAATACTCGGGTAAAATTCCGCAGGCTCATGTTCACCCGTCGAGCCAGTGCCTCCACTGAGCAGTCGCTGCCTGGGTTCTGGACAATCCACTCTGCCAGCTTCTGCATGACAGCCAATCCAGAGAACTGTGATTGTAACGAGACACTGAATTGCGACTGTCCACCGGGACGCTTCAGGAACATGACAAACCAGCGAGCCAGATCCAGGGCGACAGCACTTCCCAGGTCTTCTTCAATCAACGCCAGTGTCAAGTCCATGGCAGCTGTCGCTCCGCCTGATGAATAGTAGCGGCCATCGCGAAGATAGATCTGATCGTCATCCACGTTCAGTAGCGGATAGCGGGCTTGGAGGGGCTTACTGCTTGCCCAGTGCGTTGTGACATGACGGTTGTTGATGAGCCCCGCCTCAGCCAGGAGGAACGTCCCGGAGCAGAGGGTGGCGACTCGTCTGCAATTTCGTGAGAGCCGATTGATCTCTGCAGGCAAACCCGGGTTGCTCCGCATGATGTCCTGTATGCCTAGAGCACCAGGAATCAGCAGTGTATCAAACCGGCGCTTGTACCACCTGCTGAACTTGCCGTTGACACTGTGCTGAAAGCCATTCGAGGCGCTGAAGGGCTTGCCAGTGGAATTGACAACCTCAATCTCGTAAGGCTTGATTGCCATCTGCTTCAATCGAGTGCAAAGCAGATTGGCACCGTGGAAGAGTTCAAGCGGACCGACGAGATCCAGCATTTGAACCTGGTCGTACGCCACAATCACAATGGTCCGGGAGCATACTCGTTTTTGCATGCTCGTATGTTACACAATTGCTGATTGGCTGAAATGACAAATGACCCACACTTTCTGCCACATCAGTTACAGACTAATTGCTCGGATAGCCTGCCTGTATCACCTCGGCCTGCTTGACGATAATCCCTTGCACCCGGCCCAAGTCAACCACTTTCTCCACTTGCACGTTCGCAGGCAATGCCTTGGTAAATGCTTCGATTCTACTTTCGTAATCGCGCATCCAGATCATGCAGCGGGGGTTCTTATTGAGCCAATCGATAAACGTAGTCCATTCCCGTGATGAGTAGACTTCGAGTTCATCGCGGTTCAGCATGAAGCTCACTGCATCCCAACTGTTGCGATGGGCAACGTAGGGGATGCGTTCACGGTCCGCGAGTTGAATCAATTCCTGACAATCGTCAACGATACTGGTGCCCTGGGCGTACTCAGGAATGACGTGTTGTGCAATCCAGCACATGGTGAAGAGGGCTGTCGCTGCGGTGAGTTTCCAGGTGAGCGATTGAATTGATGGATGCTTCCAGGCCACGATCATGAGCGAAACAAACCCGATCAAGATCGCCAGGGGGATCATATCCACGCCCGGCTTGCCTACATGTAGAGCATGGTAGAAGCCCCACGAACGGAAGCTGAGAGCAAGTAACAGTACCATCAGAGCACTGCCAATACCCAGCAGCCAACGGGTGTTCCATTGCATCAGTGTCACTTGTCGCCCCATCATTACTGACAACATCGGCAACATCGGCAGCAAATACGTTGGCAGCTTAGCCTTGGCGGTGCTGAAGAAAATGAAGCACAGACCACTGAAGAACATCACGAACCGTTCGGTACCTGTCCAGTTCCGCCAGCGTCGTACTACGCTCCAGAGCAGTATCGGCCAAGGCAACACTTCCAACAGCAGTGCAGGCACATAGTACCAGAAAGGTTGTTCGTGATGAGCAGGATCAAGAAACCGGCGGAAGTGATGGCGGAAGAAATGTTCGGAGCCAAACGATTCATTGGTGAGCATCATAGCCGCGTACCAGGGCACAGCAATCGCCAGTACCACGATGCCATACCAGACACCGTCCAGGAAACGCATCGGCGTGCTGCTTCGATCCAGCCAGCGCAAGACAAACAGACAGGGTGTGACGAGTACCATCGCCACCGGCCCCTTGGCTAACACCCCCAAGCCGCAGAAGATGGCCGAGATCAACCACCACGCGGGATGCCGATTCTGCATCAGAGCATGATGGCCGGCCAGAAGCGAGCCTATCACAAGCATGGCCAGCACACCATCGAGCAGCAGCATCCGCATCATGGTGAGGTAGCCCAGCATAGTCAGCATCACCAGTGCTACTGCCCCTGCGACTCGTCGTTCAAAGTAGTGTCTGCTCCAGAGATAGACCATCATCAACGTCAGCCAGCCACAAGTTGCCGGAACCAGCCGTGCCGATTCGATGCTGATGCCGAAGAGTGAATAGCTGCCTGCAATCATCCAATAGACCAGCGGGGGCTTATCGTTGTAAGGCTTGCCTTGCAATTTGGGAGTAAGCCAATCGCCAGTACGTAGCATCAGTCGCGGAATCTCGGCATACCGTGATTCATCCGGTTCCAGCAAGGGGCTACCTAGGTGCCCCCAGAAGAGCCAGGCACCCACGAGGGCGACTAGGAGTGCATCCCACAATTCGTATCTCGTCCCTGGTCTCCGACCGGAGATGCATTGTGTGCCTGCCTCCGGCAGGCTGCAATCGTGAGAGTCTTTCTGATATTGCATTATGATGGATGCTCATCGTCGCTGCCAATCGGAGACTGGCCACCAGTGTGTCCCCGGTCGGAGACCGGGGACAAGTATTGAGATATGATGTCCCAAAATCTCGGTGATTGGTCAATGGCTTCTGCTGCCACTGTTCGGTATG
>WBZX01001529.1_pt1 | contig 17279 bp, 17 predicted proteins | sample 5204211 | NCBI WGS metagenome assembly WBZX01 (sample SAMN12344362, study PRJNA552823) | activated sludge metagenome | biome: Activated sludge suspended growth; feature: Nitrification reactor; material: Wastewater; isolation source: activated sludge from nitrification reactor of wastewater... | reverse complement strand
CAGCCCCAGCGATTTCGCCGCGCACGAAGCCGACCGTCTGCTCGACCAGCGGCTTCAGGCGCACGGCTTCCTTGCGGAAGGCCCGCTCGCGCGAGAAGTCGAGCAGCGAGCGCACGATGGTGCGCGCCCGCTCGGTCTGCTGGTCGATCTGCGCCAGGTATTTCTTCAGCGTCGCCGGATCGCAGTCGTCCGTCTCCTCCAGCAGGATCTGGCAGGAAGTCGAGATGTTCGACAGCGGGTTGTTCAGCTCGTGCGCGACGCCCGACAGCATGGTGCCGAGCGAAGCCAGCCGTTCGGAGCGCATCAGCGACTTCTGGCGCAGGTCGAGTTCCTGCAGCATGTGGTTGAAGGCCTCGATGATGGACACGATCTCGCGGTCGTTCGACGGCGCCGCCAGGGTTTCGCGCCGGTTCGCGCTGATCGCCGCGACGCTGGTCTCCATTTCCTTCAGCGGCTTGGCCACCCGCTGCGACAGCGCGCGGCCGATCACCACGATCAGCAGCGCCAGGCACAGGATCACCCCGAGCAGCAGATTGCGGAAGGACACGAGCGTCGTGCGGATCTGCCGGCGTTCGGCGCCGGCCATGTCCTCGGCCAGGGCGACCACGTCCTTGCCCAGCGCCCGTACCCGCGGCTCGATCGCGTCGGCCTGTCCGGCACTGGCGCCGGCATAGGCCGCCATCTGGTTCCCGTAGTCGTCCAGCCGCGTGCGCAGCGCATCCAGCTGCGCCGCCTGCGCCACCGCCAGGAATTCGGTGCGATGCGTCGTCAGCAGATCGTGCGCCAGGGCGATCTGGCGCGCGTTCTCGGCCAGGTCGGCCGGCTGCCGATGAAGAAAATAGTTGCGTTCGTAGCGGCGGATCTCGAGCACCGTGTCGAACAGTTCGGTCACCCGCTGGCCCAGTTCGACCCGCGCCTCGAGGGTGCGCAGCTCGCCCACGAAGAACAGCGAGGCGAGCAGCATGGCCAGCGCCACCGCGACATAGGCACCGGTGATCTTGCCCCGCAGGGAATGGCGTCCATCCGGACGGTCGACTTGTGTGGGCACCCGGCCTCCGTTGCGCAAGTTCAGGGACACAGCAGCTTGTGTTGCAATTTTAAACTGTGCGTCTTGAAATACAACACCCTGGGCAAAATGTCGATAACACATTGTTATAAATTAATTTATCAGAATTTTAACCAGGCCGGTGCGTTTGCATTATGCAACACACCCCGTGTGGTGCGCGGGCCATGAAATCGAATAATCCTGTTCGATCAATTGCTTACGGACCTGGCACACAAGATGCACATTGATGCGCATCCACAACAGACCGGCCTCCGGCCCCCTGCCATGATCGCGACGCTCAAGACCCTCTACAACGCCCTCTCCTTCGCCAACGTGAGCACGCTGGGCGAACTGCGCACCAAGCTGCGCACCGTCGACGCCCCCGCGGCGCAGCCGGCACGCCCGGTGCACGACCGCGCCGAGGCCCCCGTCATCGCGCGCATCTACCCGGCCGCCTGACGGCGCCGGTGCCCACGATTCCGGCTCCCGCAACTTCACCAGGAAACCCGAACACAGGATGGAAGGACTAGGCGAATACGCAACCGACGCCGCGGCTTTTGTGATCAGTGCCGCCAGCGTCTGCCTCTACTACTGCTACCTTGGCTACAAGGTGCGCAGGGATCCCACCTACAGCGTGCACGGCGTGCATGCGCTGGCCCGCCGGCTGTGGGTACAGAACATCATGCGCAATCCGGCGAAGGACGTGATGGCGGTGCAAACCCTGCGCAACTTCGTCATGGGCGCCTCGCTGATGGCCTCGACCGCCGCCCTGCTCATCATCGGCACGCTCACGCTTTCCGGGCAGGCGCAGAACATCTCGCAAAGCTGGCACGCGCTCAACCTCGCCGGCGCGCACGGCCAGGCCCTATGGATCTTCAAGGTCATGCTGCTGCTGGTGGACTTCATCGTCGCCTTCTTCGCCTTCGCCATGTCGGTGCGGCTGGCCAACCACGTGGTCTTCATGATCAACGTGCCCGAACACGACGCCCATCACATGCTCGCGCCCAAGGCTGTCGCCCGCCGGCTGCATCGCGCCGGCCACATGTTCTCGATCGGGATGCGCACCTTCTTCACCGCGATTCCGCTGGTGTTCTGGCTGTTCGGCCCCTATTTCCTGCTGGCCTCCTCGGTCGGCCTGGTCATCGCGCTCTACAACCTCGACCGCAGCGAATCCGAGGATGCCGAGGCGAACGAAACCCGCCCCACCGCCGTCACCGGCACCGGTTCGCCCGTGGTGCCGATGCACGCCGTCCACGCCAAATAAGCCATCCCAGCGCTGTGCCCGTGGCCGTCCTGCGTCCGCAGGCGGTCAGGGCCGCGTCCTGTAGAAGGTCAGCGGAACCGCCTGCCGGGCCACGGCCGGCTTCAGTTTCCCCATCACGTGCATCTCGCACGGCTTGCAGTCGAAACGCAGCGTGAGCTGTTCGCTGCCGTTGACGAGCGTCAGCGGCGCCGCGCGCACCGTGCCCTGCACGCCGGTCACGCCCTTGGCCTGCTTGGGGCACAGGCTCAGCGAATAGCGCACGCAGTGCTTGGTGATCATCAGGGACACCTCGCCTTCCTCCTCGTGCGATTCGTAGGCCGCGGCGATGAGCTTGACGCCATGCCGGGCGTAGAAGTCGCGCGCCTTGTGGTTGAACACATTGGCGAGATAGGAAAGCGTGTCTTCGGGATACGCCACGGGCGGTTCGACGGCGGCGGCGCGCGGCGGGCGCACGTACGCTTCGGCACGCGCGGTTTCCAGCGCGGCAACGGCGTCGCGGCGCAGGCCGTTGAGCACGGAGGCGGGCACGAACCACGGCTGCGACAGTTCCAGCGCGATGCCGCGCGATTCGAACTGTGTGGTGCCGAGCTTGCCCAGGTGTTCGCGCAGGCCGGCTTCGGCGCGGGCGGCGTCCTTCGCTGCCTCGCGGGGCTGCGCGACCCGGGCCGTGGCGGCGATGCCGTCCTCGTCGGTCAAGGTCAGCGCCAGGCCGTCGGTGGTTTCGTCCAGCCGCATCCACACGCCGATGCGCCGTTCGCTGGATGCCTTGTCCAGCATGCGCATCCAGTTCATGTCGCGGTTGCGGTTGACGGCGGTGCCGGCGCGCAGATCCTTGAAGCTCGACACCGGATCCCTTGGAAACACGCGCCAGACGCCCGTGCTCATTTTCTCGGCGCGGTTGATCGCCAGGCCGGCCAGGTCCTTCTGCAGGGTGTAGTAGCAGAGGCCGTCGCCGTTGTTGAGCACGGTGGCGGGGTCATCGGTTTCCAGTTCCACCCATTTGTCGCCGACCTTGCGCACGTGGCCGATGGGCAGGCCGGGATTCTTGGGCGTGTCGAAGGCGCCGATATCGTCGCGGCGACCGCCCACGAAGTAATCGGTGAATTCGCGGTTGAAGTTCTGGTTGGGGTCGGGCGTGAAGGCAAAGGTGGTGCGTCCGCTGGAACTGCGCGCGAATTCGGGGCGGCGCTCGATCAGCTCGTCCAGCAGCGTGCGGTAATGGGCGGTGATGTTCTTCACGTAGCCCATGTCCTTGTAGCGGCCCTCGATCTTGAAGCTGCGCACGCCGGCGTCGACCAGCGCCTCGATGTTGGCGCTCTGGTTGTTGTCCTTCATAGACAGCACGTGCTTGTCGTGTGCGACGACGCGCCCTTCCATGTCCAGCACCTGGTAGGGCAGGCGGCAGGCCTGCGAGCAGTCGCCGCGGTTGGCGCTGCGTCCGGTGTGCGCATGGCTGATGTAGCACTGGCCGCTGTAGGCCACGCACAGCGCGCCGTGGACGAAGAATTCCAGCACCGTTTCAGGCCGCAGCGCGGCGCGCACGGCGGCGATCTGCCGCAGGTCGAGCTCGCGTGCGAGCACGACCTGCGAAAAGCCCGCGTCCTGCAGGAAGCGTGCCTTCTCCGGCGTGCGGATGTCGCACTGCGTGCTGGCGTGCAGCTGGATCGCTGGCAGGTCGAGTTCGAGCAGGCCCATGTCCTGCACGATGAGCGCATCGACGCCGGCGTCGTAGAGCTGGCGGACCTGCCGGCGTGCCGGCTCCAGTTCGTTGTCGGCGAGGATGGTGTTGAGGGTGACGAAGATGCGCGCGTTGTAGCGGTGCGCATGGTCGACCAGCCGCGCGATGTCGGCGATGTCGTTGGCCGCCGAGGCGCGCGCGCCGAACGACGGCCCGCCGATGTACACGGCATCGGCGCCGTGGTTCACCGCCTCGATGCCGATGTCGGCATCGCGCGCGGGGGCGAGGAGTTCGATCTGGTGGGGCAGCACGGCAGCATCCGCTGGGAACAAGCCCGTATTTTAGCGGACGCCGCCGGAACCGCTGGCGGTTTACTGCTGCTTGCGGGCTTCCACCGACAGGTTGAGGGTGACCTCGTCGCTCACGTAGGGCGCGTTCTTGCCCATGTTGAAGTCGGAACGCTTGAGCTTCGCCACCGCGTTGGCGCCGCAGGCCTCGACCTTGAGCATCGGGTGCGGCGCGCAGTTGAACGCCGTGATGTCGAAGGTAATGGGCCGGGTCACGCCCTTGATCGTGATGTCGCCCGAAATGCTGACCGGCTTGTCGCCCTTGAACTGCATCTTCGTGCCCTTGAAGCCCAGGGTGGGATAGTGCGCCGTGTCGAAGAAATCCGCCGCCTGGATGTGCTCGTTGAAGAGCGCGGAGCCGGCGTCGACGGACTTGGCGTCGATGCTCACCTCGGCCGAGCCGGTCTTCGCGGCGCGGTCGACCACGATGCTGCCGGTGGTGCCGTTGAAGCGGTGGGTCTGGGTCGAGAAGCCCAGGTGGTTGTAGCTGAAGGACGGGAAGGTGTGCGTGCTGTCGATGACGTAGGTCACCGGCTCGGCCTGGGCGGCGACGGCGAGCGCGGCGAGCGCGGATGCGAGTACGAGGCGTTTCATGCTGGATTACTCCTGGTGGTTGAACGACGGGATTACTTGCCGCTGGCGGCAATGCTGAATTTCACGTTGACTTCGTTGGCGACGGTGCCGACGTCGGCCCACATGCCCTCGCCGATGCCGAAGTCCAGGCGCCGGAGCACAAAGCTGCCGTCGAAGCGCGCCGCTGCCTTGCCCGGCACGAGCTGCACGGGAATGGTCAACTCGCGGCGCTTGCCCTTGATCGCCAGGGTGCCGCGCAATTCGAAGCGGTTGTCGCCCAGCGCGCGCACCTGGGTGGAATCGAAGCGCGCCTTCGGAAACGCGGCGCGGTCGAACCACAGCTTGCCGGCAGATTCCTCGTTCGCCTCGGGCGAGCCGGCGTCGATGCTGGCGAGATCGATTTCGAGCGTCGCCCGCGCGCTTTCCGGCTTCGCGGGATCGAAGGCCATCTGCGCGGCAAAGCGCTTGAAGCTGGCGGGTATCTTCACGCCCATCTGCACGAACTCGAAGCCGATGCGGCTCTGCGCCGGCAGCACGGTGCGGTATTCGACGGCGTGCGCGGCCGGGGCCGCGAGCAGCGCCGCCAGGACGATCCAGGATTTCATCGCGCCCCCTTCCCGCCCAGCTTCATGCGCTGCAGGTAGGTGCCGCCGGCCTGGATCTGGTGCTTGACGGCGGCAGCCACGTGCAGCACGACCAGGACCAGCATCGTGTAGTTCAGGAATTCGTGCACTTCCTCCAGCGCCTCGCCCAGCGCCTTGTCCTTGCCGACCAGGTCGGGCAGCGGCAGCACGCCGAACCACACGGTCTGGAAGCCCTTGGCCGAACTCATCAGCCAGCCCGACAGCGGCACCGCGATCATCAGCAGGTACAGCAGGCCATGCACCGCATGGCTCGCCTTGCGCTGCAGCGCACTCATGCCCGCCGGCAGCGCGGGCGGCGTGTGCGTCGCGCGCCAGGCCAGGCGCAGGCCGACCAGCAGCAGCACCGTGATGCCGATCCACTTGTGATAGCTGTAGAGCTGCAGCTTGGTCGGCGACAGCGGCAGCTCGTGCATGTAGAGCCCTAGCGGAAACGCGACGAAGATCAGCAGCGCGATCAGCCAGTGCAGCACGACGGCAGGCGGAGTGTAACGGTCGGTCATCGGGCGGGTTCCTTTTCGAGTTGGGATTGCAGGGAAAGCAGCGCCTCGCGCCAGCGCGCGTGGTCGGCCTGTGTCGTACCGGCGAAGTGCGCCTGCAGGTGGGCAAGATGGGCGGGAAACACCCGGTCGAAGACCTTGTCGCCGGCACGCGTCAGGCGGACGATCTGGCAGCGCCGGTCGCTGTCGTGCGCGACCCGCTCGACCCAGCCGCGTTCGACCAGGCGGTCCACCACGCCGGTGAGCGTGCCCTTGGTGATGAGCGTCTTCTCGCCGAGCTCGGTCGCCGTCATGCCCGGCGTGTTGCCCAGGGTGGCGACGATGTCGAACTGCGCGGGCGTGAGGCCCAGGGTGCGGATGTGCGACTCCGAGTGCGCAACGAAGGCCTGGTAGCAGTGCACCAGGGCTTGTACGGTCGGCAGGAAGGCGGCGGCTTGGCTCATGATGGCAATTTGGTTCTAACACGAACCAATTTAGTTCGTGTTAGAACTTTCGTCAAGCCACCACCGGAAAAGTTCAGTCGGCCGCGTCCGGCGGCTGCCAGCGCGCCGCCGCCGCGTCGTCGCTGGCGCGCGCCTCCACCCAGCGTTCGCCGGCCGGCGTCTCTTCCTTCTTCCAGAACGGCGCGCGCGTCTTCAGCGCGTCCATGAGGTATTCGCAGGCAGCGAAGGCATCGCCGCGATGCGTGCTGGCCACCGCCACCAGCACGATGGGATCGCCCGGCAACAGGCGGCCGACGCGGTGGATGACCGTGGCGTCGATCAGCGTCCAGCGCGCCGCCGCCTCGTCGGCCAGCGCGGCCAGCGCCTTCTCGGTCATGCCGGGGTAGTGTTCCAGCGTCATCGCCGTCACGCCGCTGCCGTCGTTGACGTCGCGCGCGTAGCCGACGAAGCTCGCCATCGCTCCCACGTCCAGCCGGCCCGCCCGCAGCGCCTCGACCTCCGCGCCGAGGTCGAAGCCTTCGGTCTGCACCCGGATCTTCATCTCAGCCCCCCGTCACCGGCGGAAAGATCGCCACTTCGGCCCCCTCCGCCAGCGGCGTGTCCGCCGTCGCCAGATCCTGGTTCACCGCCACGCGAAAGCTGCGGCCGGGCGCGAGCTCCTCGGCCCAGGCGCCGCCGCGCGCGCGCAGCGCGGCGAGCAGATCGGCCACTGTCGCGCCGTCGCAGGCCAGGCTTTCCTCGTCCACGCCGAAGCGTTCGCGCAGGCGGGCGAAATACAGCAGGCGCAGCCTCATCCCAGCACCTCCGAGAAGGGAATGAAACGCACCCAGTCGCCGGGCTGGATAGTCCGGCCGATCTCCAGGTCGACAAAGCCGTCGCCCCAGGCGCACGAAGTCAGCACGCCCGAGCTCTGGTTGGGAAAGAGCGCGACGCGGCCGTCGTCGGCCAGGCGCGCGCGCAGGAATTCGCGGCGGTCGCCGGCCTTCGTCCACGCCGAGGCCGAACGCGCCGGGAAGGCGCGGTAGAGCACCCGCGTCGCGCCCATGCGCTTCAGCAGGAAGGGCCGCACGAACAGCGCAAAGGTCGCGAAGGCCGACACCGGATTGCCCGGCAGGCCGACGAAATCCGCCCCGCCCACGCGCCCGTAGACGATAGGCTTGCCGGGTTTCATCGCCACCTTCCACATTTCGATGCGGCCCAGCCTTTCCACCGCGGCCTTCACGAAATCGGCCTCGCCCACCGACACGCCGCCACTGGTGACGACCACGTCGGCGATGTCGGCCGCGCCTTTCAGCGCCGCCTCGGTCGCCTCCAGCGTATCCGGCACGATGCCGAAATCGATCAGCTCGCAGCCCAGGCCGCGCACCAGGCCCGCCAGCGTGTAGCGGTTGGAGTTGTAGATCTGCCCCGGCCCCAGCGGCATGCCGGGCGACACCAGCTCGTCGCCGGTGAAGAAGCAGGCCACCTTCAGGCGGCGGAACACGCGCAGTTCGCCCAGGCCCACCGACGCCGCGAGGCCCATTTCGGCCGCGCCGATACGGGTGCCGGCGGCGAGGATTTCGCTGCCGGCGCGGATGTCCTCGCCGGCGCGGCGGATGTGTTCGCCGGCACGCGGCAGCCTGTCGATCACGACCGCGTCACCGTCGGCGCGGCACACCTCCTGCATCAGCACCGCGTCGGCACCGAGCGGCACCGGGGCACCGGTGAAGATGCGTGCGGCGGTGCCGGCGGCGAGCGGCGCCCCGACCTCGCCGGCCTGGATGCGCTGCGCCACCGGGAGGCGCGTGCCGGGCGCCGGCACGTCGGCCAGGCGCACCGCATAACCGTCCATCGCGCTGTTGTCGAGCGGCGGCACGGTGATCGACGACGTCACCGGCGCAGCCAGCACGCGGCCGAGGGCCTCGGTCACGGCGACGGTTTCGGTGGCCTGCTGCGCGCGCGCGCGTTCGAGCAGGGCATCAAGCAGTTGGGAAGCGGTCAGCATGGGTCAGGATGAACTCGGTGAGTTGGGATAGATCGTCGGGGGCGATGCGCGGCAGGCGGCCCGGCGGCGCAGTATCGGACGCCACCGCCAGCACGAGCGGATCGTCCGGAAACAGCCAGGGCTTGCCGGTCGCCGCACGGTGCACTTCCAGCTTCGGGATCGGCTCGCGCTTCCAGCCTTCCACCAGCACCAGATCGCACGGCGGCAGGCGGGCGAGCAGGTCGGCGAACGCAGGCGGGCCATTGCGGTGTTCGACCAGCAGCGTACTGCGTGCATCCGACGCCAGCAGCACCGCCGCCGCCCCCGCCGCGCGCATGCGCCAGCTGTCCTTGCCGGGCTGGTCGAGGTCGACGTCGTGATGCGTGTGCTTGAGCACCGCGACCCGCAGGCCCCGGGCCTGCAGGCGCGGCAGTACCCGCTCGATCAGCGTGGTCTTGCCGCTGCCGCTGGTGCCTGCGATGCCGAACACCTTCATGACCTGCCCGCCATGGCTGCTAAAATGAGGCTATATTTTTTCATATATAGCCGACGCACTCCAGCCCGCCATGTCCCAGCCCGCCCTCCTCGACCAGTTCGGCCGCCGCATCGACTACGTGCGGCTGTCGGTCACGGACCGCTGCGACCTGCGCTGCAGCTACTGCATGCCGGAAGGCTTCAAGGGCTTCGAGGAGCCCGACCACTGGCTGCGCTTCGACGAAATCGAACGCCTGATCGGCGCCTTCGTCCGGCTCGGCGTCAGCCATGTCCGCCTCACCGGCGGCGAACCGCTGCTGCGCCGCGACATCGCCGGCCTCGCCGCGCGACTCGCCGCCCTGCCCGGCCTCGACGACCTCTCGCTGTCGACCAACGCCACCCAGCTCGACCGCCACGCCGGGGCGCTCAAGGCCGCCGGCGTGACGCGGCTCAACGTCAGCCTCGATTCGCTGCAGCAGGCGCGCGTGGAAAAGATCAACGGCCGCGACGTGCTCGCCAGGGTGATGCGCGGCCTCGACGCCGCGCGCGCCGCCGGCTTCGCGCCGATCAAGCTCAACATGGTGGCGCTGGCCGGCGAGAACGAGGACGAGATCGATGCCATGGTCGCCTTCTGCATCGAGCACGGCTTCGTGCTGCGCCTGATCGAGACCATGCCCATGGGCGACACCGGCCGCAACGCCGGCTATCTCGACCTGCAGCCGGTGCGCGCGCGCCTGCAGCGGCAGTTCGGCCTCGTCGAGACCACGCAGCCCGGCGCCGGTCCCGCGCGCTACCTCGGCACACCGGACGGCCGCTTCAACGTCGGCTTCATCACCCCCATCTCGCAGCACTTCTGCGCCACCTGCAACCGCGTGCGCGTGGCCGTCGACGGCACCGCCTACATGTGCCTCGGCCAGGAAGAGAAATTCGAGTTCCGCCCGCTGCTGCGCGACGGCGCCTCCGACGCCGAACTCGCGGCGGCGATCCGCGCGGCCATCGACCTCAAGCCCGAACGCCATACCTTCCGCGAAGCGCCCGGCAAGATCGTGCGCTTTATGTCGATGACCGGCGGCTGAGCCACCCGGTCGCGCACAAACCCCGCTTAAAACAGGGTCTTGCCGCGCGTGCGGCGGGCTCGCATTGTCGGCGACGCTGTCTAGAATGACTGCTCCCCCCTCGCCTCTGCCCGGTCGGGCGAACGCATGCACCCGCTCTCCAGCCTGCCCTCCGTCGACCGTCTCCTCGCCCATCCCGCGCTCGCCGCGCTGATCGATGCGCACGGCCGTAGCCTGGTCACCCGCTGGATCCGCACCAGCCTCGACACGGCCCGCCGGGACGCCCGCGACGGCCAGCCCGTGCCGGATGCCGCCGGCCTGGTCGCGACCGTCGCGTCCACCGCAATGGCAAGCGCCATGCCCAGGCTGCGCCCGGTCTACAACCTCACCGGCACCGTGCTGCACACCAACCTCGGCCGCGCGCCGCTGCCGGAAGAGGCCGTCGCCGCCCTCGTCGACGCCGCGCGCAATCCCTGCGCGCTCGAGTACGACATCGACAGCGGCGGGCGCGGCGACCGCGACGACGTCGTCGAGGACCTGCTGTGCGAACTCACCGGCGCCGAGGCCGCCACCGTCGTCAACAACAACGCCGCCGCCGTGTTCCTGCTGCTCAACACGCTGGCACTGAAGAAACAGGTGATCGTCTCGCGCGGCGAGCTGATCGAGATCGGCGGCGCCTTCCGCGTGCCCGACATCATGCAGCGCGCCGGCGCGAAGCTCGTCGAGGTCGGCACCACCAACCGCACCCACCTGCGTGATTTCGAAGGCGCGCTCGGCGCGCGCACCGCCCTGCTGATGAAGATCCACGCCAGCAACTACGCGATCCAGGGCTTCACCCACGCCGTGCCCGAACCCGAACTTGCCGCGCTCGCCCACGCGCACGACCTGCCTTTCGTCGTCGACCTCGGCTCCGGCACGCTCGCCGATCTCGACGCTTACGGCCTGCCGCACGAACCCACGCCGCGCGAAAACCTCGCGGCCGGCGCCGACCTCGTCACCTTCTCCGGCGACAAGCTGCTCGGCGGACCGCAGGCCGGCCTGCTGGCCGGCCGCAAGGACCTGATCGCAAGGATCAAGAAGAACCCGCTCAAGCGCGCGCTGCGCGTCGGCAAGCTCACCCTGGCCGCGCTCGAAGCCGTGCTGCGGCTCTACCGCGACCCTGACCGCCTGCACCAGCGCCTCGTCACCCTGCGCCTGCTGACGCGGCCCGAAGCCGAGATGCGCGCCGCGGCAGGGCGCCTGCTGCCGTCGCTCGAGGCCGCGCTCGCCGGCCTGCCCGTCACGGTCGACATCGCCACGCTGCGCTCGCAGATCGGCTCCGGCTCGCTGCCGGTGGACCGCCTGCCGTCGGCCGGCCTCGCCATCCGCCCGCAGGGCAGGAAAGGCGGCGTGCTGCTGCGCATCGAAGCCGCGCTGCGCGGCCTGCCGCGCCCGGTCATCGGCCGCATCGAGGACGGCGCCCTGCTGCTCGACCTGCGCTGTCTCGACGTCCACGACGAAGCCGCCTTCGCCGCCAACCTGGGGCAACTCGCGTGCTCGTAGGCACCGCCGGCCACATCGACCACGGCAAGACCACGCTGGTGAAGGCGCTCACCGGCGTCGACGCCGACCGCCTGCCCGAGGAAAAGGCGCGCGGCATCACGCTCGACCTCGGCTACGCCTATACCCCCCTGCCCGACGGTTCGGTGCTCGGCTTCGTCGACGTGCCCGGGCACGAGAAACTCATCCACACCATGCTCGCCGGCGCCACCGGCATCGACTTCGTGCTGCTGGCGATCGCCGCCGACGACGGCCCCATGCCGCAGACGCGCGAGCATCTCGAACTGCTCGACCTGCTGGGCCTCGACCGCGGCGCCGTCGCCCTCACCAAGACCGACGCCGTGTCCGCGCGACGCCTCGCCGAGGCGGAGCAGGAAATCGCGGCCCTGCTGGCCGGCGGCGCGTTCGCCGGCAGCCCGCTGTTCCCCGTATCCGGCCGCACGGGCGCCGGCGTGGCCGCACTGCGCGCGCATCTCGACGCCGCCGCCGCGGCCCTGCCGCCGCGCGACGCCGACGGACGTTTCCGCCTCGCCGTCGACCGCTGCTTTACCCTGGCCGGCATCGGCACCGTCGTCACCGGCACCGCGCATGCCGGCCGCATCCGGGTCGGCGACACGGTGCACGTGTCGCCGCCGGGACGGAAGGCGCGCGTGCGCAGCCTGCACGTGCAGGACCGTGCCGCCGAAGAAGGGCGGGCCGGCGACCGCATCGCGCTCGCGCTGGCCGGCGACTTCGAGCGGCAGGACATCGCGCGCGGCATGTGGATCGTCGATCCCGCCCTCGCCCTCCCGCTGACGCGCTTTCACGGCGAACTGCGCATCCCGCCGGGACAGCCGCCGCTGCGCCCCCTGCAGCGCGTGCACGTGCACCTGGGCACCGAGGACATCCCCGGCCGCGTCGCCCTGCTCGACGGCACGGACGCGCCGCCCGGCGCGCGCGCGCTGGTCGAGGTGCTGCTCGAGCGCGCCACGCCCGCGCTGCGCGGCGACCGCTTCATCCTGCGCGACGCCGGTGCGCAGCGCACGGTTGCCGGCGGCCGCGTACTCGACCCCTTCCCGCCGCAGCGCTACAAGCGCACGCCGCAGCGGCTGGCCCTGCTCGACGCGATGCGCGACGACGACCCTGCCGTCGCGCTGCACCGCCTGCTCGACGACAGCGCCAGCGGCGTCGAACTCGAACGCTACGCCCTCGCCTGGAATCTCGCGCCGCAGGCCGCGCAGGCGCTGTGGCAGCGCGCCGGCCTGCACGTCCTTCCGGACGGCGCCGCCACGCTCGGCTTCACCGACGCGGCCTGGGCCGCGCTCAAGGAAAAGGCGTGTTCCGCGCTGGCCGACGAACACGCGCGCGCCCCCGACATGATCGGCGTCGAGCGCGAACGCCTGCGCCGCATGAGCGCGCCGCGGCTGTCGCGCGCCGCCTTCGCCGCGCTGGCCGACGAACTCCTGGCCGCCGGTGCGATCGCGCAGACGCGCGCCTGGCTGCACCTGCCCGCGCATCGCGCCAGCGTCTCCGACGCCGACCGCACGCTGTTCGCCGCCTTGAAGCCGCTGCTCGACGCCGCGCCCTACAACCCGCCGCGGGTGCGCGACCTCGCCCGCGCCACCGGCACGCCCGAAGAAACCGTGCGCCAGCTGTGCAAGCGCATCGCGCGGGCCGGCGAGCTCTACCCGGTGGCGCACGACCACTACTACACCGCCGCCGCCGTCGCCGACCTGGCCGCGCTCGTACGCAGGCTCGACGCCGAAGGCGGCGCGCGCATCGCCAGCCTGCGCGACGAGGCACTCGGCCACGGCAGCGGCGGCCGCAAGGTGGCGACGCAGATCCTGGAATTCTTCGATCGCACCGGCTACACCCGCCGCGTGCGCGACGACCACGTGCTGCGCAACGACGGAGCCATGCCCGCATGGGCCGGTCCATGAAACACGGAAGAGATCGTCCCCCGGTGGGGCGCCCGGTCTTCAAAACCGGGAGGGGCCGCCAGGCGGTCCCTGGTAGGTTCGACTCCTGCTCTCTTCCGCCCGATTCCGGCCGCCCGCGACGGCCGGCGTGTCAGAAGCCCAGCCCGGGCAGACTGCGCTTCAGCGCGTCGAGGCAGTCGCCGTCGATGGCGGCGCCGCGTTCCTTTTCCATCATCGCGATGGCCTGGTCCACCGGAATCGGCCCGCGATAGGGGCGGTCGGCGGTGATCGCGTCGAAGATGTCGGCCACGGTGATGATGCGCGTCTCGATCGAGATGCGCTCGGCGGTCAGGCCGCGCGGATAGCCCTTGCCGTCGAGCCGCTCGTGGTGCGCGGCGGCGACGAAGGCCAGTTCGGCGAAGATGGCCATGCGGCCGAGGATCTGTTCGGAATACGCGGCGTGCGCCTTCACCCGTTCCCACTCGTCGACTTCCAGCTTGCCCGGCTTGTCGAGCACGGCGTTGCTCACGCCGAGCTTGCCGATGTCGTGCAGCAGCGCGCCGCGCCGCAGCCAGCGCGCGCGTTCCTGCGGCAGGCCGAGCGACCGCGCGACCGCGTCGGTGTAGGTCGCCACGCGCGCGCTGTGGCCGTAGGTGTAGTTGCTCTTCGCGTCCACCACCTGGGCAAAGGCCTGGGCGATGGTGTCGAGCCGCTCCTCGTCGATGCGGATCACCTTCGACGCCGGCTCGATGCCTTCGATGCGCGCCTGCAGGCCGGCGTCCGCCATGCCTTCCCAGAAACCCGGCTGCCGCTCGGCGGCGACGAAGGCCGCCACCACCGCCGGGTCGAACCAGCTGCCCGCGCGCTTGCGCACTTCCTCCCGCGCCGCCGCCGGTCCGCCGGCGGCATGGAACACCTCCGCCACCTGCGACAGCAGCGCGATGCGCGCATTCAGCGGAATCGCTTCGCCCACGAGGCCGAGCGGCTTGCCGCGGCCGTTCCAGTGTTCGTCCAGGCTGCGGATGCCGGCCGCCACTTCCTCGTCGAAGCCCAGCTGCAGCGCGATGCTGGCGCCGCGCTCGCAGCGCGTGGTGATGAGCTCGGTGGCGAATTCCTCGCCGCTCCTGGCCAGGTGCAGGATGCGCTGCACCCGCTCGTGCAGCGACTTGCCCACGCCCACGTGCGACAGCACGAACTGCCCCAGCCGCGCCAGGCTGTCGGTGTCCACCTGCTTGAAGTCGCGTTTCACCGCGCGGTCGTCGGTACCGTACAGTTCGAACAGGCGCGCCGCGTTGCTGCTGCAGCCGGCGTCCTTGAGCAGCAGCGCGTAGTAGAGGTGCGATTGCGCATCGCTGTCCAGGCCGAGCGCCTGCCCCACGTGCATGCCCACCCAGCAGCAGCGCAGGCTGTGACCCGCCGGCAGGCCCTCGGTGAGGTCGAGCGCATAGCTCAGCGCGCCGATGATGGAAGACAGCGAGATTTCCTCCACGACGGCGAGGGGCGTGATGTCGAGCGGGCTCATGGCGGGGACCTCCGGTTGAACGCAGCCGGCCGGTTGCGACCCGGACCGGCCCTCAACTGAAGGATCGGTCGCCGCAGGCCTTCCTGAACCCTTGCCGCAGCAGGGGATTGCGCCGCCTCAGCGCCCCAGGACGCGCGCGCGGATCCAGTGGTCCAGCGACAGCCGGCCCGGCCCCGACAGCACCAGCGGCAGCAGCATGATCAGGTACATGAGCGGCAGCTTGTAGCCGTTGTCGCCCACGTTGTAGCCATTGCCGGCGTGCACCGAGGCCCAGGCGATCACGTCGAGGATCAGCAGGCCCGTCGCCCAGAAGCGCGTGCCCAGTCCCACCACCAGCGCCGCGGCGCCGACGAGTTCGGTCCAGGTGGCGAGAAACCAGCTCACGTCGACCGGCACCGCGCTGAAAGGAAACGGGAAATCGCCCATGATGTCGGCGAACCAGTTGTGCCCGTTGAGCTTTTCCAGGCCCGACACGCCGAACTCCCAGGCCAGCAGCAGGCGGATGCCCAGCATGCCGATCCAGTGTCCCGCCCGGTCGCTCCAGGTAAAGCCGCGTGCTATGCAGGTGCTTGCCGTATTCATGATGGGGGCCTCCCGTGTTGAACTTGAATCAACAGTCGCGGCAAGCCGGCCAAACTTACAAGCCCGGCCGGGGGCCCGGGCGCGTGGCGTCCCAGGCAGCGGGCGGCCGCATCGCCTGCGCGTAGTGCCCCGGCCGGAAACGGGCCACCAGCAGCATCACCGCCAGCACCGCGCCGAACTGCGCCAGCCAGCCCGCCCGATAGCCGCCGGTGAGCTGGTGCAGGCGCGCCATCGTCCACGGCGCCAGCGCCGTCAGCATGAAGCCGCCGCCCTGCATCAGCGCAGCGAGCGCCCCGGCCTGCACGGGGTGGCGCAGATGGTCGAGCGCCACCACCATGAACAGCGCAAAGCAGCCGCCGATGCCCACGCCCAGCACCGTCGCCGCCGCCAGCGGCGCCGCGTCGGGCCACCAGGCCAGGGCGGCGAAACCGGCGGCCTGGCAGGCCAGCGTGAGCCACAGCCAGGGCCGGCGATCGGCCTGGCGCGCCACCAGCGCCGGCAGGGCGAACGCGGCCACCGCCTGCGCCAGCGACACCACCGCCACCAGCAGGCCGCTGTGCGGCGCGCTCCAGCCGCGCGCCTGGTAATACGGCGCCAGCCAGGCCACCATCATGGCGTAGCCGCCGTTCATCAGGCCGAAGGCCAGCATCAGCAGCCAGGTGCGGCGCCGCTGCAGCAGCCAGCGCGTGGCGCTGCCCTGCGGCGCCGGCGCCGGCTGCGGCAGCGCACCCAGCGCGCGCCAGGCGAGGACCAGCGCCAGCAGCACCGGCCCGGTCCACAGCGCGAGCGCCGCCTGCCAGCCCAGGCCCCACTGCACGGCCAGCGGCGTGAACTGCGCGCCCAGCGCGCCGCCGCTCATCAGCGCCGCGGAATACACGCCCATCATCGGCGCCACGTGCTGCGGCGTGTGGAACTTGATCAGGCCCGGCAGCACGCCCTGCGCCAGCGCCACGCCCACGCCGCACAGCGCGGCGGTGGCCACCAGCACGGCGGACTGGCTGCCGGCCAGGCGCAGCGCGCAGCCCAGGGCGACGAGCGCCAGCGCCAGCATCAGGACCGGCCGCGCGCCGAGGCGATGCTGCACCGCGGGCGTCAGCCAGGTGCCGGCGCCGATCAGCGCCATCGGCAACAAGGTCAGCCAGGCCAGCGCCTCCAGCCCCATGCCGGTGTCGGCCTGGATGGCCGGCGTCAGCGGACCGACGGCGGTCAGGAAGGGACGCAGGTTGAGCGTGACCAGCACCACCGTGGCCAGCCACAGCCAGCGCGGCGCAGCCGGGTACAGCGGGGCGACGGGGTCGTGCATGGGCAGTCTCGAACGGGAACGATCGCCGGCGCGGACGCGGCCGGACTGAGGCGCAAGCATACCAGCGCACCCGCCCGCCGCGCGCGGCTTAACCCTGCGGCCAGTCGGGTGGCCGGCGCACCGCGAACCCCTAGAATCGACCCATGCCTACCCACCACGACCTCGTCTTCGACAACGGCTTCGCCCGCCTGCCCGACACCTTTCATTCGCGCGTGCAGGCCGCGCCGGTGCCCGCCCCCGCGCTCGTCTGCCACAGCCCGGACGCGCTCGCCCTGCTGGGCCTCGACGCCGACGCCATCCACCACCCCGAGTTCATCGACGCGCTCGCCGGCAACCGCGTGCTGCCCGGCATGGACCCGGTCGCCGCGCTCTACGCCGGCCACCAGTTCGGCCATTACGTGCCGCAGCTCGGCGACGGCCGCGCGCTGCTGCTGGGCGAGGCGCAGGCCCCC
>WBZX01001528.1_pt1 | contig 17284 bp, 15 predicted proteins | sample 5204211 | NCBI WGS metagenome assembly WBZX01 (sample SAMN12344362, study PRJNA552823) | activated sludge metagenome | biome: Activated sludge suspended growth; feature: Nitrification reactor; material: Wastewater; isolation source: activated sludge from nitrification reactor of wastewater... | reverse complement strand
GAGCGCTGACACCAACGCTACGAGCTTCGCGTGCGCCTCCGTGCTATCGGCTTTGCTCACATACTCCCAATGCGCGGCGCTTTGCCACAGGGTGCGTCCCTTGGGTAGTTGCTTCCCTTCCACGGATGGATAGTCGCCCTTGTACACGGGCACTTGATGGTCGCTCAAGTGCCTGGCCCGTTCGAATTCGCCATCCACCTGTTCGAAGAGTTCCATCACCCCCATCGCTTTCCCATTCAGACGCACGAACACCATTTCGTTCAAGGGCACCGCCACGCCCATGCTACCCGCCACCCACGCGGAGAGGTGATCATTCACCAGATTGAAGGCCTTGGGGTTGATCACGTTCACCTTTCGGTATGGCGCCCATGGATTGCGTGCCTTCAACGAGAGCCGGAAGGACTTCTTGTCGCCCAGGAAGTGCGAGGGTGTATAGATCCCGCGGTAGCGGAACTTGGCCTTGTACTCAACGCCGTTGTGCGCGAGCACAGCGGATACGTTCTTGCCTCCGCTCCACGGCAGGTCCTCGTTCAAGCTATCGAGGTCAGCAGCATCCACGCGGAGGTCCAACACCGGGATACGGTGCGCACCGGTCCGCTCGGCAAGACCGTCCGCGACCACGTTGGCAGCAGCGGCCATGGCGATGCTGGCGGCCCGCGATGGACCGAGCAGCGCTGCGAACACGATCAGCGAAAGCAGCACTACCCCGGCACCGATGAGCCAGAGCATGCCAACGATGCCGACCCGCGCTCTCATCGCCCTTGTTTGGAACCGAGCAGCAGCGCCAATGTGGTGACGACCGTGAGGACCAGCGCGCTGAAGTTGAAGCCCAGCCCGAGCAGCGCAGCCAGCAACACCACCGGGGTCCACAACCCGCGCGGGTGGGTGCCCCTTCCGATGGCTGCGGAAAGAAGAACGGCAGCGGCGATGATCCCTGCAGCGACCAGATCGTCCCGGAAGGCGCGCAAGAGAAGCACCACGCCGAAGGAGGAGACGAGCAGCAGAGCCGGCAACACCGGGCCGCGGTCCGCCGGGCGGAAGCCCCGGTTGTAGGCCCAGCCGATGAGCACCAGGGCGACAAGGAGCATGATGAAGAGGGTGAGCACCTCCACCCATCCGTGGAAGAGGGCACCTAGCCAGCGATCGGCTTCTGTCCGCATGGAGAACGTTGAGTTCCCCGAAGTTCAGTCAACAACGAACCGAAGCCATCCAAGACGCGGCCGAGTTATCAAGAACCGAATGGGTACGATCAGAGGAAGCGTTGCATCCAACTGGAACGCAGCGGCAGCCGAAAGCGGTCCTTGAGGTCACCTACGGTCGCTACGAGGTCGTCGAACACGATGGTATCCGCCGTGATGGCCCCGGCCTTCATCAACTCCGGCAGTTCCTGCAACCGACAACTGGTTATGCCGCTATCGCCCTCGTAGACGACCACCATGCGGTCCGTGAGCATGAGGTTCAGGTCGTGTTCCAATTGCTTGATGAAGCCCACGCTCTTGTCGATGCTGCAGCCACTGGCATTCGCCTGCTCCTCGTCCACGGCCACCACAACGAAGCGATCGAAGAGCACATCCACGCATGCATCCAGCGGTGCGCCATGGGCCGCCCAGGTACTGGTGAAGGCGGCACCATGCTCGTGTATCATCTTCTGCTCCGCTTGACTGAGGTCACGGGCCGTCTTGTACACCCACGTACGGGCGTGGGCGGGCATGCTGTCGATGGTGCGAATGGGTGCAGGTGCTGCGGTCGTCATCGTGGTTCGTTCCGGTTCCTGGCCGGGATTCGTTTCGTAGTGGACGCTTCTGATGGGAGAACCGATGCCTTGATGGATGCACAAGGTGGCGCAAATATGCCGCTACGCGCGAACGTTCCGACAGGATGTTGAACAGGTCGTCGTTCGTGGAACACCCGAAGACGGGGTCTCGCTCAGAGCTCCCCCGCTTCCGCGATAAGCTCCGCCACATCCTTCACCACCACTTCGCCTTCCTTGTTGAAGTGCTTCACCCCATCGGTGAGCATGGTATTGCAGAAGGGGCAACCGGCGGCGATGATATCCGGCTTCGTGGTCAAGGCTTCTTCACCACGCTCGTGGTTCACCTCACGGGTGCCCGGCTCTGCCTCCTTGAACATCTGCGCGCCACCAGCACCGCAGCACAATCCGTTCTGCTTGCTGCGCTTCATCTCCACCAAGGCGGCGTCGAGCTTCAGCAGCACTTCACGTGGGGCTTCGTACTCGTTGTTCCCGCGCCCCAGGTAGCAGGGGTCGTGGAACGTGATGCGCTTCCCCTTGAAGTCGCCGCCTTCGACCTTGATGCGCCCTTCCTTCAGCAGGGCATTGATGAATTGGGTATGGTGCAACACCTCGTAGGTGCCGCCCAGCGCCGGATACTCGTTCTTAAGGGTGTTGAAGCAATGCGGGCAGGCGGTGACGATGCGCTTCACCCCATAACCGTTCAGCACCGTGACGTTCTGCAGCGCCTGCATCTGGAACAGGAACTCATTGCCAGCCCTACGCGCCGGGTCGCCGCTGCATGTTTCCTCCTGACCGAGCACGGCGAACTTCACCCGGGCGGCATCCAGGATGCGAACGAAGGCCTTGGTGATCTTACGCGCTCTATCATCGAAAGAGCCGGAACAACCGACCCAGAACAGCACCTCCGGCACTTCGCCCGTGGAAGCGAACTCGGCCATGGTGGGTATGCGCATCGTCTCGCTCATGACTTCAACTCATCAGCCCATTCCATTCGACGGTCAGGCCCGAAGGCCCACGGAGCGCCGTTGTTCTCCACATTGTTGAACATGCCTGTGAGCGCCGGCCGCGTCTTGCTCTCTTCCATCACCAGGTAGCGGCGCATCTCCAGGATGATGTTCACCGGGTCGATGTTCACCGGGCAGGCTTCGGTGCACGCGTTGCAGGTGGTGCAGGCCCACAGCTCCTCCTCCGTTATGCGCACATGCAGGCTCTTGCCATCATCCTCCCAGGTGCCTTTGGTATCGATGACCTTGCCCACCTCCTCCAGGCGGTCACGCGTATCCATCATCACCTTGCGCGGCGACAGGAGCTTGCCCGTATGGTTGGCCGGACATTGACTCGTACAACGACCGCACTCCGTGCAGCTGTAGGCGTCCATCAAGCTCTTCCAGCTCAGGTCGAACACGTCCTTCGCTCCGAACCGTTCGGTCATCTCCACCCCGGCCACCATGCGTGGCTTCACCTCGGGCGGTGGCAGGCTCGGGTCCATCATGCTCTTCACCTCGCCGGTGATGCGCGGCATGTTCGCCATCTCGGTCTTGGGGGTGAGCCTGCTGTACCACACATTGGGGAAGGCCAGCACGATGTGCAGGTGCTTGCTCACAGCCAGGTAGTTGAGGAAGAAGAGGATGCCGATGATGTGGAACCACCAGGTGGCACGCTCCAAGACAACGAGCCCACCGGTGGTCATTCCATTCAACCATCCCGCGAGGACCGAACTGACGGGGAACGCGCCCGCTGTGATGTAGTGCTCCTCTCCCCTGCCTTGCAGCGTGAGGTCTGCCGCGTTCATGAGCAGGAAGGCGGTCATCAGGAGGATCTCCGTTAAGAGGATGAGGTTGGCATCGGTGCGCGGCCAACCATCCAGCTCCTTCATCACGAAGCGCTTCAGCTTGATGATGTTGCGGCGCACGAGGAAGATGGCGCAGGCCACCCACACGCCGAGTGCGAGCCACTCGAAGCTGCCGATGAGGAAGTCGTAGAAGCCACCCAGGAAGCTGAAGACCCGGTGCGTGCCGAAGAGCCCGTCGATGAGTATCTCCAGCACTTCGATGTTGATGATGACGAAACCCGCGTAGACGATGATGTGGAGGAAGCCCGCCACGGGACGCACCACCATCTTGCTCTGACCAAGGGCCACACGGGTCATCAACGCCCAACGCTCACTCTTGTGGTCATTGCGCTGCTCGGGTTTGCCCAAGTGGATGTTGCGGCCGATACGACGGATGTTGCGCACGAACAGCGCCGTAGCGGCGATCAGCAGAAGGGCGAAGATCACTTGGGCGATCATGGCTTGGGGGTACCCTCCTTCATGGCATCGCGGATCCGAAGTACATCGCTGTCGCTCAGCTTGGGCAACCGATCCTTCTTACCGAAAACACTGAAGTACCGGTTGGGGTTCAGTCGCAGGTCCTCCAGCAGCAGGTCGAGTTCGCGGCTTGCCTCGTTCAGGTTGGTGTAGAGGCTGTCGTTCTTCACCAGCTTACCCATGGTACCCTCGCCACTGTTGATGCCTGCGGTGATCTTGTGCAGCTCCGCACTGGTCTGCGCCAATTCATCCAGCACCTTCTTCAAGCGTCCCTTGGCCAATTCGGCGCTCAAGGTGTCCAAGTTGTTGAAGGTGCGGTCCAGTTCATCGCTGTTCTCGGCCAGTGTGCCGCTCACCTTCTCCATGTTGCGCAATGTGGTGCTCAGGGTCACGCTCTCCATGGCCACCAGTTGGTCCAATCGCTTGGCGGTATGGCTCAGGGTGGAGAGCGCTTCGCGCACACTGGTGAAGCTGCTGTCGATGTCGCTCACGGCCTTCTCGTTCATGAGCTGCTGGAGCGAATTGAGCACGGAATCGATGTTGGCGATCATGCTCTCGGCCTTGGCCTTGAGCGGATCTATCTGCTGCCCCACCGCATCGGTCAGGCTCAGTTGCGTGTCGCCGAAGAGCGTGTCGCCGGGCGATGCCATCACCACGCTATCACCTTGCACCACACGAAGCGCACGTGAGAAGAGGTCGGCGCTGTAGATCTCCACCTTGCTATCACGCGGCAGTGGCAGATTGCGTTCGTTCAACTGGAAACTGATGGCGATGAGGCCCGATCCGTTCGGGAGCATCTCGGTCTTGATCACCTGGCCCACCTTGAGGCCATTGAAGAATACCGGACTGGCGCTGGTGACACCGCTCACGTCCCGATAGACCACGTGGTACACGTTGCGCTTCTCCAGCAGGTCGAGCCCCTTGAGATAGTTGACGCCGAAAACGAGCAGGGCGATACCCCCCAGCACAAGTCCCGCAATGGAATACTCCTTCTTGATCTTCATCTACCCAGCTAGAGCCGTTGGGCCAATTTAACCGCTTCCTGCAGATCGATCCGTTGCCCGTTCTGGAAGGCCACGATGAAGGCCCCCGTGAAGCCCTGCTCCTGACAGCGTTTCTGCACGGTGCGGGCCTTCTCCAATGAGGTCTCATCGCCTACGGTGTACTTGAAGAGCCCCTGCCCCTTGTGCTCCTCCACCCCTTCCAGCCCGCCGAAGTTCTTCGGCTTCAGGTCGATGCGCTTGCTGCTGGTGGCTATCTGCACTTTGAAGCGCACACTGCTGGCCGATACAGGCGCAGGGACTGGATCCTTGGGAACCACCACCCGTGTGCTATCGGGCTTGGCCTCATGCGCCACCGGCGCCGGAACCCCTTCCACCTGTGACTTGTACTGCTTGAAGGCCCGGTAGATGGCACTTGCCATGTAATCCTGACCGGCTTCGCTCTGCAGGTAATCCTCCTCGGATGCGTTGGTGAGGAAGCCCAGTTCGATGAGGACGCTGGGCATGGTGGTGTAGCTGATGACGATGAAGCCGGCCTGTTTCACACCCCGGTCCGGGCGCCCCACGCGCACTTTGAACTGCTCCTGGATGAGGCGGCTGAGCTCCAGGCTCTGGGCCAGGTACACGTTCTGGCGAAGGCTCAGGGCGATCTGGCTTTCGGGATCCTTCGGGTCGTAGCCGTCGTACTTCAGTTCATGCCCTTCCTCCAGCAGGATGGCTTCGTTCTCCTTCTGGGCCACCCGCATGTTCGCGTCGGTCTTGTGCAGGCCCATGGCGTAGGTCTCGCACCCATGCGGATCATGGCTGTCGTTCGCGTTGCAATGGATGCTGATGAACACATCCGCTTTGGCCCGGTTGGCGATGTTGCACCGCTCCATGAGCTCGATGAAGCGGTCATCCTCCCGGGTGTAGACCACCTTCACATCCGGATAGGTCTCGGTGATGTATTTGCCCACCAGTTTGGCCACGTTCAGCGACACGTGCTTCTCGGTGGTCTTGTAACGCCCGGTGCCCAAGTTGCCCGGGTCCTTGCCGCCGTGGCCTGCATCCAGCACCACGGTGCGGATGTGGTTGGGGTCGCGCGCGGCGTGCTGGCCGGCTGAGAGCAATGAGCACCCCATGAGCACCAGGAGCGGCCATACACGATAAAGGTGCTTTGTGCGTTCCATGGGTCGCAGAGGGCTATGCGTACTTTTCGGCCCGCTTTTCCGGAAGGGAAATTCGGCGATGACGGTAACGCGACGCATACGGCCCTCGGGCGGCGAAACTAGAGGGGCGTTCATCCGCGATCCATCGGGCATTCGTGCAGTTTTCATCACGTTCATGTTGATGTGCATGGGGGGGCGGGCGATGGCCCAACAGCTCCAGGACGAGGTGCGCTACGAGGCGCGCGACAGCATCCGGTACGACCTGGAACACCAAACGGTGTACCTATTCGGCGCCGCGACCGTGCACTACCAGGACATCCAACTGAGCGCGGACCGCATCGCCTTCAGCTTTGAGAACGAAGAAGCGCAGGCCTTTGGTGCCCCGGACAGCACCGGTGCAACGGCCGGAAAACCGCAGTTCACGCAGGGAGGGCACACCATCGATGCGGATAGCATCCGGTACAACTTCAAGACCAAGCAGGGGCTCATCCGCGAGGTACGCACCCAGGAACAAGAGGCGTGGGTGCACGCCAACCTTAGCAAGCGCCACGCGAGCGGCGAGGTGCACAGCACTGGCGGCATGCTCACCACCTGCGATCGCCCCCACCCGCACTACCATTTCCGCGTGGGGCGCATGATGGTGATCCCGGACGACAAGATCGTGGCCGGTCCGGCCTACATGAAGATCGGGAAGGTGCCCACGCCGCTGGCGGTACCCTTCGGACTTTTCCCCAACAAGAAGGGGGGCACCAGTGGTGTGCTCATACCCACCTGGGGCAACAACGACAACCTCGGCTATTTCCTGCTGAACGGCGGCTGGTACATGCCACTGGGCGAGCATGTGGACCAGCAGTTGACCGGGGATATCTATAGCCGCGGCAGTTGGGCGCTCAAGAGCACCACACGATACAAGGCCCGCTATCGCTTCGCCGGTGCCTTGGAACTGAGCCACAGCACCCTGCTGAATAGTGACCCGGAATTCCCGGATTTCAGCCGACAGCGCAACTTCTTCATCAACTGGCGGCACTTGGTGGATGCGAAAGCCAGCCTCACCGATCGCTTCAGCGCCAGTGTGAACCTGGGCACCAGCAGCAACTTCACCAACAACTTCAACAGTAGCGCCAACCAGTTCCTCAGCAACACCTTCCAGAGCAACATCAGCTGGACCCACCTATGGCCGGGCAAGCCCTACACCCTCAGCGTGAATGCGCTGCACCGGCAGAACACCATCAACCGCAGCTTCGATGTGACGCTCCCCGCGATCACCTTCAACCTACAGCGGATCATGCTGGTGCAACTGATGCGACCGGTGGGTGCCGCACCACGCTGGTACGATCAGCTCGCTGTGAACTATACGGCCAACTTCGACAACAGGCTTAGCACCACCGAGGAGCACCTGTACTTGGAGAACCTGCCCACCCTTGCACGACAGGCGCGCAACGGAATCAAGCACAGCGCGGCGCTCACCACCAGTTTCAAGAACCGCTTCTTCAGTCTGAATCCGGAGTTCCGCATCGTGGACCGCATGTACTTCGAACAGTTGCGCCAGACCGCCGTGCAAGCCGGTGATACGACGTACACCATCACGGACACCATCCCACGCTTCGCAGCCCCCTACGATTGGAGCACCGGCGCCACGCTCACCAGCAAGCTCTATGGCATGTACACCTTCCGAGGCACCGGACTGAAGGCCATCAGGCACACCATCACACCAACGGTGGGGTTCAACTATGTCCCCGACCGGAGCACGCGGATCACAGGGCCTTTCGGCACGGACGGCGCCACCGCATCCTATTCCCCTTTCCAGAACGGCATCTACGGCGAACCCAGCACGAGCCGAAGCGGCTCACTGAACCTGGGCATCCTACAGAACCTGGAAGCCAAGGTGCGGGACAAGCGCGCCGTGGACAGCACCGGCACGGGCGACATCACCTACAAGAAGATCAAGCTCATCGACTACCTCGGGATCAATGCGAGCCGCGACCTGCTGAAGGACAGCGTACAGTGGTCGTCCGTGAGCATCGCCGCGCGCACTGCACTCTTCAACGTGGTGAACGTGAACCTGAACACCGTGTGGGACCCCTATGCAGTGGACCTTGCCGGGCAGCGCATCGACCGGAGCGAGCGGAGCGTGAGCGGCGCACTCGCCCGCATGCTCTATACCAATGCCGCCGTCGGATTCGACCTGAAGAGCAAGCGCTATGGGCAACCCGCTGGCGGCAATACCAGCGAACAACAGGTGGTGAACGACAGCGACCCGAGCAAGGGCGCTTCCGTCAACTTCAACATGCCGTGGCGACTGGGTGTGAACTACAGCTACGACATAACGCGCAGCTACCTGGACGGCACCACCACCGACACCGAGCGCCAGAGCGTGCTCTTCAATGGGGACGTGACCGTGCTGAAGTACTGGAAGCTGGGCGCCAGCAGCGGCTATGACCTGGTGGCCCAGGATTGGACGTACACCACGCTAAACCTCTATTGGGACCTCCATTGCTGGGAGTTCAACTTCAACATCAACCCACTCGGCACGCGCAAGAGCTTCATGTTCCGCATCAACGTGAAGGCGAGCATCTTGCGTGACCTGAAGTTCGAGCAGCGCAGGCCCTACGGCAACGACAACAACCTGCTCTACTAGATCGGGACCGGTGCGGCAGCGAACGTCCCAAACCCGATCGAGTGCGAATGACCCGCCGTGCCGTGCGACAACTAACCCCGACTTCACCCGTCTAGGGCACATGGTACGCGAGCGCGCGGGGCGATGGTGGCTGGTCTGGTTGCTCGTATGCTGGTTGCCATGCGCCGGCACCGCTGGCGACGGAACGCTGCGGACCGCGCGTCTTCGTGCACAGGCGACCGATCATCCGCACGGTCTGCTGGACCGAGGGTTCCGGCTGCGCTCGCGCACGGGCACGAACCGCACGCACGACAACCACTACCTCTTCGGCCCATCGGCCATTCCGTTGGAAGGTGGCACCGGGTACTACCAGAACCAGGACATCCTGCTGCACAGCGCCTACTATGCGCCGGTCGAAGGCCTGTCCATCGGCGCCGGCGTGCAAGCATGGTCGCTCATCACCCTGAAAGCAGAAGGTTCGCACGGCCCCATGGTGCATTGCCGGTTGAATGCGAGCGGTGAAGTGGGAAATAGCTTCCATGCCGGTGGTTTCCTCATGGGCGTGCGCATGGGCAACGACTACGAGCTGAGCGATCAAGTACGCATACCCACCACGCTGGGCCTTGCTGGTGCACAGGCGACCGTGGGCACCGATCCCGTGAACATCACCATCACCATCGGGACCACCCTCTACGATGGAGGCTTCAGCGAAGGCCCCTTGCTCGGGCTGGCCGGGCTATGGCACCTGAGCGATAAGGTGGCCTTGATCACGGAGAACTGGCATGTGCCACTGGGAAAGGGCGAGTACCGTGTGTATTCGTACGGCATGCGCTACACCCACCGCACCATGGCCTTCGATGCCGCCTTCGCCGTGAACGAAGAGCTACGGGACGTGTTCGTCCTGGGACTTCCCATACTGGGCTTCTCCCTGCAACTGTGAGAACGCACCTAGTGTGCTGCCTGCACCCAATTGCGGATGAGGCGTGCGCCCAGCGGCGTTAGCACGCTTTCGGGATGGAACTGTACGCCACACGCCGGAAAGGCGGTATGGCGCACGGCCATGATCACGCCTTGAGCACTGCGCGCCGTGATCCGCAACGTGCCCGGCAGCGTAGCTTCTTCGGCCGCCCAGCTGTGGTACAGGCCCACCTCGATCACCGGAGGAAGGTCGGCGAAGAGCACATCACGCGGTTCCGTGGGTAGACAGGGGACCGCCACCCCGTGCATGACCCGCTGCTGATTGTAGAGCCTGCCTCCACACACTTCCACAAGCCCCTGCATGCCGAGACAAACGCCCAGGATGGGATGCGTGGGAAGTAGCGTACGCAACAGGTCCATCATGATCCCGGCCTCGCTGGGCAAGCCCGGCCCCGGAGAAAGCACGATGCGATCGTATGTGGAAGCCTGCGACACCGTGATGGCGTCGTTGCGCACCACATCAACAGCGGCATGCTGAACGAGCACGTGGTGCAGGTTCCACGTGAACGAGTCGTAGTTATCGAGGAGGAGGATGCGCAAGCGTATGGTCCAGCGGGCGAAGATCGCTGCAATCGCACTGCACCACGCCGATCACCCCATGACCGGTCCGGAGGCCTAGGTCACTGGTCCGCTCCCGTTGCGGTCCTTCAACTTGCCGATCCAACCCAGATGGGTGTGATGGAAATCGTCCCCGAACTTGAGGCCATAGCCGAGCATGCGGTCCAGGCAGGCATGTCCATAGAGGATGACCGAGGTGAGCAGCACGGCCGGAGCGAACGAAGGCGCCCCCGTGAGCATGTTGACGGCCTCGCTGCCCAACGCGCCGGCAGCCACAAGGATGGCGAGCCCCTTGTGGTGGAGCAGGTTGTAGGTGATGGCTCCTACCCGTGCATTCGCCAGATAACCCAGCATGCCCACATCAGGACCGACGGCCAGGAGCAGGTACGCCCACCAAGGCACATCGTTCATGACCAACGCGGCCAGGCACACGAGGAATTGTGCGATCTCTTCGAGTCGGAGCAGGGTCTTCATCGGCATGGCGGTCTCATTCATTGGTGCAACGGTTGGTCCAGCGATGTGTGCGAAGGGCGGAACGGATGATCACCATGTGATCCCCACCGGGCAGTGATCGCTTCCCATCACCTCGTTCAGGATGAAAGCGTCCTTCACCTTCTTCTCGAACCCTTTCGTCACCAGCACATAGTCGATGCGCCAGCCCACGTTCTTGGCGCGTGCGCCGAAGCGCTGGCTCCACCAACTGTACTTCACCACATCGGGGTGCGCATGGCGGAAGGTGTCCACCCAACCGGATCCAAGCAATGCGGTGATGCCGTCGATCTCCTGCTGGGTATAGCCACTGGTCTTGTTGTAGTTCTCCTTGGGCCGTGCGATGTCGATGGGCTGATGCGCCACGTTCAGGTCGCCCGTGACGATGATGGGTAACGGGCCCTTGGCGAGCTTGTTCACGTACGCGGCGAAGGCCGCATCCCATTCCGCCCGATAGCCCAAGCGCTTCATGCCCTCGCCACTGTTGGGTGTATACACGCACACGACCACCACCTCCTTGAAGGTGCAGGTGACAACGCGCCCTTCGTCATCATGGCCATCCATACCGATACCGAAGGCCACCTTGGCTGGCTTCTCCTTGCTCACGATGGCCGTGCCGCTGTAGCCGAGCTTGACGGCGCCGTAAGCGTTCACATGATACCCGTCCACGCCCTTGAGCGCTTCGGCGACCTGCTCCGGTGTCGCTTTCGTCTCTTGGAAACAGATGATGTCCGCACCGAGCGACCGCAGTGTATCATGCAGTCCCTTGCCCACACTGGCACGAATGCCATTCACATTGAACGAGATGAGTTTCATGGGGGTGAAGTTCGCACGTGAACGTGATCCGGGCAGCAAGTCCCGAGGAACTGCATGGTCCGCTTCCAACTTCCGCGAATGCCCATTTCGTCGACAAGGTGTCCGAACTCAACTGGTCCGTGCTCATAGTTCGTCCATGAAGGCTGGTGCTTCGTGATAAGGCCGATCTAACTTTCGTCCACTTCGGCCGTCATACTCCACACCGATCATCCTCCGGCATGCCGCTCACCCCCTACACTGGTCCGTTCGGCCGTCCTGAACTGACCCACCTGCTCAAGCGCTCGCTCTTCGGCTGTACCAACGCGGACCTGGCCCACTTCAACGGCCAAACACTCGATCAGGTGATCGACGCATTGCTCGACTTCACCAACGACACCGCGCCTCCGCTGAAGGTGTACTGGAACCTGAACGGCAACACGCCGGACCCTTCCCTGCTGGACCCTCAGGTCCCCTTCGGCTCCACCTGGGTGGATACGGTACGCTACGGAAACAACGATGTGGAACTGACCGAACTGACCAGCGCGCGCGTGCAGAGCTACATGTGGTGGCGCGCCGGTCTCATGCTGCAGCAGGACCGCACTTTGCGCGAGAAGCTGGTGCTCTTCTGGGGCAACCACATGCCCACACAGGTGTTCCAGGTCTTCAACCCGCGGCTTAGCTACGAGTACGACCAGCTGCTGCGCACCCAAGCCATCGGCAACTTCCGCCAACTCATCCACGACGTCAGCATCAACGGTGCGATGCTCATCTACCTGAACGGTTACTTGAACACGAATGCCGCTCCGGATGAGAACTACGCGCGGGAGCTCATGGAACTCTTCACCCTAGGCGAGGGGAGCGGATACACGGAGGATGATGTACAAGCCGCAGCGCGCGTGCTTACCGGATGGACCGTGCGCGAGACCGATGCCTTGGGCGACCCGGTGCTCCCCTATTCCACCTTCCGCCCGAGCCAGCACAACACAGCGGACAAACAGTTCAGCGGCTTCTTCAACAACACGGTCATCACCGGGCAAACAGGTTCTGGCGCAGGGGAGACCGAACTGAACGCGCTGTTGGACATGATCTTCCTCAAGGAAGAGGTATCGAAATTCATGTGCCGCGAACTGTACCGCTTCTTCGTGCACGGGGAGATCGATGCGAGCGTCGAAACCGATGTGATAGAACCCTTGGCCCAACTATTCCGGGACAACGTGGCCGCACCGGACCAGATGCGGACCGTGGTGCGCGCCCTGCTCACGAGCGACCATTTCTTCAGCGCACAGATACGCTCGTGCATGGTGATGCCGCCGGTGGACCTTGTGATCGGCACCGTGCGCAAACTGAACGTGGCCTTACCCACCCCAGCACAGTTGGAAGCGCAATACAGTGTGTGGCGTGATGTCTACTATCTGACTTCCTATGCGGGACAGGAACTCTTGAACCCGCCGAACGTGGCGGGATGGCCTGCCTACTACCAATCGCCCTCGTTCGACAACATCTGGATGGACACCGCCACGTACCCGGCACGCAAGAATTGCATGCTCGGCATCCTCTACAGCGGTTTCGCCACGGCGGATGACATCTACCAACCCGAGAGCCAGAACCTCGAATTCAAGGCCGACCTGCTGGCCACCGTGGCCGAATTCACCGACCCCACGGACCCGAACGCGTTGGTGAACGATGCGGCCGAACTCCTGTTCGCTGTGCCGGTGAGCGCAGGTGTGAGAACACAATTGAAGACCAACTACCTGCTCCTGGGCCAGCAGAACGATGTCTACTGGACCGATGCGTATGAACTGTACGTGGCCGATCCCGGCACAACGAACATGACCGCGCAGCTGGTGCCCAGCATCCTCCTTTGGCTCACCGGCGATATGGTGGGCGCAGCCGAAACACAACTGCACTAGACCTCAACCAGACCGAACATGGATCGTCGCAAATTCCTCCGCACTTCCTCGGCCGCAACGGTGGGTGGTCTTACGGTGCAGGGCTTCAGCAGTCCGCTCATGGGGCCGTTGTGGAACCGGGCCGCAGAAGACCGCGTGCTCGTGGTGGTGCAACTCTTCGGGGGCAATGATGGCCTGAACACCGTGATACCCTTGGACCAGTACGACGTGCTGGCCGTGAAGCGGCCGAACGTGCTCATTCCCGAAGGACTGGTGCTACAGCTGGACCAGGTGGGCGCCACGGGTCTGCATCCCGCCATGGACGGCATGCGCGAATTGTGGGAAATGGGCAAGCTCGGCATCGTGCAAGGCGTCAGCTACCCCACGCCGAACTACTCGCACTTCCGCGCCACGGACATCTACGAGACCGGTGCCAACGCCGACCAACTCTTGAGCAGCGGGTGGACCGGCCGCTACCTCAACTTCGAATACCCCAACTACCCGGCGGGCTATCCCAACACGGACATGCCCGATCCACTCGCCATCCGCATCGGTGGTGCCGTTGGGCCCGGACTCCAGTACATGGGCGTGAGCATGGGTGTCGCCATCAACAACACGGACGACCCACTGAACCTCACCGGCAACATCTACCTGGACCCTGTGAGCGCTGCCTGCAACGGGAGCAAGCTCGACTTCGTGCGCCAGGTGCAACGCCAAACGGACCAGTACGGCGATGTGATCGAGGCCGCGGCAGCGGTGGGTTGCAACCAAAGCACCATGTACCCAACCGGGAACGCACCCGGGGCACAACTGGCCAACGCCCTGAAGATCGTTGCGCAACTCATCTGCGGTGGGCTCAAGACCAAGATCTATTGGGTGAGCGTGAGCGGTTTCGATACACATGCCCAGCAGGTGGATAGTGCGGACCATACCATTGGCGCGCACGCGAATCTGCTGAAGGGCTTGAGCGACTCCGTGCGTGCCTTCCAAGACGACCTTTCCATCCTCGGCCTGGAGGATCGTGTGCTTGGCATGACCTTCTCCGAATTCGGTCGCCGCATCGTCGACAATGCTTCGGGCGGAACGGACCATGGCAGCGCCCAACCGATGTTCTTCTTCGGCAACCAGGTGATCAACACGATCGTGGGCACCAACCCGGAAATACCGAGCAACGCCACGTTCCAGACGAACCTGGCCATGCAGTACGACTTCCGTTCCGTTTACGCCAGCGTACTGAAGGACTGGTTCTGCCTGGACGAAACGGACATCGACACCGTGCTGCTCGACACGTACCAGCCACTGAGCATCATCAACCCCGATGGCTGCCTGGGCACCGGGGTGCACGACATCAACCAACGCGCTGGCACCAACCTGTTGGGCGCCTACCCCAATCCGTTCACGGAGCGCACCACCTTGGAATACACGAGCGCGGGTGGCCGGGTGATGATCCAGGTCTTCAACGAGGAAGGCCAGCTCCTGCGGACGGTGTTGAACCAACCCGTGCCAGCGGGGACCTACAAGGTGGACGTGGACCTGGGCGACCTACCAGCCGGGGTCTACTACGCACGCCTGCAGAACGGGAGTGCCCAGCAGGTGCGCAACCTGCTGAAGGTGCGCTGATAGCCGAAAGAACTTCTTCCTTTGACAGGCAGCGTGCGAACGCTGGTGTACGTCTATCACCCAAACTCCAACAGACATCATGAAACAACTCTCCGCTGTCCTTCTTTTCACCACCGCATTGGGCGTCCAGGCACAGACCATCAACCAGAGCGGCTTCACCTTCAACCCCAGCACCCTTACGGTCACCGCCGGAACGACCGTGACCTTCGTGCTCAACAGCCCCCATACGGCCACCCAAGTGAGCCAAGCCACCTGGAATGCCAACGGCAACACGCCACTGAGCGGCGGATTCAACTTCAACGCAGGCACCCACCAGTTCACACCCACCATCCCCGGCACCTACTACTATGTATGCTCGCCGCATGCATCCAGCGGCATGAAGGGCCAGATCATCGTGGAAGCCAACACGGGGGTAGCCGAAAGCACGGTGACGCCGGTATTCACGCTTTCGCCCAACCCTGCGCACGATGAGTTGACGGTTACCGCGAACCCCGCCACCGCCAGCTACCTCACTCTGGTGGATGCCAGCGGCCGCGAAGTGTTGCGCCACAAGTTGCAGGGCAATGACCGCGTGAACGTGAGCCGTCTGACCGAAGGCTCCTACACCGCCATCCTGCTCGACGCACAAGGCACCATGCGCGAGAAGAAGCGTCTGAATATCACGCACTGATCGTCGACCACCCTTCTGAGAACGCCACTCCTTCGGGGGTGGCGTTCCCTTTACATGCCTACCGTAGCGAACGCCACCATGTTCGGCTGGCGCCTCGGTCGGCATCCACGACCACCGCTCCGATGCGCGGGGTCAGCAGTGGCAGTTCCAAGTCGTCGGCCCGCTTCATCAGGCGTTCCACCGGCTCTTTCCACGGGTGCATGGCCAGGCTGAATTTGGCCCAATGGATGGGCATGAGCACACGAGCGCCCAGGTCCACCGCCGCTTGTGCTGTTTCCTCCGGCATCATGTGTATGCTCGCCCAGTTCTCATTGTAGGCTCCGCACTCAAGCAAGGCCAGGTCGAACACGCCGAAACGCTCGCCGATCTCCTTGAAGGTGGGTGAGTATCCAGAATCGGCCCCGAAGAAGATCCGCTGCTGACCCGTCTCCATCACCCAAGCACCCCAGAGCGTACTGAACCGGTTGCGCAACCCGCGCCCGCTGAAGTGGCGCGTCGGTGTGAGGGTGAGACGCGTGCCGCCTATCGCAATGGATTCCCACCGGTCGAGTTCGGTGATCGCATTGGCGGGCACACCCCAATGCTCCAGATGCGCTCCCACGCCCAATGGGGCGAGGAACCGCTTGTCCTTCAGTTGCGCGATCGTGGTGTGATCGAGATGGTCGTAGTGATCATGGGAGAGCAGCACCATGTCCACAGGCGGAAGCTGCTCCACGGTCATGTGTCGATCGTATGCGAAGCGCGTCGGACCGGCGAAGGAGAACGTGGAGGCCCGTTCCCCGAACACGGGATCCACCAAGAAGGTGGTACCGCCCATCTTGATGAGCAGCGAGGAATGTCCGAACCAAGCCACCGCGAACGAGGTGGCAGGAACAGCAGCCCATTCTTCCTTATCGAAGGGTACTGTTGGCAATACATCCTTTGGCTTCCGCCCTTCCCCGCCCTTGATCTGCTCGCCGAGCACCTTGAGCAACACACGGAACGGCATGTCCATGTTCGTCTCCACCACGTTCTGGAAGCGACCATCGCTGTAGGCCGCTGACCGTTGGATGCGTGCCAAGCGGTCGCCCGTCGGATCGGATCCGATACGCGGTGCAAATAGGAAGTAGAGGATGAACGCCAGGACGAAGAGCCCGATGAGCGCGAGCAGTGTGTAGATGATCAACATGTGAAGCGTACAAAGCTCCGCGATGCGGACATGGTCGCTCACGCCGTGCATCACGCTGTCCGCCCATTCATGGACCGCCATGAAAAGGGCGGAAGGCCCCTCGACCTTCCGCCCTACGCACAGGAACGTCGGCTCCTAGTTCCCGCGGTACTTCACGGCGCCTTGCGCCATCAGGTGCGCGATATCGTTGTTGATGCTGAGGATGAGCAGGGAGGTCGCCGTGCAGAACACCGGGCTGGTGATACAATGGTGTCCATTCCAGCTACCGTCCTGGTTCTGGATACCCACCA
>WBZX01001526.1_pt1 | contig 17288 bp, 6 predicted proteins | sample 5204211 | NCBI WGS metagenome assembly WBZX01 (sample SAMN12344362, study PRJNA552823) | activated sludge metagenome | biome: Activated sludge suspended growth; feature: Nitrification reactor; material: Wastewater; isolation source: activated sludge from nitrification reactor of wastewater treatment... | reverse complement strand
CCATGCCCGGCATGCTCACCACCAACAGGTCGTTGGCCGGATTGGGGGCCAGAACGGGCTCCGAAATGGCATGTAGGCTTTGGACATTCGTGCTGAATTCCGCCGTGAGCACGCTCGATTCGGTGATCACCGGCGGGTTGAAGTCGAAGAAGATGTTGGCGGTGTTCTCAATGGTGGTGGCTGCGGCCAGCGGTAAATGCGGCCGTATGCGGAAGGAGACGAAGCCGTGGCTGCGCGGCTCGTTCACGTTGCTGTCTGGCAGGAGGATGTTGGCGAAGACGAACCGCAGGATGCCGGCACCTTCTAGCTCCCAGGTGAAGGGATGTGAACCTGCACCCATGCGCACGGTAGCGGGATCGAGCGTAGTGGGCAACGTATCGGTGATGATGACGGTAAAGGCTGTGTCCGTGCCGGTGTTCTGGAACCGGATGGTGTAATCGACCCACTCGTCCTGATCGATGTAGTACAACTCCGTGCTGTAGCCGCTGCTGGTCGTGGCGGTCTTGTCATTGGGGTCGTAGCTACCGGTAACGGTCACGCTCGCTGCGGCGCTGTTGTTGGCAAGGTCCGCATCGTTGTTCGCGCAGGAGAGCACCACCGAGGCGTTTAGCGCGGTACCGATCAAGCCCACATTCGGCGGCACCTGCAGGGTCACATACACGGTTCGACCAACGAAGGCACCGAGCGCACTCTGGTTCCAGGTGACGATGTTGCCGTTCACATTGCTGGGCGCGGGTGTAGCGCTTACGAAGGTCACCGCCGGGTCGAAGGTGAAGACCGTACTGGTAGCACCCGTGCTAGCTGGGGTGAGGTTGCGCTGCGCGATGGCATAGATCAAGAGGAACCCGGGGCGCGCTGGGCCACTGGCCAACATCATTTCGGCATCCACGGGCACCACGGCGGTATCGGCCAGGTTGATCGTTTGCGCGCCCGTGGCCACGCTCACCGCATTGGGCTGAACGGGGCAGTGCTGCTCCACGCCTGCCGCGATCTGCTGCATGGTGTAAGGACCGCTCGGCAGATCGATGCTATAGCCACCCGTGCTGTTGGTGGTGGTGTAGTACGGCCCCGGCTGGAACTCGATGATGGCGTTGGGGACGCGCGTTTCACTGCCCGCACTGCCCATGGTGCAATCTTCATTGTAGTCCATGTACACCATTCCGTTCACCTGCCCGCAGTTGGGTCCCAGGTCCGGCACGATCACGACCGTTTCATCACTGCACCAACTGTAGTAAAGAGATCCTTCGGCCATCGTCAAGCGCTGGATCAACCGGTACGTACCCGGTGCCAGGCCCGTGAAGGATTCCGTGGCGGGTTCGATACCATGCCACTGCCAGCCGCCTTGTACGACCAGGTCGTCCTGCAGATCGCGCACTTCGGTGCTCACTGAATACTGGTGCGCCTCTGCGGTATAGGCAACGGCAATGCTACCGGTGGATGCACCCGTGCAAGCGCCCTGCACGTTGAGCACACTCACTTGGGGCCATCCCACCGGATAGCCCACCGTCATATTGAAGGTGCCGGGGCATCCGTTGCCGTCCATGTATTGCATCTGCACCGTTTCACCCGCTGCACCGGGCATGCTCACGTGGTACATCATCCCCGGTAGCGAAGGGTCCTCCAGCGGCGGGTTGCCATTGAAACTGTAAGGCGGTGGTCCAAGATCGCCCAGCCCGGAACCCGGGCTCCAGCGGAAGAAGGGCGTGGGGATCAGATCGTCCGGACAGTAGGCATCGCCTTGCCAATAGGACAATTGCAAACTGGCCGAGTGGTCGGTCCAGATCACGGTGCCTTGGGCCATTGCCTGATCTAGGTTCGCATCCGTGACGGTAACCGAGTAGGTACCCACGGCCAGGCCATTGATCCCAGCGGTTAATTCACCTGTGCTCCAGGCGTAGGTGTAGGGTGGTGTCCCGCCCGTCACGCTCGCATAGCACGAGCCTGGTGTTGTGCAAACAACGTTCTGCACGTTCACCGTTACGCTGATCGCCAGAACGGGACCAAGGGACATCGCCGTTAGCAATAGGCTGAGTAGTCGTCTCATGGCCATGTGTTCGTTGGAACGGTTGCCTACCATCATTGTTTGTTGAACCGGCCGTGGATCACTCGACCATCCATCAGTTCGGCTTGGATGAAGTACGCGCCTGCAGCCAAGGCACCTACGTGCACCGCTGCTGCGGACCCTACCGAACGAAGCGCGCTTACCTCGCGGCCATCGGCAGCCAGCAAGCGTATGCAACGAATGGGTGCTCCCGCATTGGCAATGCGCACCTCATCGGCGACCGGGTTCGGGAAAACCCGCAGTTCGTTCGTTGCAAGCTCCCCCACCCCGGTACTGAACTCCGCCGTGAGCACGCTCGGCTCGGTGATCACGGGCGGGTTGAAATCGAAGAAGATGTTGGCGGCGTTCAATATGCTGTCCCCTTCCTGCACGAGCGTCGAAACACGAATGGAGAAGGTCACGAATCCCTGGCTCCCCAATGGATCGCTCGCACTATCGGGTAATGCGATCGGTTCAAATAGGAATACCAACAGGTCTCCATCTATCGTCCACGAGCAAGGATGGCTGGATGCGACAAATTCAAACGATGCCGGATCGAGGTACTCGTCGAGGACGTCACTGATCCGCACCCGTTCAGCAGGAAAATCACCCGTGTTCTGGAATCGTATGGTGTAAGAGACTCGCGCGCCTGCCGAAACCGCCCCTGGTGTGAGAGAAGAGGGTTGCACTTGTTTGTCATTGGGGTCGTAGGAGCCGACCACGGGCCGCGACAACATCTGCGAATTGTTCGCTGATGTTGTATCAGGCACCGAAGGTGTTGCACTGAAAAGTTCGTCCAGCTGGGTTCCCAGATCGACATCCGCACCCGTGTGCATTGTAACCACGTTCTGCCAGACCGCACCGGGTGCCATGTTCGAAAGGTCCCAGTACACTTGCTCACCAAGCAAGCTTGTTGGCGACAACGTGCTCTCCACGAATGATTGATGGGGATCGAACTGGAAAAGGATCCCTCCGGACGTGGGTTCAGTGCCCACATTGGTCACCAGGAGCCAGACTTGATTGTCGAAGCCAGGGACGGCGGCGCCACTTGTGAGGTTGACCACAAGATCATGGATACCAGGTATGGGCAGGTAACCGATGTCGTTCTGTTGATCGATCTCGCCATCACCCGTGAAAGTTGCCGACTGCGCCGGTGTAGTCTGGGAGTGATAAAGCAATTCGCTGCCATCAAAATCCCAAGTCCCAATGGCCAATGGCAGAGCATAAAAGCCATTCACTCCCACGCTGCATGCATTACCCGCAGGATAGGTCTGGACCTGCATGTTCGTGATCACTGTTTCTCCCGGGTCGAAGACGGCATCGCCGTCGACGTCACGGAACACCGTTCCGGTCGCGACCGATTGATCGAGCGGGCATGGGGAAGTCGCAGGATCGCAAACCAATGCATCAAAATCGACCTCCATCGTGATCAAGCCTGCTGGTATGTTGGGAAGACAACTGATCCCGGAGCCTTGAGCGAAAAGAAAGAGCATACCCGTTGGAAGTGTGGGTATGCAAACAAGGTTTGAACAAGCTGAGCAATCCAAATGGTAGAATGTTCCAGGCAGACTTGGTATTGAAACGATAGGGGTGTTGCTGCAATCCAGGACGTCGAATAATGGTGGTAGAGCCGGGAGTTCGGAGATAGGCGAACCGGACATGTACAATTGGTTGAACAGTGGTGGAAATGCTGGCAACCACGTGAGCAACGTGTTTTCACATCTGAGCACTCTGAAGTTGGAAGGGAACACCGGGAGTTGCGTGATGGGGTTGTTGCCGCAATACATGTTCTGCAGATACTGTGGAAGCACAGGCAGTGTTGTGAGCTGATTACCGTCGCAGTTGAAGAAGGTCAACGATGCAGGCAATTCAGGCAGTTCGCTCAGGAGATTGTCATTGCAGGTCAGATTGACTATTCCATCCGGCAGTTCCGGCAAAGTGGTTATCGAACAATACCCGCAACTCAACAAATTCAACCCAACGGGCAGAACGGGAAGACCTGTCAAACCAGCATTGAAACCACAACTCAAAGTCAGCAACGATGAAGGCAACTGAGGCAACGAGGTCAACGCTGTTTGCGTGGCGAATAAGCCTTGCAAGGAGGCTGGCAAGGGGGGTAGAGTCGCGATACTGCTATACGAGCACACAAGGCTGAGCAGGCCCGGCGGCAGATCAGGAAGAGTGGTCAATGGCGAATCTTGCGCGTTCAACGACGTTATCGAAGCTGGTAGCGATGGGAACGTTGCTATCGGGTGCGACCCGAGCGTCAAATTCTCCAGCGAAGTGAAGTGCTCAATGGCTGTCAGGTTGGTGATCGGATAATCCCATGCATCAAGATCCGACAGGTCGATCTCGGTTAGACCGAGCACAGAAGGGTCTGTTTCGTCGAGAAGCCCACCTGAAATGGCAGTTCCAACCACGTTCTCGAGGTACATGCTGAAATGGGGGTCTGGGATCGGGACCCATGCCTGAGCGAAAAGCGGAAGTACCAGGCTAACTATTGCGATCAGGCGCGTGGTGCTCATGGTCGTAGCAACTTAAGGGTGACCAGATGACCTGAACGACCCGAGCATCTTGCCAAATAGAAACCTGACGCCAGATCAGATGCTTCCAAACGCACCCGATCGGAAGTTCCTCGCTGAACGGCAAGATGTCGCCCATCAAGTGTCATCAACTGTACTTCTTCCACATGCTCTAAGCCGCTCATGACCCAAGCACCATTGTCCCAATGCACAACCGCTGTGACTCCCATGCCCACCACCCCCGTACTGAACTCCGCCGTGAGCACGCTCGGCTCGGTGATCACGGGCGGGTTGAAGTCGAAGTAGATGTTGGCGATGTTCTCGATCACGGTGCCGGGCGAAAGCGGACCGTGCGGCTTGATGCGGAAGCTGATAAGACCGTGACTGGCCGGCTCATTCGCATTGCTGTCCGGCAATAGGATGTTCGGGAAGATGAACTTCAGCGTGCCCTGCCCCTCCAGTCTCCACATATGCTCGTGCGATGCACAGACCAACTGAATGCTCGCAGGATCCAATGCGGCAGGCAGCGTGTCCGTGACCACGATGTTGAAGGCCGTATCGGTCCCGGTGTTCTGGAAGCGGATCACATAATCGATCCATTCATCTTCGTTGATGAAGTACAGCGAGTTGCTCGCGCGCGTGCTTGTGTTCGCTGTCTTGTCATTGGGGTCGAAACTACCCGTGATCGTTACCGCGGCGCTCGCGCTGTTGTTGCTGATGTCTCCATCGGTATTGACACTACTCACACTGGCGTTCGCAAGGAGGTCGGTGCCGATCAAGCCAACATCGGGCGGCACTTGTAGGTTGATGAAGAACGTGCGCGACTGATAGTAGTTCAAGGAGGGCTGACTCCATGTGATGGTATTGCCTACCACGCTCGTGGGTGCTGGGCTTGCACTGATGTAGCTGAGCACCGTGTTGTCGAACGTGAGCGTTGTGGTGGTGGCCCCGCTGGCGGACGAGGATTGGTTCTGCACGGTCATGAGGTACTGCAGTTGGAAGCCGGGCCGCGCAGCACCAGCTGAGAGACCGACGGCGAGATCCAGCGGGATAGTGGCCTGGTGGCCGATATTGGCCACAACTGAATTTCCGTTCACCGTGGCGCTGGCCGGGCAGCTCTGCGCAATGCCGCTACCGGTACTGGTGAGGGTGTAGCTTCCGTTGGGCACCACTACGGAGTAGTTGCCTCCGGTGCTGGCGTAGAACGGTCCCGGCTGCACTTCCACGATGGCGGGCACCACTTGGTCGCCGGCGTTCAGGACACAATCGCTGTTGGCATCGATGTAGGTGTTTCCGCTGATCATGCCGCAACTGGCGCCCAGATCCGGCACGGTCACCAACACGCTATCACCAGCGCATAGGCTTCGGCCCTGCACGAGGCTGGGCGTGAGTGCAAGGCTGAACATCAGCCAATAGTCACCGGGATCCAGGTTCGAGAAGATGAACGCGTTCGTACCGGGGACGCTGCCGACCATGTTATTGAACTCATAGGCTCCGGCACCCGGTGCACGCAGGATGGGGTAGCCGTCGATGTTCCAATTCCCGGTGGAACTGAACGTGATGCTCCCATTTCCCATGTTGCCGCATGCGCCCTGCACGTCCAGTACATTCAACGTAGGCCACGAGAGCACAGGTGCGCCAGCCGTGCCCGTGATCGTGCCTTGGCACCCGTTCCCATCCCAGAATGTGATGTTGAAACCGGCGCCGGGGCTCATCGGCCCATTGTCGATGTAGTAGTAGCCGTTCGGAGTGCCATCGGGCAGGAGCACCTCACCCAGGGCGCCCTGCGAAACGGAGTAAGGACCGAAATCGCCCCAGAGCCCCTGTGGAGGCATTGGTTCGAACGGGATGTGGTAGTTCTCACCAGGGCAATATCCGTGGGTCCATGCGATGTAGCTGCCATAGTTCTCGGAGATCACGGTGGCCTGGTCGCTTACCTGTGTGCCTACGAAGTCGGTGACGGTCACCGTATAGGTTCCCGCGCTCAGAGCGGTCAGGCCATTCGAGGTTTCCCCGCCACCCCACAAGTACGTGTACGGAGGCACCCCGCCGCTCACAGCTGCTGAAACCGATCCATTCGCGTAGCTGCACGTCTCGTTCTGCACTTGAAGGCTCAGCGTGAGCGCGCAGGCCGTGCCGGGCAGGAGCACAGAAAGCAGGATGAAGGGGTTCCGAAGCATGGTGCTCATTGTTTGATGAAGCGCTCGCGCGCGGTGGTTCCGTTCTCCAGTTCAGCTTCGAGCAGGTAGGCCCCGCTCTTCAATGCGTTCAGGTCAATACGCCCGTGCGTTGAGCGGGCGTTCATCCGCAGCACCTCGCGGCCATCGGCACCAATGACCCGTATGCGTTCCATCGTTGCGCTGCTGCTCACCATCAATTCATCGCTCGCAGGCACAGGCGCCAACCTGATCGCCATTCTCTCCTCTTCTTCCATCCCCGTACTGAACTCCGCCACCAGCACGCTCGGTTCGGTTATCACCGGCGGGTTGAAATCGAAGTAGATGTTGGCGGTGTTCCCTATCGCGGTGCCTGGAACAAGCGGCAGTTGCGGACGGACGCGGAAGCCGACCAAGCCGTGGCTTTCCGGCTCGCTGGTGGTGCTATCGGGAAGCAGGATGTCATTGAAGCGCCATTCCACCACGCGGCCGACCTTGAATCGCACCTCGAACGGATGCGAAGCAGCACCTTGCTCGAAGCTGGTCATGTCGAGCGCTTCGGGCAACGTATCGGTGATGATCACGGTGAAGGCCGTATCGGTCCCCGTGTTCTGAAAGCGGATGGTGTAGTCGATGTAGTCGTCCTGATCGATGTAGTACACCGTGCTGCTCAGTCCGCTGCTGGTGCGTGCGACCTTGTCATTCGGATCGTAGGAGCCGGTCACCAGCACGGTCCAATCCGTCGTGTTGTTCGAATAGGTGCCTTCCGCAAGCGTGTTGGAGGCGGACATCGTATGGGTCACTTCGGTGCCCAAGGGTGCTCCCACGGGCACGGACATGGTCACCGAGAAGCTCGATCCGCCGAAGAGGCCGAATGCTGGAAGATCCCAGGTGAGCGTATTGCCGTTCACGTCGGTCGGCACTGGTGAGGCGCTGACATAGTCGAGGTTAGCGTCCATGGTCATCGTGACCGTGACCGGACCGCTGATCTGCGGAGACAGATTGCGCACGATGGCATGGAAGAAATGCTGGAAGCCTGGTCGTGCCGCGCTGCCGCCTACATGCACCGCGATGTCCAACGGCGCGTTGCTGCCATTGGACAGGTCGATGGTGGTCTCATCATCGTTCACCACGAATGGGACCGGTTGCGACGCTGGACAGATCGGGATCAATGAAGCATCCGATTGCTCGAGCGAATGAGCACCATCGTTCAGTTCGAATTGATAGGTGCCGTCTGCGCCGGTCAGCACCGCATGCGCCCCGGGCTGCACCAGGAGCACGCTGTACGGCACACCGGCATCCTCAGGATCGAATACGCAATCGCCATCCACATCGTACCAGCTGGTGCCCGCCACCGTTCCGCAGGTCACGCCCAGATCGGCGATGGTGAACTGCACGCTATCCGCGCAGGTGCTGAGGAAATCGGGCAGCGTTCCGAACAGGCAGTACTCATCCACATCGAGCACGGCGGTGTAATCGCCGGGCGGCAGGCTGGTGAACGGGATGATCGCGCCCGGCCAACCGCCGAAGCCTTCTCCAAGGCACTCGGTGGAATAGAAGATGTTGCCGTTCGCATCCTTCACCGTGAGGTGCAGATCATTCTCACCGACGACCTCAGGCACAATCAGCGTAACCGTCCCCGTCGCGCCGTCCGAGCATGACCCGCCGAGGTTGTTCACAGAGATCGTCGGGAAATAGACCGGGGCGTTGATGGTCCAATTGAACTCACCCGGACAACCGGCTGCATCCTGGTACTGGATCGTGTTGATTCCCGGGATGGTCAGGCCAGGACCGAGTTGGATCACCCACCACGAGCCATTGTCCGAGACGAATTGATCGGCCACGTTCAACCCCGTGAACGTCGTGGGCTCCGTGGGTGAAAGAAAGGTCGGGTCATTGATCGGGAAGATCGCATAGGGCGCTCCGCTGGGGCAGTTGCTGAGCGAGACCACCGGGTTCAAGGTGGGGTACGCCGAGATGACGGTGATATCCTGCGTGGCGCTCGCCTGCGTTCCCACGTTGTCGGTGACGGTGACGGTGTAGGACCCTGCCGGTAGGTTGTTGATCGATGAGGTGGTGGCACCATTGCTCCACGAATAGCTGTAGGGCGGTACCCCTCCCGACGGTGAAGCCCCAAGCTGACCGCGCGGCTGGCCGCATGGAGCATAGAACTGACCCCAGATGGAAACGCTGAGCGCATGCGCGGCGGCGGTGAGGAGGAAAGCAGCTGTTGCTATGAGGGCTCGTTGCAGGCTCATGGATTCAGTTTGATGAAGCGCGCACGCGCGATGGATCCGTTGTGCAGTTCGGCGATCACGGTGTAGGCCCCGCCTTTCAGTGATGTTGCATCGATCGCCGTGCGGTCCGCATTCGCATTGCCGGAATGGACCACGCGCCCATCGGCGCTCACGATGCTCAAGCGCGCGATCGGACTCGCTGCGGAGACGCTAAGCAACGCGCTCACGGGATTCGGCGAGACCGTGATCCCCGGTTCAAGCTGCTCCCCTACCCCCGTACTGAACTCCGCCACCAGCACGCTCGGCTCGGTGATCACCGGCGGGTTGAAGTCGAAGTAGATGTTGGCGGTGTTCTCGATCACCGTACCGGGAAGGACCGGCTCCATGGGCTTGATGCGGAAGTCGATCAGACCATGGCTGCCGGGCTCGTTCACGTTGCTATCGGGCAACAGGATGTTGGGGAAGCGCCACTCCACCACTCGGTTCGGCAGGAAGGTGATGGTATGATCATGCGAGGCGATGCCCATCTCGAAGGATCCGATGTCCAGGGCCTCGCTCAACGTATCGCGCACAACCACCGTGAATGCCGTATCCGTGCCCGTGTTCTGGAATCGGATGGTGTAATCGATCCCGTCGTCCTGGCCGATGAAGTACTCCGTATCGCTCTGGCGTGTGCTCGTGCGGGCGGTCTTGTCGTTCGGGTCGTAGCTGCCTTGCACGGTGCCGCCGCCGATCGCCGTGTTGTTCGCCAAGGTGGACTCCGTGAGCGGCTGCGAAATGCTGGCCGTGTGCGCGTACGGCTGACCCAAGAGGCCGATATCCGGAGGCACCTGCACGTGCACGTGAACAAGGTGCCGCTGGTATCCGCTCAAGGGATCCATACCCGTCCATGAGACCGTGTTGCCGATCACGCTCGTGGGCGCGGGTTCTGAAGAGATGAAACTGAACTGCGGATCGATGGTGAGCACCAGATCCACCGCGCCGCTCAACTGCCCGCTCAGATTCTTCGCGCGCAACAAGACATTCTGAACGAATCCGGGCCGGGCCGGACCCATAGCGATCTCCGCTTTCAGGTCCAACGCCACCAAGCTGCTGTCTGCGAACGATTGGTTCACGACACCTCCGCTCACCACCACATCAGTGGTCGTTGTAGATGGACAGATGGGATAGAGGTCCGCTCCGGTTCCATCAACAGCCATGGTGTACGAGCCGTTGGTGAGCCGGCGGGTGTAGCCCCCGTTGGAGTTGGTGTAAGCGTACTCCGGCCCTGGCGTGAAGGTGATCAGCCGATCAGGCACACCGACCTCGTTGACATCCTGCACGCAGTCTTGATCATGATCGAAATAGACCCGGCCTTGGACAATACCGCAGTTCCCGGTGAGATCAGGGACCTCCACGTAGAAGGAATCGGCGCAGCTCGGTAAACCGTATGGGTTGCCTGCATCCCAGCTATCCAATCCATCAGGATCGGTGATCACCCAATACGCCCCCGGAGCCAAGAAACCGAAGCTGAAAGCGTAAGGGCCGATGTCCGAGGTGAAATTCTGCCCTGAGGCGATCGGTGTCCCGTCCATGGTCCGCAGGTGCACGCCCACCATGGCGAACTGCTGGTTGACCAGGGTGCCGGTGATGCTTCCGTTGTTCCCCAAACAAGCACCCGTGCTCGATAGCGATGTCATCAGCGGGGGTTGGTAGATGTTCGACACCTCTCCACTGGTCGTACCTGGACAACCGTTCGCATCCGCCCACTGCACCTCTTGCGTGGATCCCGGTGCGGCGCCGGGAAAGACCATGTAGTAGAACGTGAATGCACCGCCTTGCCCCAGCAGCGGTACCCAGTTGGCCGGGTTGGTGATGGTGTGCGGCCCTGGACCGTGCGTCCAACCTGTCTCATCAAAGTGGATCTCCGCCATGGGATCCCCACCCGGGCAATGACTGAACGTCACACCTGCCACCGGATAGGGGTGCGAAGGCAGATCGAGAATGGTCTCGGTAGCTGTAGCCTGTTCGCTGTTCCCATCGGTGACCGTAACAGTGTATGATCCGGGAAGCAGGCCTTCCAGATGTGCAGTAGTGGCCCCGTTGCTCCACGAGATCGTATAGGGCCCAACGCCGCCCGAAGCATAGGCATCAAGCACACCCAATGGCTGCCCACAAGGAGCATCCTGGTACTTGGATATCGTGACGGTAAGGGCTTGGGCGGTGAAGGTGAAACAGGCGCTGAGCGCGAGTAAGGGGATCCTCATGATGGTCATTGTTTAATGAAGCGCTCGCGCACCATTGTCCTGCTATCGAGTTCGGCTTCGAGCAAGTATGCCCCGCTCTTCAAACCGTTCAGGTCGATGCGTACTTGTGTTGATCGTGCGCTCATGCGCAACACCTCCCGGCCATCGGCGGCAAGGATCCGCACGTTGGCGATGGCATCGCTGCAGGCCACGATCAACTCATCGCTTGCCGGCACGGGAGCCAAACTGACCTGGTCTCTCTCCTGCCCTTCCACCCTAGTACTGAATTCCGCCGTCAGCACGCTCGGCTCGGTGATCACCGGCGGGTTGAAGTCGAAGTAGATGTTGGCGATGTTCTCGATCTCGGTGCTCGGTGCGATGGGCAGGCGCGGGCGGATCCGGAAGGAGACGAAACCGTGGCTCAACGGCTCGTTAACGTTGCTGTCGGGCAACAGGATGTTGGCGAAGATGAACTTGAGCACGCCCTGCCCGAACAGTGAACGCGTGTGGGCATGGGACGCCGCACCCCAGACGATGCTCGCCGGGTCCAGCGTTGCCGGCAGCGTATCGGTGACCACCACGTTGAATGCCGTGTCCGTGCCGGTGTTCTGGAAGCGAATGGTGTAGTCGATCCAGGCATCCTCGTCGATCAGCCACGTGGTGGTGCTGCCGAGAGAGGTGGTGGCCAGCTTGTCGTTGGGGTCGAAGCTGCCGGTGACGAGCTGGTCGGAGATGGCCGTGTTGTTCGCAAGGTTGCCATCCGTGTTGGCCGTAACGATCTGTGCGGTGGTGGACAAGGTGCTGCCGATGAGGCCCACATCCGGGGGAACTTGAGTGCGTACGGTGATGTCGCGATGCTGGAACACCTGGTTCATCACGAACTGGGGTGACGTCCACGTGATCACGTTGCCGACCACCGAGCTCGGGCTGGGGTTGGCCGAGACGAAGCCCAATACCGGGTCAATGGTCATGGTCAGCGTGACAACACCGGTCGAACCGGGGGTGAGGTTGTCCACCGCGACGGCGTACTGCAGCTCGAAACCCGGACGAGCAGGACCGTTCGCCATGAGCACCTGCACATCCATCGGTTGTCCACCGGAGCATCCGAGGTTGAAGGTCTGCGCACCGCTGGCGAGGGTCACTGCGCCCGGACAGCTTTGGTTGTAGTTCGCGTTCTGCTCGGTCAACGTGTAATTCCCGAAGTTGAGGGCCACGCTATAGCGACCACTATTGTCGCAGGTCGCGTACACAGGACCGGGCGTGATCTCCACGATGGTGCCCGGCACGCGGTTCTCCGTACCGTCGAGCACGCAATCGGCATCATCGTCCAGGTGCACACGGCCGCTGAGCACCCCGCAATCCGTTCCGAGCGAAGGCACCGTGACCAGCACCGAGTCCTTGCAGATGTGATCGCTCCAAAAGGAACCGGCCATCAGGCCGCCGGCATCATTGCTGGTGATCAGATAATAATCACCGGGCAGCAAACCGGTCACTGTTCGCGTGCCGCTGGCACCGTTCACTGCGAAGGATTGCACCTGTTGTGCACAATCATCGGCGATGGCCGCCGGTTTCACCTTCACGATGTACTCGTAGCTCAGGTAGCCCTCGTATGAATAAGTGATGGAGCCCGTCGCCGTGGAGGCGCAACTGGGATCCACGTTCAGGACCTGTACCGCAGGTAGTGTGCCCCATTCCGGACCGATGTAGGCCTGGAACTGTCCGGGACAACCGTCGGCATCCGCGAAATCGATGGTGTACCAACCCGGTGTCGTGTTCTCGAACGACAGTAGGTTGTACACCACGTTCGTACTCTCGGCGCAAGAGACGGTCTGGAGCCAGTCGGTCAGCAGCGGGTGGGAGAAACTGTACGGATTCGGTCCGTAGGGGCTGAAGAGCGGCGGTTGCTGGAAGTCGGGTTCCATTCCTGTGAAGACCATTACCAGCGCGGGATCCTCCGGGCAATGGGCGTAGCTCACAATGCCGGACAAGCCTTCATAGGCGGTGAGCAGGTCGATGGTGAAGCTGGCCGTGGCCTGGGTGCCTTCGAAGTCCGTAACGGTAAGACTGTGGTCACCCGGGCCGATGCCGATGATCTGCGCCTCGGTGGAACCGTCGCTCCACGCATAGGTGTACGGTGGCACGCCACCGGAAGGTGCAGCGAGCACATAGCCTGAAGGCCGGCCGCAATAGGAATGCCGCAAGACGATCACATCCGCGGTCAACGCACATGCGCCGGTCGCACTGAGGATCAAGAGCAGTATGGTTCCCAGTCGTTTCATGGTCAGTGGTTCTTTACGAAGCGCTCGTGCACTACAGAGCCATTCTCCAGTTCTACCATGAGCAGGTATGCACCTGAAGAAAGCCCTGTCACATCCAACGTGTGCTGCTCCGATGTCAGGTTCTGGGAAAGTAGTGTCCTTCCAGCACCATCAGTGACTTGGATCCGCACGATCGAACATGTGCCCGTAATGGATAGATAACTGCTAGTCGGGTTGGGCAGAAGCACCAGTTGCCCACCGCCTCGCTCAGCCCCCACCATCCCCGTACTGAACTCCGCCGTGAGCACGCTCGGCTCGGTTATCACCGGATCATTGTAATCGAAGAAGATGTTGGCCACGTTCATCATTTCAGTTCCGGGCACGAGTGGCAACACGGGCTTCATCCTGAACTTCACTAAGCCATGGCTTCCCGCTTCGTCCGTGGTGCTATCAGGCAGTTGAATATCATCGAAGCGCCATTCGATAACGCGACCAGGCTTGAACGCGACAGTGAACGGATGGGAGGCCACACCTTGCTCGAAGCTGAGCATGTCAAGTTCAGGCGCGATCGTATCGGTGATCACCACGAAATCCGCCGGGAAGGTGCCGGTGTTCTGGAAGCGGATGGTGTAGTCGATCCATTCATCCTCGTCGATGAAGTAGAGTGACTCACTAGCGCGGGTGCTGGTCTGTGCGTGCTTGTCGTTCGGATCATAGCTCCCTACGACCAAATCGGTCTGGGTCTCGCTATTGTTGACCGGATCCCCATCAGAAAGGGTGTTGCTCACGGTGAGCGTGCTGCTGAGGATCGTTCCCAAGGGGGTGCCCCCCGGAACGTTCACGGTCACATGCCAATTCATCCACTGGAAACTCGTGAACTCTGGAAAGGTCCAAGTGAGCGTATTGCCGTTCACGATCGGTGCAGGATCGCTCCATCCATAGATGAGCGCCGGATCCAACTCCAAGGTCACCGTCACCGGACCACTCAGTTGCGGTGAGTCGTTGATGACGACGACGTGATAGTGGCTGTTGAAGCCTGGTCGGAACACGCCCCCGCCCATACTGACCCGCAGGTCAAGCGGCGCCGTACTGCCGTTGGCCAGGTCGATGGTGGTGAGGTCGCTGTTCACCGTGAACGGCGCGGGCATTGGCACCGGGCAAACGGGCACGAGCGTGGGATCGGTCTGTTCCAATGAATAGTTCCCGTTGAAAAGGCCGAACGCGAATTGGCCACTGCCATTGGTGAGCACCGCATGATCACCCGGCTGGATAAGAAGCGGGTTATAGGGCACGCCCACCTCATCGGCGTCTTGCACGCAATCCGCGTCGAGATCGATGTAGCTCGTTCCTTGCACGCTTCCGCAGTTGGGACCCAGGCTCGGCACCGTCACCCAAAGAGTATCGTAACCGCACTGCCCCGGGTCCAACTCCTCTGCGGTAACTCCCAGCCACCAATGGATGCCGTAATACCCAGGTTCGAGGTTCACGAAATCCACATCCAGCGTGCCCTGGTCGGGTTGATAAGCCTGCGGTTGAAGTACTTGGTCATCGCGGATCAGATTCACCCAGGTGAGACCGGCTGGGGCCAGCCCGGACGAATGCACGCGTATGGCTCCGATATTCTGGTCCGTGCACGACGGGACCACGTTGGTGATCGACAACTCCGGCCAGCTCGTGACGTGCGGCCCGTTCGAACCAGTTATCGTTCCGGTGCAGCCATTCCCGTCATCCACGGGATAGGTGAAATCCGAGGGCCATGGATCAGGATGGAACAGGAAGGTCGGACCGTTCAGTGTGGTACCCCATTGCGGTGCGGGCATGCCATTCACGGTCCAGTTGTTCGACACGCCAGAAACAGAAGGGTCCTCCAGCAAGTTGCCGGGTGCTGCACACCAGGCCACCCCGCCTCCGATCGCCGTGAGTTGATATGGCTGAGACAGGATATCCACCGTCAGAGAGACTTGGTCCAGGTTCGCATCCGTGACGGTCACTGTGTAACTCCCAGCGTTCAGCCCACCGCGGTACGTGGCGGTCGGGCCATCCGACCAGCTGAAACTGTAAGGGAGAAGGCCTCCGCTGGCAGCCACCCAGATCTGGCCATTTCCGTAGGCGCATGTTTCGTGAATCACATTGGTCGCCTGAATGGTGAGCACTGCGTGGGCCTCGTGGTGTGCAACAAGGCCGATAAGCAAGAAGGAAGCAAGTATTCGCATGGGCTATTGTTTGATGAAGCGCTCCCGCAGAACACCTCCGTTCTTCATTGTCGCATTCAGGAAGTACGTTCCGGCTCCGAACGCTGTAACATCGATGGTCGCGTTGGTGGATCGCATCGCTCGGCGCATCACCTCCCTCCCGTCTGCTGCAATGATGAGGATCGCATCAATGTTCTCCTCAGAAGAGATCCGCAGGTGATCACTAGCAGGATTCGGCTCTATGCGCAACGACCCTTGTCCCTGCGAATACTGTTGAACCCCCGTGCTGAATTCGGCGGTGAGCAGGCTCGGCTCCGTGATCACCGCTGGGTTGAAATCGAAGAAGATGTTGGCGATATTCTGGATGGGGGTTCCCGGCAGCAAGGGCTCCACAGGCTTTATCCGGAACGACACGAAGCCGTGGCTCGCCGGTTCATTCACATTGCTATCGGGCAGCAGGATGTTCACGAAGTAGCACTTCAGGATACCGCCGTCCTTCAACTCCCAGGTGAATGGATGCGAACCCGCCCCCATCGTGAGCGAACCGCCATCCAGCGTGCCCGGCAGCGTATCGGTCACCAGCACGGTGAAAGCCGTGTCGGTTCCGGTGTTCTGGAACCGGATCGTGTAATCGATCCAGTTGTCCACATCGATGTAGTACAGTTCCCCACTGTACCCGCTGCTCGTAAGGGCCGTCTTATCGTTGGGGTCATAGCTACCCGTTACGGTGGTCATAACCGTGGCGCTATTGTTCGTCGCGTTCACGTCCAACGGGTTCTGCGTAAGCACGGCCGTGGCCGCGAGGCTGGTCCCTATCAAGCTCACGTCGGGCGGTACCTGCAGGTTCACGCTCAGGTCACGATGCCCGAAGTAGTAGAGCGCTCCCGTGTTGTTCCAAGTGATGGTGTTGCCTACCACGCTACTGGGCGTGGGTGATGCGTTCAGGTAGCCCAGCGCAGCATCGAAGGTGAAGGTCACCTGGTTCGTCATCGAGTTCGCACTGGTGAGGTTGTCCAGGTCGATGGCATACTGCATCTGGAATCCCGGACGGGCCGCACCGCTCGCCAGGCTCAACTGCACATCAAGCGCCTGGATGGCGGTATCGAGCAGGTTGAATGTCGCGTTGCCGGTGACAGCGAGCGAAATGGGATCGGGCAGGCAATGCTCATCCAACACGCTGGTCTGTTGCGATACGCTGTAGGTGCCGAGCGGCAGGTTGATGCCGTAGTTACCCTGTGCGTCGGTGGTGGCATAGAACGGCCCCGGGGTGAACTCGATCACCAGTTCCGGCACATCCGTATCGCTGAAGTCGAGCACGCAATCCTCATCGACATCGACCGCTACCGTACCGGAAATATGACCACAGCTAGGACCTAGGTCCGGTATGGTGAAGTACGTGGTGTCCCCGCACGGGAACTGCGGTGCGAAAGCCGGGTCGATCGTCAGGCGCCGCACGATCATGTGCGTACCGGGCTCCAAATTGGGAACATGATAGGTCCAACCATTGGTCCAGTTCGTAGCCATGGTGTTCAGGAAATCATTCACTTCCTGACCATCAGGACCGAACAGATGCGGCCGTGCACCATAGATGTAGTCGGGCTCGGGGGGTATGCTGAAGGAGACGCTGCCATTCGCCCCTACTGAGCAGGACCCTTCA
>WBZX01001525.1_pt1 | contig 17309 bp, 12 predicted proteins | sample 5204211 | NCBI WGS metagenome assembly WBZX01 (sample SAMN12344362, study PRJNA552823) | activated sludge metagenome | biome: Activated sludge suspended growth; feature: Nitrification reactor; material: Wastewater; isolation source: activated sludge from nitrification reactor of wastewater... | reverse complement strand
GCTCGACAGCGAACTCTTCGGCCACGAAGCCGGCGCCTTCACCGGCGCCCAGAAGCGCCGCATCGGCAAGATCGAATACGCCAACAAGGGCACCCTGTTCCTCGACGAACTGGAAAGCATGCCAATGGGCGTGCAGATCAAACTGCTGCGCGTGCTGCAGGAACGGGTGGTGGAACGCCTCGGCTCCAACCAGCCGCAGCCGGTGGATTGCCGCGTCGTCGCCGCCACCAAGGACGACCTCAAGGAACGCGCCGAACGCCAGACCTTCCGCGCCGATCTCTACTACCGCCTCAACGTGGTGACCATCGACCTGCCGCCGCTGCGCGAGCGGCGCGAGGACATCCCGCTGCTGCTCGAACACTTCCTGCTGCAGGCCGCGCGGCGCCACGACCGCCCGCTGCCCGGCGTGCCGTCCGACCAGATGCGCCGCCTGATGGCCCACCCGTGGCCCGGCAACGTGCGCGAACTGCGCAACGTGGCCGACTGCCTGGTGCTCGGCGTCGGCAAGGACATTCTCGGCAGCGCCGACCCGGAGGCCAAACCGGCATCCCTCGCCGAATCGGTGGAAAGCTTCGAACGCAGCCTGATCGCCGCCGAACTGCGCCGCCACGGCGGCAGCCTCGCCCGCAGCGCCGAGGCCCTGCGCATCCCCAAGACCACCCTGCACGACAAGATCCGCAAATACGGCCTGCAGGGCAGCGAAGGCTGAGGCGCCGCCGCCATCGCCGGCAGCCCGCCGCGGCGCCCTCCCGCCCGCACCCCGATCGCCTCCACGCCGCCACAACCGACAGCCGGTTCACGGACGGTGCACGCTTTCCGCGTCTATACCGCACCGGCTCAAGCGCGGAAAGTCGGATCAGAGATTCTTCCGGAACTCGCTCGGAGAAAGGCCCGTCGCCTTCCTGAAGGCCGTACTGAAATGACTCGGCGTGGAGAAGCCGATCGCGAGCGCGATCTCCGAAATCGATGCCTTGCCACTGCGCAGCAAGCGCTTCGCCTCCTCCGCGCGCAACTTGAGGACATACTGATAGGGGGACTCGCCGGTTGCCTGCTTGAAACACCGGCACAAGTGCTTTTCACTGAGGTCCGCCAGGCCCGCCAGCTGGGACAGGCTCACATCCTGGCTGATGTTGTCCCTGAGAAAATCCTTCAAGGTCGCGAGCTTTGCCGAGGAAAGACCATTCGAAGGCAGGGTGGAATGACGGACCGCGAACCGCCCCCAGAAGTAACTGACAACGGTCAACGAAACCGACTCCGCATAGAGATTGCCTGACGGACAGCCGCTCAGGATCTCCGCCTCGACCCCCCGCATCAGGGCGCCGACATGTGGGTCCTCGGTGAGGATATGACGCGGCAGGTTCCGCAACTCGAGTCCGCCCCCCGTCAATTTCTCGAGCCGATGAGGATCCAGGTCAAGCTTGACCACCCGGATCTTCCCACTGGCACTCAGACTCTCCAATTCATAGTCGCGATCCAGGTAGATCAGGGCTCCGGGGCGCACCAGGATCTCGAAATCCTTCGTGCCGACGGACCATTTCACCAGGCTCTGCCCGGCCACGGCCAGAGCAAGCGTGGGCATCTCACCGGCCCCACGCCGGATGCAGCGAATCGGCCCCGTCTCCATCAGCACGAAGGGCAAACCTCCCCAAGTAGCGGGAGAATTCAACAGCACAGTCGGAGGACACTGCTCGTCAAAGGACTTTGGCTTCATGGCATTCACGCTGAGTGTCTAAGGCCGCGAGCGCAGACGGGGATCGGGCCCGATCCCCGTGCACGATCTGCTTCTCCCGCTGCGCCGCCAGCAACCGAACGAAAGCTTGAGCACGCACCATCATCCACGAAATCCCACCAACCGCAAGAGCCGCCCGTCGACGCGGGACGCGCTAGTTGCGCGGCAGCACCTCAAGCGTCGCAAGCTCAAGGTGGCTACCGGCAGCGGCGTGCATGTGCAAGGGAAAGCGCCCCGTATGCGTCGCCGTGAAGCGGATCTTGGCCTCCCCCTCCTTCGCCACCGGCACACCATCGGAGTACCCGTGCAGCATCAGCAGGCCGGCCTGATCGGACTTCACATCGATCTCAACTTCATCGCGCTCGCCGACCCGAAAAACAGGACTCGCCGGCGCCCCGTTCTTCGACGCGACGCGCAATGAAAACGTCTTCAACGGCATTGCCGACGCCGCCCCTTGCTCGATCGCCGGCGCCCCCTGCGGCAGAACCGGCTTTGGCCGTGCAACAAGATAGCCGCCGGCCAGCAGCACAAGCGAAAAGCCACCCCACAAGACAGTTCGTACGGAAGAAAACTGCATCTCAAGTCTCCAACATGACATGGAAAGCCCGTGAGTCGGTCAGCCCGTTCCCAGCGGCAACGAAAGGATCCACAGCCCGAGAGCCGTGAGCGCCACCATGAGCAGCAGCATGGGGATCTGACTCAGCACGGCGGCGCGCCGGGTCGCGTGGCACCGCAGCGCCTCCCCGTGGGCCAGAAACACGCTTGCGATGTGCCCCGCCAGGATCAGCGCAACCTGCGAATGCCAGATGAAATTTGCATCGACCAGAAGGATCGGCAGGTCCATGCGCGCGGTCCCGAACACGTCCCAGCCCAGGCCGAGGGGGTCCGACAGCAGTTTGATCAGCTGCGGCCCCTGGGCCAGCAACAGCGTGTAGTAGTGGCTCACGTGATAGACGAACGCGATCGGAATCAGCGCGAGCCCGAACACTCCGCACAGTGCCCTGGTTGTCGGCTGGCTGCGGGCAACGATCTTGCTCAGCCAGATGAAGGCGACGTACACGCCGAGATAGACCAGCGGCGACAGGACCAGCATCAGCCATTGCCACAGGTAGTACAGCCTGGCCGAAATCGCATAGGGCTGCCTGCTCGCCGCCGTGACCATCGGCTCCAGCCACGGGTAAAGACCCTCCCAGAACAGCTTGCTCCAGGGCCGCGTCTCATGGGCGCCATCAAAGGCCGTCGAGGCCAGCATGAACAGGATGAACAACAGCACGCTGCCATCGACGCGTCGCCTCTGCAGCAGGCCCGACAAGGGCATGCGCAGCCGGAACATCACACCGCCCCCCTGCCCCGGTCGATACGCCAGCGGCGCCAGCAGCCCCACCAAACGAAAGAACACCGCAAACAACTCGCCGTGCCGAAACCACGCCGCCTTCCCGAAGAGCCAGGCAAGAAATACGGTCAGCACCGTGTAAAGCGTCAGGACGACAGAAAGCGATAGCGGCGACGTATGCCCGAAAAGCTCGATCCAGATGAACACGACGTAGAAAAGCAGCGCCGGGTAGCAGCCCAGTCCGGGCGGGTAGGCAAGACGCCCGCGCAGCGAGAGGAGTCCGGCACCCTGCAGGCCGTCACAGATCGTCAGCCACGGATTGGCAAACGAGAAGACATCCCCCAGCAGCGCCGTTGCATAGGTCAGGCCCAGCACAAAGACGATCCAGAACAGAGTCATGTTGATGTTGAGGAAGGGATTGGCCACCCCAAGAAGCCCGCTTAGAGACGACAGCACCAGAAGCACGGCAGCCGACACGCGCAACAGCCGCACGAGACCTGCAGGCACAGGTCTCCATATCACCCGCCTCGTCCGTCCAGCCCTCCCCGAATCTCGTCCCGGCACCGACGCGGCGCCATCTCCAGGCGCCGATGCAAAAACACCCACGATGACGAACGAGACCAGCAGCGCGGCGACGGCACCGTAGGCATACATCCAGAAGGGCACGGGCAGCATGTAAGGCGCCGCGAAGGCATGGGCCTGCGCGTCGGCGCCGCAGGCACACGCGCAGGTCACGCCGGCGCCGCGGGCCCATTGCCGTGCCCCAACTCGCGCCGTGCTCACTTGTTGCCCTCCCGGAGGTCCGTTGTCGCCGCCTTGCGGTGGGACGCGACGCCGCGGCACACTTCGCTGGCCATCAGCGCCTCGAGGGCCACCGTATCCGAGGGCGGCACCGCAGCACGCTCGCCCATGCCCAGGAGGGGAAGCAACAGCACCAGGCACGACCACGCGCGCAGCCAGGCAAGAGCGCAGCAGAGAGTCGTTTGCATCATCATCAATGGCTGACAACCGCGATCAGATCCACCACGTGCCACTGGCCACCGCTTCTCTCCGCAATGACACCAAGCTCGTCGTAAGGCACATGCCGCAGCTTCGCAACAGCGATGGCCCTTTCATTGCCCGCCTTCGAATCGGGCAGCGCGTGGATGATGAAAGGCAGCAGCGGCGACGGGCGGGGCGTGTCCTCAAGCAGGGGAAACACCGCTTCGGCCAGCGAGCCGTAGGCCGCATAGGCATCCGGCAAGCGCGTCAGGTCATTCACCTTTTGCAATTGGCTCTCGGTGAGCGCGCCCTCCGCATGCGCCAGGGCGGCCACCTGTCCATGGTCCTGCATGCGCCAGAGCTTGAGTCGGGCCGCGAGATCGCGCTGCCCAGGCATGATTGACTTGCCCAGAGCGCTCTCCGGCTTGGACGACATCAACCACCGCGCAAAGAACGCATCGAAGAAGGCCTTTACCTCGGGCGTTGCGGTGTGCTGGGCCGTCACCACGCCACGCAGCGGCGGAATGGCGCGCGGCATGGCCGTCTTTACAACCGGCGAGACTGTGCCATCCGCCAGTGAGATTCCCCGCAAAAAGCTCACGTCGTCGACCCCATGTGCCAGGAACCAGCGGCGTTGGGCGGCCTTGGTTGAAGCCTGCAGGAAGCCATCGAGTTCCTTGCTCACCGCAGGCCAGGCCTCGGCAACGCGCGGACCGCTCGAGAGCACCGGGTAGGCGGTCAGATGCTGGTAGGTCGCCGCGGCCATTGCCTTGGTGTCGTCAGGCCACTGGCTGGCGATATCACCCTTATGGGAGTTCCATCCGCCCCGCGCCCTGGGGGTGGCCGAGCTCAGCGCGGCATCGCAGACAACCGGAGCGGTTTGAAATACCGGTTGATCCGGGATGCCTTGGTAGGCCCAGCTGTCCTGCAACAGGTGCAACGCCTCACCCAGCTTGAGCAGATGCGAATCCGCATTGCCCCTGGCCGCCTTCATCAGCGTGTCGAGGCGGGCATGCACGGGCTCGCCGTTGGCCACGATCTGCCGCCGCTCCGGCGCGGCGGGCGCCGTCGCGGCCGCTGCAAAGTGATAGGACTGGGCCGCCCGCGCAAGCCTTGGCGAGCGAGCCACACACGCGTACTCCAGCATGGGCAGAATCGAGTCCATCACCCCCGAGTCAGCCTGCTGGTTACCCCGGGCAATCGTCCTGGCCTGCTGCGGCGAATAGCCCGCGCGCAGGGCCAGCCAGTGGGTCAGTCCGAAATGGACATCGGCTTCGAATGCGCAGGCATTGTCGGGATGCATGGCAGAGAGCGCCACGGCAATGGAGATCAGGCGGAACACGGCGGCTTTGACCATGAGATGCATCCATCTGAAATGACTCAAACGATTCAAGAAATCGCGTGGCACGGCAGGCTCCGACCCGTGGTCAGAGCCCGTGCCCGTTGCAAGGGCGCACGGGCACCTGCGCCCCGCAAAGCCCCATCAGTTATGCAGGGTTGACGCGATCGTTTCCGGAAACGGCCACACGCCGTTCTTGAACTTCATGACCATGAGCCCGTTGTCCTGGCACATCGTCGTAAGCAGGCCACGGGCCTTGTCGAAGTCCAGCCGCGACGCACACCAGTCCGGCCCACCGGCACTCCACTGACCGAACATCACGTGAGAAGAGCCCGTCACGGGCTTGCTGCTCCCCGGCGGATTGAAATACGCAATCTCCTTGGGCTGCGAGGGGTTGCGGATATCGAAGACCCGGATACCCGAGTTGAAATACGAACAGGCCATGGCCGTTGCGTTCTCCCGGCTATCCACGCTGCAGTAGTGGCTGCCGTAGGTAAAAATGCTCAGGCCGGTCACATCGGGAAGGACCGCATCGCAATTCTTCGGATCGTGCGTCTCCAGACCCAGCTTGGAGACCAGGACCGGCAGTTTCTCGTCGCTCATGTCGTAGATGCGCGCCATGGGAAACGGAGCCAGACCGATCTGGCAGGCGGCCTTCACGACGTCCTGCGCAGCGCCGGCGGTGGCCCCCACGCCTCCCGACCCACCCTCATCAACCATGACGAGGTAGGGCTTTCCGTTGATCTTCGTTTCGATGGTGTGTTGTGCCCCGCTTCCATCCCGGAATGCCACGGAGGAAACAAGCCTGATCTCCGCGTTGGGCTTTCTTGCCTGCACGTCGGACGTATCCAGCACCAAAAAGCCGTTCTGCGGCGGCGTCTTCGGGTCGGCGACCTCTGCTAATGTCGGCAGGCCCAAGGCAGCCACGTAAACGCGTTTTCCATCGGCGCTTACCGACAGGCCGTGCGGCGCTTTAGCGATGGGACTGAGCTTGGTGTCGAAGGTCGCAATGAGCCGCGGCCTGGACGGCACGGTGATGTCGATCGCGTGGTATTTCTGGTTATAGAAGTCGCCGACGTAGTAGGTCAGGCCGTCGGGGGAAATGCTGCCCTCATGTCCGATGATCGGCTTGCTTGGCGCAGCGCTATCCCCGGTCTGGTACTCCTGGGCCACCGATGCCAAGAGCTGGGGGCTGCGGCAATCTCCGGACAGGTCGTACACGTCCACCTCCGGCCCGCCAGTTGCACCGCCGTTGTTTGCATTGGCAGCCACCAGCAATTGCCGATTCGCACTGACACGCAGGCCTTCCCAGGCGTCCATCATCGCGGGGCTGGTCAGCGAGGTTGTGCGCACCGGGTTTGCCGGATCCGTGATGTCGATGACGGGCACCCCCGGATGCACACGCTCAACGGCCTGCTGCGTAAAGAAGTTCGTCAGCGCCGCCGTCGAGTGATAGGCGCAGGTGTGGCCACTGGCGTCACTGAAGGTGGCGGAAGACCAGTTGCCGCCCTCGCCCTGGACCTGGCCGACCAGCTCCAGGTTGCAGCTGGTGCCCTTGAAGCCCGCCTGCCGCTGTGCTGCAGGAACCTGGCCCTGCAGCGCGGCCTCCGGCTTGTCGCCGGCACCGCAACTGCTGACTTTGGCTGCGTATTCCAGAGGCTTTGCCGGAACCGCGGCGATGTCGGAACCGCCACCGCCACCGCAAGCGGCGAGCACCACGACACTACCCGCGGAAAGATAGTGCGGGTAATTTCCCCATCCTGATCTGAACATTTTGTCTCCTGTCTTTTTTGAACTTGAAAGGCAGACAAAGGGTAGATGCGCATCCACCCTGCCGGCTTTCAGGAAGTTCGCAGGAGTTTTCAAATCCGGACACGAGTTGCAGCGCGGCAGATCGGGGGAGGATCTTTGCATTCCTGGCAGCTATAGAAGGTCTCTCGCCGTCAGCCCCCGGGCCAAACCATGCTTCACGACGTGGGTATCGTGCCAGAGGCTGCGTGACATTCGTGAGGGTGTCCACTCTTACGCTCCTCGTGGAGCGTTTCCGATCTGCCCCCCAGCGCGCGCTCCGCGGCGTCGCGAAGTCACTTCATTTTCCCGACAAATCAAGGGCCTGAGCGGCCCGGCCGAGACTTTTTCCTTGATTTTTTCGCCACCAGACACTACTAAATGTAGTAGAAAAAATCTTTTATTCGCACTATTGATTTTTTTAAGTGTTTGTTTTTAAACAAACTAAATTTTTGCCCAAAATTCAGTGTCGAGGTACGATATGCGCCGCCAAACACATCTACCGATCAGCCAGAAAAACGGTGCGAGACCATCCATGACTTCCACGACAAAATCCGCCAAAGTCCAGCCCGCCGGCGCCGCCACCCCGAACGCGGCCAACCTCCTGCCGCAGGAAATCTGCGATGAGGTGCTGCTGGAAAAATACGCCAAGGGCAACGAGCAGAACATCTCCGACGTGCGCACCCGCGTCGCCCGGGCGCTGGCGGCGATGGAAAACGAGGACAAGCGCGCCTTCTGGGAAGCCAGGTTCCTCGAAGCCCAGGAGCGCGGTTTCGTTCCCGCCGGCCGCATCAATTCCGCCGCCGGCACCAACCTCGCCGCCACGCTGATCAACTGTTTTGTGCAGCCGGTGGGTGACTCGATCACCGAATCCGTCGATGGCCGCTGCGGCATCTACACCGCGCTGGCCCAGTCGGCCGAAACCATGCGGCGCGGCGGCGGCGTCGGCTACGACTTCTCGTCGATCCGTCCGAAGGGCGCGATGGTGCGCGGCACCCAGTCCAACGCCTCCGGCCCGGTGTCTTACATGCGCGTCTTCGACCGCTCCTGCGAGACCGTCGAATCGGCCGGCTCGCGCCGCGGCGCGCAGATGGGCGTGCTGCGCTGCGACCACCCGGACATCGAGGAATTCATCCACGCCAAGGATCACGGCGACCTCACCAACTTCAACGTTTCCATCGCCGTCACCGACGCCTTCATGCAAGCCGTCGAAGCCAATGGCGATGTCGAGCTGGCCCACAAGGCCGAGCCGTCGGGCGAGTTCAAGGCGGCCGGCGCCTACCAGCGCGACGACGGCCTGTGGGTCTATCGCAAGGTGCGCGCCCACGACCTGTGGGAACAGGTCATGCGCTCCACCTACGACCACGCCGAACCGGGCATCCTGTTCCTCGACCGCATGAACCGGGACAACAACCTGTATTACTGCGAAACCATCGAGGCCACCAACCCCTGCGCCGAACAGCCGCTGCCGTCCTACGGCTGCTGCTGCCTGGGGTCGATCAACCTGACGCTGTACGTCACCGACCCCTTCACCGACAAGGCCGCCTTCGATTTCGCCGGCTTCGGCAAAACCGTCGACGCCTCGATCCGCATGCTCGACAACGTGCTCGAAGCGACCCACTGGCCCCTCGAGCAGCAGCACGCCGAAGCCCAGTCCAAGCGCCGCATCGGCCTCGGCTTCACCGGCCTGGGCAATGCGCTGGCCATGCTGCGCCTGCGCTACGACACCGACGAGGCCCGCGCGATGGCCACCCGGATCAGCGAATTCATGCGCGACCAGTCCTACCTGGCCTCCGTCGAACTGGCCAAGGAACGCGGTGCCTTCCCGCTGTTCAACGCCGACCTCTACCTGTCCGGCGGCAACTTCGCCTCCCGCCTGCCGGCCGAGGTGAAGGACAAGATCCGCAAGCACGGTCTGCGCAACTCCCACCTGCTGTCGATCGCCCCCACCGGCACGATCAGCCTGGCCTTCGCCGACAACGCCTCCAACGGCATCGAGCCGCCGTTCTCCTACACCTACACCCGCAAGAAGCGGATGGCCGACGGCACCTTCAAGGAATACGCCGTCGAAGACTACGCCTGGCGCTTGTACCGCCACATCGGCGGCGACGTCGCGCGGCTGCCGGCCTACTTCGTCACCGCGCTGGAAATCTCCGCCAAAGCCCACAAAGACATGGTTGCGGCCGTCGCGCCGTTCATCGACACCTCGATCTCCAAGACGGTGAACGTGCCCGAGGACTACCCCTACGCCGACTTCGAGGATCTCTACCTCGAAGCCTGGAAAGCCGGCCTCAAGGGACTTGCCACCTACCGGCCCAACAGCGTGCTCGGCTCCGTGCTGTCGGTCACCCCCAGCACCGAACAGAAGCAGCCCCAGGATGTCGAAATCTCCGACGACACCAACCGTCGCCTGTCGATCAAGAGCCTGCCGGCGCCGGTGCTGTCGTCGCTGCGCTGGCCCGGCCGCCCGGACCTGCCGGACGGCAATGCGGCCTGGACCTACATGCTCAACACGCCGCAAGGCAACTTTGCGCTCTTCGTCGGCCATATGGACCAGGCCGAGGACAGCCCCGCCAAGGGCGCTTTCCCCTTCGAAGTGTGGGTCAACGGTGCCGACCAGCCCCGCGGCCTGGGTGCCGTCGCCAAGACCCTGTCGATGGACATGCGCGCCAACGACCGCGGCTGGCTCAAACTCAAGCTCGAAACCCTGGCCAAGACCGTCGGTGAAAAATCCTTCGAAATGCGCTTCCCGCCCCACGGCGAGCAGAAGTTGATGCCCGGCGTCGTCTCGGCCTTCGCCCAGGTCGTCCGCTACCGCTGCGAAAAGCTGAGCGCCCTCGAAGCCGGCGACCTGCCCAACCCGGTGCTCGACACCCTGTTCAGCCTGCAGGAACCCAAAACGGGCACCGACGGCACGCTGTCCTGGACGGTGGATATCCAGAACCCGGCCACCGGCGAAGATTTCGTGCTGGGTCTCAAGGAAATCACCCTGCCGGACGGCGTCACCCGCCCCTACTCGATGTGGCTGTCGGGCAACTACCCGCGCGCCCTCGACGGCCTGTCGCGCATCCTGTCCCTCGACATGCGCGTGATGGACCCGGCCTGGATCGGCATGAAGCTGCGCAAGCTCATCGACTACCCGGAACCCCTCGGCGACTTCATGGCTTTCGTGCCCGGCACCCGCCGCCAGCAGAACTGGCCGTCCACCGTCGCCTACCTCGCGGCGTTGATCATCCATCGCTATGCGATGCTCGGCGTCCTCGACGAAGCCGGCTACCCGACCCGCGAGATGGGCATCCTCGAAGCCCCCCGCGACGACAACGAACCCAAACTCATGCAAGGCGCCATGTGCAGCGAGTGCGGCAACTACTCGGTGATCCGCAAGGACGGCTGCGACTTCTGCACCGCCTGCGGCGCGGTGGGAACCTGCGGCTGACTTTCATCCCGCCGACGAAGAAACGGCCCCTGCGCAAGGGGCCGTTTTTTTTGGCTTTGTCACCGGTCGCGGTGGCGTCTTCTCAAGCACGCGTTCAATCCACATCGCCGGCGGCGGCGCCGGAAATCAGCTCGCGACCGCCGGCACCGGTCCGGCGCGACCGTCTTCCACCGGTCTCGCGTCGCGTTCCTGCAACAGATTCCATACCAGCGCAGCCAGCTCCGCGCCGTCGACCGGCGGATCGACCATCGTCACCCCGTCCGGCAGACGGGCACCGACCGCCGCCCGGTCCGACCCCGCGGCGAGCAGCACCACCACCCCCATCGTCCGCTCCCGCACATGGTCGGCGAGGGAATGGATCATCCGGAAGAAATCCAGCCCGGTCACGCCCAGATCGGTGATCAACACGTCCGGCGTCATCTCGCCGATGCGGATCAGCCCTTCAAAGCCGCTTGCCGCGCTGTTGATCGTGCAATCCGGCAAAACCTTGCGCAGCAACGCCTGCAGGATTTCCCGATCTCCGTCGTCCTCCCGCAACAGCAGCACCCCGAACGGCGGCCTCACCGCCAAGCCGGCCTGACGCTGCTCGTCGAGCAGCCGTTCGACCGATTCGACCAGAATCCGCCGGTGTCCTCCCGGCGTTTTCCAGGCGCGCAGGCGACCGTCCTCCACCCACAACTGGGCGGTACGGACACTCACGCCGAGCAGGCGGGCGGCATCGCGGGTGGAACAGGTCAACGAGGGATTGGCTTCGTGATTCATGTCGACAGCAAACTGTTTTTTCCATTATTACTTTTAACGATTCGAAAATTAAAGGCGATTTTGTCGTTTTTAACAAATATGTGTCGACTATTGCACGCCCCGCAACGGCTCGTATCTCGACGGCATCCACCGCGTCGACACAAGTCGGGATGCAGTCGATGTGGTGCAGTCGATTTAAGGTGGGCGACCGGTTTTCAAGTCGCCGGAAGGCGCACCGTAACCAGCAGGCCGCCGCCGGGCGCATCGGCCAGCGTGATCTCGCCAGCGTGGGCCAGCACGATCTCGCGGACAATCGACAAGCCCAGTCCGCTGCCCAGGGTGTTGCCGGTGTCGAGCCGGAAGAAACGCCCGAAGACGTTTTCCCGCTGCGCTGCGGGAATCCCGGGACCGTTGTCGCGCACCGTCAGATAAACGCTGTCGGCTTGGCGCTCGACAGCCACGGTGACCAGCCCCTCCACCAGCGTGTACTGCAGGGCATTGTCGATCAGGTTGGCGATCATCTCGCGCAGCAGGAGCGGCTGGCCGCTGACGGTCGTCGGCAGATCGGCGTGCTCCTCGTAGCCGAGGTCGATCTGCTTGCGCGCCGCCAGCGGCAACAGTTCGACGACCATGTCGCGGGCTGCGGCGGCCAGATCGACGCTCTGCGGCGGCGCCACCAGCCCATTGACCGGCTCGGCCCGCGACAGCGACAGCAGCTGGTTGGTGAGGCGGATGGCGCTGCCCAGGCTGCGGTGGAAGGCCGCCACCGCCGGGCGCATGTCGGCCTCGGTGTTCTGGCGCAGCGCGTATTCGGCCTGGGTGTTGAGTACGGCAAGAGGGGTGCGCAGCTGGTGGGCGGCATCGGCGATGAAGCGCCGGCGCGCCTCGACCATGCGCTCGATACGATCCATGTGCAGGTTGATGGCGTCGACCAGCGGCACCACCTCGCGCGGCAGGTCGCCGGCCTGGATCGGCGTCAGATCGTCGTCAGGACGATTGCGGATGGCCTTGCCCAGGCGGTCGACCGGCTTCACGGCCTGACGGGTGGCGAGCAGCGCGACAGTCAGCGCGACCACCACCAGCAGCGCCTTGCGCCCGATTTCGCCGAAGAACAGGTTCTGCACCACCTCCTGCCGCGAGTTGGTGGTTTCGCCGAGGATGACCAGCACCGGCTTGGGGAACTCGGTGCGGTACAGCGGCTTCAGCATCGCCCCGAGGCGCAGCGCCTGACCCTTGTAGATACCGTCGTAGAACACCGCGACATTGGGCGGCAGGTCGCCGGGTTGCGGCAGTCCGTCGTAGCCGGTGATCGTTGCTTCGCCGGGATGGCCGACGCTGTAGAACACCCGGTCGGAACTGCCGGCCTCGAACAACTCGAGCGCCGAGTACGGAATATCGACGACGACTTCGTCCTCGGTAGCGTAGATGCGTTCGGCGATGCCCTTCAGCGAGGCCGATAGCGAACGGTCGTAAGCCTGGTTGGCGGCGCCCAGCGCATCGCGGTAGCTATACCAGGCATCGACCAGCAACAGCGCGGACAGGACGCCGACCAGCCAGACCGCCAGACCGCGCTTCAGGCTCTTGGCCGGCAGACGGCTGCGTACGCGGGCGATCAAGGCGTCGGCCCGGCCATCGCGGCGATCAGGTAGCCGAGGCCGCGCACGGTGGTGATGGCCACGCCGCTGCCCTCGAGCTTCTTGCGCAGGCGCGAGACGTAGATCTCGATCGCTTCCGGGCGGGCATCCTGCTCCATGCTGAACAGCTTTTCGAACAGCGCGTCGCGCGCCACCGGCCGGCCGATGCGGCCGAGCAGCGCTTCCAGCACGGCCAGCTCGCGCGGCGTCAGCGACAGCGGCGCACCGCCCACCGTCGGCAGGCGGCTGACCGTGTCGAAGGCCAGCGCGCCCAGCCGCACCACCGGCGTCTGCCCGGCCGAACGGCGCAGCAGCGCCTTCAGGCGGGCTTCCAGTTCGCCCAGTTCGAAAGGCTTGGGCAGGTAGTCGTCGGCACCGAGGTTGAGGCCGCGGATGCGGTCATCCACCGAGCCGCGCGCCGTGAAGATCAGCACCGGCACCCGCGACCCACGGGCGCGCAGGCTTTTCAGCACGTCGAGGCCGTTCTTGCCGGGCAGCGACAGGTCGAGCAGCACGCCGTCGTATTCGCCGGTCAGCAGGTAGTGCTCGGCGTGGTCGCCCCGATCGGCGATATCGACCGCATAGCCGGACTGGCGCAGGGATTTGGCCACCCACTCGCACAGTTCCGGATGGTCTTCGACCAGCAGGATTTTCATGTCTCGCTTCCGTCTCGTCGGCGCGTGCCGAACTCATTACGCCCATTTTTCCGCGCGAGTCGACCGAAAGCAAATCGAAAGCTTATCCCCCTTTAATCGCTCCCCACCCGGCGCCGTCGGGTTGGCTACACATCGACAACAACCTCCTGGAGGAGACAATGCAACACCGAACCCTGTACCGGATCATGCTGACCTGCTTCGCCCCGCTGGCCGTCGCCGGCACCGTCCACGCTGCGCCGCTCGACGATCTGCGTGCCGAAATCGCCGCCCAGAAAGCACGCCTGGAAAAGCTCGAAGAAATGCTGCAGGCCACCGCCGCCACCACCAGCGCGGCGACCAAGAAAGCCGAGGAAGCAACCAGGAAGGCCGACGAGGCGAGCAAGACCGCCCAGGCCGCCAGCGCCCCGACCGCGAGCAAGGGGCTGTCGATGCCGGCCGGCCTGAGCATCTACGGCATCATCGATGCCGGCGTCGAATTCGCCGACTACGGCCAGGGCAACAAGGCCCGCGTGCAGAGCGGCCTCGGCTCCGCCAGCCGCCTCGGCTTCAAGGGCGAGCGCGATTTCGGCGACGATCTGACCGCCTACTTCCAGCTCGAAGCCGGCGTGTCGATCGACAACGGCCAGAACACCGGCCATTCGTCCACCGTCAGCAACCCGGGTCAGGGCACGGCCTCGTCGGCCTCGGTCAACACCACCGGCGTCGCCATCTTCTCGCGCAACACCTTCCTCGGCCTCAACAGCAAGACATTCGGCGACATCCGCTTCGGCCGCGACTACGCCCCGATCTACTCGATCACCAGCATCTCCGACCCGTTCACCATCGGCGGCGCCACCGCCTTCCGCCTGTGGTCGTCGGCGGCCGCCAGCCGCTTCGACAACGCGGCGTTCTACACCACCCCGACCCTGGCCGGCTTCCAGGGCAAGCTGGCCTACAGCGCCGGCATGGAAAACAACAGCCGCAGCGATGTCGGCATCACCGGCGGCGCCGGCAGCAACAGCAACACCGGCCCCGAAGGCGAAGGCAAGGGCTGGAGCGCCAGCCTGACCTACGGCAACGGCCCGCTGTTCGTCGGCGCCGGCTACCTCGATTACGCCAAGATGGGCACCGTGGTCGCCCCGGCCACCGAGAACGCCCACCGCAAGTCGTGGAACCTGGCCGCCACCTATGACCTGAAGTTCACCAAGCTGTACGCCCATTTCCTGCACGGCGCCGACACCCAGGACGGCGCCGCCATCCACAAGACCCTCGACCGCAACATCTGGTGGCTGGGCGCCGCGGTGCCGGTCCGCGACCGTCACACGCTGCGCGCCGTCTACGCCCACCTCGACGACCGGATGAGCACCAACCGCGATTCCGACCACTACGGCCTCGGCTACGAGTTCGCCCTCGACCGGCAGACCGACCTCTACGCCTACTACGCCACGGTCACCAACCAGAACGGCGGCCAGAACTCGCTGTGCGCCGGCGGCACCTGCCAGGGCTACGACAAGGACTCCGGCCTGCCGGCGAACTTCTCGCCGAAGTCGCTGATGCTCGGCGGACGCTATCGTTTCTAAGATCGCTGTGACGCGCGGTATGGCGAAAGCAAACCGACAGCCTTCGCGGCTACAGTAAGCCCATCGACGTCCGGCCGGCACCCCCGCCGGCCGGATGCCAGAACCAAAAACAAGGAGACAAAACATGAACGCAAACCGTCGTCGCTTCCAGCGCAGCCTGCTCGCCGGCCTCACCGTGGCCGCCCTGAACGCCGCTTTCGGCCTCTCCGCGGCCCACGCCCAGTCCACCGCCGAACTGGCAGCCGCGGCGCAGAAGGAAGGCAAGCTGGTCATCTACGGCGTCACCGACAACGAACAGGCCAATCACCTGATCCGCGAATTCCGCGCCATGTACCCGGCGATCAATGTCGAGTACAGCAACATGAGCACGACCGAGCTGTACAACCGCTTCATTTCCGAAACCGCCGCCGGCAGTTCGGCCGACGTCACGTGGTCGTCCTCGATGGACCTGCAGATCAAGCTGGTCAACGACGGTCATGCCCAACCGCACAAGTCGGCCGAAACCGCCAAGCTGCCCGAATGGGCCAACTGGAAGAACGAAGCCTTCGGCACCACCTACGAGCCGATCGGGATCGTCTACAACAAACGCCTGGTGCCGGCCGCCGACGTGCCGCAAACCCACGCCGATCTGGTCAAGCTGCTCAACACGCAGACCGACAAGTTCAAGGGCAAGGTCAACACCTACGATCCGGAAAAATCCGGCGTCGGCTTCATGCTCGTCACCCAGGACAAGCAGGTCAATGCCGCCGGCTTCAACGACTTGCAGAAAGCCCTCGGCGCCGTGCAGGTCAGGGTGCAGGCGTCGACCGGCACGATGATGGAACGTATCGCCTCCGGCGAAAACCTCATCGGCTACAACCTCAACGCCGCCTACGCGCTGACCCGCGCCCGCAAAGACCCGTCGATCGGCATCGTGCTGCCCAAGGACTACACGCTGGTGCTGAGCCGCGTGATGTTCATCGCCAAGAAGGCCAAGAACCCCAACGCCGCCAAGCTGTGGCTCGATTTCGTGCTCTCCAAGAAGGGCCAGGAAATCATCGCCAGCAAGGCCGACCTCTACGCCATCCGCCCCGACGTCGAAGGCGACACCACGGCCAGCGGCCTGAAGAAGCAACTCGGCGATGCGCTGCGCCCGGTGGCGATCAACACCGGCCTGCTGACCTATCTGGATCAGGCCAAGCGGCTGGATTTCCTGAAACAGTGGAACAGCACTGTCAAGGGCAAATAAGGACGTCGCTGCCGCCCGGAGGCCGGTAGTCCCCGTCGGCCACCACTTCCTCACTTTCTCCGAGGTATCCCCATGTTGCAAACATTGCCCCGACGGGCAGTGGTGGCCCTGCTCGCCCTCTCCGTCTTCTTCCCGCTCGGCCTGGTGGTCTACCAGAGCGTGCTGTCCGGCCCCTTCTTCATGCCGGCCAGCCTGAGCCTCGAGTCCTACGCCTTCATCATTGACGACCCGGACTTCTGGCTGGCCGCCAAAAACACCTTCGCGGTCGCCATCGGCATGGGCGTCATCGCCATCCCGCTCGGCGCCATCCTCGCCTTCATCATGGTGCGCACCGACCTGCCCGGCCGCAAGTGGCTGGAAACGCCGATCCTGATCCCGATCTTCGTCTCGCCGGTGGTGCTCGGTTTCGGCTACGTCGTGTCGCTCGGCCCGGTCGGCTTCTTCTCGGTGTGGTTTCAGGACATCTTCGGCAGCGTGCCGTGGAACATCTATTCGCTGGCCTCGATCATCGTCATCGCCGGCCTGACCCACGTGCCGCACGTCTATCTGTACTCCTCGTCGGCGCTGCGCAACCTCGGCTCCGATGTCGAGGAAGCGGCCCGCCTGTCCGGCGCCAGCCCCTTCCGCGTGGCCCGCGACGTGTCGATCCCGATGGTTTCGCCGGCCCTGCTGTACGTCGGCGTGCTGGTCTTCTTCCTCGGCTTCGAGATCTTCGGCCTGCCGCTGATCCTCGGCGACCCGGAAGGCCATCTGGTGCTCACCACCTATCTCTACAAGCTCACCAACAAGCTCGGCACCCCGTCCTACCACCTGATGGCGGCCGTGGCGACCTGCATCATCGCGGTGACCTTCCCGCTGGTGCTGCTGCAGCGCGTCCTGCTCAAG